>Ga0114945_10000910_pt1 | contig 18819 bp, 16 predicted proteins | sample OV2TP3_FD_87194 | JGI IMG/M metagenome (GOLD analysis project Ga0114945, IMG submission 87194) | Hot spring microbial communities from Beatty, Nevada to study Microbial Dark Matter (Phase II) - OV2 TP3 | ecosystem: Environmental > Aquatic > Thermal springs > Hot (42-90C) | place: USA: Beatty...
CCAAGAAGTCCCGCACCGGCTCATTGACCTTGTGGAGCCCGATGAGGCCTTCAACGCCGGAGAATATCGTCGGCACGCGGTCATCGAGATCGATCGCTTGCACCACGAAGGCTATGTGCCGTTGGTCGTGGGCGGCACCGGCCTATACCTGAGAACCCTGCTCCACGGGTTGTGCCCGGGCCCTCCCGCCGACCGGGACTTTCGTCGCCGGCTCGTGGAGCTCGCCCGTCTGCGCGGTCCCGACTTCCTGTACCAGGAATTGGTCCGCGTGGATCCGGCCCTCGCGGGCCGGCTGCATGTTCGCGATCAGGCCAAGATCATTCGCGCACTGGAGGTCCGGCACCTGTCCGGCCGGCCTCTCTCGGAGGTACACCGCCAGCATGCCTTCAACGAATCGGCGTTCTCCGCCCTCGTGATCGGGCTGACCATGTCTCGACCGGCGCTGTATCGACGGATTGACGCGCGGGTGGAGTCACAAGTAGCCAGAGGCCTGGTTCAAGAGACCCGACGATTGCTGGAGCAGGGGTTCAGCCGGGAGCTGGGATCGATGAAGGGCTTGGGGTACCGGCAGGTCGCCGGCTTCGTGTCCGGCGAGTACGACTACGAGGAAGCGGTCCGGCGGCTCAAGCGGGACACGCGACGGTTCGCGAAGCGTCAGTTCACCTGGTTCCGGAAGGAGCCCGGCTTGACCTGGCTTCCGATCGAAGAGACTGAGTCGCCCCGGCAGGCAGCGGAGCGCATTCTGCAGGAAGTGGACCGGTTCCTCCCGCAGATGGTGAGTTCGGAAACCGGAGCAGCGCAGTGCTCGGTGAGGGCCTCAGGGTAAGCCCCAAGGGAGACGAAGGAGCGCGGAGCCATGGCCAGAGGAACACCGCGGGCCGAGATCGGCATCATCGGAGGGAGCGGGCTCTACGAGATGGAGGGACTGCGGGACCTGCGGCCCGTCAGCGTGCGCACCCCGTTCGGGCAGCCGTCCGACGCCCTCATGCTCGGCACGCTCGGCGACGTGCGGGTGGTGTTCCTGTCCCGCCACGGGCGCGGCCATCGGCTCAGCCCCGGCGACATCAATTACCGCGCCAACATCTACGCGTTGAAATCGGTTGGGGTGAGCCGAATCATTTCCGTCAGCGCCGTGGGCAGCATGAAGGAATCGCTCAAGCCCGGCGATATCGTCCTGCCCGATCAGTTCATCGATCAGACCAAACGGCGCCTCAGCACGTTTTTCGATTCCGGAATCGTGGCGCATGTCGCCTTTGCCGATCCCGTCTGCCGGTCCCTGGCGGGCTCGCTGCTGAAAGCGGCACAGGAGACGGGCGCTACGGTGCATCACGGCGGGGTGTACCTGTGCATCGAAGGCCCTCAGTTCTCCAGCCGCGGGGAGTCGCGCCTGTACCGGCAGTGGGGGGTCGATGTGATCGGCATGACCAATCTGCCCGAGGCCAAACTGGCCAGGGAAGCGGAATTGTGCTATGCAACCCTCGCGCTGGTGACGGACTACGATTGCTGGTATGAAGGCGAGGGGACGGTCACGGTCGAGATGATTCTGGCCACGTTGAAGAACAATGTGGAGTCGGCGAAGCGCATCCTGCGTGCTGCGGCGCCGGTGGCCCATGAGCCCCGGCTCTGCGCCTGTGGCTCAGCCCTCGAGCACGCGGTGCTCACGAACCCTCGATTCATCTCCGGGCGCGTGCGCGAGCGCCTCGGGCTGCTGCTTGCCCGGCACCTGAAAAACCGTAAGGCGTGAGGCGGAACCCCCGGAGCAACAGGTGCCCAATGGGTGACGTCTTACGCCTAACGGAGGGATTCTGAAGCGTGGGAAGATTGTTGGTCGTCGGGTCCGTGGCGCTGGACACCGTGCGGACCCCGTTTGGGGAGGCCAGGGAGGTGCTCGGCGGCTCCGCCACCTATTTTGCCACCGCGGCCAGCTACTTTACGAGCGTGGATCTCATTGCGGTGGTCGGCGACGATTTCCCGGAACAGCACCTGAAGTTCTTGAAGAGCCGCGGCATCGACCTGACCGGCCTCGAGCGGCGCACGGGAGAGACGTTTCGCTGGGAAGGGGAGTACACTTACCAACTGAACGAGGCCCGTACGCTCGACACGCGCCTGAACGTCTTCGAGACGTTCCGGCCGAAGATTCCGGAGCGGTACCGCGCCCCGGCTCTGTTGTTCCTCGGCAACATCGACCCGGATCTGCAGCTGGACGTCCTGCAGCAGGTCAAGCGCCCCTCGGTGGTGGCCTGCGACACGATGAATTTCTGGATCGAGCGGAAGCGTGACGCGCTCTGGCGCGTGCTGGAACAGGTGGACGTGTTGATCATCAACGATGGCGAAGCCCGGGCGCTGGGGGGCAACCCCAATCTGGTGCAGGTTGCCCGCGACGCGTTGGCCAAAGGCCCCAAGCACCTGATCGTCAAACGCGGCGAGTATGGCGTGTTACACTTCAACCGCGCGCAGACGTTCGGGGCGCCGGCCTACCCCCTGGAGCAGGTGAAGGATCCGACCGGAGCCGGCGACACCTTTGCCGGAGGCTTCATGGGATATCTCGCCGCGACGAACAATTTTTCGGATGCGGCTGTCCGTCAGGCTATCATCTTCGGCAGCGTGATGGCCTCGTTCACGGTGGAAGCCTTCAGTCTGGATCGGCTGCGCGCCCTGGAGTATAAGGAGATCGAGGCCCGTTTCCGGGAGTTCAAGCGCCTCACGCATTTCGAGGATCTCCCCTGAAGCGAGTGAGGCGTGAGGCGTTAGGCGTAAGGTGATAAGAATGATACGTCAGTCCGCTGCTTTGACCGTACGCCTGACGTCTTACGCCTTACGCTTCACGGTGATCGTGGTTGCGTTGGCTGCCTGCGTGACTGAAGAGCAGATCAAGAAGGCCAACGGCTATTACCAGGAAGGGGTTTCCTACGTGGAGACCGATCAACAGCGGGCCTTCGTGTCGTTTCAGAAGGCGATTCAGCTGGATCCGAACCATAAAGAAGCCCACTATGCGCTGGGCCATCTCTATTATCTGAAGGCCAAGTACAAGCAGGCCGAAGAGCAGTTCCAGGAAGCGGTGCGGATCGATTCCGACTATTCGGAAGCGCACAATTACCTCGGGCAGACGTATCAAAGGCAGGAGCGGTGGCCGGAGGCGGTCAAAGCGTACCGGAAGGCGCTGGCGAACCCGCTCTACGCCACCCCGGACAAGGCCATGTTCAATCTGGGGAAGGCCCTGGCCCATGAAGGCGACTTTCAGGGGGCGATCCAGGCCTTTGAGGACACCCTCTCGGTCAGCCCGCCGAGCCTGCCGCCGGTCCTCGTCCACCTCGAGCTGGGCAAGACCTATTACAAACTCGGCTACGATGATAAGGCCCGGGAGTCGCTGAGCCGCGTGACGAGCCTCAATCAGGGTGGAGAGCTCGCCGCCGAGGCGGCCAAGCTGATGGAGCGGCTGAAGCGCAGCAATTGAGGTATGGAAACAGTCGGCGAGTTTTTCAAGCAGGCGCGGGAAGCGAAGGGGCTGACGCTCGATGAGGTGGCGTCCAAGACCCGCATTCACCCCAGCTTCCTGCGGGCCATCGAGGAATGCAATTTCACCAAGCTGCCTGATCAGGTGTTCGTCAAAGGATTCGTCCGGTCCTATGCCCGGGCCCTCGGGATGGACGAAGACGAGGCGGTGCGGCGTTTTTTGGCGACGGCCGGGTCGTTCTACGAGAAGCAAGCGGAAGGGGAGCGGCTCAGGCTGAAGCAGGTGGAGGATGAACGGCGCAAGCGAGCCAACCGCAACGTCGTGATCACGGGGGTGGGTGTTGCGTTGCTGGGCTTGGTGTTCGTGATGAGCCGCGAGCAGACGGCGGTGGCGCCCCGTCCGGCTTCCGAGCCACAGCCGAGCCGCTCTCCGGTCTCGTCCGCCGGGGAAAGTGCGCCCTCTCCGGCCAAAGAGACTGAGATGCCAGAGAGCACGGCCGCTTCACCAGCCGCCAGCGTGCCGCAGGAGCTCCCGCGGACGGAGGAGACAGTGGGGCTGGTTCCGGCCACGCCGGAGCCGGCTTCGGCGCTTCCGCTGGAAGGAGTGCGGCCGGATCAGGCGCCCCTGACCCTGGATGTCGAGGCGACGGAACTGAGCTGGGTCGTCGTGCAGGTGGACGGAGCCGGCCTTCACGAAGCCCTTCTTCGCCCGGGGGAGCGGGTCAGTTGGAAGGCCTCGGACCGGTTCAATCTTACCCTGGGCAATGCCGGTGGCGTGCGCGTCGAGCTGAACGGCAAACCCGTCGGCCCCTTCGGTCCCAGCGGAAGAGTCGCTCGCGATATCGTTCTGAAACGGTAGCGTCCTGCACATGCCTCTCTAGGGTTTGCTCCCTCTCGGGTTGATCTTGACAAAGCCGGATCACAGTTTTATATTTCTGCGCTTGTCGCAGGCAGAAGCTAAGCGGGATGGCCGCATCCACGCTCGTCGGCCTCTCATTTCAATCATTCATTGTCGGACTGAACAAAGGAGGGCGGTGATGGGGTATTCGAGGACCGTAGGTCTATTAGTTGCTCTAATCTTTGTTGCGGCCACTGTGGCCGTCGCCGAGGAGCGCGATCCGCTTCAGGCCAGAGTTCCGCCTGACCAGATCGCGGACGCCAAGAAGCTAAAGGCCCCGTACGGCGATGCGAGAAAGGCGCCAGACGACATCGTGGCCAAAGGCAAAGAGCTGTTCGAAGGGAAGGGTACCTGCTTCAACTGCCACGGGAAGAGCGGGATGGGAGACGGCGAAGCCGGCAAGATCCTGAACCCCAGTCCCCGGAACTTCACCAACTGCAAGTTCCACAAGAAGCGGAAGGACGGCGAATTGTTCTGGGTGATCAAGAACGGGAGCCCGGGAACCGGCATGGTTCCGTTGATCCCGACCGCGATCAATGAGGAAGAAGCCTGGACGATCATCGCCTACGAACGGAGCTTCTGCAAGAAGGGTGAAGAGTAAGGCCGCTTCCCGGCACAAACTGCGAGGGCCGAGGGGATTTCTTCTCCTCGGCCCTTTTTATTTGACAAGGTTCGCTGAGGCTTGTTCGGGAAACCGGAAAAGCGCTATCGGTCCGAGGCGGAGCGGGACACCTTGGTCAGGGTCAGCCCGGCCAGCTTCCCCGCTCGGCTGAGCGGTGGAAGGACGAGCGGGTGTTGTTCCTTGTTGAAGTCGTTGCTCGCGGAGGCGGGGACGCTCTCGGTGAGGAACGTGGAGAGCTCGCGCAACGACACTTCACCATCGCGGTTGGCATCCGCTTCCCCGCGCAGCCCCCGGAGGAGGTAGTACGTATAGAGACCGTGCTTGAGTTGCTCCGGCTCGAGCACGGGCTGGATGCCGCTGGTGCCGATCAGTCGCACGATGTTTCCTCCACCTCCGTCCCACTGAGGACCTTTCGCGCCGGCTCTGCCGCCTCCTCCCAGTCGTGAAACCGATCCATCGAAGATGAGCAAGGCCAGGCGGGGTCTGAGCTTGGCCAGCCCGCTCTGAAGCTCTTTGAGGGAATACAGCTTCGTCACCGAACCGCTCACGCCCTCGTAAGGGACCAAGTACGTGTCGCCCGATGCGGCTACGACGGCTTCGCCGGCGAAATAGACGATCACGATCGAATCCGCGCTGATCCGCGGAGGCAGCCAATCGAGCAGGGCCTCTTCGATGTCGGGCCGGAAGGCCTTGCGGTCCTGCAGAACCCGTACGTTGTCGGCCGGCACGCCGCCGAGAGACTGTAAATAAGCGGCGACGAGCTCCGCGTCCTTCGCGGCATATTTGCGGGCGGCATTGGGGGAGTTGCGATACGCCCCGATGCCGACCGCGATGACATGGGTGTTCGGCTGTCGGAAGCCGGCGGGGCCTTTGGGAACCTGGTCCACGTCGTTTGACGAAGGAGGGGCGAGCTTGCCGGCGGCGCGCAGGGAGGACCCGGCCGCGCCCTGGCGCACGGCGGCAGCGAGGGTTTGCGCGCCCCCCACGGCTAGTCCCGCTTCATCGGTCAGCGACACGACAAGTTCGGCGCGCTGCGCCTGAAGCGAAGGGGGGACCGTTGCAATAAATTCCACCGACTTGGTTTCGCCGGGCTGGAGAACGCCGAGCGGCATCGAGGTCGCGGGAAACTGGCTGAGTAATCCCGGAGAGCCGCCCAACCTCGCGGAAGCGCCGCTGGCGGGGGTGGTCGCGGTGTTGACGATGTCCACGCGCACGCGCACCCGCTCGCCGCCTTCAAGCACGAGATTGTTGTTGTCGTCGAGAAGCGTCGCCTTGAAGGAAAGGCTCGGCGGAGCTTGGGGAGCGGGACGGGCGGCGACCGGCGGACTGGCGACCGGTGCCTGAGGGAGCTGCCCCGTCTCCGCCGCCGGCTCCAGCAGCGCGCGGGCTTCCCGGATGAACTGGATCGCGAGCGAGACGGCGGAATCATGGACGAACGCGTCCATGCTGGCCAATTCGCAACGCTTCTGGGTCGGCTCGAGCAGGAGTCGTTCCCTGCGCGATGCGACGAGCGGGCGTTCCTGGATCAGCTTGCCTTGCGGATCACGGAACGTGGCGATGGCTTCCAGCGTCATCTCGGCGGGCAGGCGGTCATAGACGTTGTCGGTCTTGATCTCGAGCCCGGACTGCTGCAGGGCGACCTGGATCACCGCATCGCTTTTGGAGCCGGCGCCTGGCCCGGCGAATTCCACACGGTTGAAGGTCTGGTGAGCAGCCTGGAGCAGCACGGCCTCCAGCTGGGGACCCAGGTGGACCTCGTGGGGGGCGTTGCAAGCATCAATGTACTGGAGCCGCGCGTTCGTCAGGGACGGATCCAATTCCATTTTGACGGTGATCGGGATGCGCGGTCCAAGGTCCGGGATGGGCGCGCGGCTGAGCGCTGCCGAAACTCTCTCGCAGCCCGCCGTCCCAAGGAGGAGAACCAGCAGGAGAGCGGTCCAATGCGTGAGAGCGGTGAGCATCCGGGGCAGCAGACTCATGGCAGTTGCAAGATCGCTTGAGGGCCATCACCGTACCGGAATCCTCAGCGGAATGCAACCGAAAGGACCGAAGCTTGCCATCCCCAGGCGGCTCATCTATCCTACCGCACGCCATGGACGTGATCGGTGATGGGTGAAGGGTTATACTGATCACTCGTTACGGGTTTGATCATGCTTGTCCTCGGGCTCTCAAACATGCGCGATGCGGCGGCCGCCCTGGTTCAGGACGGCCGTATCTTAGCGGCTGCGGAGGAAGAGCGCTTTGTCAGGATCAAGCACGTGACGGCCTTGCCGGTCCAGGCGATCCGGTACTGCCTCCGGGAAGCACAGGCCACGCTGGATCAGGTGGACGGCATCGCGGTGTCCTGGAAATACTGGGTCCTGGGCCGCCGAGCCTGGCTCGCGCTCGGCGCCATGGCGCGCTCTCCGGTGCTGTGCCGGGTGAAAGGACGGCGAAGCCTGGAGCGACTGCGACAAGAATGGATGGAGCTGGCCTTTCTGCGTCCCCTGCTGCGCGAGCGGGTCGGCGCCTTGCGATGCCGGCCGGTGTATCTGGATCATCATCTGTGCCATGCCGCCAGCACGTTTCTGGTGTCTCCGTTCGAGCGGGCTGCGATCCTCGTCGTGGACGGGGCATCGGAGGCGCACACGGCCATGCTGGCGCTCGGAACAGGACGGTCCATTTCGGTGCTGAAGCGGATCCCCCTTCCCCACTCCCTCGGGCAGTTCTACGCCGCACTGACCGCCTACCTGGGGTTTCGGCCGGATCAGGACGAGTACATCGTGATGGGCCTGTCCGCCTATGGCACGCCGCGCTTTGCCGAGGTGTTGCGCAGCCGGGTGCTCTCGCCGGCGCCTGATGGAGGCATTCGCCTGAATACGACGCTGCTCGATTTCCATCTCGCCCGGGTCGGGATCTTTTCCCCGGAACTCCTGCGCGTGCTCGGTCCGAATCGGCTTCCCGAGGGGGAGATCACCCAGCGGCACCGCGATATCGCCGCCAGCCTCCAACGCGTGCTGGAAGAAGCGATGCTGCACCTGGCACGTCATCTTGCCGAGCTGACGGGAGAAGAGAATCTCTGCCTGGCCGGCGGCGTGGCCTACAACTGTCTGGCCAACAGCCGGATCCAGCGGGAGCTGGGATTCAAACGCGTTTTCGTGCAACCGGCGGCCGGGGATTCGGGCAGCGCCTTGGGAGCGGCGCTCTGGCTCTCCAACCGTCGCGGCATGATCGCCGATCGCAGCGTGATGCGCCACGTGTATCTGGGTCCGCAGTTCGGGGAGGAGGAGTGCAAGGAGACCCTGCGGCAGCACGGGCTCGGCTGGCAATCCTTGCCGGAAGACGCGCTGTGCGAGCGGGTGGCCACCGAACTCGCATACGGGCGGTTGGTCTTCTGGTTCCAAGGACGGATGGAATGGGGGCCACGCGCGTTGGGGAACCGGAGCCTTCTGGCTGATCCCCGGCGCGAGGACATGCGCGAGGTAATCAACTCCAAGGTGAAGTTCAGGGAGCCGTTTCGACCGTTCTCCCCTGCGGTGCTGGAGGAGCGGGCCGCAGACTATTTCGACGCGCCCTGGTCGTCGCCGTTCATGTTGTTCACCTTTCCGGTGCGATCCTCCGCCAAGGGCGTGATTCCGGCGGTCACCCACATCGACGGCACGGCCCGAATTCAGACCGTGGACCGGGAGACGAACCCGCGGTTCCGGAAATTGCTCGAAGCCTTCGCGCGGCAGACCGGGGTGCCGGTGTTGTTGAACACCTCCTTCAACGTAAACGAGCCGATCGTCTGCACTCCGGAAGAGGCGGTCCGCTGCTTCACGCGAAGCGAGGTTGACTGGCTCGTGCTCGGCAATCTGCTGGTTAGTCGCTCGTCAGGCGTGAAGCGTGAAGCGTGAAGCGCGAGACGGGCGAATCCGTTGTGGCGAATAACGCTTCACGAACCACGAATCATGCTCCATATCCCGCCCTCGACGCGCTGCTCCTGATCACCCTGTTCTCCCTGACGATGCACCCGCTCGTGGATCCGGACTTCGGCTGGCATCTCCGGACCGGGCTCGATCTCGCGACGCATGGCTGGCGGATGCCGGCCGCTGATCCCTATTCCCACACGGTCCCGGAGTGGCCATGGGTCGAGCACGCCTGGCTGACGGACGCGCTCATCGGGTTGATCTATACCGGTCTCGGGCCTTTCGGCCCCCTGGCCGTGATCATTCTTTTCGCCGCCGTCACGGCGTCGGCCTTTCTGCTTGCCTCGAGCCCGGCGCGCGCAGGCAGGACGTCGCGATACCTGGCGGTGGCGATCGCGCTGTACACCGCCTTGCCCTTCCTCGGCGTGCGGACGCAGATGATCACGTTGCTCGGTCTGGGGGCGGTCCTCTGGGTGAGCCGGCGGTATCTGAAGGGACAGACCGCCTTGCTCTGGGCCCTCCCTCCGCTCTTTCTCCTCTGGGGCAATCTTCACGGCGGCTTCGCGGCGGGGCTGTTCGTGCTGGGGCTTGTCCTCGCCGCCGAGACGCTCAAGGCGGTGATCCCGGCGCTGCTTCCTGCTCCGGGCCGCAACCGGGTCGCCATCCTCATCCAGGAGCCCAGTCTGACATGGCCGCGCATCGGGTGGCTGGCCGCGGCGATCGCCGGCTCGGCCCTTGCGACCTTGTTGAATCCGTACGGCTGGCGGCTGCATGGCGAGATCTACGCGTCGCTCACCGACCGCTTCATGATCGAAACCCTGCACGAATGGCAACCCCTGTCGTTGGACAGTCGAGCCGGTCTGGCCTATGCCGTCTACTTGAGCGCTCTCGGCCTCGGCATGCTGGCGTTCTATCGCCGGATCGAGCCGACTCGCTGGATGGTCTGGGGAGTCTTCGGCGTCCTCTCTGTGTTGCATTGGCGCAATATCCCGTTCTTCCTGCTGGTCAGTGTCTCGCTGTCGGCTGAGGTGCTGACGGCGTGCGCCGGACGGGTGGCGGCGTCTCTGGGGAGCCGGCATCCCCAACATTGGCTCCTTGCGGCCGCGCTGGGGGTGTCGGTGTTTGCCGGCACGGTGGGGCACGGTCTCGTCCGGGACGCGGCCCTGTCAGGCCTCGATCCCGCTGAGTACTTCCGGCACACGGACTATCCGATCGAAGCGGTCGTATGGGTCCGGACGCATCCGGAACTGGTAGGCACCCGGCTCTACAACGATTACGGGCTGGGCGGATTTCTTCTGTGGTGGCTGCCGGAGCACAAGGTGTTCATCGATGGACGCATGCCGGCCTGGCGCGTCGGCGACCGATGGATCTTCTATGATTACGTGGCCTTGACCGCATGGGATCCGCCGGCGCTCGGGGTCCTCGACAAGTATGGGGTGGACTGGGCCATCACCGAATTGGGAAGCCCCTTGGACTGGGCGCTGGCTCGACTTGAGGGCTGGCGAGAGATTTACGGGGACAGCAAGGTGGCGGTCTATGTGAAGCAAAGGGCGTGAGCCCGACGCCCCGCGGTCTTACTTTCCGCCGACGGGGTCGGGATCGAGCGCCGGCAGGGGGTGCCGTTGGTACACCCCATGGGCAAAGTTCCGTCGCACCGTGAGAAGCTCCCGCAACATGCGGAAGCCGTCCCGAAGCACCCGGACCTTCGTCCCCGGCTGATCTGACCAGTTAATGGGAACTTCGTCGATACGGTAGCCTCGGCGCTGTGCCAGGAAGAGGATCTCCAGGTCGAAGCCATACCCGTCAATCGTGGAAACGGAGAACAGGTCCAGAGCCGGGGCGGCTCGAAACAGTTTGAATCCGCACTGCGTGTCGGTAATGCCCGGAATCCCCAGACGCTGGACGACGCCGTTGAAGAGGTTCCCGAGGACGGTCCGGTGCCAGCGTGCCTTGACGTGATAGCGAGGATCACGAGAGGCCAGAAACCGTGAGCCGATGGCCAGGTCGGCTCCCCGCTCGAGCGCGCGTTCCAGGCGCTCCAACTCTCGGATCGGCGCGGCCCCGTCGGCGTCGGTCACGAGCATGAGGGCTCCGCGAGCCTGCAGGATACCGGTGCGGACCGCGTGGCCCTTCCCGCGGTTTGGGGACAGCCGGATCACGCGTACGGCGGGCTTGGTGAGGCTGAGCCGCTCCACCACCGAGGCAGTCTGATCGGTGCTGCCGTCATCCGCCACCAGGATTTCATGGGACTGGCCGCGTGTTGCCAAGTAAGCCGTCACCTCGGCCAGATACGGTGGAACCCGGACCGCTTCATTGTAAGCAGGGATGACCACCGAAAGGTGAAGGGAGGGGGACATGCCGCCTCTGCGCGATTTTTCGAAGGGTTCCGGCTGCAACGGCGCGCTAGCCTAACGTACTGTCTGCGGCATTGCAACATCCGGACGGGGCTTGACAAATCCGACCATCAGGCGCGAACGTATTATGTGTGGGGAGAGATTTGAGGATCATGCGGGTTCCCATGCACTGAGGAGGAGGGAGATGGCTTCCTTGAGCAAGATCACCGCGCTCACGGTCTGTGCAGTGCTCATCTCCGCCTGCGCCTCCGGCGTGCCGCCGAGCCGGCTCGGGGAGTATGTCGGCAAACAACAGATCCCCGGCGCCGGAACGCCCCTGCTACCCTCCAGGCCTGTCCACTCCGGGCTGGTGGTGATTTCCGACACAACTGCGCCGGATGCCGCGCCGGCCCTTCCCGATGAGGCGGTCCACCGGCTGACCGAGATACTGATGCAACGGCTGAATGACACCGGCACGGTGGCGATCGACAAGGTCATTCCCGCAGACACCGTGCGTCCGGGCGGCGACCCGTCGCAATTCCGGGAACTGGGGAAGAAGCACGGAGTGGACTATGTGACCGTGGTGGTGCTGTCGGGGACCGAGCAAGAGTATCCGATGACCCTCTTCTTGGGATGGGTCTCCCATTCGCAGCCGGGGCTCAGGCGGGACAACTGGTCCTTGATCGAGGTGGCGCTGATCGAGGTGGCCACCGGCCGGACGGTGCTGCACGCCGAGGGCCGTGGCTGGGCGACGCTGGACCGCCCCATGGCGCCCAGCATCAATCAATGGTATCCCGTGGTGTTCCTGCAACCGGGCTATGGGGCCCTCGCCAGGCACTGGTGGCCGCTCACCTATGAAGGCGCTCCGACGACGCTGCGGGTCGTGTCCATGAATGAAGCCGCCAAGCGCCTGATCCTGAACTTACTGGATGCCTGGATCCAGAAGCAGTCCGAGATGGCTGCCGCCCAAGGGTAACGGACAGCATCCAGTTTGCCGCGGTGTACACGCTCCCTGCCGGCCGGCTGAAGCTCGGCCGGCAGGGATTTTGTTTGTCTTTGAAGCTGAAGGTTGGTGTAAAATACAGACTTCGAGCCATCAGCGCTCAATGCCTTGAACTGAGGGAACATTGCCATGACACTATCGCAAAGCATCGGGGATTGATTATGCACAGACACAACTTCACCGGGTTCGAGGTCCGCTCGTTTGTTGTCCGCAATACTCAAAGGCACTGCAGGGTGAGAGCATTCCGATCGGGATATTGTCTGCTGGTGGGGCTTGCGCTGATCCTCACCGTATGGGACGCGGCCTTGATCATGCCCGCCCCGGCGGACGGAGCCGTTCCGCCGGCTTTCGCCCAAGGATTCGCCGAGATCGTGAAAAGGGTGGCTCCTGCTGTGGTGAACATCGCGGTTGTCGGGGGTGAGCGGGAGCGTCGAGAAGGTCCGGGTCCGCGGAGACCGCAGCCGCCGCTGCCGCCGGGACCCTTCGGGGGCCCTCCCGGCGAAGAGCCGCCCGGGATGGAACCGCCCTTTCCCGGCCCGCCCGGCCCTCCCGGCCGGCCTGACCAGAGCGCGGGCTCCGGCGTCATCATCGATTCGAAAGGGTACGTCATCACGAACAACCATGTCGTCGAAGGGGCTTCCCGCATCACCGTGACATTGAGCGATAAGCGGGAATTCCCCGGAAGAGTCGTCGGAAGCGATCCCCAAACCGACCTCGCGGTAATCAAAATCGAGGCGGACAACCTGCCGGCGCTGAAGTGGGCCGAGTATGACAAGCTTCAAGTCGGCGACGTCGTGCTGGCTGTCGGAAGCCCGTTCGGGTTGACTTCAACCGTCACGCAGGGGATCATCAGCGCGCTGGGTCGCGGCAACGTCGGGATCGCCGATTATGAGGACTTTATCCAGACCGATGCGGCCATCAACCCCGGGAATTCCGGCGGCGCGCTGGTGAACCTCAACGGCGAATTGATCGGGATCAACACCGCCATCTTTTCCCGCACCGGCGGCTCCGAGGGGATCGGCTTCGCCATCCCCAGCAGTATCGCCGTGGACATCGCGGACAGTCTGATCAAGGCAGGGAGGGTGGTGCGGGGCTGGATGGGCATCGCGATCCAGGAGATCACTCCCGCTCTGGCCAAGTCGTTCAAGCTGCCGGAGCAGCGCAAGGGCGGGGTGTTGATCAGCGACGTGAACGAGCGCGGGCCCTCCATGGCCGCCGGGCTCAAGCGCGGTGACGTCATCGTCGGCTTCAATGAAAAAGAGATCCAGAACGTGAGCCAGCTCCGGAACATGGTGGCTCGAACCACCGTGGGGAGCACGGCAAAAGTAAAGGTGCTGCGGGATGGGAAAGAGGAGTGGGTGGCGGTGAAGATCGGCGAGCGGCCGTCTGAGGAGATGCTGGCTCGGATCGAGCCGCCAGGCTCGATCCCCGAGGCGGCCAAGCCGGACAATGCGCTGGCCGCATTGCGCGTGCAGGCCCTGGATCCCGAGACGATGAATCAGCTCAATATCCCCAAGAAGACCGCCGGCGTGCTGATCAATCACGTCGAGCCGGGCAGCTCGGCCGAAGCCGCCGGGCTCCAGCGTGGGGATGTCATCCAGGAAGTGAACCACGAGGTGATCAAGAGCCTCGAGGACTACAACAAGATCGCGGCGAAGATCAAGAAGGAAGAGACCGTCGTGCTGTTGTTGAGCCGGCAGGGGAACAACCTTTTCGTGGCGGTCAATCCCAAGTGACCGTGAGGCGTGAGGCGTAAGGAGTAAGTGGCGCTCTCAGGACGAGCCAAGTCACAGAAATGAGCGGGCTTCGACCTTTGTGCGGGGTGGGACGACGTCGGCCTGTATGAAGGGTTGGCGAATACGGATGGTACGAATGCCGGCGCGATCCGGACGAGCCAAGTAAGAAAGATGGCTTTCGATTTTCAGAAGTGGCTGCAAGACACGGTCTTCAAGCCGCTTGAGGACAAGAAGATGCCGGTCATGGAGCACCTGGTGGAGCTCCAGGTCCGGCTCACCCGCACCGTGGTGGTCGTGGGGATCCTGTTCGTCGGCACGTTCGTGTACGCCGATACGTTGGTGCAGTGGCTGCGGGTGCCGCTACAGAACATGTTCGTGCCCGGGAAACTGGAGTGGGTGCCCACCGATCTGCCGAAGGTCCCCTTTGTCTTCCTGACTCCCGCCGAGGCGCTGTGGCAGAACGTGCGGGTGGCCGGGCTCTTCGCGGTGGTTCTGTCGATGCCGTACGTGCTCTGGGAGGTCTGGCAGTTCGTCGTGCCGGGCCTCCATGTGCAGGAACGCCGCTTTGCCGCGCCGTTCGTGCTCATTAGCGGAGCAGCCTTCTATAGCGGGCTCCTGTTTTCCTTCTTCTTCGTGCTGCCGTTTGCGCTGAACTTCCTGATCTCTTACGGCGTCAATGCCGGATTCATTCCCCAGCTTTCCATCGCGCGCTATGTCGGCTTCACGCTGTGGTTCCTGCTGGTGTTCGGCTTGATCTTCGAAGTGCCCCTGGCTATCACGCTGATGGCGAAGCTCGGGTGGGTGGATGTGCCGTTCCTGAAGCGCTATCGGAAATGGGCTTTCCTGGGCGCCTTTTTGGTGGCGGCGATCCTGACGCCCACCCCCGATCCGTTCAACCAGTGTCTGATGGCACTCCCGATGTATGTGTTCTACGAAGTGGGGATCATCAGCGCCGGGTTCTTTACCAGGAGAGCGCCTGCTGCGAAGGCGCCGACCGCCGCCGGGGTGCCGGTGGGAGCGAACGGCTCGCGTTCGGTGTCCCAGACGCCGGCCAGAGCCGACGAGTACGTGACCGTCCCGGAGACCGGGCGGCATTAAATGAGTGATGGGTGATGAGTGATGAGTTATGAGTGCAACCGCTCGCCACGCGTCATTGGTCACAGGTCATATGTGGGAACCGCATGCGAGTTGCGATCCTCGTGGTGAGCAGCAAGATCGTGTCCGGTGCGGAGCCCGACGAGGGACGCGGGGCTTTGGAGCAAATGGTGAAGGAGCTACCGGCGGAGTTGGTGGCGTACGACACGGTGCCGGATGACCGCAAGGCGATCCGGGACCGGCTGCTGGCGCTCTGCACGGATCAGGCGCCGGACGTGATCCTGACGGCGGGGGGGACCGGGGTGCGGCCGACGGACTGGGCGCCCGAAGCGACCCGCGAGGTGATCGAGAAAGAACTGCCCGGCATCGGGGAAGCGATGCGCCAGGAAAGCCTCAAAAAGGTGCGGACGGCGATGCTGTCGCGCGGGATTGCCGGGATCCGCGGATCCACCCTGATCGTCAATCTGCCGGGGAGTCCCAAGGGAGCCAAGGAGAATCTCGCCGTGATTCTTCCGGTGCTGGAACACGCCGTCTCGAAGATGACGGGACGTGAGGCGTAAGGCGTCGAGGAGAGAACGATGCCCGGTGAACTGAAGATGGTGCAGCCCCAGGGTTCCGGCAACGGGGATGCCTGTACCTACATGTGGGCCTGTGCCATCTGTGATGAGAACGAGACCTGCCGGAAGGACAAGGAAGGGCACAGTCGTTGGCTCGTCGCCAAACGAATGGAGCGGATCGAATACAAGGTCCTGGTGATGAGCAACAAGGGCGGGGTCGGCAAATCCACCGTCACCACGAACCTGGCGGTCAGCCTGGCGCTGAAGGGCTACCATGTCGGAATCTGCGACATGGACATCCACGGGCCGAATATACCCAAGATGCTGGGAGCCGAAGGCCAGAAGCTGAAGATCAGCACCTCGGGCGGGATCATCCCGCACCAGACCTACAATCTCCGGATCGCCTCCATGTCCTTCCTGCTTCAGAGCTCCGATGATCCCATCATCTGGCGGGACGCCTACAAGTACGAGTTCATCAACCAATTGCTGGGTGGTGTGGAGTGGCAGGATCTGAACTTCCTCTTCGTGGATCTCCCGCCCGGCACCGGCAACGAGTCGGTCACCACGATCGATCTGATCGGGGACGTGAGCGGCGCGGTCGTCGTCTCGACCCCGCAGGAAGTGGCGCTCATGGACTCCCGAAAGTCGGTGAACTTCTGCAAGGACAGCCGGATCCCCATCATCGGCATCGTGGAGAATATGAGCGGCATGGACTGCCCCCACTGCGGCAAGCACATCGAGGTGTTCAAGAAGGGTGGAGGCGAGGCGTCGGCCCTCGACATGGGGGTGCCGTTCCTCGGCCGCATTCCGCTCGATCCCGAGGTGGTGACGCAGTGCGATGCGGGCGAGCCGTTTGCCATGTTCTACTCCGACACCCCGACCGCCGATGCCTATCACTCCATCGCCAATAAGGTGGAACAGTTCTGCAAGAAGAGCGGCTCGCTCGTCAAGGTAGCGCCGCGCCCTGGAAGACGTGAGGCGTGAAGCGTGAGGCGTGAGGGGAGGGAGTCGTGAGGAGTAAGGAGTAAGGAGCCGGGAGTAGGAACGATGCAGAAACTGACCCTGCTGGAAGACGCCCAGAAGATCGTGCTGGACGCCTGCCGGCCGCTGCCGGTCGAAAAAGTCGGACTGATCGAGGCGCTGGGACGCGTGCTGGGAGAGGACATCATTGCGCCTCGGGATAATCCTCCGTGGGACAATTCCGCGATGGACGGCTTTGCGGTGCGATGGGAAGACATCAGGCAGGAGCACGCGATCACGAAGACGATGACTCTCAAAGTGATCGAAGAGGTGCCGGCCGGCAAAGTGGCCACGAAGACGGTCGGGCCCGGGCAGGCGATCCGGATCATGACGGGAGCCCCCATGCCGAAGGGGGCCGACACCGTCGTGAAGGTGGAGGACACGGAGTCCACCGACGACACCGTCACCATCTTCAAGGAAGTCGAGCGGGGAGGCAACATCCGGCCGCAGGGCGAGGACGTCAAGAAAGGCGACACGATCATCGCCAAAGGATCGGTGATCAGGCCGGCGGAGGCGGGCATGCTGGCGATCCTGGCCAAGGCGTTCGTGCCGGTGTACCAGCAGACTCGTGTAGCGATCGTGGCGACGGGCGATGAGCTTGTAGATCTGGATGAGCGGCTGGAAGACGACAAGATCGTCAATTCCAACAGCTACGGCACCGCCGCGGCCGTGCGCGAGGCAGGCGGGATCCCGTTCCTGCTCGGCATCGCCAAGGATCAACCTGCCGCGTTGAAGGAGAAGATCGCGCAGGGCCTGACCGCCGATGTCCTGGTGCTGTCCGGCGGCGTGTCGATGGGCGATTACGATTTCACCAAGGCGGTGTTCAAGGAGCTGGGCGCCGAGATGAACTTCTGGCATCTGGCCATCCGGCCCGGCCAGCCGCTGGCGTTCGGCAAGATCCAGGGCAAGCTGGCGTTCGGGTTGCCGGGGAATCCGGTCTCCTCGATGGTGACGTTCGAGCAACTGGTCCGGCCCGCTCTTCTCAAGATGTCGGGGCACCGCAGCTACGGCCGGCCGGTGGTGCAGGCGGTGTTCCAGGAGAAATTCTCCAAGAAGCCGGACCGGCGGCACTTCCTGCGCGGCATGCTCAAAATGGAAAAAGGCACCCTCACGGTGCGGACGACGGGGCCGCAGGGGTCGGGCATCCTGACTTCCATGGTCAAGGCCAACGGCCTGATCGATGTCCCGCTGCAGGTGGAAAAGCTGAATCCGGGCGACATCGTCCAGGTGCAGGTCCTCAGCCCCCAGTTCTGGATCCAGTAACACATGGCTGTTCCCATTCTCTGCTTCGTCGGACGGTCCAACAGCGGCAAGACCACGCTGATCGAACGGCTGATTCCCGAGCTGATACAAGCCGGCTATCGCGTCGCGACCATCAAGCACGCCGGTCACGGGTTCGACCTGGATACGGAGGGGAAGGACAGTTGGCGGCACAAGCGTGCCGGCGCGAGCGCCGTCATCGTCGTGTCCAAAGGCAGCCTGGCGATGTTTTCCGACGTGGAGGATGACATCAAGGTCGAGGAGCTGCGCGACCGCTTCGTGGATCGCCAGGTTGATTTGATCATTGCCGAGGGGTGGAAGAGCGAAGGCTATCCCAAGGTGGTGGTGATTCGGGACCAGGTCGGCGAAGTGCCGATCTCGCCGGACGGTTTGCTCGCGGTGGTCTCCAACAAACCGGTGAAGCTTGCCGCGCCCTGTCTGCACCCCGATGACATCCAAGGGCTCACCGAATTGATCATTCGTCAGTTTCCCAAACTCCCTGAGGCATGATCGGGAAGCCCAAGGCCATCGTCATCGTGGCGATCATCGCCGGCGCACTGGCCCTTGGGGGAGTCGCTCTTCCGCTCACCAGTCATCCCAGGTTCTGCGCGACCTGCCATACCATCAAGCCCTCGTACGAGAGCTGGCTCGCCTCCACGCATAAGTCGGTCACCTGCGTGGACTGCCATGTCCGCCCGGGGGTCAGCGGCTACGTCCACGACAAGGTGTACAAAGGCCTCAAAGACACCGCCATCACTCTGTTCGGGACGCCGCCGGACCCCTCAAACCTGCAGTCCTCGGTCGCGACCCACGTCTGCCTGAGCTGCCACCAGGCGATCCTGCGGATCTCCGAGATTGCGGTGCGTGATCTTCCGCCGCCGGTGAAGGACGTCGGGCTCGTCATGAGCCATCGCAAGCACATCGAGGCCTTCGATAAACGCGGCAAAGGCGAAGG
>Ga0114945_10000912_pt1 | contig 18815 bp, 18 predicted proteins | sample OV2TP3_FD_87194 | JGI IMG/M metagenome (GOLD analysis project Ga0114945, IMG submission 87194) | Hot spring microbial communities from Beatty, Nevada to study Microbial Dark Matter (Phase II) - OV2 TP3 | ecosystem: Environmental > Aquatic > Thermal springs > Hot (42-90C) | place: USA: Beatty...
CGCGGCTTCGCGGCCCGATGCGCTGGTCGCGGTCGCGGACCAGCGCCTGATCGCGGCGCGCAAGATCATCGCCGAGTTCACCCTGGCGCGGCGCCTGCCGAGCGTCATGGGCGTCGCCGACTATGCGCAGCTGGGCGGCCTACTCGCCTACGCGACCAACATCCCGGCGCAATTCCGGCGTCTCGCGAGCTACGTCGACCGGATCCTGAAGGGCGCGAAGCCCGGCGAGCTGCCGATCGAGCAGCCCACCAGGTTCGAGCTCGCGGTCAACATGAATACGGCGCGAACACTCGGCGTTTCCGTACCGCAATCCGTGCTGCTGCGCGCCGACCGGGTGATCGAGCAATGAGCCGCGACGTGCGCAAATGGCTGGAGGCGAACGGCTTCGGGCGCTACGCGGAGCTGTTCGAGACGCACGAGATCGACGGCGAGGCGCTCGGCGCGCTCACCGACGCGCACCTGAAGGAGCTCGGCATCCCGATCGGCCCGCGCGCCAAGCTGCTGAAGGCGATCGCCGGTCTCTCCGCTACAGCCGCTTCGGAAAGCGCGCCCGGCGCCGCCGCGGCGGGGGCGGTGCCGGCGGCGGAGGCGGAGCGCCGGCAGTTGACGGTGATGTTCGTGGACCTGGTCGGCTCTACCGCGCTCTCGGGCCGGCTCGACCCGGAGGATCTGCGCGCCGTGATCCGCGGCTACCAGAAGGCGGTCGCGGCCGAGGTGGGGCGCTACGGCGGCCACGTCGCCCAGTACCTCGGCGACGGCGTGCTCGCCTACTTCGGCTACCCGATCGCCCACGAGGACGAGGCCGAGCGCGCGGTGCGCGCGGGGCTCGCCACGATCGACGCGGTCGCGCGCCTCCCCTCTCCGGGCGGCGGGGCGCTCGCCGCGCGCATCGGCATCGCCACGGGCCTGGTGGTGGTCGGCGATCTGCTCGGCGAGGGCAGCGCCAAGGAGCACGCGGTGGTGGGCGAAACTCCCAACGTCGCCGCGCGGCTGCAGGGCCTCGCCACGCCCGGCCAGGTGGTGGTCAGCGCGCGCACGCGCGACCAGGCGCGCCACGTGTTCGAGTACCGCGATCTCGGCCCGCAGGCGCTCAAGGGCATCGCCGCGCCGTTGCGCGCCTACGCCGTCGTCGGCGAGCGGGCGATCGAGAGCCGGTTCGATGCGCACGCCGCCGGGCGGCTCGCCGCCATGGTGGGGCGCGACGGCGAGCTCGCGCTGCTGAAGGAGCGCTGGCGCATCGCGGCGGCCGGCGAAGGGCAGCTGGTGATCGTCAGCGGCGACGCGGGGATCGGCAAGTCGCGCGTGGTGCGCGCGCTGCAGGACGCGCTCGCCGCCGAGCCGCACGTGCGAATCAACTACCAGTGCTCGCCCTACCACGCCGACAGCGCGCTCTACCCCGTGACCCAGCAGCTCGCGCGCGCCGCGGGCTTCGGCCCGGCGGACGGCGCCGAGGCGAAGCTCGACCGGCTGCAGACGCTGCTCGGCGAGGCGGCGAGCGGCGGCGTGAAGGACGTCGCCGTGGTCGCCGCGTTGCTCGGCATCGACGGCACGAAGCGCTACGGGCCCCTGAAGCTCACGCCGCCGCAGCTGCGCCAGCGCACCTTCAACGTGCTGATCGAGCAGCTGGTCCGCCTCGCCGGCGAGCAGCCGGTGCTGCTCGCCACCGAGGACGCGCATTGGGTGGACCCGACCACGCTCGAGCTGCTCGAGCTCTCCGTCGAGCGCCTCGCCGCGATCAGGGTGCTGATCCTGATTACCGCGCGGCCGGAGTTCGAGCACGACTTCGGCGAGCGCCGCGATGTCACGCGCGTAGTGCTGAACCGCCTCGGGCGCTCGCAGATCGAGGCGATGGTGCGGCGCGTGGCGCGCGGCAAGTCGCTGCCCGAGGGGCTGATGGAGGAGATCGCCGCCAAGGCCGACGGCGTGCCGCTCTACGTGGAGGAGATCACGCGCACGGTGCTCGAGTCGGGCGCCCTGCACGAGACCGGCGATGCCTTCGTCGTCGAGGGGCCGGCGCAGGACCTCGCGGTGCCGGCCTCGCTGCACGACAGCCTGATGGCGCGCCTCGACCGGCTGCTGCCGGTGAAAGAAGTGGCGCAGACCGCGGCCTGCATCGGCCGCGAGTTCGACTACCGGCTGCTCGCCGCCATCCTGCCGGTAGGCGACGAAGCGCTGCGCGACGCGCTCGGGCGGCTCGCGCAGGCCGAGATGATCTTCCGGCGCGGCACGCCGCCCGATGCGCGCTACAGCTTCAAGCACGCGCTGCTGCGCGACGCCGCCTACGAGAGCCTGCTCAAGGCGCGGCGCCAGCAGATCCACGCGCGGCTCGTGGCGGCGCTGGAAGCCTTGCCCGACACCGCGCCGGAGCTGATCGCGCACCATGCCACGCAGGCCGGCCTGAACGAGAAGGCGATCGGCTGCTGGCAGAAGGCCGCGGCGCAGGCCGCCGCACGCCCTGCCTACAAGGAAGCGCTCGCGCACCTCGGGCAGGCGATCCGCCTGTGCGAGCAGATGGGCGAGAGCCGCCCGTGGCTGGAGCGGCGCCTGACGCTCGAGCTCACGCTCGGCCAGACCTCGATCCCGCTGCGTGGCTACGGCCACGCCGACACGGTGGCGGCATTCACGCGCGCGCGCGAGCTCGCCGCGCGCATGGGCGAAGCGCCGCATCGCTTCGCCATCTTCCACGCGGTCTGGGTCGCACAGTACATCCGCGGCGGGCAGGACCAGGCGCTCGAGACCGCGCGCGAGATGCTCGGCTGGGCCGAGCGCGACGGCAACCGGGGCCACATGATCACGGCGCTGCGCTCGCTCGCGATCTCGCAGATGATCACCGGCGCGCCCGTGCTCGCCGAGCAGTCTTTCGTCAAGGCGCTCGGGCTCGCCGGCCCGCCGCGCGAGCGCTCGCCGGAGCAGCGCCTTGCGCTCGCGCAGCGCTTCGCCGCCGAGCCCGAGATCGCCACGCGCTTCCATCACGGGCTGACGCTGTGGAGCCTCGGGCAGGCCGAGCGCTCGCGCGAGCTGGTCGCGGGCGCGCTCGCCGAGGCGCGCGCCATGCGCCATGCGCACACGCTCGGCCACGCGCTCGCGCACGCCGCGATCTTCGCGGTGGTCAGCCGCGATAGCGCGCAGGCGCTGGCGCTCGGTGCCGAGACGATCGAGTTCGCGCAGCGCCACGACCTCGAGATGTGGAAGGGCTATGGCGCGCTGCTCAAGGCGTTCGGGCTGGCGCTCGCGGGCGACGCGGCGACGTCCGCAGCCGAGATGGAGAGCGGCTTCAGCTACATGGCCCGCACCCAGACCGGCACCATGGTGCCGTTGCACCACGCAATGCAGGCGCGCACGCTGGCGTCGCTCGGCCGCTTCGAGGAGGCCGCGCGGCATGCCGAGATCGTGCGCCAGGAGCTGAGCTCGGGCTCGGAGCGCTATTTCTGGCCCGAGTGCGAGCGGCTGCTCGGCGACTACGTGCTCCTCTGCCCGGGCAGCAGGGCGGCCGAGGCCGCGGCCGCCTACGAGCGCGCGCTGGCGCTCGCGCGCAGCCAGCAGGCGAAGTCCTGGGAGGCCTACGCCGCGCAGAGCCTCGCGCACCTGAAGGAGGGGAAGGAAAATGCCAACGCATAGCTGGCGATCCGCACTCGCCGTACTGCTAGCCGCAAGCGCCATCGTTCCGGCTGCAAGCGCGGCGCCGGACGCTTCGCCACCCGCGGGCTTCGCCTCGGACGACTGGGTGAAGCAGGGAACCGTGCCCTGGGCGCAGGAGGCGGCGCGCCGCCAGGGCGAGCTCGAGGCTTATCTGCGCGACACGGACCCTGGTCGCGCGAAAAAGTACGGCTTCCGCAGCGGCCACCACCCGGCGCTCGCCTGGAACTGGTTCAGCGCGCACCCGATCGGCTACGGCGGCGTGCCGCTGGTGCTGCTGCAGACGCTGCTCTCGCTCGACCCGGCCACCGAGGGCGACGCGCAGCTGCGCAAGCTCGCCGCGATCTGGAGGAAGAAGTCCGCGGTGGCGGCCGAAGCCGCGCGCAACCTCTACACGCTCGACCACCTCGGCCTCGGCCCGCACCCGGAGGACTATGCCGACGGCATCGCGAAGGACCCGCGCCAGCGCCGCCACGTGCTGCCGAACGGCTTGGTCTACGACCCGGAGGTCAAGCCGCGCGAGGTCAGGCTGGTGGCGGAGCGGCTCAAGGCGTTCCGCAAGCTGCCGACGCTCGAGCTGCTCGCCGGCAAGCTGCGCAGCAAGCTCCACGACCAGATCTACGGCGAATACCCGAACTACGAGCGCGACCGCGCCAAGTTCCAGCGGCCGCCGCAGGTGGATGCGGTGTTCGTCTCCTGCTCGGGCTGCCACATGGGCAGGGTCATCGTAGGCGGGCGCATGGACGACGCGGGCAACATCGTTGAGCGCGGCCGCATGCGTTTCATGCCGGGCATGCCGAGCACCGAGGTCGAGAACCAGTACTACTCGCAGCTGCTGATGGAGACCGGCCTCGCGCTGGTCGAGTCGGGCTTCACCATGGACCTCGCGGGCCTGCCGGACCGGAAGTCGGACCTGGACCCGAACCGGGCGGCGGTGATGGCGCTGTTTCGCCGCATGCTCGACCGCGCCCTCGACCCGGAGACGGTGAAGACCATCTACGGCGCGCAGCCCGACCAGGTCCGCCGCGCCCTGCTGCAGACCTACTGGGTCGCCAAGGACTTCCCGGTCTACGCGGGCGAGCTGATCGGCGTCGCGATCAAGACCCAGTACATCTATCATCAGGTCGCCGCCCGCTACGCCTTCAACCGCGATAACCCGCGCCGCAAGCATCCGGGCCAGGCGGTGCCCGACGTCATGGCGAACCGCATCGGGCAGATGGACGCGTTCGGCATCGCCTCGGGGCTGGTGGCGATCCACACGCTCCGCAAGGACAACTCGTTCCTGCGCTTCCTGTGCCGCGACCACTGGCGGAACCCGCTGTTCGCGCTCCTCGGCACCGACCCGGGGCCGTCCTGCAAGGAAGCGGAGCTCGCCAGGGCGGGGCGGGCGATCCGCGAAACGCTGGCGAGCTGGGCGCCGCCGGTGCCGGCGCCGGTGGACATTCCGAGCCTCAACTGGTCGGGCCACCGCGTGCTCGCCAACTGGGACGGCAACCAGGGCGCCAGCGCGCGCACGCTCGCCTCCGGAACCTCGGCCACCGGCGATCCGGCCAAGGTGAACGTCAGGATCCACGAGCCGCTCAATCCCCTCATCAACAACCTGCCGCCGCCGCCCTACCCCTTCGCGGTGGACCGCGAGAAGGCGCGGCGCGGGATGGCGATCTTCAACGGCGAGCACATCAAGGCTTCCGAGCGCTGCGCCGACTGCCACCAGCCCCACAGCGACGAGGTCGTGCCGGCGAAGAAGCTCGGCGTCGACGAGAACCGCGCCCTCGTCAACACCGACGTCTCGCGCTACGCGCTCGCCGGCCTGATCATGGAGGCCTGCCGCATCTTCGTCGGCAACCACGCGGGCAACGACTGGTGCCTGCCGCGCGATGCGCAGGGCAGGCTGCTGCGCGACTGGACGCGCGCCAACGACGACTACTTCAAGGACACCCCGGACCGGGTGCGCCACGGCAAGCACGGCTACAAGGTGGACATGCCGCACGGCATCTGGGCGCGCGCGCCGTACCTGCACAACGGCTCGGTGCCGACGCTCGGGGCACTGCTCTGCCCGCAGGCGCGGCCGAAGAAGTTCCTGCGCGGCGTGCTGTTCTACGACGAGGCGCTGGTCGGCTTCGAGTGGGCGGTGGCGCCGCGCGAGCGCTACAGCCCCTACGACACGCAGCTCGTCAAGGAATACGACACCGCGGTGTTCGGCCGCAGCAACTCCGGGCACCCATTCGGCAGCAGCCTGTGCCCGGACCTCGGCGGCCTCGACCCGGTCGCCGACCGCGCCCAGATCACGCGCCGGATCCTGGGCTCCAAGCTCGGCGATCTGATCGAGTACCTGAAAACCTTCTGAGCTCGGCTTCGAGGCGCGAGGCGAACTCCCCCAGGTCGAGGCGGCGCGGCTCGCGCGCCGCCTCCCCGGGCGCGGCCGGCGAGCGCGTGACATGATCGAGGATGTAGGTCCCCAGGCGCCGGTAGCTCTCGAGCTGCGCCTCGGTGAAGAACTGGTTCGCCGTAGACTCGTGCGGGAACGCGGGGCTCGCCTGCCCGTAGTTGAAGACGTCGGGCGGCTCGCTGCCGTAGTATGCCGGCTTGATGTAGACGAGCGTGCCGTCCTGCACGTCGCCGTCCACGGCCGAATAGCGGATGTGCCCCACGGCGCAGTAGGTCGCCCCCGGCGCGCGCGCCGCGCCCTCCTCCCTGGCGTAGATCGGCACGCCCGCGAACCGGATCGGGATGCCGAAGTCGACGCGGATGCGCCGGATGGCGTTGCCGAGGTCCTCGAAGACACCGCGCGGGTCGCAGCCCGCGTCGCTGACCACGATCCAGCGGCAGCGGCGCAGCACCATCTCGTAGAGGCCGAGATTCTCGAAGTGGCCGCCGTCCGACAGGTAGACGTAGGGATTGCGGTCGTCGGTGCGGCCGAGCGCCTCGTCGATGATCGGCGCCATGGACGAGGCGGGCGCCGCGTCGCCGAAGCTGTGCCGCCCCGAGTAGCCCGGGTTGCCGAGCCACCAGCCGAGCCGGATGTTGAACAGCGTGAGCAGGAACGAGAGCAGGGGCTTGGAGTGATAGCCCATCTCGGGGCTCGCCGCGGCGCCCGAGATCGTCACCGCGGTGCCCAGCGTTATGCCGCCGCCGTAGGCGCGCGTGGGCCGGTAGCCGAGGTGCGCGGCGCCGCAGTGCAGGGCGCTGAAGGTGAACGACTTGGCCTTGCGCTGCTGCGAGGCGAGCTCGTCGCGCGTCACCAGGTTGAGCGCGGCGTTGACGACGTGCAACGGCGCCGGCTGCCCGGCGCGCCAGAGGTCCGTCAATCCCATGTCGTCGCTCTCGTCGAAGCCGGTAAAGCGGTTCGGGTCGCGCTCCTGCTCGGTACGCGAGGCGCCGAGGAAGCTGCGGATCAGCCGCGCACGGTACATGCCGTGCAGCGAGAAGCGGTTGGTGTCGATGCGCAGCGACATGAGATAGCCGCCCGCGAGCAGCAGCCCGAGCACCAGCAGCGCCGAGGGGAGGGACCCGCACACCACCGCGTTCAGCGCGCCGTGGTAGTGGCGCGCGGGGCTGGCGGGATCGGCAGGCGCGCACGACAGGTCGCGGAAGAACGGGTGCAGGTTTCCCGGCAGGTCCATCAGCCAGCCCGCCAGGTGCGACAGCAGCGCGAGCAGCAGGACGACGAAGACCGGCAGGGCGAGCGCCTGCACCAGGCGGGCGCGCAGGCCAGCCTCGCCTTTCCTTCCCGCGCCGAGCGGCGACTTGAAGGCCTGCCTCAGCGTGACCGCGCCGGCGGCGGCGCCGAGCAGGCTCGCGATCAGCTGCGCGGATTCGACGAGCTCGCTGTCGGCCACCTGATCGAGGCCCCGGGCGAGCCCGAGCGGCGCGAGCAGGACGACGCCGCAGGCCGCCAGCCAGGCGGCGATGGCGATCTGCAGCCAGGCGCTGTAGCGCGCGGTCCACTCGAAGGTCGGGTCGCCGTGCGAGCGGCTGGTGAAGCCCACGTACAGGTGGCCGAAGACGAGGACCGTCGCCAGCAGCGCCGGGGCGGCGAACGAGACATACCAGGCGTACTGCTCGAGCCGCTCGAAACTGCGGGGCGCAGCGCTGGGCACCAGCCCGTGCGCGATGACGCCGGCCGCCATGCCGCCGAGTGCGCCGGTGGCGAGAATGAACGCGAACTCGCGCCAAGAGCGCAATCTCCCGGCGAGCAGCCAGCCGCCGAAGTGCAGCAGCGCGCCGCCGCCCGCCCACACCCAGGCCGCATGGAACGTCGCGCTCCACTCGCCGGCGCGCAGGCGCAGCTGCCAGCCCGCCGGTCCCTCCGGCAGCGCAAGCGCGGGCACCTTGCCGGAGGCGACCCACGCCCAGACCACGGTGAGGCCGACCAGCGCTCCGAGCATCGGCAGAAAGCAGCCGCGCATGAACGCCCGGTGATCCTGCTTGGGATCCTCGTAGGCGCCGCGGGCGTCCCCGCTCCTCATCGGGCGATGCGCATGCACGTAGCGCACCGACGCGACGGAGCAGGCAAAGCCGAGAGCGAGAAGCAGGAAGAAGATGACGTCGCCCCCGGCGAACAGATCGCCTGCTTCGCGGTGTGGGAGGCGCGTCAGCGCGACCAGCAGCTGGGGAACCACGAGCGCAGCGGCGAGCAACGGCACGAGCACCAGCCAGTTGAGCAGCAGGTTGCGCAGGTAGATCGCGGCCAGGGTCCACGCATCCGTGGAAGCGAGTCCGAGGCGCGGGCTCAGGTAGCTCGCATGCGCGCGCAGGTGCGAGAGCGCCGCAGGCTCCGGCTCGAGCGGCCGCCCGGCGCGCCCGGTGAGCTCGGCGATGACGCGCTCGCGCCCCGCGCGCCGCATCCATGCGCTCAGCCAGCCGCCCAGATAGCCGCCGCCGGACACCGTGGACAGGTAGTGGAAGCGCCCGAGCAGCCCCAGGCGCGCCAGCCCCTGCACCACGCCGAGCGCGAAGCTCGCGCTGCGGATGCCGCCGCCCGAGAGGCACAGCGCCGCGAGCTTCAGGCGGTGCGCGCGCGCGAAGATCCTGCCGAGCCGCGCGTCCTCGCGCCGCTCGAGCTCCGGGAATGCGTCCTCGAGGACGAGGCGGTTGCGCTCGCGCAGCGGGCCCGCGGCGATGCGCTCGCGGGTCTGCGGGCGGAAGCGCACGCCGGCGAAGCGCGCCGCCGGCCCGCCCGCCTCTCCCGCGTACAGCCCAGCGTCCTCGAGCAGCGCGTTGAAGCCGGCGGCGAGTGCGGCACGCAGCCCGGCGCGTTCCGGCTCGCTCTGCGGCGCGCCTTGCGCGCGCAGCCGCCCGACCAGGCCGCGCAGCTCGCCGCCCGCCAGCCCGCGCGCCGCGGGATCGCGCCCCTCGATGAGCCGGGCGCGCAGCCCCTCGGCGTCGAGGATCTGCGCGGCATCGAACTCCCAGACCGCCGCCGGCTCGGGATTCTCGCCGGTGATCGCGTGCTGCTCCTCCTCGAGCACGTCGGCAAGCGAGAGCGCGTGCACTCCCGCCGCGCCAGCGTCCCCCTTCCCCGCCATTCGGCCCCCCTTGGACCCGGATGGTATGCCTCATAATGCCCCCGCACCACGGACCAGGGGGGTCCCGCACATGCAGACGTCAGCGTTCAACATCGCCGACATCGATCCGGGCTGGATCAAGCGCACTGTCTCGGGCTGGCTGTTCGACGACCCGCAATGGTGGATGGGGCTGCTCAGGCGCTACTGGCCGGTCGCGCGCTTTCCCGGCGGCTGGGCGATGGTGACGCGCTTCGAGCACGTGCAGGAGGTGCTCACGCAGGAAAGCGTGTTCCAGGTGCCGTTCGGCGAGCGCATGCGGGAGATGACCGCCGGCCCGAATTTCGTGCTCGGCATGCAGGACGGCCCGGACTACCAGCGCCAGCACGCGCAGATCCTGCAGGCCTTCAGACGCGAGGACGTGGACTCGATCATCACGCCGCTCTCGGCGAAGTTCGCCGGCGAGATCGTCGCCGGCAGCGGCGCTCGCCTGGACGCGATCGAGGACCTGATCACGCGCCTGCCGACGCTGCTGTGCGAGAGCTACTACGGCGTGCCGATCGCGGACAAGCTGCGCTTTGCGCAATGGACGATCGCCATGAGCGGCTACATGTTCGGCCCTCCGGGTAAGCGCCCCGCATTCGCCGCGACCGCGTTCGCCGCGGCGGAGCTCATCCGCCCGGTGATCGACGACGCCATCCGGCGGGCGAAGGCGGCGCCCGGCAGCGCGGACACGGTGCTCGCGCGCTTCGTCGCGATGCAGAAGCAGGGCGCCGAAGGCCTCACCGACGAGGTGATCCGTGCGCACCTCTTCGGCATGATCACCGGATTCGTGCCGACCAACACCATCGCCGCCGGCAACGTGCTCGAGATGCTGCTGCGCCGGCCCGAGTTCATGGCGCACGCGCGCGCCGCGGCGCTCGCGGACGACGACGAGCTGCTCGCACGCTGCCTGTTCGAGGCGATGCGCTTCAAGCCGATCAATCCCGGCCCGTTCCGCGTCTGCCGCAAGGACTACACCATAGGCGCGGGATCGGCGCAGGCGGCGACGATCCGCGCCGGCACCCGCATGCTGGTCAGCACCCAGTCGGCGATGTTCGACGAGCGCAGGGTCGAGAATCCGGCCGAGTTCAACCCCGCGCGCAAGCCCGCCGAGTACCTGCTGTTCGGCCACGGCCTGCATTGGTGCATCGGCGCCTACCTCGCGAAGGCGCAGATCACGCAGACTTTCAAGCCGCTGCTGAAAAAGAGCGGCCTGCGCCGCGCGCCGGGGCGAGCGGGGCGGCTGCAGAAGCTGATCGTGTTCCCGGTGCACCTCGAAGTCGAGTTCGATCGGTGATCCGGAGCGGGCCGCTGGTCCTCAACCTCAAGGCGGCGCGGGCGCTCGGAATCACGTTCCCGCAGTCGCTGCCGCTGCGCGCCGACGAGGTGATCGAATGAAGCGCCCGTCAGGGCTTGAGCCAGTTCTGCACCGTGAGCCCCGGCACGCGCCGGAATTCGCGTTCGTGGTTGGTGACGAGCACCGCGCCGATGTGGCGCGCGTGCGCCGCGATGAGGAGGTCGTAGGGACCGATGCGCCGGCCGGCGCGCTCGAGTGCGACGCGGATCTCGCCGAAGTCGCGCGCCGCGGCCGCCGGGTAGTCATCCACCTGCAGGAGCGCGACCAGCTCGCCGAGCGCGCCGCGCCGCTCGAGGCTCACGTCGCCGCTCGCGAGGCCGTAGTGAACTTCCGAGAGCGTGATGGCGGACAGCCGCACCTCGCCCGGCGAGCGCCCGGACAGGCGCCGCTTGATGCGCTCGGCGCCGGGCGCGCGGTCGATGAGGAACGCGAGCGTGTCGGTGTCGAGCAGCCAGATCATCGCCAGCGCCGCTTCTGCATGCGCGGCTGGCGGCGCACGAAGCGGCCGCGGAACGCGCCGAGGATCGAATCGAGCTGCTCGAGCGTGATGCGCTTCGGCAGCAGCAGCACGCCGCCGGCGGCGCGCTTCACCACCACCTCGTCGGCGTCGAAGCGGAACTCCTTCGGCAGGCGCACCGCCTGGCTGTTGCCGTGCCGGAACACCTTTGCCGTCTTCATCGCTGCGCCCCGGTCTCGGAATAGATACGTGAAGTATACATCCGCGGCCGACCGGGTGATCGAATGACCGCTGCCATCCATGGAGGCGCCCACGATGGCTGACATTCGACGACGGCAGTTGATGCTTGCGACGGCGGCAGCGCTCGCAACTCCGCACGCGGCGCGAGCGCAGGCGCCCACGCTACCGGTCGTCGCCTACGTGTTCGGCGGCCGAAGCGACGCCGAGCTTGCCGGACCCGATCCGAAGCACCCGCACGCGCGCGCGTTCGTGCACCGGCTGCGCGAGCTCGGCCGGGAGGATGGCCGCACCATGAAGCTCGAGCGCTACGGGCCCGGGAACGACGCCGAGCAGGCCCAGCGGATCCTCGCCGACCTCGCGACGCGCAACGTCGCGGTGATCTTTGCCGCTTCCGCGGTGCGCGGCACGCTGGTTGCGATCATGGCGATGAAGCAGACACGCTCCGTCCCGATCGTCTTCGCCGGCGGCAGCGATCCGGTTGCCGCCGGGCTCGTCGCCAGCCTTGCCAGGCCCGGTGGAAACGTCACTGGCATCACCACCGACGCAGGACCGCAGATCATCGGCAAGCGGCTGCAGCTGCTGAAGGAGCTGCTCCCCGGTGTCACGAAGATCGCCTATCTCGGCACCCCATCGCCCACCTATCGCGAGATCATCCGCGAGGCCGCCGCGCAACTCAGGCTGGATCTGATCGCTTTCGAGGTCGATGGCGCGAAGAAGCTCGACGAGGCGTTCGCCCGAACCGCGAGCGAAGGCGCCCAGGCGATGGTCGTGGCGACGCTCGGGTTTCTGTACGCCCAGTCCCCGCGCATCGTCGCCTTCGCGGCCGAGCGGCGGCTGCCGGTGCTGTACGCGTTTCCGGAAGCGGTCGATGCGGGCGGGCTCGCGGCCTACGGCATCGACATCCTCGACCTCAACCGCCGCGCGGCGGACTACGTGGACAAGATTCTGCGCGGCGCGAAGCCGGCCGATCTGCCGGTGGAACTGCCGCGGAAGTTCGAGCTGGTGGTCAACCTGAAGGCCGCGAAGGCGCTCGGCCTGAAGGTGCCGCAGTCCGTGCTGCTGCAGGCCGACCGGGTAATCGAGTGAAGCCGACGACGCTACTGCGCGATCCTGACCGGCGGGGTCAGCGCGAGGCGCCGCGCGCGGCGGGCGAAGCGGCGCGCATCGAAAGTGAGGAACGCGGCGCAGGCCCTGCCGCTCGCGTGATGCAGCGCGTCGGCGAAGTCGAGCCCGGCGCGCAGCCCGGCGAGCGCGCTCTCCACCGTGCCCCGGTCCTCGACCTCGACGTTCGGCAGCGCGAGCAGGTGCTCGAAGGCGCGCAGCACGTCGCGCCGGGCGACGCCGTAGGCGCCCCGCAGCACCCACTCGAGCTCGAGCAGCACCGTCTTGGCGACGAAGAGCTGCGCGCCGGACTCGAGCGTGCGGCGCGCCGCCTGGCACTGCGCGAGGGTCGCGCGCGAGGCGTCCTCCTCGGCGACGTAGTAGCGGGCGAGCACGTTGGTGTCGAGCGCGAGCATCAGCGGCGGCCGCGCCGGGCGGGCGCCAGCAGGCTCGCGGGATCGAACTCCGCCGGCAGGTGCCGGCCGCGCACGCGCAGCAGGCCGAAGCCCGAGGCGCGCGGCGCCGGGCCGCGGTGCAGCACCCGCATCTCGGCCTTGCCGCCCTTCACGGAGAAGGCCACCCTGGAGCCCTGGCGGATGCCGAGCTCGCGCCGCACCTGTTTGGGAATCGTGACCTGGCCCTTGCTCGTGACGCTGGTCTCGTCCATCTCCGGCTCCAAGGTATTACGTGGTAAGTATTCTAGCATCGCCCGGTGATCGAATGAGGCGCCGCACATTCGTCCTCGCCGCGCTGGCCGCCGTTTGCGGGCGTCCCGCGGGCGCGCTCGCGCAGGGCTCGGGCAAGCTCAAGCGCGTGGGCTGGATCGGCCTGGGTGCCGACCCGAACGCGGCCGACGCGGCGCTGGGCAAGGCATTCGTCGACCGGCTGCAGGAACTCGCCTGGGTCGAGGGGCGGACCATCGAATTCCTGAGGCGCCGCCCGGGCCCGGAGGCCGGCGAGCAAGGCGTCGAGGCCGCGGCGCGCGAGCTGGCGGCACAGAAGGTCGACCTGATCTTCGCGCCGTTCGGCCCGCACGCCGTCGCCGCGCGCAAGGCCGCCGGCCCGCTTCCGGTCGTGTTCGCCATCGTCAGCGATCCGGTGCGAAGCGGGCTGACCACCAGCCTTGCGCGCCCCGACCGGAATGCGACGGGACCCTCGACGATGTTCGCCGACACCTGGGGCGCGCGCATCCAGCTGCTGAGCGAGGTTGCGCCGCCGCCGCGCCGCATCGCGGTGCTGATGAACCCGGAGGTCGATTGGCACAACCGGCAATACGAGCAGATCCGCGAGATCTGCGCGAAGCTCGGCCTCGCCACGCTCCAGATCCCGGCGCGCCGCCGCGAGGACTTCGAGGCTGCGATCGAGCGGGCGGTAAGCGAACGGGCGGACGGCCTCGTCCACATGGCGGACCCTGTCTATGCCCTGAATCGCCGCGCCCTGGTGGAGCTCGTCGCGCGCACGCGGCTCGCCGCGTTGTATCCCGGCCTGCAGACCGTGGAGGACGGCGGCCTGATGGCCTACTCGAACGACCCACGCGACGTCATGCGCAAGGCCGCCGATTACGTCGACCGCGTCCTGCGCGGCGCGCGCCCGGGCGATCTGCCGATCGAGCGACCGACGCGCCTCTACCTCGTTCTGAACCTGAAGACCGCGAAAGCCCAGGGCATCAAGTTCCCGCAGTCGCTCCTGCTGCGCGCCGACCGGGTGATCGAATGAACCGGCGCCGCGCATTGCAGGCGTTGGGAATGGCGGCAGCCCTGTTTTCAGCTCCGGCCCGCGCCCAGGGCGGAACGCGCGTTCATCGCATTGCGTTCCTCGGCACGATGTCTGCCGATGCCGAAGCGATGCGCCGCACCATGGCAAGTTTCAGGGAAGGATTGGCAGACGAAGGGTTCGCCGAGGGCAGGAACTACGTCGTCGATTTCGTCGCGGAACCGGACGTTGCGCGCGCGCCCGACCGGATTCGCCAACTACTGGTACGCACCCCCGCAGTGCTCGTCGTCATGACTACCCCGGTAGCCCAGGCGGCGGTAAAGGTGGCACGCGAAACGCCGGTCCTTTTCACCGCCGTGAGCGATCCGATCGAAAGCGGACTCGTGGCAAGCCTCGGCCGGCCGGGCGGCAACGTGACCGGTGTGAGCAGCATGCTGCCCGAATTGAGCGGCAAGCTGCTCGAACTGGTCGGGGAGCTGGTCCCAAACGCCTCGCGCATCGCGGTGCTGTGGAATCCCGACAATCCCGCGAAGGCGCTCGAACTACGCGCGTTGCGCGACGCGGCGTCCAGAAGCAAGATCGCGCTGCACGAATTGCCGGCGCGCTCCGCGGAAGAGATCGAGGCAGCGCTCGCCGCCCTCGGCCGCACCGGCGCGCGGGCGCTGGTCGTTCTCGCCGAATCGCTCAGCTTTGCCCACCGCAAACGGATCAACGAGCTCGCGCGCGCGAGCCGCGTACCCGTCATTGCCAACCTCACGCAGCACACGGAGGCGGGCGGCCTGGCGTCGTATACCGCGGACTACGCCATGCTCAACCGGCGCCTCGGCGCGCTCGCTGCAAAAATCCTCGCGGGCGCGACGCCGGCAACCCTGCCGGTCGAACTGCCGACCCGGTTCGTGCTGACGGTAAACCTGCAAAGCGCCAAAGCGCTCGCTCTCAAGATTCCCCAATCCGTCCTGCTGCGCGCCGACCGGGTGATCGAATGAAGCCGCCTCCGGCACGGCGCCGGTTCATTGCAGCGGCAGCAGCTGCGCTCGCCGTGCCCGGCGTGCTGCTCGCGCAATCGCCCGCTCGCCCGCGGCGCGTGCTGCTCCTCTTTCAGGCAGCGCCCGGCGGCGTCGAGGTCATACGAAAGGCGATCGGCGAGGTGCTGCACGCACGCGGGTGGGTCGAGGGCCGGACTTTGCTTCTCGAGCTGCGCCTCGCGCGCGTGGACGGCCAGGACCTGCCCAAGTTCGTAGCGGAGAGCGTGCGCGCCTCCCCCGACGTGATCATGGTCACCGCCTCTCCGCTGGCCGCTGCGCTCAAGAGCACCGGCACGGCCATCCCTTGCGTATTCGTCGCGGTCTGGGACCCCATTGGCCTCGGGCTGGCAAAGAGCCTCGCGCGGCCGGGCGGCACGTACACGGGCGTCTCGAACGCGGTGCCCGAAGGGTTCTTCGGCAAGCAGGTCGAGCTGTTGCGCGAGGCCGCACCCCGCCTGAAGCGGATCGCGCTGCTCGCCAATCCGCACCATCCCCTCTACGCGCGCGACCGCGAGAAAAACCTGAAGGCGGTCAGCGACCAGGGACTCGAAGCGATCGAGGCGCACGCCGCCACGCGCGAGGAGCTGGAACCGGCGTTGCGCGAAGCCGCGCGGCGCGGGGCCACCGGACTGCTCGTCTACGGGGACCCTTTGACGGTAGCGCACCGGGAGCCGATCGCCGAGCTCGCGCTGCGCCACCGCCTGGCTTCGATGTTCCTCTTCGAGTTGAACGTCATGGCGGGCGGCCTCATGTCCTACGGCTCCGACATGCTCGAGCTGCAGCGCCGCGGCGCCGACTACGTCGACCGCATCCTGAAAGGCGCGAGGCCCGGCGACCTGCCGATCGAGCAGCCGACCAAGTTCGAGCTGGTGATCAACCTGAAGACGGCGAAGACGCTCGGGCTGGCGATCCCGCAGTCGCTGCTCGTGCGCGCCGACCGGGTGATCGAATGAGGCGGCGCGCGCTAGAGCCGGTAGGGGACGACGACGAAGCGATGCCGTCGCGGCGGGAAATCGGCCAGATCGCGCGTGGCGAGCTTCAGGCGATGGCTGCGGGCGATCGCCGCCTGAAACGCGTCCGGCAGCTTCCAGCCGTGCTTGCGGCGCAGAGCCGCGGCCGAATCGGCGATGGCCTGGTCGATCGAAAGCGTCGGGAAACAGTCCAGCAATCTCCTTGCCTTGCGGCTCGCGCGACCGGCGAACCCGGCGAGGACCTCGGCGCGCGTGATCACCGAGAGGGCGGCGTCGACGCGCACCTGCGACAGGTACTGCGTGGCCGCGGCGACGCCGTTGAAGTGGTCGATCAGGACGACCGAGTCGAGCAGCAGCTTCACCTCGCGCGGCGCCACTCGGCGCGCAGCCGCCGCTGGTACGCGAGCCCGTCCCCGCGCCGCCAGCTGCCGGCCGTCTCGCGCAGCAGGCGGTCGAAACCGTGCGGCGCAGCCTCCTGCTCCTCGCGCAGGCGCCGGATCGCGCGGCGCACGAGCTGCGTCATCGGCACGCGCTCGGCGCGAGCGACCCGGTCGAGCCAGGCCTTGTCATCGGTGTCGAGGCTGATGAGGGTGCGGACCATTGCGCGCTCCTCTGATATCGAAAACCAACAAATGATATCACGTGGCGAGGCGGTGCGGTGAGGCGGCGCGAGCTGATCCTCGGCGCTGGAGCGTGGGGAGCGCTGGCGAGTGCGCGCACATGGGCGCAGAGCCCACCGATGCGGCGCATCGGGGTGATCCTCTTCACCACTTTGAAAAACTCTGGCCCTGCCCTGGCGGAGTTTCGGGCGCGGCTCGCCAAGCTCGGCTGGTCCGAGGGCACGAACCTCGAGACGGAGATCTGGTCTGCGGAGAACCGCGTCGATCCTTTCCCGGCGCTGGTGCGACAGTCGGTCGCGCGCAAGGTCGAAGTGATCGTTGTCCAAAGCACGCCCGGTGCGCGCGCGGCCAAGGAGCTGTCCACGGGCATCCCGGTGGTCTTCGCGTGGGTCTCGGACCCGGTCGGAAGCGGTGTTGTGGCGAGCCTCGCGCGACCCGGCGGCCATGTCACCGGCACCTCGCTCCAGATTCTCGAGATTGCGGGCAAGCATATCGAGCTGCTCAAGGCGCTGGTGCCGAAGCTGGAGCGCGTCGCCTGGCTGCACAATCCGGCGCTGGGAAAGATTGATGTCGACGCGTCCGAGCGCTACGCGAACGCTGCGGCCAGGCTCGGCGTCGGCCTGATGTCATTGGCTGTGGACAAGGCGGCGGGCATCGAGCCGGCCTTCGCCGCCGCTGCGCGTGAGCGGATCCAGGCCATGGTGATCGGTACCAATCCGATCTACGTCTCCGAGCGAGAACGCATCGTGCGACTGGCCAGGCAGTACCGGATCGCCACGATGTTCGGCAGCCGCAGCCTCGTTGCCGCCGGCGGCCTCGCGAGCTATGGCCCAGACTGGGTGGATTCCTTCGCGCGCGCCGCATCCTACGTGGACCGGATCCTGCGCGGCGCCAAGCCTGCCGATCTGCCGGTCGAGCAATCCGATCGCTTCGAGCTGGTGATCAACCGCAAGACCGCGGCGGAGATCGGACTGACGATCCCGCAGTCGGTGCTGCTGCAGGCGACCGAGGTGATCGAATGAGGCGGCGCACATTCGTCCTCGCCGCGCTTGCCGCCGCTTGCGGGCGTCCCGCGGGCGCGCGCGCGCAAGGCTCGGGCAAGCTCAAGCGCGTGGGCTGGATCGAATGACCGCCTCAGGCGCCCGCTTCGTCGAGCACGCGCGCGAGCGCCCGAGCGGGCGCGAGAACCTGCACACCGCGGAGGGTGCGCCCGTAAAGCGCGCCGAAGTCGCGTGCGTCGCCGGTCACCAGCGCATCGGCGCCGGCGTGCGCCGCGGCCGCGAGGATCGGCGCGTCCTTGGGTCTGAGCCCCTGGCCGAGCGCCCATTCGACCAGCGCCGCAGGTGCTTCGGGCACCCTCTCGACGATCGCCAGCAGGTCGGCGAGCCGCGCTTCGTAAGCCCGCGACTTGAGCGCGAGATTGCGTTGCGCTTCCTCGAGGGCGTGGGCGGAGGTCTGCAGCGTGCAGCGGCCGGCGCGCGCCAGCGCGACGAGCGCCTGCGCGTTGCCCGCCTCTTGATGCGCCGCGCTGAAGACGACGTTGGCGTCGAGGAAAAGCTTCAACGCTTGCGCCGGCGCAGCGCCTTGCGCACCCGCTTCGCGTCCACGGCGGAGATCCGGTTCGCTTCCTCGAACTCCTTGACGCGCGCATCGGAATACAGCTCGACGGGGTGTACCGCGGCCGGCCGCAGGATCACCGCGCCGTCCTCGGTCGTCTCGACGAGCAGCGTCGCCCGGCCTTCGAGCCCGAGCTTGCGCAGCACCGCCGCAGGCAGCGAGACCTGGCCCTTCTTGCCCAGCTTCACGACGTCCATGGCAATCTCCGGTTTCCGGATTCCCGGATTATGGCGTATCCGGCGCGAGGGCAGCGCGCCTCGCGCCGACCGGGTGATCGAATGAAGCGGCGCGCCCTGATTCTCGCCGCTGGAGCGTGGGGAGCGCTGGCGAGTGCGCGCACAGGGGCGCAGGCGCCTCGGCTGCGGCGCATCGCCGTGATGCTCTACACCCCTTTGGAGGCTTCCGGCCAAAGCCTTGCGGCGTTTCGCGCGCGACTCGCCAGGCTCGGCTGGTCCGAGGGCACGAACCTCGAGATGGAGATCTCGTCTGCGGAGAACCGCGTCGATCGTTTCCCGGCGCTGGTTCGGCAGGC
>Ga0114945_10000913_pt1 | contig 18805 bp, 25 predicted proteins | sample OV2TP3_FD_87194 | JGI IMG/M metagenome (GOLD analysis project Ga0114945, IMG submission 87194) | Hot spring microbial communities from Beatty, Nevada to study Microbial Dark Matter (Phase II) - OV2 TP3 | ecosystem: Environmental > Aquatic > Thermal springs > Hot (42-90C) | place: USA: Beatty...
CTGGCTGTGGCCGAGGTAACTCACCACAGAGACACAGAGGGCACAGAGGGAAGTCCTGCTTTGGTTTTTCCTCGCCGATGCCTGTTGATGGCAGCGGAACCGCGGGCATTGAGACTCGATCGGGCCCCTTTTCCGCGGCCGTCATCCCGAGCGAGGGAAGGCTCCCGCGCGTTTTCTCCAGCGCGGGAAACCTGAGTCGAGGGATCTTGGGTTTGCTTTTTCCCGGGATGCCGGCTCGGCGGCTACTTTTTCGCTTTGGCGATGGCCAGCAGCAGATCGCTATCGGCGCCCACGGCGCGCAAGCGCTGCTCGATTTCATCCGTCAGGGCAAAATCCACGCCGTAGTCGGTGACAAAGCCCATGAGGCGGCTCTTGGCCACGCCGCTCTTGAGCGCCTCTTCGACCTCTTCGACGGTCATGGACTTGGGCCCCGCGGCCACCAGCCTGGCTTCCACGGTGCGCGTTTCCCCGCCGGCCAGCGTGGCCTCTCCGGCCCAGTCCTTGTAGCCCAGGTAGCTGATGCGCAGGCGGTAGGTTCCCGGCGGCAGGTCAATCAGCAGCACGCCTTCTTTTTCGCTGGTGGAGCCGCGGAACTTGTCGTCGAGATAGACCTGCGCCTGGCCGGGCTGGGTGGTGACGCGCAGCGTGGCCACCTGGCTCTTGCGCGCTTCCGCCTCGCGCGCCAGGCGCGCTTCCTCGGCGCGAGCGGCTTTGGCCACTTCCTCCGCGCGCGCTTTGGCCTCCGCCTGGCGGCGCGCTTCCGTGATCGGCTTCACGCGCGCGTAGGCCGTGGCGAAGTTTTGCAACGCCTCCAGAACGTCGCGCGAGGTTCCCCCCTCGGGACTGCACTGCAAGCGCATGAAGAGCCATTTGCCGGAGCTGCGAAACTGCAGCTCGGCAAAGCCGTACCAGTCCTTGGAATTCTTCAGGTCGCTGCGCGGCGTATCCAGCGTGGAGCCCTGCTTGTTGAAGGCCCCGGGGCTGTAGCGGATGCGATCGCGTGAAACGTAGAGAAAGCCGTGTTCCCCGCCCTCGAATTTCAGCCAGCCGGTGCGCTGCGTGGCGCTGACCCCGAAGCGCAGCACGGGATTGAGATCGGTGCTCTCCGGCGCCAGCTCGCCGCGCTCCGCGGCGCAGAGTTCGGTCCAACCCTCCATCTGCTGCCAGGGTATTCCCTGCTGCTGGGCCGGGGCTGAGGACACGAGCAGCAGCCACACAACGAGGCTTGCCCTGCGGGCGGATCGGCAAATGCTTTGCCGGGACATCTTTTGTTCCTGAGCCGGAGATTATGCACCAACTACGGGATTTTGGCACCGTTCCGTTTTCGCTTGCGGCGTCGCCGGGGAGCGGCAGCCGAGGCGAGGGTATGCGAGGCTGAGTTTGGAGCCGGCGCGGGGCCGGAGGCGGAGGGCGGGAGCCATGATTTTTTGTAGCGCTCCACGCCAGCCAAGGAAGGTTCCGTTTCCGCTTTTGCTCCCAGGAGGCGCCAGGCTTCGCGGTAACGCTCGGTACGGCTGGTGCTGTTGGGGACGTGAGGGAACAACTTGAGTTCATTGGTGGGCAACGCCCGGGCGGGCACAATGTACCAGGCATTGTAAGGAACGACCCAAGCGACGAGGAAGTCGATGTCGTCGGGAGTAAACGACCTGCTGTCGCCGTGGAGACGGGTGCTGACGCGGAAACAGCGTGAGTTGGGGACGTGGGTGCAACGGACCTGAACGCGCAAGAGGCGTTTGCCGTTGTCCACGATGACGTCATAGGGGGCGCTGTCGCCGAAAGGCTTGGAGACGGTGAGGCCGCGCTCGGCGGCCTGGTACATGAAGGCAAGCTCCGCCCGCTCCCCTTTGGCTTTGGGAGCGCGGGAGGAGCTGGACATTTTCTCTCAGAAACCTATTATAAGTTCATTATAGCATACAGAGTAGGGCGATTGGGACATTTTGCCAAAATTCTATGTGGCGCGTAATCAAAGAGTTAGAGCGAAAAAGGCGGAATCGGGGGCTTGACAAGAAAAAGCCTCAGGCAGCGGCTGCGGACCCCCTCCCGGGGGGGCCTGATTTCTTCCTGTAAGCTACTGAAAAATTAAGACTTACATACCCCACTAAAGTGCCATGGGTAACCACACTAAAAAGTACTGAAGTGGGATTGCGCCCTTGCCTCGCATGCACTACTCTGAGTACCGGAATCGCGAGGTTCCCACGGAGGAAGTCATGAATTCGAAGGTGGCGAAGTTGAAGGTGGCAGCGCTGGTGCTGGCAGTAGTGGCAGTGCTGGTGTCGGTCCCCCAGATGGCGGAAGCAGCCAAACCGTCCGCGCAAGGGAAAGCGCTGAACGTGCAGGCCGAGCTGACGGAGACTTGCAACAATTGCGCCACCGACGCCGCTCCCAAGGGCGGGTCAGGGCCCTACAGCGTGCGCAACGATGATGCCGGACCGTACACGCCGGGTAACGGCGTGCAGTCACAGATCCTGACGCACAACGCGGTGTACACGCTGGATACGATGGACACGCTGGTGAACGGCAAGGTGGGCGCCGGCACGCGCTACGTCAAGATGCATTTCTACACATCAGTTTCGAACCAGTTGCCGGCCTGCTGGCTGATCGATGCCAATCCGCAGGACCAGAACCAGGCGGTCAACTGGTCGGTGTTTTCGCAGAACACCATGGCCTTTACGGACATGGTGATCGGCCAGTCCTATCCGGGGTTTTCGCGCATGGACTTCAACGTGCGCAACGATGTCTGCGACCGGGAAATCTTCCGCTTCTACCTGCGCTGGTCCAACGTGTGCATCAAGCGCACCGGCGACAAGAGCTGGGAAGTGACCTCGGATACCTGCGGCCGGGCCACCAACTACGGCGAAGCCACCCTGGAAGGCCAGGGCGGAAAGAAAAAGGAAACCGTCAACTACGGCGACTGGCGGATGCCCTTCCAGCTTCTACTCAGCGCGCCCTAAGAGCCGCCGCAATCGGATTCAGGCAAGGGACCACCGCGCGTGGTCCCTTTTGCTTTGCGCTTTTTTCGGCAAGCAGTTGCGCGCGGGCCCGCCCACGGTGTATGCAACTGCCATGGCCATTGAAAAAGTCAACCTTGCAGAGAAGTTCTCGCGCTTTTCCGAGCCCTGGAGCCCGAAGATTGCCGGCGAGATCAACGACGCCTACCTGAAGCTGGTGAAGTTTACCGGCGAATTTCTGTGGCACCACCACGAGCACGAGGACGAGCTGTTCCTGGTGGTGAAGGGCGTGATGCGCATGAAGCTGCGCGATCCGGAGGAGCGCGAGGTGGCGGTGGGCGAAGGCGAGTTCATCATCATTCCGCGCGGCGTGGAGCACTGTCCCATGGCGGACGCCGAGGCCCAGGTGGTGCTGCTGGAGCCCAAGACCACGCTCAACACCGGCAACGTGCGCAACCAGCGCACGCGGGAAACGCTGGGGCGCGTGTGAGCACGGCTCCGGGCGCCGGGTTGCAGAGGGTGTGCGTGTTCTGCTCCTCGAGCGAAGAGGTGGCGCCGGTTTACCTGCAAGTGGCGCAGGAGCTGGGGCAGGCGCTGGCCGAGCGCAACCTGACGCTGGTGTATGGCGGCTGCCACGTGGGGACGATGGGAGTGGTGGCGCGCTCGGTGCACCGCTTCGGCGGCACGGTGGTGGGCGTGATTCCGGCAGCGCTGCGCGACCGCGGCCTGGCGTACGTGAGCGCCGATGAGTTGATCGTAACCTCCGGCCTCAGGGAGCGCAAAGCGGAGATGGAAGCGCGCGCCGACGCCTTTGTGGTGCTGCCAGGCGGCGTGGGCACGCTGGAAGAAGCGCTGGAGATCCTGGCGCAGAAGACGGTGGGCGCGCACCAGAAGCCCATGGTGTTTGTGAACACGCGCGGGTTTTACGATGCGCTGGTGGGCATGTTCGAGAGCTGGATTGAGCAGCGCTTTGCGCGACCGGCGCACCGCGAACTCTACCGCGTGGCTCCGGACGTGGCGCACGCGGTGGGGTATCTCGACGGGCTGCGCCCGGCAGGCGGGCGCAAATGACCGCTGCTTTTCCGGCGCGTTGCGCAGGAATCCTGCTACGGGCTCAGGCGCCCTGCTTGGAGGGCCGCCAGCGCAGTTCGTCGAGCGTCTGCACGATGGCTTCGAGGAAGGCGGAGACCTTTTCCGGCTCCTCCACGTAGCCGCGGCCGCTGGCGCGGATGGATTCCTTGGTGATTTCTGCGGCCATTTCCAGGATTTCAGGCGCGATGGGCATGGTTCCTCCTGCGGGGAGTGGGGGCCATCATACAGCGCGGGAGCGCCGCCTCCAACCGTGTGGCAGCGCGCGGGCGCCGATTGACCGAAATCGCGCGGGCAGGCTACAATAACCAAGTTGCCTGTAGCGCCAATCCCTACAGTAGACAAGGGTTTCAGAGCAGACGGAGGCATTCATATGTATGCAGTTATCCGCGCTGGGGGCAAGCAGTTTCGGGTTGCGCCCGGCGACGTAATCCGGATTGAAAAGTCGTCCTCCAAGGATGGCCGGGTGGAGTTTACCGACGTGCTGGCCGTCTCCAAGGGCGAAGGCCGGATTGCGCGTCCACAGGACGGCGCCCGGGTGAGCGGCCAGGTGGTGGAGGAAGGCCGCGCGGACAAGATCCTGGTGTTCCACTTCAAGCGCAAGAAGCAGTACAAGCGCCTGCGCGGGCATCGGCAGCCGTTTACGGCGGTGCGCATCACCGAGATCGCGTTTGACGGCCAGAAGTTCAGCGCGCCCGAACTGCCGGTGAAGGCGGAGAAAAAGCCCAAGGCCAAAGCGGCGGAAGCGGTTGAGGCCAAGCCGGAGAAGAAAGCGGAGCACAAAGGGAAGGCTGCTGCGGCGAAGAAAGCGGCAGCGCCCAAAGCCAAAGCCCGGGCGAAGTCCGCCAAGCCGGCGAAGGACAAGAAGAAGAAATAGCGGGGGAGTCAAGCCATGGCACATAAAAAAGGACTGGGAAGTTCGCGCAACGGGCGCGATTCCAACGCGCAGCGGCTGGGCGTGAAGGCGTTCGGAGGCCAGCTGGTCCCGGGCGGGACCATCATCGTGCGCCAGCGCGGTACGCGCATCAAGCCCGGACTGAACGTGGGCCGCGGCAAGGACGACACGTTGTTCGCCAAGATCACCGGCGTCCTCAAGTTCGTGGACAAGGGTTCGATGGGCCGCTACGTGATGGTGGAGCCGGTGGAGGAACCGGCGAAGGCGTAACATTTTTCTTGCCACAGAGACACCGAGGCACAGAGGTTTTTGCTGTGCCTCTTTTCATTTTGGGGCGGTTGTTGTGGATCCTCTTTCCCAACGGCTTCAATTGTTTCGATATCCTTAACTCCCGAATTCTCGGTGCCGCTGTGTTTTCATGACTGATTTCTGATGTTCATTGACGAGGCGAAAATCCGGGTGAAGGCGGGAGACGGCGGCGACGGCTGCGTGGCCTTCCGGCGGGAGAAGTTTGTGCCCCGCGGCGGTCCTTCGGGCGGGGACGGCGGCAAGGGCGGCGACGTGGTGCTGGAATCGAGCGAGCGCCACAATACGCTGGTGCACTTCCGCTTCAATCCGGAGTACAAGGCGGGGCGCGGGCGTCACGGCGAAGGGTCCAACAAGACGGGCCGCGACGGCGGCGACGTGGTGCTGAAGGTTCCGGTGGGAACCGTGGTGGCGGATGAAGAGACGGGAGCGCGGGTCTTCGACTTTGCCCGTCCCGACGAACGGATGGTGGTGGCGCGCGGAGGGCGCGGAGGGCGTGGCAATGCGCGCTTCGCCACGTCCACCCACCAGGCGCCGCGCGAATCTGAGCCGGGTCGCAAGGGCGAGGAGCGCCACCTGCGCCTGGAGCTGAAGCTGCTGGCCGACGTGGGCCTGGTGGGCTTCCCCAACGCGGGCAAGTCCACGCTGATCTCGCGCATTTCTGCGGCGCGGCCCAAGATTGCGGATTATCCCTTTACGACGCTCGAGCCCAACCTGGGTGTGGTGGTGGTGGGCGAAGAGCCGGAAGAAGAAAGCTTTGTGGTGGCCGACATTCCCGGCCTTATCCAGGGAGCGCATACCGGTGCGGGGCTGGGCATGCAGTTCCTGCGGCACATCGAGCGCACCCGCATCCTGGCGCACCTGGTGGACGTTTCCGATGCCAGCGGGCGGCCCGATCCGGTGGAGGACTTTGGCGTCATCCTGGAAGAACTGAAGAGCTACGGCGCGGGCCTGGAGAAAAAGCCCATGCTGGTGGCGGCCACCAAGACCGATGTGGCCAACGCGGAAAAGCTGGAGCGGCTGGCGCAGCACTGCCGGCGGCGGAAACTGGAGTTCTTTCCCATTTCCGCGGTTTCGGGCGCGGGCCTTGACCGCCTGCAGTATGCTCTTGGCGAACACGTGCGGCGGTCGCGCGCGCAGGCCAAAGCGGACGAAGAGCAGGCCGCCACGGGGGAAGCATGAGCCAGACGGTGAGCGTGGGCGTAGTCGGCGATTACAACCCCTCGTTCGCTTCCCATCCGGCCACCAATCACGCGCTGGAGCGCGCCGCACGCAAGCTCGGAGTGGAGATTGAGATCGAGTGGGTGCCCACGCCACGGGTGACGGCGGAGAACGCGGAAGAGGTCCTGGACAGGTTTGACGGGCTGTGGATGGCGCCGGGCAGTCCCTACCGGAGCATGCAGGGAGCGCTGGCGGCGATACGCTTTGCGCGCGAGCGCAACCGGCCGTTTGTAGGCACCTGAGGCGGCTTCCAGCACACACTGGTCGAGTGTGCGCGCAACGTGATGGGGATCGGCGACGCGGATTCGGTGGAGCACGGCGCTGGGAGCGGCACCTGGATCATCGTGCCCGTCTCCTGCGCGCTGCCCGGGCGCGCGCCGGGCGCGCCCAAGCTTTCCGGCAGCGACGGCATCCGCCTGCTCTCCGGGTCGATGCTGGCGCGCATCTGCGGGAGCGAGGAAATCCGCGAGGAATTTTTCTGCAACTACGAAGTCAACCCCGACTTCGAAAAGCCGCTGGCCGCCGCCGGGCTGCACATCACAGGACGCGGGCCGCGGGGCGAGGTGCGCGCCGTGGAGCTGCCGCAGAACGACTTTTTCCTGGCCACGCTCTTCCAGCCGCAACTGACCTCGGAGGCCACGGGCGAGGCGCACCCCGTCCTGCTCGCCTACCTGGAAGCGGCGCAGGCGCGGCGCAGTGCCGCGGCCGACGATTGAAGCCGCATCCCGCGGGCATCCCTGCTCCGCGCTCAAGATGACAAAGACAAGTTACACTGGCACGAAGGACGGAAAAGCGGCCAGCAGATGAACATCGCCATCTTCGGCGGCACGTTTGACCCGGTGCATCGCGGCCACCTGGCGGTGGCGCGGGCGGCGGCGCGGCGTTACGCGCTCGACCAGGTGCACTTCGTGCCCTCCCACAAGCCTCCGCACCGGCAGCGCCCGCCGCTGGCGGCGTTCCATGATCGCTTTGCCATGCTGGCGCTGGCCACGGCGAGCGAGCGCAGGTTTTTTCCGTCGGCGCTGGAGGCGCAGCCCGGCGCCCGGTCGAGCGGCTTCAACTACTCCATTGACACGGTGCGCCGCATGAAGCGACAGATGAAGCGCGGCGACCGGCTGTTTTTCCTGATTGGCATGGACGCCTTCCGGGAAATCGCCACTTGGCGCAAGCCGGAGGCGCTGCTGGAGGAGTGCGACTTCATCGTGGCCAGCCGTCCCGGCTATTCGCTGCTGGACGTGCTGCAGGCGCTGCCCATCAAGATCCAGAAGGAAGTAGCGCAGCAGGCGCTGGCGGGGCTCTCTCGGAGCGGAAAGATTGCGCTGCGGGGCACCTCCATCCATCTGCTGGAGGGAGTGCGGGCGCCGATTTCAGCCACGGCGGTGCGCGCGGCGGCGCGCGAAGGGCAGCCGCTGAAGAAGCTGGTGCCGCCGGACGTGGCCGACTACATCCGCAAGACAGGGCTCTATCAGCCGCGCAGCCCGGGCATTGGGTAAAATGAAATCCTGCGCATTCGCAAGGGCTGCCGAGGACGCCGATTGACGAAGAAAAAAAACGAACTGAAGCGCCACCTCCGGGCCGCCGTCGCGGCCTGCGAATCCAAGAAAGCCGAAGACATCGCAATTCTCGAACTGGACGCCGCCACCTCCGGCGGGTTCACGGATTTCTTCCTGCTTTCGACGGGGGCCAATCCGCGGCAAGTGCAGGCCATTTCCGACGCGGTCGAGGAAAAGCTCAAGAAGATCAACCTGCGCCCCACGCACGTGGAGGGCTACCGGCAGGCGGAGTGGGTGCTGCTGGACTACGTGGACTTCGTGGTGCACGTTTTTTCCGAACGCGCACGGCGCTTTTACGATCTGGAGCGGCTGTGGAAGTCGGCGCGGAAGCACACGCCGGCGGAACTCGCGGCCGCGAAGACACGGAAGCCACGCGCGCGCAAGGCGGCCAAGCCGCGCCGCCGAACCAAGAAGGCCTGAGCCCACGTCGTGCCGCGTCCTGCGAAACCCGGATCCAAACCGCCTGCGGCCGCCGAAACCGACCCTCACGCAGCCAAAGCACTCTCCGCCTGGGTGGCCAGGGATGCCCGGTCGCTGACACTCGTGGAGCAGGTGCGCCGGGTGGCGGCCAGCCGCTCCACCGTGCTGATCCGCGGCGAAAGCGGCACGGGCAAAGACCTGCTGGCCGTGGTGATTCATTACCTGGGCGAAGGACGCCAGCAGCCGCTGGTGAAGATTGACTGCGCCGCCCTGCCGCTGGAGCTGCTGGAGAGCGAGCTGTTCGGCCACGAACGCGGCGCCTTCACCGGCGCCACACAGCAGAAGCCGGGGCGGCTGGAGCTGGCGGGCGCGGGAACGCTGGTGCTGGACGAGGTTGCGGCGCTGACTCTGCCCATGCAAGCCAAGGTGCTGCGGGCCATCGAGGAAAAGCGATTCGAGCGCCTCGGCGGCAGCCGCACGGTAACGCTTGCGGCACGCATCCTGGCGCTGACCAGCGTGGAATTGGAGCGCGCGGTGGCCCGCGGCAGCTTCCGCGAAGATCTTTTTTACCGGCTGAACGTGGTGCCGCTCTCCATCCCGCCGCTGCGCGAGCGGCGGGCGGACATCCGGCCGCTGGCGGAGCGCCTGCTGGCGCAACTGGGAGCAGCGCACAACCGCGGTCCGCTGCGGCTGGATCCCGGGGCCCTGGCGCTGCTCGAGCGGTATGACTTCCCCGGCAACGTGCGCGAGCTGCGCAACCTGCTGGAGCGCGCCGCGGTCTACGGAAGCTCGCTGGAAATCACTGCGCAGGACCTGCCGGAGCAGGTGCGCTCGGCCGCGCCCGCCGGCGGCGCAGGAAAAAAACGCACGCTCGCGGAACTGGAGCGCGAGTACATTGCCGAGGTGCTGGACTTGGCGCGCGGGCGCAAATCGCGCGCCGCGGAGATCCTGGGCATCAGCCGCAAGACGCTGCTGGAAAAGCGCAAGAAGTACGGGCTGGATTGACCGCGCTGCGGGCGTTCACCCGGGCAGCAGTTTTTCCCTTTTGGCCTGTTCCAGCGGGCCCAGCGTGCGGATGTAGACGTCCACCGTCTCCAGGTCGGCCACTTTCAGCCTGCGGCCGGTGAGTTCACGCAGCTCGTCGAGGGCGGTTTCCAGCTCGATGGCTTGCAGGGAGTCGTAGAGGGACTCGTCGAGGGTAGCGCCGTCCCAAAGATGGTCAGCGGGGCGAAGCAGCCCGGCGGGAATGCCGGTGGCGCGCTCCAGGTCGCGGAGGAGGAGCAGGACAACTTCGCGAGCGAGGCCGGAATCGGCGTAATACGATTGAAAAAAGTCTTCGGGCGCCAGGCGTGGGCGCTGCGCCACGCGGCGCTGCTTGAGGCGCCGCCCCATCCAGGGAACGAACCACACCCCGGCGGCGACGAGCGCAGTCACGAGAACGATCAGCAGCAACAGGCGCACGGCAATCTCCCCGTACAGCGGGACCGCGAACGGATGCGGGCGCGGCCAGCAACGCAATCTCTATATTCTATCCAAAGCCGTCGGTTTCGCCCCGAGGAAGCGGCTGGGTTCTGTTTTTGCCGCCTAACTGGTACCTTGAAAGACCTGTGAAACTGCACATTGCCTGGATCGGCAAGACCAAAGAAAGCTCCATCCGCGCGCTGACCGGAGAATATTTGAAGCGGCTGGGGCGCTACACGCCCACCGAAGCGCACGAGCTGGCTGACGAAGCCGCCCTGTTGAAGCTGGTGGAGCGCGCCGCCAAGCGCACGCGTCCCACGTTGGTGATGCTGGACCAGCGCGGGCGGCAGTTCACCTCGGAGGAGTTCGCCGAGCTCTTGCGCGAGCAGCAGCAGCGCGGCGCGCAGAACCTGATTTTCGCCATCGGCCCGGCCGACGGCTTTACCCAGGAAGCGCGCCACGGGGCGGACCTGGTGATCGCGTTCGGCAAGATCACGCTCTCCCACGAGCTGGCGCGCGTGGTGCTGCTGGAGCAGCTCTACCGGGGATTTACAATCCTCCACGGGCACCCGTACCACGCGGGACACTGAACCCATGGCTGACATTCGGCGCGGGCTGATTATCGTGAACACCGGTCCCGGCAAGGGCAAGACGACGGCGGCCATGGGCACCGCCTTGCGCGCCGTGGGCCAGGGCCTGAAGGTGCTGATGCTGCAGTTTCTCAAGGGCTCGTGGCATTACGGCGAGCTGGATGCGGTCAAGTCGTTTGGCGCGAACTTTGTGATGAAGCAGATGGGCCGCGGCTTTGTAAAGGTGGGCGGAGAGAAGCCCGACCCGGCGGACGTGCGCCTGGTGGAAGAGGCCTGGGCGGAAGCCGAGCAGGCCATTCTCTCCGGCGAATGGGACCTGGTGGTGCTCGACGAGATCAACTACGCCATTAGCTACGGCATGCTGGACGCGGCACGGGTGGCGGAGACGCTGAAGAAGAAGCCGGAGATGGTGCACGTGATCTTGACGGGGCGCAACGCGCATCCGACAATCGTGGAGCTGGCCGACACGGTGACGGAGATGCGCCAGGTGAAGCACGCCTACGAAAAAGGCGTGGAGGCACAGCGCGGCATTGAGTACTGAGAGCTGAGTCATGTCCTGGTTCAAGCGCGAGAGCGGAGAGTTGGAAGCGACGGGCGAAAAGCGCGTGCGCACCGAAGGCCTGTGGGTGAAGTGCGAAGGCTGCCGCCAGATCATCTGGAAGAAAGACCTGGAGGCCAACTGGAACGTCTGCCCCAAGTGCGAGCGCCACTTCCGCATCGATGCCAGGATGCGTTTGGCACTGCTTCTGGACAGCGGAGACTACCGGGTGGAGGACGCGAGCCTGCACTCCACCGATCCGCTGCGCTTCGTGGACGTGCGCTCCTACTCCGACCGGCTGCGCAAGACGCAGTCGCAGACCGGGCTGCAGGACGCGGTGATCAACGCCCAGGGGACGCTCGAAGGGCGCCCGGTGATCATCAGCGCGATGGAGTATTCGTTCATCGGCGGCAGCATGGGAGCGGTGGTAGGCGAGGCCATCACGCGGGCCATCGAACGCGCGGCAGAGCAGAAGAAGGCGCTGATCATCGTTTCCGCATCGGGCGGGGCGCGCATGATGGAAGGCGTGGTGAGCCTGATGCAGATGGCCAAGATCTCAGGCGCGCTGGCGCGGCTGGATGAAGCGCGCCTGCCCTACATCTCCGTGCTCACCGATCCGACCACCGGAGGCGTTACCGCCTCCTACGCCATGCTGGGCGACCTGAACATCGCCGAACCGGGAGCGCTGATCGGCTTTGCCGGGCCGCGCGTGATCGAGCAGACCATCCGCCAGAAGCTGCCCGAAGGCTTCCAGCGCAGCGAGTTCCTGCTGGAGCACGGCATGCTGGACGCCATCGTGCACCGCAAGGAGATGAAAGGCTACATCGCGCGCTCGCTGAACTTCATGATGCCCAACGGGAAAAGCTAGCGGCCTGCGGCCCGCCGTCTTACCAGCCATGAGCTACGCCACCGCTGTCGCCAGCCTGCTCGCCCTCGGCCACGAGCTGGCGGCCACTCCCGCGCACAAATTCGATCTGGCCAACATGCGCGCGCTGCTGGAAGCGTTGGGGCATCCCGAGCGGCGCTTTGCATCTGTGCTGATCGCGGGGACGAACGGCAAGGGCTCGACGGCGGCGGCGCTGGCGGCCATCCTGGGCGCTGCAGGGCACCGCGCGGGGCTCTACACCTCGCCGCACCTCGAGCGCGTGAATGAACGCATTGTGGTGGGCGGCGAGGAAATCGCCGACGAGGATTTTGCCGCGGTGCACGATGGCGTGGAACAAGCGGCCGCGCGCCTGGTGGCGGCGGGCGCGCTGCCCTGGCATCCCAGCTTCTTCGAGATGCTCACCGCCATGGCCTTCGAGCACTTTGCCGCCGCCGCGGTAGAGATCGCGGTGCTCGAGGTGGGCATGGGCGGCCGGCTGGATGCCACCAACGTGGTCGAGCCGCGGGTGGCTGTGATTACCGACATCGCGCTCGACCACCAGAAGTATCTGGGCTCGACCATCACGGAAATCGCGCGCGAAAAAGCGGGCATCATCCGCCCCGGAGGCGTGGTGGTGACGCTGCCGCAGCATCCCGAAGCCAACGACGTAATCGGCAACACGATTCTGGAGCGCGGGGCGCGCGGCGTAAGCGCGGTGGAGTATGTGCCGCCGGTCTCGCCGGGGGCGGAGGCGGGCGGGGTGCGCAGGCGCTATCCACTGCGCGTGATGGGAGAGGAGATTGTAGTGGAGTCGCCGCTGGTGGGGCGGCACCAGTTGCGCAACCTGGCACTGGCGGTGGGCGCGGCGGTGGAGCTCGATGCGCAGGGCTTAACGGTAAGCGCGCGCCAAATCGAGCGCGGGCTGCGCGCCACCAGGTGGCGCGGGCGCTTCCAGATAATTCCGGCGGCTGCGGGCCGGCCGGAGATGGTGCTGGATGCGGCGCACAATCCGGCGGGAGCGTGGGCGCTGCGCGCGGCGCTCTCCGAGCATGCGGGCGCAAGGCCGGTGACGCTGGTGTTCGGCGCCATGCGCGACAAAGCCATCGGCGAGATGGCGGAAGTGCTCTTCCCCGTGGCCGCGAACGTCATCGCCACGCAGGCGCAGAATCCGCGCTCGGCCACGCCGGAGGATGTGCGCCAGGCCGCCGCTCGCGTCAGCGCCGATATCCTGCTGGAGCCCGGCGTTAGGGCGGCGCTCAGCCGCGCCTGCCAGCTCGCCGGCCCCGGCGGGCTGGTGGTGATTGCGGGCTCCATTTACATTATCGGAGAGGCGATCCAGGCGATCGAGTCATTGAGGGACTAGATTCGTCGTCGTCGGCCGCGCTGAAGGCAAGGATGCAACCGGAAATCCGTGGGCAAACATCGCTCCCAACTCGCACACACGCTCAGCTTCCTGCGCTCCATCCTTGTTCTGAACAACCTCATTTATCTCTACACGGTGGTGCTGGGCACGCTCTCGATTCTTTCCTCGGTGTTTGACTCCAGCGGGCGCACGCAGCACTGGTTTGCGCGCACCTGGTCGTGGCTGATTCTGAAAACCGCCATGTGCCCGGTGACGGTGACGGGGCTGGAGCGCATCGACACCTCGCGGGCCTACATGTACGCCGTGAACCATCTCTCTGCGCTCGACATTCCCATGGTGTACGTCCACCTGAATTTCCCATTTCGCATCATGGCCAAGGAGGAGTTGTTTCACTATCCCTTCATGGGGTGGCACCTCAGGCGCTCGGGGCAGGTGTCCATCGACCGCTCGAACGCGCTGGCCTCGATGCGCAGTCTGAACCGCGCTGCGGAAACGCTGAAGGCGGGCATGCCGCTGGTGGTGTATCCCGAAGGCGGGCGCTCGGTGGACGGCCAGGTGCTGCCCTTCCTGAGCGGCGTGTTCTACGCGGCCATCAAGGCGCAAGCGGACGTGGTGCCGGTGGCCCTGGTGGGCGGCTTCGAGGCGCTGCCCATGAATACCTTCCACATCATGCCGCGGCCACTCCAGATGCTGGTGGGAGAGCCCATTCCCACCACCGGCCTGACCCCGCGGGACATGGAGGCGCTGGCGGTGCGTGTGCAGAAGGCGGTGGCCGACCTGTATTATTCCCGGGCCGAAGTTCCCGACCCGCGCCACGCGCCCGCCGAAGCGCTTCCGCAGAAGGTCTAGCGTGATGAAGCCGCGCATTGCCATCCCGGTGCCGCATTCCTCGAACCGGGAATACGTGGAGCGGGCGCTGCCGCAATACCAGCACGCCATTGAAGCGGCGGGCGGCAAGATGGTGCTGGTTCCGCTGGACAAGACCCAGGACGAGATCGCTGAGCTGCTCAAGCGGTCGAGCGGTGTAGTGCTGCCGGGCAGTCCTGCGGACGTTGACCCGGAGAAGTACGGCGCCAGGAAGCATCCCAAGACGCAGCCTCCGGACGCGGCGCGCGACGCCGCCGATGAGCTCTTTCTGCAAGACGCCTACAACATGCGCAAGCCGCTGCTGGGCATCTGCTACGGCCTGCAGGCGCTGAACGTATGGCGCTCGGGAACGCTGCGGCAGCACCTGGAGACCGAGGTGCGGCACGAAGCCGGGCGCAAGACCAAGCGCGCCCACAAGGTGAACGTGGACCCGGCTTCGCGCCTGGCGCGCCTGTTCTCCGAGGCGCCGCACACCGACCTGAACCTCAGCCCCGACTGCACCGCCATGCAGATGACGGTGAACTCCAGCCATCACCAGGCGGCCAAGACCGTGGGCGACGGGCTGAGAGTGGCCGCGCGCTCCAGCGACGACCGCGTGATTGAGGCGCTGGAAGGCACCGACGCGGAACACTTCGTGATGGCCGTGCAATGGCACCCGGAGCGCAACTACGATGACGATGCCGCTTCGCAGGCGCTGTTCGAGGCGTTGATTGCGGCGGCGCGCCAATGGGAGCAGAGCGAGCGCGCCCAGGGCGAGCCCGAAAGCCTGAAGTCCTGAGGCCAGGGATTCCTCCCACCCGGCTTTCCAGGCCGCCTTGCAGCCGCACAGCGGTTTGCGTATGGTTTTCTCCATGGAAGCAGCAGGCGTTTCCCTTTCCCTGGCGGGGAAGGTGGCCATCATCAGCGGAGGCTCGCGCGGCATTGGAGCGGCGACGGTGAAGATGTTCATCGCCGCCGGGGCGAGCGTGGTGTTCAATTACCAACGCGCCAAGACGGACGCGGAAAAAATTGCGCGCGAGTGCGGCGGGGAGCGCTGCGTGGCGGTGCAGGCGGAGCTCTCCGGCATCACCGGCGCGCGCGCGCTGGTGGAAGCCGCGGTGGAGCGCTTCCACCGCCTGGATATCCTGGTGGCCAACCACGGCATCTGGCCGCCGGAAGATGTCTCCGTGGACCGCATGACCGAGGACCAGTGGCGGCGCACGCTGAGCATCAACCTGGACAGCGTTTTTGACCTGGTGAAGCACGCGGTGGCGCAGATGAAAAAACAGCACAGCGGAGGGCACATCGTGATCCTGAGCTCCACCGCCGGGCAGCGCGGCGAGGCCTTCCACGCCGACTACGCGGCCTCGAAGGGCGCCGTCATCAGCCTGGTGAAGGGCCTCTCCACCGAACTCGCGCCCGACGGCATCTACGTAAACTGCGTGGCCCCGGGCTGGGTGGAGACGGAAATGGCCGCGCCCGCGCTGGAGAATCCCGCCACGCGCGCCGGCGTGCTGGCCAAGATCCCGCTGGGCCGAGTGGCCAAACCCGAAGAGGTTGCGGCCCCCATCCTTTTTCTGTGCACGGAGCATGCCGGCTTTATTACGGGCGAGGTCTTCAACGTGAACGGCGGCGCGGTGCTGGTGGGATGAGCCGAGAGCGGGATTGCAGGCAGCGCGGGCGCGGGTTACGGCTTCCAACAGCAGTGATGAATCTTGCCTTCATTCTGCTCACGGCCCTGGCGTCGGCGGCCCACGCGCAGGCTCCGGCGGCCAAGCCGGCGGTGGATCCGACGGTGGCCGCCAACACGCAAAAGGCGCGCCAGGCGCTGGAGCGCACCATCCAGGCGCTGGGCGGCCGCGCCTACCTGGACTATTTCGACGTGCGCCAGGAGGGTCGCACCAACCGCTACTATCGCGGCTCACCGGCGGGGGTGGGCGCCCCCTTCCGCCGCTATTGGAAGGCCCCGGACAAGGAACGAATCGAGTTCTTCAAGCGCGGCGACTGGAAGATCATCCACAACGGCGACCAGGGGTTCGACATCACATATCACGGCACACGCCGCGAGGATGCCTCCGACCTGGCAGACTACATGCGCCGGCGCGACCACTCCCTGGACAATGCGCTGCGGCGCTGGCTGCAGGAGCCCGGCGTGATGCTGTTCCATGAAGGGCTTTCTCTCGCGGAGCGCAAGCAGGTGGAAAAAGTTTCCTTGCTGAATGCGCACAACCAGTCGGTCACGCTCTACCTAGACACTTCCACTCATCTTCCCGTCAAAACCACCTACAGCTTTCGCGATCCCAAGACCCGGGAGACGATCGAGGAAGGCGAAATCTTCGACAACTACCGCATGGTGCAGGGCATCCAGACTGCGCACAACCTGCTGCGCACGCGCAACGGCGAAATCGTGAACCAGCGCTTTCTCAAAAGCGTGAGCTACAACAACGGCATGGCGGACTCCATGTTTACCGCCGTCGTCAATTACGTGCCCAAGACGGGTTCCACCGAGCAGCGCCCTCCGCACTAGCCAAGTGTGTCTTTTACGCCACAAATGTGGCTCTCAAGAAGTTGCGGGAAACGAGCCAACAAGTGTGGCTAAATTGCCACAGGCATGGTCTCCGGAATAGGGCATAAACTATTCCTAGTTCATGATTTACGAACAAACACTGAGCCAACCGGTTGGATGCCGGGGAATCGGCCTGCACTCAGGCGCTCCGGTCGCGCTGCGCATTTTGCCCGCGGCGGCGGGAACGGGGATTGTGTTCCGCCGCGTGGACCTGGAAGGTTTCGAGATTGAAGCCACGGGTCGCAACGTGGCGCGCGTGAGCTACGCCACCAGCCTCATGAAAAAAGGCGTGCTCATTTCCACCACCGAGCACCTGCTCGCGGCTTTGATCGGCCTGGGCGTGGACAATGCCATCCTCGAGCTGGACAACCTGGAGTTGCCCATCCTGGATGGCAGCGCGAAGCCCTTCGTAGAGATGGTGCGCCAGGCCGGGCTGCGGCCGCAGCGCCGGCGCCGCATCTACCTGCGCATGCGGCGCGAGGTGGAACTGCGCGAAGGCGACAAGTTCATCGCCGTCTATCCGGCGCGGGGCTACTCAGTTTCCTACAGCATCAACTTTCCCCATCCGCTGATTGGCCGGGAAAGCTTCGAAGTGGAGTTGAGCCCCAGCGGCGCGGGCGCCAACGGCTGCGCGGAGAGCGATCCTTTCTGCCGCGAAATTGCTCCAGCGCGCACCTTCGGCTTCCTGCACGAAGCCGAAGCCATGCGCAACATGGGGCTGATCCGCGGCGCCTCGGAGGAAAACGCTATCGTGCTGACGCGCGACGGCATCCACAATCCGCCGCTGCGCTTTCCCGACGAGTTCGTGCGGCACAAAGTCCTGGACCTGATGGGAGACCTGGCGCTTTTGGGGAAGCGCATGATCGGCCGCGTGGTGGCAGACCGCGCCGGGCATGCCATGCATACCGCGCTGGTCACGCGCCTGCTCAAGGATCGCTCTTTGTGGGAAGAGGCCACGGGTGAAGAGCTGGAGACCGAAGCCGAAGCCCCCGCGCACAGTGCGAGTCTTGCCGCCCGTCCCGTCTAGATTCTTTCTGCTAGCGGACTATCGCGCCCGGGCCACAGGTGGCTTCGCAGCCGGCAGCGGCACTTCTTCCGTCTGAGTGGCGAGCCACTGCTCCAGCTTGCGCTTGGCGCCCGAAGCAAGTTCAAGAAAGCGCAGGCCGGCGTGCTCGTGCTCGTCCACCCAGGACACTTCCCCGGTGACTTCGATCTGGCCTTTGCTCCCGGGCAAGTCAAAGCTGACGGCGAAGATGGTTCCCGGTTCCAGGCGGCCCACGTCTCCGACAGACATGCCGGATTCGCTCAGGTTGCGCGACCGGCCGTAAAGAATCTTTCCATTGTTGGAGCCCAACAGCACCGGCGTTGAAAAAGGCTGGCGAAAATAGCGGCGGCGTTCGCGCAGGATGACGCCATGGGCGGCGCGCAGGCTGCGCGCGGCGCGCTCCATGGAGAGGGGCTTGTCGAGCACGAAGTGGGCGCCCATGGAAAACGCCTCGCCCACGCTGGTGCGCCTGTTTACGACGGCGAAGGTAATGGTCTTGCGATTGGAAGTGGTCTGACGGAGCCCCTGGAGGACTTCGCGCGCTCCGTCCACATCGTCGCAATCAATAATGACCGCGTCAAAGCGGCGGCGCTGCAGGACCTCGCGAGCTTCCGGGGCTTCGGTGCACACCTCCACGCTGATGCCCACGTCGTCCAACACGCGGCGCAATACACGGAACACGTCCGGATCCCGGCTGAGGAGGAGAGTAACCAAAAGGTCTTGACCTGCCCTATGGTACCGCCGCGGCCAGCGCAACGCCAGATAACCAAAGTAATGGGCTGCAGGCGCCGCCCGACGGTTATTTGGAGTTCGAGGCTGCGCTCTCGGCCTGCTTGACCAGCTCCAGATCGATCGTGATCTTGACCTCGTCGCCCACCACCACTCCACCGGCATCGAGTTTGCGGTTCCAACTGACGCCGAAGTCCTGGCGGTTGATTCTGGTGGTGGCAGTGGCGCCGCGCCGCATTTCGCCCCTGGTTCCGGTGATCGCGGGGGTGGGTCCTTCCACATCGAGCACCACTTCCTGGGTGACGCCGCGGATGGTCAGGTCTCCGGTTACGCGCAGTGCCCCTTCGCCCGCTTTCTCCACCTTGCGGGA
>Ga0114945_10000916_pt1 | contig 18765 bp, 18 predicted proteins | sample OV2TP3_FD_87194 | JGI IMG/M metagenome (GOLD analysis project Ga0114945, IMG submission 87194) | Hot spring microbial communities from Beatty, Nevada to study Microbial Dark Matter (Phase II) - OV2 TP3 | ecosystem: Environmental > Aquatic > Thermal springs > Hot (42-90C) | place: USA: Beatty...
AGCCTGTCGAACGCTTCGTTCGGCATCTACCTGCCGCGCTTCTCCGGTACGATCTACGAGGTGCTGTTGGCGCCGATCTCGGCGTTCGAGATGGCGCTCGCCTATGTCGGCGCGGCCGCGACCAAGTCGATCCTCCTCGGGCTGATCATCCTCGCCACGGCGGGCTTCTTCGTGCCGCTCGAGATCGCCCATCCGCTGTGGATGCTCGCATTTCTCGTCCTCACGGCGGTGACCTTCAGCCTGTTCGGCTTCATCATCGGCATCTGGGCCGACGGCTTCGAGCAGCTGCAGTTCGTGCCTCTGCTCGTCATCACCCCGCTCACCTTCCTCGGCGGCACTTTCTATTCCATCAGCGTCCTGCCGCCCGTGTGGCAGACGGTCACGCTGTTCAACCCGCTGGTGTACCTGGTGAGCGGCTTCCGCTGGAGCTTCTACGAGATCGCCGACGTGAGCGTGGGCATAAGCCTGGGCGTGACCTGCCTTTTCCTGCTCATCTGCCTGGCGGCGGTATGGTGGATCTTCAGGACCGGCTATCGCCTGAAGAGCTGACGGCGTTCTCCAGGCATTGCATCATCAAGCGGGTGCTGGAAGAAAGCGGCCGGTCCGGATTCCATGTCATGCCGACGGGCCGCAGGAGCCTGGGCAATTCGAGCGGCAGCAGCGCGATCACGCCCAGCTCGTGAAAATACTTCCCGATCCCCTGGCGGATGCAGGCGATGGCTTCGGTCAGCTGCACGTAGGAGCAGGTCACGTGCATCGAAAGGGTCTCGATATGGTTCGCCGGTATGGCGAGACCGTGCTGCTCGAAAGCCGCCTCCAGCGGTTCGCGCAGGAGCGCGCCGACCGGCGGCAAGACCCAGGGATGACCGCGCAGATCGGACCAGGTCAGGCGCGGCCGCCGCGTCAGCGGATGGCGACGCCCGCACACGAGCACGAAGCGCTCCTCGAAAAGCACCTTCTGTTCGAAGTGCGCCGTACGGCTGTCGGGCAGCGTTCCAACGACGAGGTCCACACTTCCGCTCAGCAATTCCTGGAGCAGGATCTCCTGGGTGCCTTCCCGGACGAGCACGCTGGTGCCGGGCGAGCGGCTCTTCAGCAGCGCGAGGCTTCTGGGGAGCAGCGCGGGCGCGACGGCAGGCAATGCGCCGACACGAACTTTTCCGGAGGCTCCGGAAACAAGGTCCCGCAATTCGTCCCGGGCGACGCCCAGATTGCCGAGGACGACCCGCGCATGGCTGACGAAGCATGCGCCGTAGACGGTGGGATTGACGCCCCGCGCGGTGCGCTCGAACAGCGTGATCCCCAGGCCCCGCTCCAGCTCGGCGAGCGCCTTCGATACCGCCGGCTGCGTGATGTTGAGACCGGCGGCGACCCTGCCGATGTTGCGCAAGTCGTCCAGGGCGACCGCCAGGTAGAGCTGCTTCAGCTTGAGGTTCCTGCGGATATACCAGTCGATTTGTGCCATTCGGCGAGATATTACTATTCCCTCATGATCTACACCTTATGTTTCATTTGTTGGTTATGACTGGAGCCGGCATCATGGCCTGGCATTCCCGAAAGGAGGTCGCATGTTGAGAGACTTCACTGCATTGCTGGCCCGCATGCTCGTCGTAGCGGCCGTGACCGGCGCTGCGTCGGCCGCGCTCGCCCAGGGCTATCCGTCGAAACCCATCCGCCTCCTGATCCCCTACGGCCCGGGCGGAGTCGGCGACATCACGGCGCGCTTCGTCGCCCAGAAGATGGGCGAGAACATGAAAACGCCGATCGTCGTGGAGAACCGTCCCGGCGCGGGACTCATCGCCGCCAGCGACCCCTGCGCAAAGGCGCCCGGCGACGGCTACACCATCTGCCTGACCGGCGTGGGCAGCGCGCTCAACGTTTCGCTGTTCAAGTCGCTGCCGTTCGATATCGTCGCGGACTTCACGCACCTTTCCACCATCGCCTTCATCGACATCGCGATGATGGCCCCCGCCGACTCGAGGTTCAATTCCGTCGGCGACGTGCTCAGCTATGCCAAGGCGAACCCGGGCAAGCTGAACGTCGCGACGATCAATATCGGAAGCGGACAGAATCTTTCGGCCGAGCTGTTCAAGTCCATGGCTGGAATCGACGTGGTGGTGGTGCCGTTCAAAGGCACGCCGGCGATCGTGATCGCATTGCGCTCCAAGGATGTCGACATCGCCTTCGAGTACATTGCGCCGGTCATCTCGCAGATCCGCGGCAAGGCGCTGAAGCCGCTCGCGATCGCCTCGTCCAGGCGCCTGCCGGAATTCCCGGCGACGCCGACCCTGCACGAAAGCGGCATTACCGGCTACGAGGCCAATGCGTGGAACGGTTTTTCCACTACCTCCAGAGCGCCTGCGGCGATCGTCGAGCGGCTCAACAAGGAGATCGTCGCGGCGGTCAATTCGCCCGACGTGCAGGAAAAGATGCGGCAGCTGGGCGCCGAGGCGCGCGCCAGCACGCCTGCGGAGATGCGCGATCTCATGATCAAGGACATCGCGAAGTGGAAAGGCGTCATCGAGCGAACCAACATCCCGCGCCAGTAAGAACGTTCACGAGCATGCTCAAGCTGAAGATCGCGATTGCCACCTACGGGCACACTGCGGCCCTCAAGGACGGCCGCGTCGCCATCAAGGGCGTCGCGGCCGATTTCCTCGAGATCAACCCGATCATCGCGGCGTTCCGCCGCATGGTGCGGGACGTGGAGTTCGACGTCTGCGAGATGGCGCCGGCGACCTACATGATCGCGCGCGCCGCCGGGGCGCCGTTCAAGGCGCTCCCGGTGTTCATCTTTCGTCGCTTCCACCACGCCGGCATCGTCTGCCGTAGCGACTCGGGTATCCGCCGGCCGAAGGATCTCGAGGGGAAAAAGGCCGGCGTGCGCGCGTATTCCGTGTCCACGGGGATCTGGACGCGCGGCATCCTCGCCGACGAGTACGGCCTGGATAACTCCAAGGTTACCTGGGTCGTGGACGACGAGGAGCATGTCACCACGTTGCAGCTGCCGGGCAACGTCATCAAGGCGCCGGCCGGCCAGTCGCTCGTCAGCATGATGGCGGACGGACAACTGCAGGCGGCGTTTACCGGACCGGCCGGAATCGGCCGTGCCGGCGCACCGAAGGACGGCTGGGAGGCCTCGGCAGCCGCCAAGCCGGCCGATGTCTACAAGGAGCTGATTCCCGACGCGGCCAGGCTCGAGGCCGAATGGTTCAGGCGCACCGGGATCTACCCGGTCCACGGCCTCATCGTCGTCAAGGACTCCTTGCTGGCGGCGCACCCCTGGCTGGCCAGGTCTCTCTTCGACGCGTTCTCCAAGGCGAAGGCGCTCTACCTCAAGCACCTGAGCGCCGGCGAGGTGAACAGCGACGTCGACCGCAGCTACGTGCAGCTCTCCAGAACCGTCGGCGATCCGCTGCCTTACGGCCTGAAGGCGAACCGCCCGGCCATCGACGCCCTGATCCGGTATTCGTACCAGCAGGGCCTGCTGCCGAAAAACTACGCCGCCGGCGAGATGTTCGTCGACCCGCAGGCGTAATCGCTCATTCACCAGGACCCTCCATGCCCGCAAGGACGCTAGACATTCATCCGCACGTCATCACCACCGACACCAAGCGCTATCCGCGCGATCCTCTTGGCGGCACGCAATCGACCTGGTCGCGCGAGCGGCCCACGACCTACGCCGACCTGCTCGCCGCGATGGACCAGGCGGGCGTTGCGAAAGCCGCCATCGTGCAGTCGTCGACCTGCTACGGCTTCGACAATTCCTATGTGGCCGACGCGGTCGCGGCTCATCCGGAGCGCTTCACGGGGGTGTTCTCCGTCGACGTCCTGGCGCCGGACGCGCCGCAGAAGATCCGCTACTGGGCGAGGAAAGGCCTCGCGGGGCTGCGGCTCTTCACCACCGGGAGCACCATGCCCAACCAGGCAACCTGGCTGGACGACCCGAAGACCTTCCCGGCATGGCAAACTGCCGGCGAGCTGGGCATTCCGGTCTGCGTGCAGATGCAGCAGTCGGCGATAGCGCAGCTCAAGGTGCTGATCGACCGCTTTCCCAACGTGACGATCGTCATCGACCACCTGATGCGCCCGCCGATCGCGGACGGCCCGCCGTACGCGGGCGCAGAGCCGATGCTCGCGCTCTCGCGCTACAAGAACATCTTCCTGAAGCTGACCATCATCAGCGTGCGCGAGGCGAGCAAAGGCAAGGCACGGCCGGAGACCTTCTTCCGCAAGGTAGTGAAGGAATACGGCGCATCGCGCATCGCCTGGGGCTCGAATTTTCCGGCGTCCGAAGGCAGTCTGAAGCAGATCGTGGAGGAGAGCCGCGCCGCGCTCTCGTTCCTTTCCGCCGAGGAGCAGGACTGGATCTTCTGGGGAACGGCGCAGAAGCTGTATCCGGCGCTGACCGGAAAGTAGGCGCGATGAGACTGCGTGCCCTGCTGGCCGACTATCCGGTGACCGCGGCGCTGAAGAAAGGCGCCGTGCGGTCCCCCGACGTGCAGCTCGATTTCGCCGACGTCAAGACCGCGAGCTCGGCGTTCAAGCGCGTGGTGCGCGATCTCGAGTTCGACTTTGCCGAGCTCTCGATCGTCACCTACCTGATGGCTCTCGCGTACGGCAAGCCGCTCGTTCTTCTGCCGACCGTGATCGTCAGCCGCTTCCAGCACCCGTACATCGTGTATAACGCCGGGCGCGGTGCGCTTGCGCCGGGCGACCTGACGGGGCGGCGCGTCGGCATTCGCTCGTACTCGGTCACGACCGTGACGTGGATTCGCGGCATCCTGGCCGACGACTACGGGGTCGACCTCGGAAGCGTGAAGTGGGTGACCTTCGAGGAGCCGCACGTGGCCGAGTTTCGCGATCCGCCGAACCTGGAGCGCGCGCCTGCCGGCAAGGACCTGGCGGCGATGCTGCTCGCGGGAGAGATCGACGCGGCGATCGTCGGCGACAAGGTGCCGCACGATCCGCGCATCAAGACTTTGATCCCGGATCCGAAGGCGGCGGCGGACGCCTGGTACAAGAAGCACGGCGCATTGCAGATCAACCACATGACCGTGGTGAAGCGCTCGCTGGCGGAGAATCGCCCGGAAATCGTGAAAGAGCTGTATCGCCTGCTCTGCGAGAGCAGGAAAGCGGCGGGGACGCCTTCCGGCATGGATCTCAATCCGTTCGGCGTCGAGCGCAACCGCAGGGCCCTGGAGATCGCCGTCGACCAGTGCTACCGGCAAGGGCTCATCCCGCGGCGCTTCGCGGTGGACGAGCTGTTCGACAAGACGACGCGAAACTTCAACTAGCCCGAGGGCTACACCACGGTCGGCGAGGCGGTGCCGTCCAGGCTGATGTTCGAGCCGGTGAGGAAGCGCCCGCGCTCCGAGGCGGCGAAGACCACGACATCGGCGATCTCCTCGGGCTCCGCCATGCGCCCGAGCGGCAGCCGGGCGACCGCGCGCTTGAGAGCCTCCTCTTCGGAGATGCCGCCGCGTTTCGCCTCGGCTTTCAGTCCTTCGGAAACGCGAGTGGTGTTGGTCAGGCCGGGGCTTACGCCGACGAAGCGGACGCCTTTCGACGCGTAGGCGTTGGCGAGGCCGGCCGTCGCGAGCATCAGCGCCGCGTTCGCGGAGCCGCCGGGAAGGTGCACCGGCGAGGGCACCTTGCCGCCCTGGCCGATAACGTTGATGACCGCGCCGCGGCCGCGCGCCGCCATGCGCTTTACCACCGGGTCGATGACATTGATGTAGGAGAAATACTTCGCGTCCATGCCGGCGCGCCAGGCGGCGGGGGTGAGCTCGGAGGCGTCGGTGCGCTTCGCCGCGCCGGCGCTGTTCACGAGCACATCGATCGCGCCAAATTCGCTTTCCGCCGTTTCGACCATCCGGGCCGCCGCGGCGGCATCGGTCAGGTCTGCCGAGATGCAGTAGCAATTGCCCAGCAGCTTCTTCGCTGCGTCGAGGTTCGCCTGCGAGCGCGAGACGATGGCGAGGCGCGCGCCTTCGGCGAGAAATGCGCGTGCGCACGCCAGGCCGATTCCCTTGCTGCCGCCGGTGACGAGGACGTTCCTGCCTTTCAGATCCAGATCCATGCCGCGAGCATAGCTTCTTTTCGGGCATAATCGATCAGCCCATGAGCGAAACCGATATCTACCGGCAGCAGAATTTCGGCAACCGCATCGGCTTCGGCCGGAAGGCGGCGCTCCTCGTCGTCGACTTCACCGTCGCATTCAGCGATCCGGCGCTCTTCGGCGGCGGCAACATCGACGCCGCGGTGAAGCGAACCGTGAGCCTGCTCGGGTTTTTCAGGGAGAAGGCGCTTCCCATCGCATATACGCGCGTGGTGTACGCCGACGACGGCTCGGACGCCGGGGTGTTCTGCGCGAAGGTGCCGGGCCTGCGCATGCTGACCGAGAGCCACCCGGCGGGCCAGATCGTCCCGGAGCTCGCGCCGCAGCCGGGCGAGCTGATCGTCAGGAAGACCCAGGCCTCGGCGTTCTTCGGCACCGGCCTCGCGCCGTGGCTGGTGCAGCAGGGCTGCGACACGGTGGTGATCTGCGGCTGCACCACCTCCGGCTGCGTGCGCGCTTCGGCCGTCGATGCCATCAGCCACAATTTCAGGGCCATCGTGGTGCGCGACTGCATCGGCGACCGCGCGCTCGGCCCGCACGAAGCCAACCTCTTCGACATCGGGCAGAAGTACGCCGACCTCCTCGAGCGCGACGAGGTCGTCGCAGAGCTGAAGAAGCTCAAGCACGCCGCATGACCGATTCCCTGGGCCAGCGGGCGAAGTTCGGCGTGCTCGCGCCGTCGACCAATACCTCGGTGCAGCCCGAGTTCGATGCCATGCGGCCCTGGGGCGTCACGCACCACCATTCGCGGCTCGTCATCCCCGACAGCAGGGTCACGGACGACAGGAGCTTCATGGCGATGATGCAGGACATCCGCGCGGCGCTTTTCCCGGCGCTCGAGGCGGTGCTGACCTGCCACCCGGATTACGTGGTGCTGGGCATGTCCGCCGAGACATTCTGGGACGGGCTCGAAGGTTCCAGGAAACTGCAAAATAGACTCGAGAAAGTCGCCAGGCGAGGCGTGGCGATGGGCTCGGACGCCTGCCGGGCGGCGCTGCGCGCCTACGGCAGGGGCATCAAGCGGCTGGGCGTGATCACGCCGTACATGCCGATCGGCGACAAGCAGGTGCGGCGCTTCTTCACCGAATGCGGGTTCCAGGTGGTGAATCTCCTCGGCCTGAAGTGCAAGAGCCCGGTGCTGATCGCGCACGAGCCGAAGAAGCGGCTGCGCGACGCCATCCACCGCGTGAACCGGGGCAGGGTCGACGCCATCGTCCAGGTCGGCACCAACCTCGCAATGGCGGAAGTCGCCGCGACGGCGGAGTTCTGGCTCGACAAGCCGGTCATCGCGATCAACACCGCGACCTACTGGTACGCGCTGCGCCAGTACGGCATCAAGGACAGGATTCACGGGTGGGGATCGCTGCTCGCCGAGCATTGAAGCAGGTCCTCGTCGCCGGCGCGGGGCCGGTCGGCCTGACCGGCGCGCTGGTCCTGGCGCGGGCGGGGATCCCGGTCACCGTGCTCGAGCGCAGCGCGGATCTGGCGCAGGACCTGCGCGCTTCGACCTGGCACCCGCCGACGCTCGACATGATGGCCGGGCTCGGGCTCGCCGACGAGATGCTGCGCGACGGCCTGATCGCGCGCTATACCCAGTACCGCGACCGAAAGAGCGGCGCCGTGGCGCAGTTCGACCTGGAGCTCTTGCGCGGCGAGACCGAACATCCATTTCGCCTGCAATACGAGCAGTACAAGTACACGCGGCTCGTGCTCGAGCGGCTCGCCGCCTTTCCGCACGCGAGGGTCCTGTTCGGTTCATCCGTCACTGCAGTCAATCAGGAAAGCGATTTCGTGGAAGTGACAGCCGGAGATGAGAAATTCCGCGGCACCTATCTCATCGGTGCCGACGGCGCGCGCAGCACGGTGCGCCAGGCGCTCGGCATCGACTTCGAGGGCCTCACGTTTCCCGTGCGCTTCTACTCGGTGAGCACGAGCTTCGACTTCGGCGCGCACATCGAGCGCCTCTGCTACGTGAGCTACATCGCGGACACCGACGAGTGGTGCGTGCTGCTGCGCGTGCGCGACCTGTGGCGCGTGCTGTTCCCGACCCGGGAGGACGAGCCGGACGCGGAGGTGCTCTCCGACGCCGCGACCGAGCGCCGGCTGCAGGGCCTGTGCGCCAACGACTCGTCCTACGAGACGCCGCACCGCACGCTCTACAACGTGCACCAGCGCGTCGCGCAGCGCTACCGAGCCGGCCGGGTGTTTCTCGCCGGCGACGCCGCGCACCTCAACAATCCGATCGGCGGCATGGGCATGAACGGCGGGCTGCACGATGTCCTCAACCTGGCCGAAAAGATGATCAACGGCAAAGAGCTGGACGAATACGAAGCGCAAAGGCGCCCGATCGCGATCGACTACATCAACGCCAACACGGCGCGCAACCGCCGGCTGCTGCAGGAGCGCGATCCGCAAGCGCGGCGGCGCAGCCAGGAGGAGATGTGCCGCATCGCCGCGGATCGGGCCGCCGCCAAGTCATTTCTCATGAGAAGCTCGATGATCGAAACCCTGAGGAGGAGCGCATGAAGCGTCTTGCCGGGCTGGTTTCACTGTTCTTGTGCATCAACCCATCCAGTGCCCAGGTCGTCGGCCTGGGCACCACGCAGGTCGGCGCCACCTTCCAGCTCTCGACCGGCATCGCCAAGGTCGTTTCCGACAAGAGCGGCCTGCAGATGCGCACGCAGCCGATGGCGGGGGCGGCGCAGTACGCGCCGCTGGTCAACAGGGGGGACATCGAGTTCGGCATCTCGAACGTCCCGGAGCTGCATTACCTGGTGAGGGGCGAGGTGATTTCCGAGCGGCCGAACCCCGAGCTGCGCATGGTGGGGCGCCTGGTGCCCTGGTACAACGGCCTGGTGGTGAAGAAGGACAGCCCGATCAGGTCGCTCAGGGATCTCAGGGGCCAGCCGGTGCCGGCGGGCTTCTCGGGCAATCCGCTGGGCAAAGTCATCATCACCGGCTATCTCGCCAACGCCGGCATGACATACGAGGACACGCGCCAGGTGCCGGTGCCGGCGTTCCCGCGCATGTTCGACGCCTTCAAGCAGCAGCAGACGGTAGCCAGCATCGCGGTGATCGGCATGGCGCAGCTCAAGGAATGGGAATCCGTGCTCGGCGGCGTGCGTTTTCTGCCCATCGATCCTTCGCCGGGCGCGATCGCCGCGACCAGCCGCCACATTCCGCACAGCTATGTAGCTGAAGTGAAGCCCGGACCCGGCAAGACCGGCATCGACACGCCAACCCCGATGCTCGTCTACGACTACGCGCTGTGGGCCAACGCCAGGGTCGCCGACGACGCCGTCGGCAAGGTGGCGCAGGCGTTGTTCGACAACCCCGCCGACCTGAAGGCGACCAGCCCGCTTTGGGCCGAATTCGATCCGGCGCAGCTCGGGCGCGACGTCGGCATCCAGTACCACCCCGGGGCGATCAAGGTCTACCAGGCGAAGGGCATCTGGAAGCGCTGATCCGCATCGGCGGCGCACTGATCGCCGCAGGCGGGATCTTCTGGGGTCTCGACCTGCCGGCGAAGCTGGGCTCGCAGGTTTACCAGGAACAGTTCATCGCCGCGATGCTCGGCATCGCGCTCGGAATCTGTTTCTTCAAGAAAGAAAGCCCGTCCAGCATCTTCCTCAGCTCGGCCGGCCTGATCGCCGGCCTGTGGCTCGCGCTGCGCTACCCGGTGCTGCAGGCGGACGTCCTCGGCCACCCGGTGGAATCGATGCTGCTGGCGCTGACGCTGCTCGCGGTGGTGCTGGAGGCCTGCCGGCGTTCTGCCGGCATGGTGCTGACGCTGGTGTTCGGCTTTTTTTTCGCCTGGGCGCTCGTCGGGCACCTTTTCCCCGGAATGCTGCAGACCAAGCAAGTGGCGCTGTCCCGGCTGCTGCCGTATCTCGCGCTCGACACCTCGAGCATGCTCGGCCCGGCGCTCATCATCGCCAGCACCACCGTCATCGCCTTCATGTTCTTCGGGCGCGTGCTGCAGGCGAGCGGCGGCGCGGAATTCTTCAGCGACATCTCGAGCGCGCTCTTCGGCCGCTACCGGGGCGGGACGGGCAAGGTCGAGGTCGTCGCCTCGGCCCTGTTCGGCACCATTTCGGGAAGCGCGGTCGCCAACGTCATGTCGACCGGCATCGTCACCATCCCGAACATGAAGAAGGCGGGCTACACCGCGGAAACCGCAGGCGGGGTGGAGGCGGTGTCGTCGACCGGCGGCCAGATCATGCCGCCGGTGATGGGCGCCGCGGCGTTCCTCATGGCCGAGAACCTGCAGGTGCGCTACGCCGAGGTGGCCCTGGCAGCCCTGATACCGGCGCTGCTCTACTACGTGTCCGTGTTCACGCAGGTCGATCTCGAGGCCGCGCGGCGCCGCATCGGCGGGCTCGACCCGGCGACGCTGCCGCGCGCGGGCGGCGTGATGCGCGAGGGCTGGTTCTTCCTGGTGCCGTTCGCCGCGCTGTTCTATCTCATGTTCGCGCGCGACATGCAGGCCGAGGAATCGGTGCTGCTGGGCGTCGCGGTGATGATTCCGCTCGCCTCTTTCATCGGCTATCGCGGCAGGCAGCTCGAATGGCGCCCCTTCCTGCGCGCGCTGGCGGACACCGGCAAGGACGCCGTCGACATCATCGTCATCTGCGCCGTCGCCGGCGCGGTGATCGGGCTGCTCAACATCACCGGCCTTTCGCTCGGCCTTTCGCTGTGGCTGGTGAAGATCGGGCAGGGGAGCCTGCCGCTGCTGCTCCTCGCGGTGGCGGCGATGTGCATCATCCTCGGCATGGGCCTACCGACGACGGGCGTGTATCTGCTGGTCGCGGTGCTCGCAGCGCCGCCGCTGGTGCAGCTCGGCGTGCCGCCGATGGCCGCGCACATGTTCGTGTTCTTCTTCGGCTGCCTGTCGATGATCACGCCGCCGGTCGCGCTGGCGGCGTTCGCGGCCGCGCACATCGCCGACGCGAGCCCGATGAAAGTGAGCCTGGCGGCCTGCCGGCTCGGCTGGCCGGCCTTCGTGCTGCCTTTCCTCTTCGCCTGGTCGCCGGCGCTCCTGCTGCGCGGCGATCCGCTTAAAGTCACGGTGGCGGTGCTCGCGGGGATCGCCGGCGTCTGGCTCGGCTCGGTGGCGATCGCGGGCTACCTGTTCAGGCCGCTCGGCGCGGTCCGCAGGGCAGCGATCGCCGTCGGCGCAGTCGCATTGCTGCTGATGGCTGTCTACTGAGGAGGCCCGGATGAGCACCGAAAAGCGCGCACTGCTGGCGCAGCGCATCAAGGAAGACCGGCTGGTGATCGCGCCCGGGATCTTCGAGATGATCTCGGCCAAGATCGCCGACCGCCTCGGCTTCGAATGCCTGTACGTCACGGGCTACGGCGTGGTGGCCTCGTACCTCGGGCTGCCCGACGCCGGGCTCGCGACCTACACCGACATGTCGAACCGCGTGGCGCAGATGGCGAGGCTCACGCGCACGCCGTTCATCGCCGACGGCGACACCGGGTACGGCGGCCTGCTCAACGTGCAGCATACGGTGCGCGGCTACGAGGCGGCGGGTGCCTGCGGCATCCAGCTCGAGGACCAGGAGTTTCCGAAGAAATGCGGCCACATGCTCGGCCGCCGGGTGATCGCCGCGCAGGACATGGCCGCCAAGGCGCGCGTCGCGGCCGAGAGCCGCTCGGATGCGAGCTTCCTCGTCATCGCGCGCACCGACGCGCGCACCAGCCTCGGCCTCGACGAGGCGCTGCGCCGCGCCGAGCTGTACCTGAAATCCGGCGCCGACGTGCTGTTCGTCGAGTCCCCGGAATCGATCGAGGAGATGCGCAGGATCGGCGACAGCTTCCGCGGCGTGCCGCTGCTCGCCAACATGGTCGAGGGCGGCCGTACGCCGCTTCTCGAAAGCAAAACGCTGGAAGAGCTCGGTTACCGCATCGCGATTTTTCCCGCGCTCGGGTTTCTCGGCGCGGCAGCGGCCCTGGAATCGGTTTACAGGGAATTGAAAGCCGCCGGATCGAGCACGAGGCTGCCTGTACCCCTGTACGACTTCAAGCAGTTCAGCACGCTGATGGGCTTCGACTGGGTGGCGGAATTCGACCGGCGCTACCGTGACTAAGCTCGGCCTCATCGTCCCGACCAGCAACACGGTGAACGAGGCCGAATGGAAGCGCATGGCGCCGTCGAACGTGACGTTCGAAGTCGCGCGCATGCCGCTTCACACCGAAATCGAAGGCCTTCATGAGGACCTGCGAAAGGCCATGGCAAGCGTTTCCGGGTGCGATGTCATGGTTTACGCCTGCACCGCCGGCTCGATGGCCCTGCCTCTGGATTCGCTGACATCGTTCATGCAGGAAGTCTCGGGCAAGCCCGCAGTCGCGACGGCACCGGCGCTGGTGCACGCCTGCCGCGCGCTCGGGCTGACGAGGATTGCACTGGCCACGCCCTATCACGACGCGCTGAACGAGCATGAGGTCAGCTTCTTTTCCGATAACGGAATCAGGGCCCTGCATGTCCGCGGCCTCGGCATCGGCACGGGCGGCCCGCACGAATACGTCCAGATCGCGCGCGTGCCGAAAGACAAGGTGTACGAGCATTGCCGCGACGCCGACGTCCCCGAGGCCCAGGGGTTGATCATCAGCTGCACCGATTTCGCGGCGCTGGAAGCCGTTCCGCGCCTCGAGGCCGAGCTCGGCAAGCCGGTGATCTCCTCGAACCTGGCGACCTTCTGGAGCGCCTTGCGCACTGCGGGCTTGCGCGAGCCCATCGCCGGCTTCGGCCGGCTGCTCGGGAAGCACTAGCTGCGGTACGCCCGCACCTCTTCGGTCTTCAGACGGTTGTCCAGCTCGATGACGCCCTTGAGGCGCATCGCAATCTCGGCGCAAGCCGCCCTTTGCTCGTCGGTGTCGACCACTCCCTCCAGGGTGACGCGGCCGGCGCCGGCCGACACCTTGACCCAGCAATGCGCGGTCGCCGCGTGCGTGCGCAGTGCGGCGCGGATGTGATGCGTCAGCGCGACATCCCGCAGCCTGGCCCGCGACTCATCGGTCTCGCCGAACTGCGGTGACTTCACCAGCCGCAGGATCTCGTCCACGCACTGCGGCACGCTGATGCGGTCGGTGTTGAAGCCGGCGTCGTACTCGTTGATGTCGCGCACGTCGATGTGGAAGTGCCTGCGCATCACCGCCCGGGCCGCCTCGTCGTTCTGCGCGACGATGCGCTCGGCCCGGCTCTCGTTGCTCATGTCGAGCCTTTCCATCATGCGTTTGACGCGCGTCCTGCGGGAGGCCGAAACGCATACCCGCACCGCGTGCGGCACCTCCTTGAGCAGCGACGTCGCACCCCAGCCGCGCAGGATCACGCCCTTTTCGGACTCGGCGCGCGAAACGATCTCGTCGGCGGTGAGAATGCGCAGCTTGATCTGGTCGACGGTGAGGCGCTCGACGATCCCCTGCGTGCCCTCGAGAAAGCTGATGACGTGGCTTTTGCGGATCCGCGCCCGGTTCGCGAGGTGGTCGATCATCTCGTGGTGCTCGACATCGAGACCGAGCGCCTCGCCGAGGCCTTGCGCGACGTCCTTTCCGAGAGAACCCATCTCCCGGTTCATGGCGATCAGCGGCATGGCAGTCCTCCCCTTGAACGCATCCTAGCGTAGCCGGCGGGACTTCGGCATACTCGCGCGGAACGAGGAGGAGGAAGGCTTTGAAGGCGCCGCCGTTCGCCTACGCCAAGCCCGGGACGCTCGACGAGGCGTTCGAGCTGCTCGGGCATCCGGGCGCAAAGATCCTTGCCGGGGGACAAAGCCTGATCCCGTCCCTCAACATGCGGCTCTCGGCGCCCGAGCTGCTGGTCGACATCACCGGCCTCCCCGGTTTGAGAGGCATTACGCTGGAGCAGGGCGTCGTGAGAATCGGCGCCCTCACCACGCACGCCGAGATCGAGAGATCCGGCGATGTAAGGAAGCACGTCCCGCTGCTGGCGCAAGCGGTGCCCCACATCGCGCATCCGGCAATCCGCAACCGCGGCACCCTCGGGGGCAGCCTGGCGCTTGCCGACCCGGCGGCGGAATACCCGGCCTGTGCCGTCGCCTTGAACGCGACCATCATCGTCCAGGGGAAAGGCGGCGAGCGGCTGGTCGCGGCGGCGGATTTCTTCAAGGGGCTGTTCGAGACCGACCTCGAGGAGGGCGAGATCGTCGCCGGCGTCGAGTTCCCGGCGATCGGCAAGGACGAGCACTCCGTGTTTCTCGAGCTGACGCGGCGCCAGGGCGACTACGCCATCATCGGCCTCGCCGCGCACTGGGCTGGCGAGAAGCGTTTCGTGTACCTCGGAGCCGGGACGAAGCCTGTGCTCGCGAGGCAGGCAGCAAAAGAAAAGTCCCTGGAAGAAGCGAAGACGGCGCTGGCGCGCGAGCTCGATCCGCCGGCCGACCTCTACCACTCGTCGAAGACCAAGCTGCACCTCGCCGGGGTGCTGCTGGAGCGCGCATGGAACAGCTTGTCGAAACCACACTGACGGTAAACGGCGCTCGGGTCAGCCGCCGCATCCCGGCGCGCCAGCACCTGGTTGACTTCCTGAGGGAGGATCTGGGATTGACCGGCTCACACGTCGGCTGCGAGCACGGGGTCTGCGGCGCCTGCACGGTACGCGTCGACGGCGAGATCGTGCGCGGCTGCCTGATGCTCGCCGTGCAGGCCAATGGCTGCCGCGTGGACACCATCGAGGGCATTTCCGATTCGAAGGAGGCGGCTCGGCTGCAGAAGGCGTTCCATGAGAAGAACGCGCTGCAGTGCGGCTTCTGCACCCCGGGAATGCTGATGACAGCTTTGGACTTGACAAAAAAGAACTCGAAGGCGACCCGGGAAGAGATCCGCGCCCACATCTCCGGGAATTACTGCCGTTGCACGGGTTACCAGTCGATCGTCGACGCCATAGAGGAAGTAATGCAGACGGAAGTTCCTCATGGGCAAGGCTGAGCTCCCGCTGCACGCGCCGGGAACGCAGGTCGACAGGGGCTATATCGGCCAGAGCGTGCCGCGCGCGAACGCCCGGCGCCTGCTGCAGGGGCGCGGCGCGTTCACCGACGATCTGCGCTTTCCAAGGCTCGCGCACGTGGCCTTCTTTCGCAGTCCACACGCCCACGCGCGAATAAAGAAGCTCGATTTTTCGCAGGCAATAAAAGGGGAAGGCGTGATCGCGGTCTTCGACGGCCCGACGGTGGCGCAGTACTGCAAGCCCTGGGTGGCGGTGCTTGCGCACCTGAAAGGCATCAAGTCGCCGCCGCAGCACGCGATCGCGATCGAGCGCGCCTGCTGGCAGGGCGAGGCCGTGGCGGCGGTGGTCGCGGAATCGCGCTCTCAGGCCGAGGACGCGGTACAGCTCATCGAAGCCGAATGGGAACCCTTGCCCGTGGTCGTCGATATGGAGGAGTCCCTGGAGGGAAAAAACATAATCCACCCCGAGCTCGGCGACAACATCTGCTTCAAGCGCGAGCACGACACCGGCGGCGTCGACGAGGCCTTCGCCGGGGCGGACGTGGTCGTGGAGGACACTTTCCATTTCGGCCGCCATACCGGCGTCTGCCTCGAAGGGCGCGCCATCCTCGCCGACTACAACGCGGCCGAGCACTCGCTTACCGTGTACCAGGCCACGCAGGCGCCGCACATGATGCAGGACATCTTCTCGCGCCACCTCGGCATCCCCGAGGCGAACGTGAGGGTGATCTCGAAGGACGTCGGCGGCTCCTTCGGCATCAAGGTCCACGTCTATCCCGACGAGATGGCGACCGCGGCGATCTCGGTGATCCTGCGCCGCCCGGTGAAGTTCGTCGCCGACCGGCTCGAATCGTTCGTCTCCGATATTCATGCCCGCGAACACAGGGTAAAAATCAAATTGGCAGTCTCCAAAACAGGAGAAATTCTCGCGTTCGACCTCGACGATCTCACGCCGATCGGGCCTTACTCGGTGTACCCCCGCACCAGCGGCATCGAGGGCAACCAGGTGGTGAACCTCACCGGCGGGCCGTACCGGCACCAGAAGTACCGCGCGAAGATGCACGTGGTCTTCACCAACAAGAACGTCGCCTGCCAGTACCGCGCGGTCGGCCACCCCATCGCGGTGGCGCTCACCGAAGCCATCGTCGACCTGGCGGCGCAAAAGCTCGCAATCGACCCGGCAGAATTCAGGAGAAAAAACCTCATCGCGGACGACGCCTATCCGTATACGTTCCCGTCCGGCATCAAGTTCGAGAGGCTCTCGCACCATAAATGCCTGGATCTTCTTCTGAAGACCATGAGCTACGAGAAGCTTCGCGAAGAGCAATCCCGGCTGAGGAAGAAAGGCATCTACCGCGGCATCGGCCTCGCGGCGATGATCGAGGTGACGAATCCTTCGCCTGCGTTCTACGGCGTCGGCGGGGCCCGCATCTCGGCGCAGGATGGCGCCACCCTGCGGCTCGAGCCCACGGGCATGTTGAGCGTGCTGTGCAGCGTGACGGAGCAGGGGCAGGGGACCGAGGGCATTTTCGCGCAGATCGCGGCGAGCGCCGTGGGCGTGACGATGGAGAAGGTGCGCGTCATGACCGGCGATACCGGCGTCACGCCCTATGGCGGCGGCACCTGGGCGTCGCGCGGCGCCGGCATCGGCGGCGAGGCAGTGCTGCTCGCGGCAAGGGCGTTGCGCTCCAACATGCTCGATGTCGCCGCCGCGATCCTGAAGACGGACAAGGCCGAGCTCGATATCAAGGACAACGCCGTCATCGGCAAACTTACTCTCGAAAAAAAGCTCGACCTGGCAGAGCTCGGCCGCATCGCCTACTTCCGTCCCGATACCCTGCCGATGGATTTCCAGTCCGAGCTGACCGTGACGCGCCACTACACGCCGCGGCAGTACGGCTTCACCTTCACCAACGGCATCCAGGCCTCGCTGGTGGAGGTCGATCCCGATACCGGGTTCGTGAAGCTCCTCAAGCACTGGTGCGCGGAGGATGCGGGAACGCTCATCAACCCGATGCTGGTCGACGAGCAGATCCGCGGCGGCATCGTCCAGGGCATCGGCGCTGCGCTCTACGAGGAATGCCTCTACAGCCCTGAGGGCCAGCTCCTCAACGGCAACATGGCCGACTACCTGGTGCCGATGAGCGGCGACATGCCCGACATCGTCTGCGCCCACATGGAAACGCCTACCAGGCAATCGCAGCTCGGCGCGAAAGGCGTCGGCGAGGCGGGCACCGCCGGCGCGCCCGGGGCGGTGATGAACGCCATCAACGACGCCTTGCTTCCCCTGAATGCTCGCGTCACGGCCATGCCGTTCACTCCGGAGCGGATTCTCAAGGCACTGGGGAAGGTTTGAAGGACCCGCGCGTCGCCTCGGCGATCTCGCACTGGGCACCGCGCTTCGTGTCCAACGGCGTGCTGCTCGCCGATTTCGAGGAGATCACTGCATCGCTCGAGCGCTGGGAGGACTGGTGCGCGGCGTGGAGCAAGCGAGCGGCCGTCCATGAAGGACTCGGAAGAGAAGCTTTTTCCCAGGGATTCAAGCTGACGGCAGGCGAGCACCTGGTTCGCGCCGCGCTCTACTACCACTTCGCCAAGTTCGTGTTCGTGCAGGACCAGCCGCAGATGCGCGCCGCGCACCTGAAGGCGGTGGATTGCTACCGCGAGGGGATTGCGCTTGCGCGGCCTCCCGGAGAGAGAATTGAAATCGGATACGAAAAGAAAGAGATTGCCGGGATTCTGAGAAAGCCGGTCGAAACCGCATGCCCCGTCCTGATCATGGCGCCTGGCCTGGACTCCACCAAAGAAGAGCTGCATGCCTACGAGGAGCCGTTCCTCGCGCGCGGCATTGCCACCCTCGCCATCGACGGGCCGGGGCAGGGCGAGGCGGAGTACGAGATCCCGATCTGCGGCGATTACGAGCGGGCGGCAAAGGCCGTGGTCGACTGGATCGAAACGAGAGAAGACCTGGATGGACAGAAAATAGCGATCTGGGGCGTGAGCCTCGGCGGCTATTACGCCCCCCGCGCCGCAGCATACGAGAAGCGCATCCGCGCCTGCATTGCGCTCTCCGGCCCGTTCGAGTGGGACCGGATCTGGGACGCCCTGCCCGAGCTGACGCGCGAGACCTTCCGCGTGCGCAGCCACGCGGCGAATGAAACAGAGGCGAGGGCGAACGCCAAAAGGCTTACGATGAAGGAAGCGGCGCCGCGGATCACCTGCCCGATCTTCATTGTCACCGGAAGGCAGGACCGCCTGGTGCCGGCCTCGCATGCCGAGAGCCTCGCCGGGGCCGTCTCCGGCCCGGTCGAGCTGCTCGTCGTAGAGGACGGCGGGCACAATGCCAACAACCGCCCCTACCGTTACCGCAGCCGCACCGCGGACTGGCTGGCGGGACAGCTCGGATTACCGAAAGTATGAGGAGGAGAGGATGAAAAAAGTGAAATACGCGGCAATCGCGCTCGCGTTCGCCGCCGGCATCGCTGGCGCTCAGACCTATCCCAGCAAGACCATCGAAATCGTCTCCGGCGTCACGCCGGGAAGCGCCTCGGACACCATGGCGCGCATCCTCGCCGAGAAGATGTCGCCGCTGCTCGGCCAGCCGGTGATCGTCAAGAACATCCTGGGCGCGGGGGGGCTGGTCGGTGCCAGGGCGGTGGCGAAAGCCGAGCCCGACG
>Ga0114945_10000921_pt1 | contig 18731 bp, 16 predicted proteins | sample OV2TP3_FD_87194 | JGI IMG/M metagenome (GOLD analysis project Ga0114945, IMG submission 87194) | Hot spring microbial communities from Beatty, Nevada to study Microbial Dark Matter (Phase II) - OV2 TP3 | ecosystem: Environmental > Aquatic > Thermal springs > Hot (42-90C) | place: USA: Beatty...
AACACCTACTTCGGCCTCTACTTCCAGGACGACTGGAAGGTTCTCTCCAACCTGACCCTCAACCTGGGTCTGCGTTGGGATTTCGACGCCCAGATACTGGCCCACGGCGGTCTCAGCCAGCCCTGCCCCTCAGCCGGCCCCCCCGCCACAACCGAAGCCGGGTGCCTGTGGCTCAGGCGGGCGCTCGGTACACATGACACGCCCAACTACAAGAACTTTGGCCCGCGTTTTGGGTTCGCGTGGGATCCTTTCAAGAAGGGAACCACGGTGATTCGCGGCGGCTATGGCATCTATTACGACCGCGTCGTCTTGGAAGTGCCTATTCTGGAAGTGCTGCTGGACGGGCGCGTGATTCGTCTTGAGGTAAACGGAGGGCTCCTAACCGGCCAAACCAATGTAACGCTGACGTCCCCCTTTGCCGGGCCGCTGGTTCCCGGCGTGGGTATTGGCGTCAACATCATGGATAACAGCTCCCGGCAACCCCTGGTGCAGCAGTTCACTTTCGGCCTGCAACACCAGTTCGGGAAGGATTGGATCGTCTCGGGCGACGCCGTGCACAACTTCGGACAACGGTTGCTCATCGGCCGCTTCCTGCGCCAAGGCACCAGTCAGGATCCGGCCATCTTGCTCACATGTCCAAATGGTGTTGACCCTTGCACCGTAGTCGACCCAGCGACCACAATCCCCGACGCCATCACCAACATCGAGTCTTCCGCCAAGTCGTGGTACAGCGGGCTGCTGGCCAGCTTGCAGAAGAAGCCCACCGGCAGTGGCGCTTGGAAGTGGGGATTCAACATCAATTACACACTGTCCAAGGCTTACAACTACGCCAACGACGACCAGATCCCCTTCAATGGAGCTGAGGATGCTGTGAACACCGCCCTGGGGGTGAACAACCTGCGGTTGGAGAAAGGCTATGCGCCCACAGATGAGCGGCATCGCTTCGTCTTCTACGGTATCTTCGAAATGCCGTGGAGGTTGACGTTTTCTCCCATCTGGACCATAGCTTCAAGCGTGCCCATCGACTCGTTCGTACCAGGAATCAACGCCCGGCTGCCTCTGCTGCAGCGCAATGCCCTAGCAAGGGATATCCAGACGGGAACACAATTGAATGCCGTCATCACGCAGTGGAACGCTCTGCCGGCGTGCAACAGCGCACTGCCGCCCGCTATGCGGCCCTTCCCGTGCAATGCAGGTGGACCGCTGCCCCTGGTGAACCCGAACCTGGAATTTGGCGACAGCTTCAACTCGCTTGACTTCCGGCTCACCAAGACGTTCACCTTCGCTGAGCGGCACAACCTGCAGCTCATCGGCGAGGCCTTCAACATCTTCAACATCACCAACATCCGGGGCTTCAACAACAACAACTTCTCCGGGTTCCTGAATGACATCACGTCGTCCACCTTCAACCGTCCCATTCGCACAGCCGGCGGATTCTTCGGAGCGGGCGGACCGCGGGCCTTCCAGTTTGCGGTGCGTTACACGTTCTGACCGCAGAAGACGTTGGAACAGTTGGTGCGGGGCCGAAAGGCCCCGCATTTTTTTGTAACGAAGGTATCCAGCAGCAGCGGCCGGCGGAACGGAGCCTGCGTCACGGGCGCCCTGTTAGAATCAAGTTTGAAACCCACCGCAATGGACCGCAAATTCATCCGCAACTTTGCCATCATCGCCCACATTGACCACGGGAAATCCACGCTGGCGGACCGCCTTCTGGAGCTGACCGGAGCGCTCACGGCGCGCGAGATGCAGGAGCAAGTGCTGGATGCCATGGACCTGGAGCGGGAGCGGGGCATCACCATCAAGGCGCATGCCGTGCGCATGAACTACGTGGCGCGCAGCGGGCAGAGCTACCAGCTCAACCTGATTGATACGCCGGGGCACGTGGACTTTAGTTATGAGGTGTCGCGCTCGCTGGCCTCCTGCGAAGGAGCCCTGCTGGTGGTGGACGCATCGCAAGGCGTGGAGGCGCAGACGCTGGCCAACTCCTACCTGGCGATCAACCACGGCCTGGAAATCATCCCCGTGATCAACAAGATTGACCTGCCCAGCGCCGACGTGGAACGGGTGAAAGAGATGATCGAGCAGGCCGTGGGGCTGGATACCTCGAACGCGCTGCTGGTAAGCGCCAAGACGGGACAGGGCGTGCCCGATGTGCTGGAAGCCATTGTGGCGCGCATTCCGCACCCGCGCGGCTCACCCAATACACCGTTGCAGGCGCTGATTTTCGACTCCTGGTTTGATCCCTATCGCGGGGTGGTGGTGCTGACGCGCGTGGTGCACGGCACGCTGCGCCAGGGTGAAAAGATCCGTTTGTGGTCGAACGGCAGAGTGTTCGAAGTGGAGACCCTGGGAGTTCTGACCCCGAAGCCGGTGGAGGTGGAGTCGCTGGCAGCCGGGGAGGTCGGGTTCCTGATGGCCAACATCAAGAACGTGGCCGACAGCAAGATCGGCGACACCATCACCTCAGAGTCGCGGCCCGCCATCGAGCCGCTGCCCGGGTTTGAAGAGGTCAAGCCCATGGTGTTCGCCGGGCTCTACACGGTGGAAGCTCACGAGCACACGCAACTGCGGGAAGCGCTGGAAAAGCTGCGCCTGAACGACTCCTCGTTTTTCTTCGAACCGGAGAGTTCGGTGGCGCTGGGGTTTGGTTTTCGCTGCGGCTTTCTGGGCCTGCTGCACATGGAGATCATCCAGGAGCGCCTGGAGCGCGAGTTCAATTTGAATTTGATCACCACGGCTCCCGGCGTGCGCTTCCGGATTACGCGCACCGATGGCGGGGTGGTGGAAGTGGACAACCCCGCCAAGTGGCCAGCGACGAGCGAAATCGCGAGAGTGGAAGAACCGGTGATCCTGGCGACCATCCTGACGGGGGAAGAGTACGTGGGCAGCATTCTGAAGCTGGTGGAGGAAAAGCGGGGGCGGCAGAAGGGCTTTGAATACGTCAGCGCCTCGCGTGTGATGCTGACCTATGAGCTGCCGCTGAACGAAATTGTCTTGGACTTTTACGACCGGCTGAAGTCCGTCTCCCGCGGGTACGCTTCGCTGGACTACCACCTTTCGGGCACGTGGGAGTCGCCCATGGCGAAGCTGGATATCCTGGTTTCCGGCGAACCTGTGGACGCGCTCTCGCTGATCGTGCACCGCGAGGCGGCCTACGAGCGCGGCCGGGCCCTGGCGGCCAAGATGAAGGAACTGATCCCGCGGCAGATGTTTGAGGTCGCCATCCAGGCCGCTCTGGGGGGCAAGATCATTGCCCGCGAGACGGTGCCTGCCATCCGCAAAAACGTGCTCGCCAAGTGCTACGGCGGCGACATCACGCGCAAGCGCAAGCTGCTGGAGAAGCAGAAAGAGGGCAAGAAGCGCATGAAGCGCATCGGGCGCGTGGACATCCCCCAGGAAGCGTTTCTGGCGGTGCTGCGCGTAGGCGAAAGCTGAATCCCCCGACGTTTCCGGGAAAGTCCACGCGCTATCTTCTTCCGGCCAAGACGAAGTTCACCGTAACCTGCGTTTCCACTTGCACCGGCACGCCATTCAGCACATACGGTCTGTAGCGCCACTGCTGCACGGCCTGCAGTGCCGCGCCGCGCAGCCAGGGATGGCCGCTCAGCACGTGCAGCTCCTGAATTTCTCCGTCCTTGCTGATCACGGCGCGCAACACAACCTGTCCTTGTACCCCGGACCGCTTGGCCAGCTCCGGATAGATGGGCAGGACGCGATGCAACAGGTATCCCTGATCCAGCACCGAAACAACCACGCGTTTCGGAAGCGGGTCGGGCGGGCGCACGACGGGCGCCAGGGCGGGGCCGAGTCCCCAGGGCACGCCGATCCGCGAGCCTCCCTGGGGGCAGATTCCGGCACAGTCAATCGCCGGAGAGCCGGGACTCGGCGGCGCCGGAGTTTCACCATTCTCTGCCGGGATGTGGCCGGGTATTCGAGCAGGCTGGTGCCAAACGGGTGCCTCCCGAGGCGATGAGGTGGAAGTGGAAGAGGAGCTGCCTGCCGACTCCGCGGCAGGCGCTGAGCCCAACCTGCGATCGGGGCGCCACAATGGGTTGGCTCACGCGCGGCGTGGCGATGGACTGCGGGGCGATCAAAGGCAACAGCAGAACCATGGCCATGACTGCCGTTTGGGCAGTCAGGGAAAGCAACATGGCCCAGCCTCTCCGGGTGTGGCCGCTGGCAGCGGAATCGAGCATGGCACTTTCAAACATCGAGTGCCTCCAAGTGCGGTGATGTCGTCTGTGCTGCCTGATTTGGACACCGCTGCGCTGGAGAAGGCTCCGCGGGTCGAGGGGGAAAAAACAAAGGCCGCCATTGCTGGCGGCCAGGAGTGATTTCCGTCCAACGGCTAGCGCGGCGGATTGGTGCTGGCCGGTCGGCGGGGAGGCGGGTTGCTTCCCGTGCCTGTGGGCGCGGCGCCCGGAGTGGCGGAGGCGGCTGGCGGAGGCGGCGCAGGAACGCCCGACTCCACGTTATACGCCTCGACGATGGCCCTGGTAACATCCACGCTTTGACCCGCCCAGAGAATAGGATTCTGGGGATTGTTGTCGTCAAAGTTCAGGATGACAGCATACCCATTGCTCTTGGCGTATTTGTCGAGCACATCCACCATCTTGGTGTAGATTCTTCCAGCCACCTCGTTCTGTTGGCTGCGGAAGTCGCTCTGGGCGTCTTCCACGCCCCGTTGCAGAACCTTTTGCTTCTGCTCGATAGATTTGACGAGGTTGGCGCGGGCTTCCTCATTCAGTTTGTCGCCCTGGGTGTTGAGCTGCTTCTTGAGCTCTTCCACTTCCTTGTTCAGGTTGCTCAACTCCGTCTGTTTGGGCTCGAACTTCTTCTGCAGGGCGCCAAAATCGCGCTGACCCTCGTTGGAGGCGGCGATAGCCAACTGCAGGTTAATAATTCCCACTTTGACGGGAACTGCGGCAGGAACGGCAGGGGCCGCCCCGCCGGTTTGGGCCAGGGCAAACCAGGGAAGCGCCAGGGCCAGAAGCAAGAGAGAAACTACGGACTTTCGATTCATCGGTACGTTGGACTCCTTTGCTGAAACCAGTCGGGAAACGATGTTGGATACCTTTTTCGGGGCGCGGGCGGACAAGCCGTCGAGGCGCTATTCCCTGCACTCCCCGAGGGCGGGACACGAAACCCGACGGAGGCATCTCGCAGAGTGAGGCAAGAAAGATTATAGGAGCAATCTCCAACTAGCGTCAAACGGCTGAACCCCAGCGCCTGGGGCGAAACGGACCGCGGGAATCAGAAGGTAGTGCTGACCGTAAAGCGGAACGTGGTGCGCGGGTCCTTGAGGCGAAAAGCCGGCGCGAACGCCCGCAAGGCTTCCTGGTAGGAAAAGTCACCGGCGCCGCCCGCAGGAAACATATCGCGGGTAATGAGGTTGGGTGTGTCGGCGAAGGTATTCAGAATGAGCGGGTTATAGGCGTAGTAGATGCGCATGGGAGCGTTGACAATGGGCAATATGACCTGAACCTCGATGCCGGTAGACATGCGCGGTACAAAGTTTGTGCCCGGAACCGGCGACAGGTTGGGACTGAAGCTCAGGTTCACGCCGCCCGTGCAAATAAATGACGCATTCAAGGCCGGGCAGCCGAAGGGAACGGTGTTCAGATCCTCCAACTGGGCTTCATTGATGCGCAACTGGGATTCGCGGGCAATAAAGTTCATGCCGACGTCTGCAAATGCGGCCAGCGTAACCGGGCCGACAATGGGGATGCGGTATTCCACGTTGCTCACGAAGCTGGTGTCGCCGCCCGGAAAGACGATGCGGTGAATGGGAATGGGAACAGTGTAGTTGCCGCGGCGAGGATTGGTTGGGTCCTTGGGGACCGCAGTGCCGTCGGGGTTCCTCAGGGGGAACTCAAAGCGATCCACGATAAAGGTGACGGGAGAAATGGCGCGAATGTCAAAGCCGCGCAGGTCCGTATCGCCTCCCAGGTAGAAGCGCTCGAAGGGAGGCGCCACCTGTCCGCCCCAGCCGGTCAGGTAGCTGCCCTGCACGCGGAAGCCGAGCACGTTGCGGCCCTTGTTCACCGGCCGAAAATACTTGAATTCCACAATGGGCCGAATGGAGCGAACGTTGCCGCCCAAACCGGCAAACTGGCCTCCTACGAACAGGCTGTGGCCGCCGGTGGGCCGGGTGGGGTTGTTTATGGTGTTGAAGGAGAAACTCGGCAGCACCTTGCTGGTAACCACGCCTAGCAGCGCGGCAGGACCGGAAATACCGCGGAAGGCGAGCTGCTCGAAGAGTCTGCGCGACGCCTCACTGAAAACGGTGACGGAGGAAGTATCGAACGAGTACGTGATGCCGACGCGCTTGAAGGAGCGGCGCAGCGGATAGCTCAGGCTGGTGGTGAAACCTGTGGTGGACTGGGTGAAGTTCTGCAGGGTATCGAGGACGGTATCGGGCAAATTAACGGGGGTCCCGCTAAGGAGCTCCTGCTGTCGGGCCTGATTGAAATTGAATCTGCGGTTGAAGACCGAAAAGCCGAACTGGAGCGGGCGATCAAACAGATACGGTTCGGTGAATCCGAACAACAGGTTTCGTTCGCGGCTGCCGATACTGGCTTCTACGCGCAGCGTCTCGCCCAGTCCGAGGAAGTTATTGGTCTCGTAGTTGATGCCGATAAAGGAGCCAGACAACCCACTGACGCCGCCTGTGAGCCCGATGGAGTTCTTGCCCCGCTCCTTGACCTTGAGCGTGATATCCACGGTGCTCTCCTGCACGCTCTGCTTGACGCTGGAATCCTCTTCCGGGCGAAGCGGCTCAAAGTAGCCCAGTTGGTTTAGCCGCAGCAGGCTGAGTTCCCAAAGACGGCTGTTGTACACATGGCCTTCTTCCAGAGCAATCTCGCGGCGGATGACTTTGTCGCGGGTGGTGGTGTTGCCCTGGAACTCGATGCGGCGCACATAGAATGGCTTGCCCTCGTCCACATCAATCTCCAGCGTGATGAGCCGTTTGTCGTCGTCGATTTTGGTATCGGGGACGGCGGTGAAGTTAATGTAACCCAGCTCCCCGTAGGCCTTCCGCAGATTCTCCAACCCTTTGCGCACGCTGGCAGTGTTAAAGATCTCGCCGTCGTGCATGGGGAACAAGGAGCGCAACGCTTCCTGGCTGGTGACCGCCTTGTTGTTCTTGAACGAGATGCCGCCGAGGTTGTAGCGAGCGCCCTCCTCGATGGGCATGGTAATGTCCACCGCCTTGCCGCCCCCCTTCTGAATCAGCGGTATGCGGAAGCCGCCCGTATCGCGGATATTGGTTTTGGGGTCCTGGACAATGGCCTTGAAGAAGCCCTTTTGCTGGTACGCGTCGCGCACGCGTTCGCTATCTTCCGCCAGCTTGGTGGCGTCGAAAGTCTTGGAAAAGATGTTCTCCAGGAATATGGAATGGGGGATCCCGATGGGCCGCAGGTTCTTCATGGCGCGGCGCAGGGTGCGGCTGCCGACTTCCTTGTTGCCCTCAAACTGGATCTTGCCGACTTTGACCTTGGGCCCTTCGGTGACCACGAACGTGACGGCCACAGCGTTGGGAGGAATGGGCCGGACCTCGGTGCGGATGGTGGCGAACTGCCGGCCGTTTTCCGCGAGCAGTTCCTTGAGCACCACTTCCGCTTTCTTCACCCTGGTGGGATCGTACGGGCTCTCGATTGAGAGCCCCACCTTGCGCTCCTTGAAGCGGTCCAGCACGTTGCTGAGGGTAACCGAGCTCAGTCCGGGATAATTGATCTCGCGGACATTGGGCTTTTCCTGAACATAGATGTGAATGCGGAATCCCTTGGGACTTTCTTCGCGCTCAAAGCGCAAATCCTCGAAGAACCCCGAATTCCACAGCGAGCTGAAGTCACGCTCCAGGGCGGCCTGGTCGTAGACGTCGCCGGCGCGGGTGAACAGGCGGGCGCGCACGGTTTCCGCCGGGATGCGGCGGTTGCCGCGAATCAGGATCTCTTCAATCAGCGCGTCCTGTGCGACGGCTGGAAGGGCAAGGCAGGCAAGAACCCAGGCCAGAATCAGGAACCGTTTCACGTTGTCCGTAAAGAGCATGCGGTGACTAGCACAGTTTTCCGCGCAGTTCGGGGTAAGAACGGGAATAAGCCGACCTCAACTGGGAGTCTAAGAAACGGTCATTATACGGAACTTTGGATGCACTAGCCAGCGAGGGAGTTTACCCGGAACGCGGCAGCGGAACAACGTCCACGAGCACGGAATAAAATGTGGCCGCCGCGCCCAGATCGGTGAGCGTTTCAGAAGTGAGAACGTTGATGTTGCGTCCCTCCGGGGAAAGCTTGGCCCACGAGAGGCGCGCGGCCACCACGCCGGGCCGCACGGCGCCATCGACGCGGGCGGTGAGGGTGATTTCGCCGCGGTCGTTGTAGACGCGCACCGAGTCGCCGTTGCGGATGCCGCGGGCGGTGGCGTCCGGAGCGCTGATCTCGAGCAGACCGGATTCCTCCATCTGCTGCACGCCCGGCAGGTTGGCAAAAGTGGAATTGAGAAAATTGTCGGCCTTGCGCGCCAGAAGTTCGAGAGGGTAGCGGCGGTTCGCGCCGGAATGGCGCGACTCCACGGGTGGAACGAACTCCGCCACAGGGTCCAAGCCCAACTCGGCCAACGATTGGCTGTAAAGCTCCGCCTTGCCGCTGGGCGTGGGGAATCCTCCCTGAGCAAAAGGAAGAAACGGGCCGGTGCCCAGCGCCAGCCGCAGCGAGGGCTCCTGCTCCAGGCGGGTGCGGTCGATGCCGTTCAGCCAGGGATCCTTCGTAGCCAGGGCAGCGTCGATCATCTCGTCCACAGACTCCCGGAAGCAGGGCTCGTCGAAACCCATGCGCAGGGCCAGCTCGCGAAACAGTTCCACGTTGGAGCGGCACTCGCCCAGCGGCTCGATGGCCTGGTTGGAGAGCTGCAGAAAATAATGGCCGTAGGAAGTCTGCAGATCCTTGTGCTCGAAGAACGTGGTGGCGGGCAGCACCAGGTCGGCGTAGTCGGTGGTGTCGGTGAAGAACTGATCGTGGACCACCGTGAACAAATCCGGCCGCAGGAGGCCGCGGACCACGGCGTTGTGGTTGGGAGCGACCGCGGCGGGGTTGGAGTTGTAAACAAACAGGGCCTGGATGGGCGGGTCGCTCAGAGTATTGAGCGCAGTGCCGAGTTCGCTCATGTTGACTTTGCGCGCGGGACGGCCGAGAGGACTGCTTTCCATGAGGTCGGGCCGCTGGAGCGCTTGCTTGTCCAGGGGAAAGGCGCCGCTGGTGGAAAGCTGGAGCCCGCCACCGACTTCCTTCCAGGAACCTGTAATACAGGGCAGCATGGCAATCGCGCGCACCGCCATGCCGCCGTTTTGCGAGCGCTGCACTCCGTAGTTCACGCGGATGGACGCCGGGCGCACGGTGGCGTACTGGCGCGCCAGTTGAACGATGTCCTCCGCGGCGATGCCCGTCCATTGCGCCACGCGATGCGGCGGGTACTCAGCAACTTTCTGGCGAAGCGGCTCGAAGCCCAGCGTGAATCGCGACACGTAGTCGGCGTCGAAGAGGTCTTCCGCGATGATGACGTGCATCATGCCCAGCGCCAGGGCCACATCGGTACCGGGGTTGATGGGGAGGTACCAGTCGGCGCACTGCGCGGTGCGCGTGCGGTAAGGATCAATCACAACGAGCTTGCCGCCGGCTCGGCGCGCCTCTTCGATGAACGGCCACAAGTGCACGTTGGTGCCGTGGATGTTGGCGCCCCAGGCCAGGATGAGTTTGGAATGACGGAATTGTTCCGGTTCCGTGCCCAGCTTGCGACCGAGAACGGAAAGCAAAGCTTCGCCACCGGCGGTGGCGCAGATGGTGCGATCGAGCTGCGAAGCGCCCAGGCGGTGGAAGAAACGGTGATCCATGGAAGCGCCGTTCAGCGCTGCCAGTGTTCCGCCGTAGGAATACGGCACGATGGCTTCGCTGCCGTAAGCGGCGATAATGTTGCGGAAGCGCGCGCAGACTTCGTCCAGTGCGGCATCCCACGAAATGCGTTCGAAGTTCGCGGAATTCTTCCCGCCCCCGCCCTTGGGAGCGACTCGCCGCATGGGAAACAGCACGCGGTCCGGGGAATAGACGCGTTCCAGATACTTCGCAACCTTGGCGCAAAGGAATCCCCGAGTGACGGGGTGGCTGGGATCGCCCTGAATTTTGGTTGCCCGGCCATCTTCAACGGTAATCAGGACGGCGCAGGCGTCGGGGCAGTCATGCGGGCAGGCGGCGTGGACGACGCGCTTCATGGCTGTTCGGATTATATCGGGTCGGGAAAGGGTTCAGGGAAGCGGGCCACCCCCCTTGAACATCGATGATCATTGCCCCGGCGGGGGCTCCCAGAGCTCAATGCGGTTGCCTTCGGGATCCATGATCCAGGCGAAGCGGCCGAACTCGGAATCCTCGCGGCGCGGATCAATCTCCACGCCTTCTTCGCGCAGGACCCCGAGAAGACGGTCGAGATTCTCCACCCGGTAGTTGATCATGAAGCTGGCGCGGCTGGGGTCCAGGTACTTGGTGTCAGCGGAAAACAGCGACCAGACGGTCATGCCCGGGCGCTGGGGATCCTGCGCGTCCCGCCAGGGGAAGATCACCGAACTGCCGGTTTCCTCTCGCACGAGGCCCAGGTGCTTTTCGTACCAGGCGTAAAGCTTCTTGGGCTCCTTGCACTTGAAGAATATGCCACCCAAACCGGTGACTCGCTTCATGGCGGCTACCCAATCTCCAGGATTTCCTTTTCCTTGGCCTTGCTCATTTCTTCCATCCGGCCGATTTCGGCGTCGGTCAGCCTTTGAATCTCGTCGTGAGCGCGCCGGTCCTCATCTTCGCTGATGGCTTTATCCTTTAGGGACTTCTTGACAGACTCGTTGCCGTCGCGCCGGATGTTGCGCACGGCGGTTCGATGGTCTTCGAGCACCTTGTGCAGGTGCTTCACCAGGTCCTTGCGGCGTTCTTCGGTGAGCGGCGGGACGGGCACGCGGATGAGCTTGCCGTCGCTCATGGGATTCAAGCCGAGGTCGGCGGAACGGATGGCTTTTTCAATCCCGGCGAGCGACGTGGGATCGAAGGGCTGCACGGTAATGAGCTGCGCTTCCGGAGCGTGCACCTGCGCAATCTGGTTGAGGGGCATCTCCGTGCCGTAATAGTCCACTTTCACCGGGTCCAGCATGTGCACGGAAGCGCGGCCGGTACGCGTGGCCGCCAGTTCCCGGCGGAAGTCCTCGACGGCCTTATCCATGCGCGTTTTCAGTTGCACAAAGGTTTCCTTCAGTGCGGGAATGGTAGCCATAAGAGATTGCGCCATGGTGTTCACCGTGGAATGCAGGGATGAAAGGGGCTGATTCTAACAAAAATCGGCGCCGGGGATTACCCCAGTCGCTTAGTCGCTGACCAGCGAGCCGATTTTCTCGCCCGAGACGACGCGGCGGATGTTGCCGCGCTTGTTCAGGTTGAAGATGACGATGGGGAGATTATTGTCGCGGCAGAGGGAGATGGCCGTGGAATCCATCACCTTCAGGCCCTTTTTAAGAATGTCGAGGTAGCTGATGGTATCGAAGAATTTCGCGTCCTTGACTACGACGGGATCGGCGTCGTAGATGCCGTCCACCTTGGTGGCCTTGAGGATGGCATCGGCCTTGATCTCCATGGCGCGCAGCGAAGCCGCAGTGTCGGTGGAAAAGTACGGATTGCCGGTGCCAGCGGCAAAGATCACCAAGCGGCCCTTTTCCAGATGGCGAATGGCGCGGCGGCGGATGTAGGGTTCGGCCACCTGGTTCATCTCAATGGCCGACATCACGCGGGTGAAGACGCCGCGCTTTTCCAGGGCGTCCTGCAAGGCCAGGGCGTTGATGACCGTGGCCAACATGCCCATGTGGTCGGCGGAGACGCGGTCCATGTCGCGGGCCTGCTCGGCCACGCCGCGAAAGAAGTTGCCGCCGCCCACGACGATGGCGATCTGCACTCCCAGGGACAGCACGTCCTGCAGCTCGGCGGCGATCTCATGCACGCGGCCGACCTCCACGCCGAAACCCTGGTTGCCGGCGAGGGCTTCGCCGGAGAGCTTCAGCAGAACGCGTTGGAAGGCGAGAGCCAAGTCGGGTCCGCGATTACTCCTGCGCCTCCGCTGGCTTGGTGAGGGCGACGGTTTCGCCGACTTCACCCACCTTGAAGCGGGCGAAGCGCCGCACGGAGATATTCTCCTTCAACTTGCCGATTTTGGCGGCGATGAGCTGGGAGACAGACATGGCCTGGTCCTTGATGAAGGGCTGCTCGTAGAGGCAGACCTCTTCGTAGAACTTGGTCATCTTGCCCTCGACGATTTTTTCCACCACGTTATCGGGCTTGCCGGTGGCCTTGGCCTGGGCGCGGTAGATTTCCTTCTCGCGCTCGAATGCATCGGCCGTCACATCCTCGCGGCGGATGAAGCGGGGATCACTGGCAGCAATGTGCATGGCGAGATCGTGCACCAGCTCTTTGAAGTCGTCGGTACGGGCCACAAAATCGCTCTCGCAGTTTACCTCGACCAGCACCCCGATCTTGCCTCCGGCGTGAATGTAGCTGGCGACGGAACCTTCGGTGGTCACGCGCGATGCCTTCTTGGCGGCGGTGGCGATGCCCTTTTTGCGCAGCAGGACCACGGCCTGCTCCATGTCGCCTGCGGCCTCAACCAGCGCCTGCTTGCAGTCCATCATGGGGGCTCCGGTTTTTTCCCGAAGTTCTTTGACCTGTGCGGCAGAAATGTTCACGGTTGCTGTACCCATCCTGATTGTAACTTCCTTCCTGGGTTTCTCCCGGTCATGGCTCCAGAATCCCGAGGCGCCTGACACAATTCGACCCGCGCCACAAGGCAAGCGCGCGGGTCCCGGGCATTGCCGGATTGCTTCGTGTGACCGGGCCGTGCCCTACCCGATCAGAAAGTCTGGGTTTCCGCCGGAGCCTCGGCCTCGTCCGACTCAACCTTGGCGGGGGCCTTGCGCAGGCCCGGGCCGAGAGCTTCTTCCAAGTCGACGTCCTCGCCCGTGGCTTCGGCCGCGGCAGACTCGTCGGAAGGCGCTTCCGCACCCTCGTAGGCGGCCTCGCTTTCGGCAGCGGCGGCGGCAAACTCGGCGTCCTGTTTATCAGCCGCCGCGTGTGCGCCCTCGATCACGGAGTCCGCAACCTTGGAGGCAAACAGGCGAATGGCGCGCAACGCGTCATCGTTGCCGGGGATGACGTAGTCCACTTCGCTGGGATCGCAGTTGGTGTCCACGACGGCCACCACAGGAATGCCCAGCTTACGCGCTTCACGCACCGCAATCTGTTCCTTGTTGGAGTCGATGACGAAGACGGCGTCCGGCAGACGGCTCATGTTCTTGATGCCGGCCAGGTTCTGCTGCAGGTGCTTGCGCTCGCGCTCCAGCTTGATGACTTCCTTCTTGGGCAAGAGGTCGTAGCGGCCGTCGGTGGCCATTTCATCCAGTTCCTTGAGGCGCTTGACGGATTTTTGCACCGTCACCCAATTCGTGAGCAGGCCGCCCAGCCAGCGCTGGTTGACGTAGAACATGCCGCAGCGCTGGGCCTCTTCGGAGATGGCGTCCTGTGCCTGGCGCTTGGTGCCGACAAAGAGCAGCGTCTTGCCCTCGCCAGCCTGGTCCTGCAGAAACTTGGACGCTTCCTTGAACATCTTCAGCGTCTTCTGTAAGTCGATGATGTAAATACCGTTGCGCTCGCCAAAGATGAATTCTTTCATCTTGGGGTTCCAGCGCTTGGTCTGGTGCCCAAAGTGGACGCCCGCTTCGAGCAGTTCCTTCATGCTGATACTGGCCAAACGACCTCCTTATCCGGTTTGCATCCCTTGCGGCCACGCGCAGGCCGGTCGCGCAGGATTGATTTCCCGCCGCCCCGGGGAGCAAGTGCGGGAAGATTTGGTACCGTCCATCCTAATACGAATGCGCGCCGGCGCGACGGATAAAAGCCTGACGAGTCCGGCACCCGCGCCCAGCCACAGCCTAGCGCTTGGAGAACTGGAAGCGCTTGCGCGCCCCCTTTTGCCCGTACTTCTTGCGTTCTTTGACGCGGGAGTCGCGCGTCAAGAAACCTTCGGACTTGAGCTTCTTGCGCAGCTCGGCATTGAACACCAGCAGGGCGCGCGCCACGCCCATGCGCACGGCACCGGCCTGGCCGTTGACCCCGCCTCCGGAGACCGTGGCAATGACGTCAAACGCTTCCGTGGTCTCGGACGAGACCAGGGACTGCCGGGCCTCGACGCGTTGCGCCGCGGTGACAAAATATTCGGCGAACGGCCGCCCGTTCACCTGGAATCCGCCCTTGCCGGGCCGCAGAAACACACGGGCCACGCTCGACTTGCGCCGCCCTGTTCCGTAGTACTGAACCAGTTCATTCATAAGTGCCGCTTCCAGCCTGATTCCAACCTTTCAGAAAAATTCGCGGCCGCATGCGGCCGCGTCACGTGAATCCTAGGCCCGCCTGGCCAGCGCCAAGGTCTCAGGCTGTTGCGCCTGGTGGGGATGCTTTTCGCCGCGGTAGATCTTGAGCTTGGCGGCCATGGCGCGGCCCAGCTTGGTGTGCGGCAGCATGCCCACGATGGCGTCGCGCACCACCGCTTCCGGCCGGCGCGCCATGCGCTTGCGGTAGGCCTCGGAGCGTATCCCGCCGGGAAAGCCGGTGTAGTGGTGATACTTTTTCTGCTCGCTCTTTTGACCGGTGACGCGAACTTTGGCGGCGTTGACCACAATGACGTGGTCGCCGGTATCGAGGAAGGTGGTATACCGCGGGTTGTCCTTCCCGGAAAGAATGCGGGCCACACGCGTGGCCAAACGGCCCAGGGTCTGGCCCTCGGCATCCACGACGTACCACTTGCGCGCGATTTCCCCCGCACCGGGGAAATACGTTGTCATACCAAAAACTCTCCCAGAATTTAAGAACAAAAAGAAGACCGCACGGGGCGGGCAACTGCAGAGCTACGAAAGATTTAAGGATAAGCGAGGAGGCGGGGATTGTCAATGAAGCGGCCGGCAATCCTCAGTCCTCCGTCGTCGCCCAAACCCGAGATCCTGCACTCGGGTTTCCCGCGCTGGAGAGTTCGCGCGGGAGCCCTCCCTCGTTCAGGATGACGGCTTCAAAGTTGTGTTCGCGGCCTACTCGTACGCCAGGGCCTCGACGGCATCCTTGCGGGCGGCTTTGAAGGCAGGATAGATGGCGCCCAGAACGGCGCCCACCAGCGCGATCAGGGTGGCGCGCAGGATCCATGCGCCGGCGATTTCAATGCGCAGCGTGGGAAAGGCGCTCAGGATGCCTTCCTTGACGGCGAAACTGAGGCCAATTCCCACCAGAACTCCAGCCGCCGCCATCAGCAGAGTTTCGCGCACGATCACGTTGACGATGTAGAAGCGGGAAGCCCCCATGGACTTGAGTATGCCGATCTCGCGCGTGCGCTCCATCACCGCCGTGTACATGGACTGGAAGATGACGATGAAGCCGATGGCGACCGCCACCCCGATGACCACGTTGATGAAGGTGGAAAATCCCGGCAGGTTGCCGGGCGTCATCAGTGAGAGCCACTCGCGCATGGACTGCACGCCGTACTTTTCCATTCCCGGGATGGTCTTGATGTGGCTGACCACGGCATCGGAACTGGCGGGGTCGTCGAGCTTCACGTAGAAGATGGAGGCCTTGCCCTGCGCGCCCACCAGCTCCTGCGCGGTGGCAATGGGCATAAATTTGCGCGCGCCCTTGCCGTGCTCCACGATGCCGGCGACGCGAAAGTTGTGGTTGAGCAATTCCAGCGTCTGGCCCACCTTGACGTTCTGCGAGGCGGCGTAGAAGTCGTCCACGATGATGTCATTCGGCCCTTCGAACGGCCCTCCCGAGAGATACCGGAAGGGACCACCCATGGATTCGAAGCTCTCCAGGTCGATACCGTAGAGGACTTCGACGGTGCCCGCGGCGGTGGAGATCTGCGTGACCACCGGGGCCACGGCCACGACGTGCGGCGACCGGCTGAGGACTTCGGCCACCTTGATGGAAACCGGCGCGCCGCTGATGCCGGAGATAAACGAGGAACCCGGGGGGCGCACCATGACGTCGGCGCCGATGCCGGCCTGGCGGGTCTTGCTGTCGTTGAGGATGCCCAGAGAAAGGCCGACGATCACCAGGATCAGGGTGACTTCGACGGCCACCGCCACCACGCTGATCAGGGTGCGCAGGGGGCGGTGCACGACGTTGGAGACGATCATGCGGTTCATCATGGGAAGTCTCCGATTGTAAATGCTGGCGCCTGTGGCGGGGAAATCGAAACACTTGATTTTCCGCCCCGGCTGCCGTAATGTACCGGTTCCTCCCCGCAACGCTTGATTCGACGCCAAGGCAGCAAAGGACGAATGCGAAAGGTGCCAGCCGCGAACCAGACCGCCACTTCCTTCCCGGCCCGGATCCAGGCTTGCGCCCTGCTGCTGCTTCTGGGCGCGGCGCCGGCCATGGCGCAACGCGGCGCCCTTACGGTTCCCCGCAACATCAACCAACTCACGGATCGCGCCGCCATCATTGTGCGCGGGTACGTGAGCAGCGCCGTGGTGGAGAAACACCCCGAATTCACCAACCTGCACACCGTGGTGATGACGCTGCGCGTGCGGGAGATGCTGAAGGGCCAGCCCGCGGAAACCTTTACCTTTCGCCAGTACATCTGGGACGTGCGCGACCGCTATGACGCTGCCGGCTACCAGAAAGGCCAGCAGGTGCTGCTGCTGCTGCTTGCGCCCAACCAGCATGGGCTCTCCAGCCCGGCGGGAATGGAACAGGGACGCTTCCGCATTCTGCGCGACCGGGACGGGAACGAAACCGCCATCAATGGCGCAGGCAACTTTGGATTGTTTGAGGACGTGGAGACGCAGGCCTCGAAAAAAGGCGTGAAGCTCTCGCTGCGCTCGTTGAGCCTGGTGAGACAAAGCAAAGGCGGGGCCGTTGCCGCCGACAGCCTGGTGGAATTGATCCGCGAGCTGGCGGGCCAGGAGGCAAAGTAGAAATGCGCAAGGGCCTGTTCGCATCGCGCGCTGTAGCCGGGGCGCTGGCTGTAACGCTGGCACTTTTTCTTGCTGCGCCTCCGGAAGTTCTGGCCGGCGGGCCACTGGCCGTGGGTGGCACTTTTGGCGTTAGTGGCCAGGCGTTTACCTGGAGCACGGCCGCCGCCATCTCCTACCGAACAGACAACGGCCCGTTGGCCAACGGAACCCGGTTCATCAGCGAAGCAGACGCGCGAACGCGTGTGGAGGCGATGTTTCAGGTCTGGCAGGACGTAACTACATCGAACATTACGTACTCGCGGGCCGGTTTTATCAGCGCTGTGGGCGCGTTCGCCGGCGGAGATGTGAATACGCTGGCCGAGTTCGACGCGGTGGAAGGCGACTGCAATGCCGGGAATCAGAGCCCCATTATCTATGACGCGGACGCCGCTATTTTCATTGCTCTGGGCGTGGACGAAACGTCGGTGATCGGATTCGCGGGGCCGTGCGCGCTCAGCGGTGGCGGCGCGATTGTTTCCGGCGAGGCGGTGATGAACGGGTTGTTTCAGGACGGAGATCCCAACCCCAGCGACCTGAGCGACGCCTCATTCGATGCGGCGTTTATCCACGAATTCGGCCACTTTTCGGGACTCGACCACTCACAGATCAACGTCAACTGCCTGGGCGGATGCCCGGCGGATGACCTGTTGGGACTGCCCACCATGTTTCCCATCCTGGTAAGTTCGACGATGGGGTCGCTTTCCGATGACGACATTGCCTGGATTTCGCGCCTGTATCCGCAGACGACGGGTGGTACGACTTTCGCAAATACGCACGGCACCATCACCGGAACGGTGTTTTTCACCGACGGGATGTCGCAAGCGCAGGGTGTGAACGTGATTGCGCGGCGGGTGGATACAGGCGCCAACGAAGACCGCACCAACGCAGTTTCCGTAGTCTCCGGCTTCCGCTTCACCAGCAACCCGGGGCAGTCGGTGACTGGAACTAATACCGGGGGCTCAAGTTTCGGTTCCCGTGACCCGTTGCTGATTGGCCGATTTGAGATTCCGGTTCCGGCCGGTGACTACACCGTTGAAGTGGAAAGCATCAACGCAACGTTTGACGCCGGCTCGAGTGTAGGGCCGCTCGATCCGCCGATTCCCATGCCGGGAACGGCGCCAGCCGCCGTGGGCCCGATCACGGTTGCGGCGGGCGCCACGGTCACCGGCAATGACGTCACGCTGGTAGCAACCGACCCGCGCTTTGATTCCTTCGAGTCCTCTCCATGAAGCGGAGTCTCCAATCCGTAGCTGCAGCAGCCTTGCTTGCCACAGGAGTGTTGACGTGGACGGGATGCGGCGGCGGGGGCGGCGGCTCCACCACGCCTCCACCTCCACCTCCGCCGGCCACGCTGAACATTACGACCACCTCGCTCCCCAACGGGGTGATTGGCACAGCGTACAGCCAGACGGTGGCGGTTACCGGGGGGACCGGGGCGCGGACCTTCAGCGTATCCGCGGGCAGCCTTCCGGCGGGGCTGGGGCTGAATACCAGCACGGGCGCTATCACCGGAACCCCGGCTGGTCCTGCGGGTACCGCCAATTTCACCATCACGGTGACGGACTCCGGCAATCCACAACAATCGGATTCGCAGGCGTTGAGCATTACCATCGACAATCCGCCGCCTCCCAACATCACGACCACATCCCTGCCCAACGGC
>Ga0114945_10000923_pt1 | contig 18668 bp, 5 predicted proteins | sample OV2TP3_FD_87194 | JGI IMG/M metagenome (GOLD analysis project Ga0114945, IMG submission 87194) | Hot spring microbial communities from Beatty, Nevada to study Microbial Dark Matter (Phase II) - OV2 TP3 | ecosystem: Environmental > Aquatic > Thermal springs > Hot (42-90C) | place: USA: Beatty...
CGGTCTTTGACGGTTCCAGTTCTCCATCAAGTTGAACATGTTGAAATTCTTTGGAAATCCGCTGGCGAATCTGTGGGATATTCACTTCCCCGAGTTTAATCGTAACGGTGTCATCCACGCCCACGCCTGTAGTCAGCACTATGCCATCGACGAGGAGGGTCCCGTTCACCAAAATCGCATTGGGTTTCAACTCCCCCCCCCGGATCGCTTCGAGAAGGAGGCCCGGATTTCCCTCATCCCCAATTAAAAATTCCAAGCTCCCGGGAGCTAAGATTTTGAAGTCCGCGGATTCGTGAGTCTCCCCGAGCCAATCCAAGAGAAGCCAGAGAAGGTCCCGATTAAGGAAGTTCCTGATTTTCGGATCAGGTTCGAGTTCTTTTGGAAAGCCCATGCTCTTTAGGGCTTGGATCTTCGTCCCTTCGCGTTGAATCGCGACCGGAATATTTTTGTCGGAAACGGCGATGGTAAAGCGCAGGAATTGGCCCTTTTCTGCCATCCGTCTTTCTTCCTGCGAATAGGTTTCCCTTGCCGGATCCATCGCCGGTCGAATCTTCCCTTCCTGGTCCCCCGCCCAAGAAAAGGCAAGCCAAGTTTTGAAACGATTGTCTAATTCCCGAGCGAGAAATGGATCTCGCTCAGGAACGCTTTGCCCTTGCCGCACCTCAGCGCGACTGTTGTCTTTCTTTCGAACGACTTTATTCCAGTCCGCTTTCGGTTCGCCCGGCTTTCTAGTGTCGGTAACATTGATCAGAACCCGTGCTGTCCGGGCCACATTCTCTAATTCTAACTCTTTGATTTTTTGAACTATTTGTGACTGTTCAAATATCTCCGCACCTTTAGGCCCTAAAAGTTCTTTTGCAGCTTTATTCAGCGCTTGTTCAACATCCCGCATAGTACGAAGTTCTTCCTTATTCAGGGCATTGATAAATTCTTTTCCGGTATGAGATTCTGCCCTCACCCGCACCTCGGCCCTCGGCGGGGCCGCTGAGGAGGGAACAACACTTTCGCGAAGCCAGGGGGGTGCGTTCACGACTTTGTAAAGCGCGTAGATGTCGCCCTGATACAAGAAGGAATCCTGGTAGCGGGTGGCGGTGAATTTGTAGGGAGTAGGTTCTCCGCCTGTGGGCGTGTTAGCTTTAAAATCGATTTCCAGTTTATCTTCAGGTGCTGCCGGTTTCCGTTCCCGAGGAATCTTTCGAACCCAAAGAACATTTTTGTCCGCAGTAAGTAGAAAAGGTGAATCCGGTTTGTCGAAATCCACGTGGGCACCCAAGGTTGAAAGAGAGTATTGCCTCTCGAGTTCACCGCCGAGGCCCTCCGCCCTTTCCCACGCCCTTAAAAGTTCTCCGTCAGAATCAGGGATTGGCAGAAAGTAGTTTGTATAAAATATGAGAAAGTTGATGACCGCAAATGATAAGCCAAAAATTGGCCCGAAAACCGGAACGGTGAATAGAGCCAAAAGTGAAAAAATCAGATTGGCAAATGGCCCGGCCTTAATGATGTTTTGTACGTCTCTGGGAGAATGGAACTCCACGTGGATGTCATAAATGATTTGGCCAAGAAAAATTTCCTTTGCTGAAGGAGTCATCCCTCCTCCCCTGCGACTTATCGTCCTGGCCATGATCCAATGTCCCGCTTCATGAACCAAAGTCGGCAGGAAAAAGATAAGCGTTCCAACCATGGCACTGCCAATTCCTGTCTGCGTGAATCCCATTAGTGCCGTAAAAGCAATGCTAAAACCTAAACCCAAAATTCTGCGATGTTTTTCCTTCCTTCCCTCTGCTATCAGTTTTTCATTTTCCGCCTTCTGCCAATCCTTAAGTCTTTCTTCGGTCCATGCTTTTGCCTCCCGCACCTCGGCGCGGGGGGTGCGTTTTTTGGCGGCGAGGGCCTTGCGTTCTGTTTCTCGGAACAGTTCAATCAAGGGGTCGTATTTTTTACTGGGATTTTTTTGGAAAAGTTTTTCGAGGATGTCTTCCGGTTTGTCGGCCGGAAAGCTCATGAAATAAAATCCGTTCGGGTCGAAGCGGTGCGGTTTGACATGGCGGGTTTGCGAATAAAACATGGGAGCGAGAATCAAATCGATGTCCACGAGTTTGCCTGTGGCCGGGTCGTAGGCCTTGACGGCGCCTTTGACAATGAATCCCCATTTTCTCAGGTCTTCGATGTTTCGGATTCCTTCCGGAATCACGGCCTCGGCATTTCTCAAATCATAAAGCTCGTGGTACCAAGCATCGATGAAACGAACGGCGGGCCGCCCGTTTCGGATGACAATTCGCGCGGTGATTGTGTGTTCTTCGGCATCCCGTATTTCTCCATTTTTCGACAAGACAGGGTGGAGTTTGCCGTTTATCATCTCGGTTTTATTGTCATACATTTTCCCGCCAGCCAACGGGCCGCGAACCATGACCTGCATCACAACGACCGTACCCCATTCCGCTTGGAGCTTTCTCATCTGTTCCAAGATGCTCCGATAAGTTTTAAGTTTCCCCTTCCGGAGCGCCTCATAGGCCGGCCGCATGAAGCCTTCTTTAAGACGGTATTGCATCCAAACCTCCAAGAGGAGTTCCTTGAGAAAATTCGCCAGCCGGCAATCCCCTTTCCTCAACAAGGCGACGGCAAAAATGTTAGAGGCATTGAACTGGGACTCATTGACCCCCATGGCCTTAAAGACTCCATAGAGCGGGAGATCGATATCGTTGAAGTGGCGTGTGCTTTGTAAGTTTTCGTAGTCCCTTTCGTTTGTCAGGGGATTCCTCAAAACTAAGAGCTTCTCGATAAACTGGTCGAACACCTCTTCCGCTTTATCAAAATCGTTTTCTCCTGAGAGCCCCGAACGCTGCAACACTTGCAACGCAATTTTCTTGTCGGTTTGGTTGGCAATCATATTGGGCACAAGTCCCCGATTGGGAAGATTGATGGAGCGGCGGAACTGGCCAAAACGAAATCCGGATTCTTCCAAAATCTCGGCCAGTTTTTTTCTTCCGAACGCAATTTTTTTCGAAGATCTTTCCATTTCTCTCTTCACGAAAACGTAATAGGAGCGGCCTTCGGAATCAGTTAGTGACGGCTCTCTGCCGGCGAGGCTCGCGTTTAAGATTTCTGCTATTGAAACAAGCAATTTTTTTTTCTTCACTACCGCCTCAGTTCCTGCCCAACGCTCGAGATGGGCCGCAAGAGATCTCACTTCGGTGGGGGCCTCTGATTTTGAATAAATCATGGCGAGCGGCAACCAACGGTCCACTTCCTTCCGGTTCCCCGTCACGAGGGCCACCTCAAGCATGGTGGCAATCGGCCAGAAGGAGCGCTTGACGTCCGCCTGGAGCGCTGACTCTTTAACGATCTGGGCCAAAAGTTGGGCCTCTCTTTTCTTTCCTTGATAGATCAGGTTGCGGACTAAAATGATTCCGGCGTAGTAGTTGAAGTCGGAAAGATAACTCCCTTCGGCAAAGTTGTAAGATGTTTGAAGCGAGCGGGCGGCATTTTCCTTGACGATAATCAGCCTAGGGTCGCCCGGAAAATACTGAACGTATGCTTTCTTGAGTGTTCCGAGTTTCCGCTTATTTTGTTGCGCCGGAACTTTTGCGAGTTCCAGAAATAAATCCCTCGCTACCAGATATTGATTCTTGAACGCCGTGCTCATTCCGATAAAAAGCTCTCCGTTAATTTCCCGTTTCTGGGCGGCGGGCTCGGCGGGATGTTCATCTAAGGCCTTCAGACCTCTTTCCCAAAGAAGCCGCGCGCTTAAATCCAAGGCCTTTAGCACTTTTTCGGGCTGATTCTGATTAAGCCCAATGCGGTTCAATGCCAGCACGTAGTCTGTGCGGACAGAGTCCGAATTGAGAAATTCTCGGGTGGCCTCGTCTTTGCGCTTGTTCTGTTCAAGTTTTTCAACCATCTCAACCATGTCCGCAAAACTTCCGAACTGGCGGAACATGTTATAAATCCAGGTCAGTTGGACGAAACTAAATGGGTTGCCATCTTCCAAACCGGCCGTGAGGGCCCGGAGAAAAGCGGTCTTCTTTGCGATATCGCCGCCTTCTTTTTCAATCCCTTCTTTGGCCCGGTCGAAGAATTTCTTATTTCCCCTTTGGACCCTTTGGGCATGCTGGGAAAATTTCTGCGGGTCTTCGGGAACATGAATCAGAAAATCCGCCGGCAGCTCCTGGGCCTTACCGATTTCTTTCAAGCGTACCTCGGCGCGGAGAATGTTATGAGTAACCAAATAGTCGATGATTCTAAAACGCACCAAAGCGGCATTGATTGAAATATTTTTGCCTAACCGTGAAGGTATGCTTTCGGCCCATTTCCAATAAGGGAAATGAATCCCCATACTGTCATCAAAGTCGTCGCTGTTGCCCAAGTCTCTGACTAATTCGTGATCTACCTCTTGCCGTTCAATCGTATAACCGCCTAAATATGGAACCCTGTGAAGGATGGGATCTTGGAGGATGCGGATAACAACCGCTTTCTTGAGTTTTTCTTCTAAACCTAATTCTCTTGCCCAATCTGATAACCAACTTAAGACTGACATCAGGCTTTCGCCCTTTTGTGTATATTTGATAATCACTGTTTTTGCACCGTTAGTTTCAGAATTTTCCACAATAGCCTGAGGGTCTAATCCAATACTCGTTAAGTACTTTCGATATGCGGCTGTTTGAGCCTGATTCGGACGAGTCGGCCCTGGCACTAACCGTCCTGATTTTTCTTCGTACCATCGTCTCGAAAATGCTATGTATTCAAATCGATTAGGTTTTGTATCTAGCGGTCGCCCGGTCTCGACAAACCAAAGAGGAGTTCTGCCCAATGATACGATTCTGTCGTTAGGGTGACTGGCGATTAATTCTTGCGCTGCCTGTGCAAGCAAATTTAATTTTTCATCATTAGTGAGAATGTAAGATTTTGGCGGTGACCGGAGGATTCTGTCCACTTCCGACTGTCTAGGTTTGAATGTTTCAGCAAATAATTCGCGGAGAGATAATTTTTCTTCTTCTGATAAATCGTGATATTTTGAAACCGGAGCACCCGTTTGCAGAAAAGTTTTTGCATTTTCAGAAAGATTTTGTAAATCCACTCGCACCTCAGCGCGGGGTAATTTATCTTTTTTAATATCTACATTGACAAAATTTAATCCTCCTGGTAAATTGTCTTGACCATAAGGAGACGTTGAAACCAATGTTTGAGCCGAACCGCCGGGACGTTGTGGGAAAGACGCTGATGGACTATTCGAAGCTTTTGTTAGCTGGCCATTTGGCGTCAGGGTTTTTTGCCACACTGCCCCTGTGGGCGCGGGTTGTGCTGACATTCTTCCTTGTGGTATTATTTTTCGGCGGTTGGTGGTTCGCACCCCCCCAGAAGGGAGACTAGATGCCACAGATCCTTGATCCTGTGATCTCGATTTCTTTGATCCTGGCCATCGCGGGAATTTTGTACCTATTTGAGCGCCGGAAGAAACACTCACACCGCTAATTTTCCTTCCTGCTACTTTCTTCTCTTCTAATTTATTCCCCCGCACCTCGGCGCGGGGGGATGCTTTGTCTTTAGCACTTCCCAAATTGACAGACGAAAGTTGTCTCGCTTTATTCCGCTTAAATACAGTGGGAGGAACGCCTATTTCCCCTTCTCCGCCCTCCTTAGAGGACCGTTCCTGCACTCCAAGCTGTGCGGATCCTTGAGCAGAGGGCTGAGAAGTTAGATAAAGACCGGAACCTAGTGTCTCAGGATATGATTCTTCTCGGCTTCGTTCACTGTTTGTCCCACCTGGGTACGCAATAATTTTGACCGGGTGAGGGGTAATTTTAAGTCTGTTCGATAACAAATTTAATTCTTCACGTTTGACGCTTTCAATTTGCGAACGCTTGAGCTCCTCCTCAGCGAGGAAGGCGGCTTCGTCCTCAGCCTTGCGGAAAACATTGAGGAGCTTTCTCGCTTTGGCAGGATTAATCCGATAGATCGTGTAATTGCCCCCCCGCTCGACATCAAGAACTTTTTCCTCTTCGGCCCGCCGTTGCTCGCTTCCTTCCAAGACCTCAAGCCTTTGAAAATGAAGATGGACCCTTTTCAGTATGTCAAACAACGCGGGAGGTCCTCTTTTTGGAAAGATCTTCGCAAGCTCGGTCAGGGTAGCGCTGTCGACCTGATAGAAAACGAAGTGTGGATTGACGGGCGGGAGATTCTTTTTCTTAAGACCCTCATTCAGTGCTCTGATCGCCTTTCCAAGAGGAGGCGCTTTGTTTCGGAAGGGGTCCCTATGGGAAGCGACCTCAAAAGTGTCGGGCGGAATCCGCGTCCGAAACTCATCCTTCCGCGGCCGGTCCGTGACCGCTTTAAAGACGACATCGGCCAAGAGTCGGATCAATTGATTGCCCGCTTCCTGGTTGGTCCTTTCCTGGAAAACGTGGAATGAGTCTTCCCGCGGGCCGTTGCCTGAGCCGTTGAGGCCGTACCGTTCTTCCGTCATTTGAGTAAAAATAAAGTTTCCACCCGCTCGGCTTACCTTCTCCCCGAAACGTTGCGGGGTATCAAAACCGGCGATCAGGTGATCTTCGCCGTCCTGATTTGTTAGCAGTGAACTTCTCTCGTTTTGTTTTATCTTCTCGGGAGTCGGCACCTTCATCAGCATGGCATCCGTGAGCCGGCCTTCCGGAAGGAACGTTTGATTTCTCCCGCGCTTTTTCGCCCGGCCCAACATGTCATTGGCAATTCTCCCCATCCACAAATTCAGCTTGTCTGCATTCTTAAGCTTAGGCCCCTCGTCTTCCGTCACTGGCCAGTATTCTTCCCCGTCATTTAATTCGTCAGTCTTTTGGCGGAGATAATCCAGGGCTTGCTTGCCGGAGACCGCGCCCAGGGAAAAACTCATCTGGATATGGCGAAGGAATTTGATCTCTCTGTACTCAGCTGCCCTTTCTTTTCCCAGCCGGCGCGCCAAAAGCTGCTTCAGGACTTCGGGGTTTTTGATTTTCTTGGTGTCAATCATGAGATTGTAACCTTGCCCTCGCTGGGCAAGGACCAGGGCGCCATCCATTTCCTCTAACGTTCTGATCTGTTTTCCGGTCAACCCCCCTTCGATCCGAAAGGCCGCGTAGCCACGTTCACGGAAATAACGGCTGAATTCCCCGGGGGCTTCTTTCAAAGCCTTCCGGATTTGGCGGGGAGATTTTCCAGCAAACAGTACCACGGACTCGTCGCCGCCCACTCCCTGGAAAATGTCCCCTCCCTTTTGGGTAAGAATGTTCCGCATCACCTCCCTGGCTTCACGGAAAAGAGAGTCAAGCTTGTCAAATTTCAAGTCGGGAGATTGAGACGCGCCGGCGGCTGTTCCGAGAAGTGATTTCCCGAAGAGTTCGTTCATGAGATAAAGACGGTCGAAATCCCCCAAGGCCACGAAAACTTTTCCCAATTCATTCACGGGCGTCGTCCTCAACACGCCGAGCCGCCTCCGCTCGCCATATTCTCTAGTTGCCAACGGATCTCCTTTTCCCAAAGCCTCCCTCATTTCCGAGCGGCCGAGCATTGAAAGAACGGTCTGCGCGTCAAATCCGCGGGCCGAAAGCGTCTCGCCCAATCTCTTTCTTGCATTTGCGTCGCGGGATGTGATGGTTCCCAACGGAATTCCAAGTGTCTCTGCAATTTCTTTGAATGATTTCCCTTCGGCATACCTCAGCGTAATGACCCTTTGAAACGGTTCGCTCAATCCCGCAATCGCCTCCCCCAGTGCGGCGAACAGCTCACGTCTTTCCAAGGGAGCCGAGGGCGCCTCATCGGACGACTCGAATTGATCAAGATCAATACCCCGATCCTTTCCCGGCAGTCTTGTTCCCTCATGGATCACTTGATCAGTCTTCACGCGCCGACCGCCGAGGTCAAAAAGTCTAAACCGAACGGCTCTTTTGAGGTAGTTCTCCGGCTTCTGGATTGGTGGCTCCGCCGAATCTAGTTGACTGATTGCCACAAAAAGATGACCTCTCAGCTCTTCGGTCACATTTTTTCTGTCCCATTTTCTTTTGTTCATCTGAAGAAAACGTGCGACCTGATTGCTTACTATTTCATCGAAACGGTTGCTGTTAATAATGTCCAGTACATGCTGCTGGGGGTGAGCGGTAACCGCTTGTCCATCCAGTGACCTGGTTTCGGAGCGCTGCTGTTCCTTCGCCCGTGTTTTGTGGACTTCGGCGTGAAATGTCTTTAGGGCGATCCGTTTGGCCTCCAATTCCAAAAGCACCAATGGGTCCGCAATCAGGTAATAGAGCCCGCCGCCTTTTGCTCCCATGCTCTTCTCGTCTTTAACTTTCCAATCTGGAATTAAGGACAGGACGTTGACGGGCTCAAGGCCGGCGAAACCAAAAACCGGACCAGAATCCCCATGCAAAAATCCGAATTCTTCCTTAGCCTCCATCACATATCGGCCGCCCGGCATGCCCACAGTTAATAGAATGTTGCGTGTCGCGGAATAAGCCACCGCTGTGCGCCGGAGGCTAGAGCCGGAGATCGGCTGGTTGGGCTTGATTTCCACCGGGCTGATTTCCCACTCAAGGTCACGAGCGTCTTTATTCGAATAAGTCACGTGGCGTTGGAACGCATAATCCGCCTTTTTGTTGCCCATTATTTCCTTCACCTTTGCGCTCAAATCCTCATAATCAAATATGTTGGCTTGGGCAATCTTCGCTTTTAACATTCCGCCCTTAAACTCTTTCTCATCGATTCCGAGAAGGGTGATACGTTCGCCTTGGTTAAACTTGTCAAAGTAAATTTCTTTGATAGTTTTGACAATATGACGCGTTGCATCGAAAGCATAAATCTCAACGGCCCATTTTTTCGGAGTCTCGCCCCGATCGGCAAACTTCGATTTCAAGGTTTCATAAAACGCCTTGACGGTCCCTAGCACTTCGACCGGCGCATCGCCCACACCGAAGAACGCAAAGATCATCGACCGATCACCCCGGGCGATTTTTCCCCCGATCACCTTTTCCATATCCGCCATGATAAGTTTGCGTTGATACACATCTTTCGGTTCTTCGGTGTAACCGTAGGAACGGGTGAATCCCGTGTTCTCTTTCATAATATCGCCTATCTGACTTCGCACATTTTCCCTGTCAAACCCACGCGCGGCCAATTCCTCAACCATCGCCTCCTGCCCGCCTACAGCCCGCGTCTCGGAACGCTCTAGTGAGCCGAAAATGTCGCGAGCTACCTCTATGATCATTTGAGTGGCTTCCTCGATGGATAACTCTTTATTCGAAACTGACTTTGCAAGCTGTATCAAATCCGTCACGTTGCTTAGAGGAACACCTTTGTTAATCTCTTCAGGGCCTTCTTCCTCCAACAGTTCATCGCCTGCGTCACCCACAAAAACGGACAGGTCGTACAGTTGCATGCTCCGTCTGGCCTTCTCCCGGTTTTCTAGAGAAACTTCCAGTTTTTCCAGGAGCTTATTCGTGGGCGTTTCTACGGGAAGCAGGACCCGGAAGAATTGTTTCTTGCGGCCTTCTTCGTGAAAATAAGGATCAAGAAAGGAACCTTCAATTTTCATCACATTTCTCCTGAGCGAGTTAAATGCGGATTCCCGGGTCTGTGGATCGATGGTTTCGTCAGAGACTATTTCTTTGAAGCGGCTTATCATTGCCCCGGCATCCGTAACGCCCTCCTCAGAGTAACTAGAAAAGAAGGCCGCCCCGATCCTCTGTCCCAACGGTTCTTCCTCTTCCAGCATTTTCTGATAATTGGACACGATCGTTTTGTCCGCCGGATGGCCCAAAAGATTGGCTATCGCCATCATTTCACCGAGCGTGGCTGTGAGAGAGGAGGCATCGCCGAGACCGCCGTTTTCCTGAATAAAATCATGGAGTTCTTTGATAAAATCGCCCTCGATCGCCCAGTCCCTAAAAAGATTCCGGTCCTGAATCGCATAGAAAAACGTCATGGCAGTTTGCCTCTCTTCGGGGTCCGCACTGACCATTTTTTCCAGCATAATAAGAGCGTCCACATCCTCCGCTTTAAAGGCCTCGTCCTGTCCTATTGCGCTAGACAATTTGTCTAGAGTTCCGTCACCGGCAATCCGGTCTACGTATTCCTCGAATTGTTCTCGCAAGCTCATCATCTGTTCCATTAAGAATCGGTCTCTCTTTGAGACCTCGGAATTATTGGGCATGTCGTGAAACTCGGCTTCTTTGACGATGCGAATGAGCTCCTCCAAGGTCTCCAAGGGTATCGTGGGATCTTCACCCGCATTCCTCTGAATGAGCTCCTCCTCCACGATTTTTCCCAGAACGTCTAGAAGATGAAGCGCCTTTTCTTCATCAAAACTGTCGAAATGATTCTCCAACGCATCAATGTCTCCCGTTTGCAACAGCTCTCTCAGTTCATCAATCGAAGGCAGGTCCTCTCGGTCTATTCTTGTTTCAGATCGTGACTTTGTGGAGTGAAGTTCCAGGGTGCCGGTCTTTTGATTGACCACCAAGCGAAGGTCGCCTTTGCCGAAGTGGAGAGCCAGCTTGCCAAGGATTGTTTTTTGAAGGACGACGGGACCGGGAATCAAACCCGGTTTTTTCTGATAAACCTTCGCAAGTTCAGAACCCCAATTCATCAGATACTCTGGTAAATCTTTTTGCCGCCCCGGCTCTGCTGAAAGCCAAACTTTCATCCTTTCAGCAATGTTCCGCTGCTCCTCCTCGGGAAGTGCGCGCGTAACCTCCGCCAAGCTTTCCTCATTCACAATTGTTTGGACGAAGAGGATGTTATCCGGCGTGGCCTGGGCCAGTTTTTTATTAAAGGCTCCCGTGTAGCCTTTTCCGCGATGAACAGGAAAAATTTCATGACCGACCTCAACAGCTAATTTCCCTTCGCGCTCGACAAAGGTAACCGAAGCAAGTCCCACCTGTGTCCTGCCCATCATCAGCTTAAACCCCAATCCGCGAGGAGCGAGCGTAACAACTTGTTTATCTTTTCCTTCCAACGTCACCCCCATGAGGTCCTTTTGATACATCTCGTTTATTTTCTTCAGATCCTCCTTCAAACTAAAAGGTTTGGAGTTGATAAAATCCTCTGCCTGCGATTTCAACTCAAAGAGTTTTCTTTCCATTGCTTCCTGATCATCCTTCCGCACCTCGGCGCGGCGGGCGTTATTCCCTTCTTCTTCAGAAGACGGATAAAGGACCTCCTGTGAAAATCTCTGAAAGTTCCGAAGTTCATCGAGGTCTTTCTGGCTCCGTGTTTCTGACCGGGGCTTCGTTTGTTCCGCGGGACGAACATCTCGTGGAGCTGTTTCTGGACTCGTGCCCACTGCGATTTCAACTTTTTTATCTTTATCCTCATCGTCTCTCCGACTAACTCCGAGGGGGAGCGGTGTCGATGTTAATTCCGGTGCCTGTGAAACTTTAAAGGTATCCTTTCCATCCGCCGCGCCCGCCTTAATCTCGCCTAATCCGGAAGGTTCTGCCGCAACTTCTCCCCTAAGCTGTCGCAACATCCCTATGAGAATCGCGGTTCGGTCTGCCGGAGTAAGTATTTCTCCATACCCTGTTGCCGCTATCGTCTTTTTTAATTGCTCTTCCAGGAGGTCGAGCGATTGGTCGGATGGCCGGACCGGCTCCGCTTCTTTACCCAACTGATCCACAAATTTATCCAAGGCCTTTATGGAGGTAATCAACCTTTCCAGCGATTTTTTTGCCTCATCCACGGTTTGTACCCGCGCCAAGACATCGCTGACCACTTTTTCGTTGGGGTTAGAAGTTAGATCGAGTCGCTGGCCCAGCGCATCAAGGAGGTCCTGTGATCTCACCAACTCGGTATAAGCGGGCGCCGCTACCGCCGGAAGGCCGAAAACTTTGGTGAGCGCCGCATAAACCGCGGGCTCAAGCTCCCGACCGGCATCGATTTCACTTCTGACGGTCGCGAAAAACTTCGCATAGGCGCCTCGGATATCCAACCAATCAAACTCTTTCTTCAAGATTTCATCCAAAGTTTTCTGAAACTTCGCCATGGCGGTGTCAAAACCCGGGACGTTATCACGCGCGTTCTTGAAAACATCTCGGAGAAAATTTGAATACTGTTCGGAGCCCAAGCCCATACGATTTCTAATAAGGATATCTTTAATCTCCATGTTCCAACGCTGGAAGGATTCTGCTAAGGTGGCTGGGTCGATCATTTTCACCATGGTTTCAGCCCATGCCATACGGACCGCCTTCGACTTGCCCTCACCAATAATTTTTGGGTCGAGGAGATCCATCAACGCGATCTGGGATGTTTTCGTCGAGACGCTTCTCTTCAAATAATCCTTGTAAGAGGGGTCCTTCTCCATCATCACATCCAAATACGGATTCTCTCCCAGGCTCCGGATCTTGGGCGAAATCAAAAGGTAGGGGTAGCCTTTCTCTTTCAGAAAGGCGGTGACAGCCTGCGCGTGAAAACCTCCTGTCACGACCACGGCAAAGGGAACCTTCCTTTTCTTGACTTCTCTTTCGAGATTCTTGAAAAGGGCCGCGTCCCGCTTCAAGGCCAGTTCGTAAAAGCGGAGCGCCGGCATCAACATGAAGGATAAAGACTCTTCCCGCCCCGCGACACCGTTGGGAACGGCGCTGGACCGGTGGGGCCTTCCAGATGCGGGGTGAGAAGAAAAATCTTCCAAGCTTTGAATCTCTCGAAGCTCGTCTCTCGTCACTTCGAGAGAAGCCAATTTGCGAAAGAGTTTTAATTTTCTTCCTTCCCGGTCTAATTTTCTCTCCGCCTCAGAGCGGAAGAGTTTTTCCTTTCTTTCGCTGACAAAAGCTTCCAACTCGTTGTAAAAAACCTCTCCGGTCAAAGACCGGAGCTTGAACAGGCGCTTCTCGTGTTTCAATAATTCCTGGTAGGACCTTGCAGAAAGTCGTTTCTGCTTGGCTTGGGTCACTAAAAACTTTAAGAATTCCATGCGGCTTCCCTTCCGACGAAAACGTTCGTAAAAGGCGCCGTATTCCTGTAATTCTTCAGCTTCAAGCCCCGCTTTGACGGCCGCAGCCAGCCTCATCAATTGTACATCTTGATGTTCCCCTTCGTGACCACCTTCCTCCTTCTCTCGCCTCACTTCGTTCAGGACCAAATCCAATTTGGGGTATTTGGTTGCTTGCGCCACACGGCCGGAGAGCCACTCCAAGAAACTCAAAAGGTCCTCCTGGCTCGCATGCAAATTCTCGCTGCGGCGTTCTAGTTCAAGGAGCTCTGCGGGATAGGTGTCCTGCTTTTCCTTGCGATTTTTTTCCAGTTCGGCTTCGATCCGTCTGGCCGCTTCCGCACCGTTGTTCGTCGCCTCGATGTAGGCGTCGCGGTCCTCCATATAAAGTTCTTTATCTTCCAGACCGACATACCGGCTCCACTTTTCATTCAACACTGACGCTTCATCCACGCCGGAAATTTCCCCTCTTTTCATGAGCATGTCAAAAACTCTTTCCTTTACCGACTCGTCCGGGAAGGCACGAAACAAAACCGGGTCAAGCTCGCCGACAGCGCCTTCTATGGCCACCAACGGGAGCCCGTAGACATTCTGGAAGTGGCTGATGATACCTCGGATGCTTTTCTGTGCGTCATAGACGGCGTGTGCGTCTTGAATATAGAGGATGGCTGGCTTGCCAGAGGGTCCGCCAATTACACCGCGTCCTAACTTAAACTCCTCAATTCTTCCCAGGCTTTCAGGGATTTGTACGGTCCTTAAGTCATCAATGGTGGTGGTGGAGACGTCGGACTGTGCATAAACGGCTGGAGTTGACCAAAAGAAGCTTGTCCAGAGGAAAACTGCTAGCGTTAGCGCTGCGGTTGATTTGATTTTTCCTATTTTTCTCACGTCCCCACCGTTCAGGTTCGTAAAAAATGTAGCACATTTTATATATATTTTTAATTAGATTATAAACATATATAAAAAGACTTAAACTTGCTATCTAATGCTAGTTTTCTAGGCGTGTTATACGAGCAGGTAATGTAGGATGAAGGTTAGGAATGATTAAGCAGCTTGGGTAAACCTTACAGCCAATCCTAATCCCCTTTTTCTGGCTTCTCTACGCTGGATCACACCGTGAAGCTGGTACTCCTCTGGAAAGTTTCCACTCGGGCTGATGTGAATATCAACCCGCAATGTTTCGATGGGGTCCATTTTCTCAATGACGCCCAAGGCATCCAAATCGATATATTCCACAAACATTCCGCCTTCACTGATGTTCGTGGCTATCCCCCGCGTAGAAACCGGTTCCTTATCCTTAGGATAAAGGAGCATTTCGAGGGGGATCGCCACGTGCATACGTTTTGAACGGCGGCGTTCGAAATCCACGCCGGGTCCCTGTCCGCTCGCTGAACGATCCAGTTCGCCGAGGATATGGCCTACTTCATCTTTCTCAAAAAGGAACGGCCCAAGATCTTCCGCAACTTCCTTCTCCGTAGGGCAAAGCCTTACATTCTTTGGAAGATAGGTCCCCTCGAGCTGATGACTCAATTCATCACAGGCACCATAGATGGCGCTGTGCTGTGGTCGCAAGAAAGCAGCCATCAGTTTGCGAACGCCGAGTTCGTCCAAGGACTTTATCCTCTGCACGTTCAGGATAACTCTCTGCAAACGATGACGCCGAATACTGCGCTGAATCTTCCACGCCACTTCTTGCAAACTCTCCTGGCTCGGCTCTCCGATCAAGTCATAAACTTTCACACTTCCGATTTCCCTTGTAACAAACCGTAGTCGACTCATGAAGGTCCTCCGCGTTTCTTCCGCGCCCGGTGGACCTGATTGATCTTCGAGAGCATCGCTGCTCCGGGATGCTCGGCCAGAAGCGAATCTCGAAGGTGCCGTGGCGGAAGCCCCGCTCCCCCTTTCTTCACCATTTTCAACCGTACTAGAAACTCCAACACATTAGCCATCGATGTTCCTCCTGTCTTATCTTTGCGACTCTATTCTCTGAGTCTTCAAGAATTCGCGTATTCGATTTCCGTCCTTCTCCGTCAAATCGTAGAATTCCACTGCCAAGCCATGGAGCTCCGAGAACCCCTTTTCCATTCTCAGAATCTTTCCGTGCACTTCCAAAAGAAAATCAGACTTTGTGCCGACCAGGACATCAAACATTTTCAAGTCATAGGGGTCAATGACTCTTTCCGCAAGCTCTTCTGTTCGTGAGTCTAGAAAATTTGCAAACAAGCCGCCTTCTCCAAAATTGACCGTCAACCCCTCGAAAAGAAAGGACTCTCCCTCAATCTCTATATCCAGCTCGAAGGGAAGTGCGGTGCTTATCCGAGGAAATTTCCGCTTCTCCTTTGACGAATTTTCTTTTCCGTGAGCGAACTCCTTACCGAAGAAACCAACGGCCTCGGATCCTTTCTCAAAAATGGGAATAGCTTCCTGAGGCGTCATGTGCTCTGCGATGAAATAAGCAGAGAGGTTTTGTCCGAGAATGGCACCTTTGGGTGGGTGCCGTAATATGTCGAGAACTGCTTTTGCGCCGGGGTCATCCAATTTCTCCATCTGGCGAACATTGAATAGAAGACCTTCACAAGGGTCGCGCTCGAGCGTTTCCGCCATTTCTCTTCGTATGCGCTGTACAGGCAGGCCTAGAAAGCCGCCGCGGACTTCAAACACATTAACCTCGCCGATCCTTCTAGATTTGAAGTCTGTTTTCACGACTCTTTTTTTCTCCCAAAAGGAAGTGTACCAGCAAAAGATAAATTGTCAAATCAATTCTTATCAAATATATCTAATTATAATCTTATATACCTAAATTATATCAATTTATAGCATAAGTAATCATAATTTACTTAAGACGCAAGGAAGCATCCCAGGGCAGGGCTTATGCGAAAGCATTTATATTTGGGCTAGTTAGGCGGGAAAACAGCTATTTTCTAGGCTTGGGGCTGGATCGCCTCAGCTCTTCGAGGCGCTCAGCTAATTGTCGCTCGTGTCCGAGTAGTCCTGGCCGGTAGTAGGTCTTCTTCTTCGCCATATAGTCCTGTTCCACATAATGCCCCTCAAAGTTGTGCGCATATTTGTAGCCGGCGCCATGGCCCATGCGCTCAGCCCCTCGGTAGCTTTTGTCTCTCAAATGGTTGGGCACTTCCTGCGTAGCATCTTTTTGAACATCGCTAGATGCTTCATTGAGAGCCACATAACCGGCGTTGCTCTTGGGTGCCAAGGCCATGTAAGTGACAAGTTGAGCAAGAATGATTCGGGCCTCAGGCATTCCCACGAATTCTATCGCTTGCAATCCTGCCGATGCCAAGATGAGAGCTTGCGGGTCCGCGTTTCCGATATCTTCGCTGGCCAAAATCACAATCCGTCTCGCCACGAACCGAGGATCCTCTCCCGCATAGAGCATTTTCGCCAGCCAGTAAATGGCCGCGTCGGGGTCCGATCCCCGCATACTTTTTATGAAGGCGCTCGCCGTGTCATAGTGATAATCTTCGTCACGGTCATAGTAAACAATCTTTCTCTGACATGATTCCTCAGCCGCTTTCTCGTCAATATGGATTACTCCCGTTTCATCCGGAAGAGTCGTCAGCACCGCCACTTCAAGGGCATTCAGGGCACGCCGTGCATCTCCGGAGGCGCTCCTCGCAAAATGCTTCAGGGCCTTTTCAGTCGCTTTTAGATTTAGCTCGCCAAATCCCCGTTCCTTATCGACGAGGGCTCTTTGCATAAGAGTCAGGAGGTCTTCTTCTTCAAGGGGCCGCAACTCAAAGATGAGCGATCTCGACAAGAGAGGCCCTGTTAAGGCAAAAGATGGGTTGTGCGCAGTGGCGCCTATGAGAATGGGATTTCCTTTTTCAACATCCGGGAGAAGCACGTCCTGCTGGGCTTTATTGAAACGGTGGATTTCGTCGATGAACAGGATGGTGCGTTTATTCTGTGATTTCAGAAGTCGTACGGACTGCGCAATGACCTCTCGGATTTCGCTGACATTGGAAGTGACGGCATTGAGCGGGACAAAACGCGATTGGGTCATGCGGGAGATAATTTGCGCCAGCGACGTCTTCCCACTGCCCGGTGGGCCATAGAAAATGAGGGATGTGATTCGTTCCGCTAGAATGGTCCGCTTGAAAAGTTTCCCTTCACCCAGCAAGTGGCCTTGGCCCGCTACCTCTTCGAGAGTCCTTGGCCGCATTCGCAAGGCGAGGGGGGTATTTTTTGACTCAGGCTCGTCCCCCTCTAACTTCTCTTCTTGAAACAAGTCTGCTAACTTCTGGCTTTTTTCTGCTTTTCTCACAAAAAGGCCCCGTGCCACCGTGTAAGGGGCGTTTCACTAAGAACCCTTATCTCTAAGGTGGAAGCTTTATCCGTCATGGCTCGCCATTCCGGTTTTAGGCTCCCTCTTTCGTAGTGTTGGTTCTCGAAAATCAGCCTCTTAATCACGCGTAGCACAGGGCTGGTTGGAGTATAACATTCTCGAAATGCAACTCAAGGACAAAAGTGGCCAGAAATCCCCATGTTGATATCATCGAAACAAGGGGGTGGCGCAACGGAAGCAAATCCGCTAAATTAGGGGGCTGTTTGTCCCCGGAAAGGAGCTCGCAGCCTTGGATTTCAAGGGAAAGTCAATTCTGATCACCGGCGGTGCTGGTTTTTTGGGAAGCCATCTCTCGGAGGAAATGCTTCGTCAAGGCGCCCAAATTACAATCTACGATTCATTAATTCAAAGCACAAGCCGCATCCACCATCTTCTGGACAGCAAAGCTCTTCAACTTGTCGAAGCCGACCTTCTTAATTTTGAAGCTCTGACGGAAACGGTCAAAGGGAAAGATTTCATCTGGCACCTGGGTGGGAATACGGACATTCCGGCCGGTTTCCGCGATACTTCACTTGATCTAAAGAACGGCCTTATCGCAACGCAAAATCTCCTCGAAGCGATGAGAAAGACCGGAGTGCGTAAAGTTGCGTTTCCTTCCTCGGGAGCCATCTACGGCGAAAAAACCAGCGGTTTCCGATCCGAAAGCCAAGGGCCGACGCTCCCCATTTCTCTTTACGGAGCGGGAAAGCTGGCCTGTGAAGCGTATATCAGCGCCTACTCGCATCTCTTTGGAATCCAAGCATGGATCTTCCGCTTCGGAAATGTTATCGCCGGACGGATCGCACACGGTGCCATCCTTGATTTCATTAAAAAGTTGTCGGTCAACCCGAAAGAGCTTGAAGTCCTGGGCGACGGAACGCAGACCAAAAGTTATCTCTTGGCCGAAGAGTGCATTGAGGGAATGCAGTACGTGATTGACCGAACGGGACCAAGGGACGGTCGCGATTTCTGCGAAGTCTACAATCTCGGCGCGCCCGACGAGACACCCATCCTCGAAGTCGCAAAGATTGTCATTGAGGAAATGGGCCTGAAAGACACGCAGATAAAAATCCGTGGCGGCGAGCGTGGCTGGCCCGGCGATCAAGCCAAGATCGCTTTGGACATTTCAAAAATACGTTCCCTCGGCTGGAAGCCCAGGCATACTTCCACGGAAGCCGTAAGAATTTCCGTGCGCCGAATGCTGCAAGAGAAGCACCTTTGCGTATGAAAGAAAAATCCAGTAACAAAATTTGTGCTATCGGGCTTTGGCATTTGGGTTTGGTGTCTAGCGCAACGCTCGCGGACTTGGGATATACGGTGACTGGTTTCGACGAGAATCGTGATTTGATTTCAAACCTTAAGCAAGGAAAACTTCCTCTTTATGAGCCGGGCCTTGAGGAA
>Ga0114945_10000925_pt1 | contig 18634 bp, 18 predicted proteins | sample OV2TP3_FD_87194 | JGI IMG/M metagenome (GOLD analysis project Ga0114945, IMG submission 87194) | Hot spring microbial communities from Beatty, Nevada to study Microbial Dark Matter (Phase II) - OV2 TP3 | ecosystem: Environmental > Aquatic > Thermal springs > Hot (42-90C) | place: USA: Beatty...
AGGAGGGCGACCGGGTCAAGGGCAGCATTAAGTCGATCACGGATTTCGGCCTCTTCGGCGGGCTGCCGGGGGGCATCGACGGCCTGGTGCACCTCTCCGACCTGTCCTGGAGCGAGGCGGGCGAGGAGGCGGTCAAGCGCTTCCGCAAGGGCGACGAGGTCGAGACCGTGGTGCTCTCCATCGACGTCGAGCGCGAGCGGATTTCGCTGGGCATCAAGCAGCTCGAGGGCGACCCGTTCACCAACTTCATCGCCGGCCACGAGAAGAACAGCGTGGTGCAGGGGGCGGTGAAGTCGGTCGACGCCAAGGGCGCGGTGGTCGCGCTCACCCCGGAGATCGAGGGCTACCTGCGTGCTTCCGAGTTCTCGCGCGACCGGGTGGAGGACCTGCGCACGGTGCTCAAGGAAGGGGACCAGCTCAGCGCGATGATCATCAACGTCGACCGCAAGAACCGCTCCATCAACCTCTCGGTGAAGGCCAAGGACCTCGCCGAGGAAACCGAGGCCATGAAGCAGCTGCGCACCGAGAGCGCCGCGAGCGCCGCGGGCAGCACCAACCTGGGCGCGCTGCTGCGGGCGAAGCTCGACAAGGGCGGCAGCCAGCAGTAGCGTTGCGCGCGGGCGAGACAGCGCCAGGAGACCGGGGGGAAGGGGCCGCGATGACCAAGTCCGAGCTGATCGCGCGACTCGCGCAGCGCTACCCGCAGCTGGTGGCGAAGGACGCCGAGTACGCGGTGAAGATGATCCTCGACGCCATGACCGGGGCGCTGCTCGAGGGCAACCGCATCGAGATCCGCGGCTTCGGCAGCTTCGGGCTGAACTACCGCCCGCCGCGGGTCGGGCGCAACCCGAAGTCCGGCGACAGGGTGCACGTGCCGGAGAAGTACGTGCCGCACTTCAAGGCGGGCAAGGAGCTGCGCGAGCGCGTGGACGGCGTGGGCGACCCGGACGCCACCGTGGTGATGCCGCCGCGCCCCCGGCAGGCGTCGCAGTAGCGCGCGGCGCCGGCGGCGCCGCCCGGACCTGAGCTCGAATGCTGACGCGCACGCTCCGCTGGGGGATCAGGCTGGCGCTGTTCGTGCTGCTGCTCGCGTTCGCGGCGAAGAACACCGACCCGGTGACGCTGCGCTTCTTCTTCGAGCTCGCCTGGCAGGCGCCGCTGGTGGCGCTGCTGCTCGCGTTCTTCGCCGCCGGCGCGCTCACCGGCGCCGCCGCGGCGCTCGCGACCGTGCTGCGGCAGCGCCGCGAGCTGGGGCGGCTCAGGCGCGAGCAGCGGCCCGAGGGCGTGCCCGCGGCGTCCGAGCCCGTGCCGCCGCGGCCGGCGGAGGGATGAAAGGAGCCGGAGACTCGTCTCCCGCACCCTAGATGGAGTTCGAATACTGGTGGCTGCTCGGCTTTCCGCTGTTCTTCGGCCTGGGGTGGCTCGCGGCGCGCGTCGACATCAGGCAGCTCGTCAAGGACTCGCGCGCGCTGCCGAGCTCGTACTTCAGGGGCCTCAACTTCCTGCTCAACGAGCAGCCGGACAAGGCGATCGAGGCGTTCATCGAGGTGGTCAAGGTCGACCCCGAGACGGTCGAGCTGCACTTCGCGCTGGGGAGCCTGTTCCGGCGGCGCGGCGAGTACGACCGCGCGATCCGCATGCACCAGCACCTGCTGGAGCGCGCCGACCTCGCCCCCGAGCAGCGCGCGGCGGCGCTCTTCGAGCTGGGGCAGGACTACCTCAAGGCGGGGATTCTCGATCGCGCCGAGGAGGTGTTCCACAGGCTCGCGGGACCGGACGCCGCCGGGCCGCGCGCGGGCGAGGCGCGCGCCTTTCTCCTCGACATCTACCAGCAGGAAAAGGACTGGCGCAAGGCGGTCGCGATGGCGCGCCGGCTGGAAGCCGAGACCGGCGAGTCGCGCGCGCGCGAGGTGTCGCACTTTCTGTGCGAGCTGGCCGCCATCGAGGCGACGCATTCGCGGCCCGAGGCCGCGCGCGAGCAGCTCGAGGCGGCGCTCGAGGCCTGGCGCAAGTCGGTGCGCGCCAGCCTGCAGCTGGGCGATCTCGAGCGCGCCGCGGGCAACCTCGAGCGCGCGATCGAGTGCTGGAAGCGCATCGAGTCGCAGAACCCCGCCTACCTCGCGCTCGCGGCGCAGCGGCTGCTGGAGGCGCACCGCGCTGCGGGCCGCGCCGAGGAAGGCTTGAGGCTGCTCGCGGGGTATCTCGAGCGCTACCCCTCGCTCGACCTGCTCGACGCCCTGTTCCAGCACACCCTGGAGGCGCGCGGCGCGGAAGCCGCCTACCGGCTGGTGCGGGACGAATTGCGGCGCAACCCTACGCTGCTCGGCCTCGACCGGCTGCTGGAGGCGCAGATCGTGGGCGCGGCGAGCGCCGACCGGCGCCGGGACCTGGAGCTGGTGCGCAACCTCGTGCACGGGCACACGCAGCGCCTGGCGCGCTACCGCTGCGAGCGCTGCGGCTTCAAGGCGCGCCAGTTCCACTGGCTGTGCCCGGCCTGCGGCGGCTGGGAGAGCTATCCGCCGCGGCGCAGCGAGGAGTTCGATCTCGCCCCATGAGGACCCGCGCATGAACGTCTGCGTCATCGGCACCGGCTACGTCGGCCTGGTCACCGGCGCCTGCCTCGCGGACACGGGCAACCACGTGTTCTGCCTGGACCTGGACGAGGCCAAGGTGGGGCTGCTCAACGCGGGGCGCATCCCGATCTACGAGCCGGGCCTGGAGCCGATCGTGCGGCGCAACCGCGAGGCGGGCCGGATCGTCTTCTCGACCGACGCCGCCGCGGGCGTCGCGCACGGCGCGCTGCAGCTCATCGCCGTCGGCACGCCGCCCGAGGAGGACGGATCGGCCGACCTGCAGCACGTGCTCGCGGCCGCGCGCTCGATCGCGCGCCACATGGACGGCTACCGCGTGATCGTCAACAAGTCGACCGTGCCGGTGGGCACGGCGGACGCGGTGCGCAGTGTCGTCTCCGGGGAGCTCGCGCGGCGCGGCGCGGGCCACCCGTTCAGCGTGGTCTCGAACCCCGAGTTCCTCAAGGAGGGCGCCGCGGTCGAGGACTTCATGCGGCCCGACCGCATCGTCGTGGGGTCGGAGGACGAGCGCGCGACCGCCTTGCTGCGCGAGCTCTACGCGCCGTTCCAGCGCAACCACGAGCGCATGCTGCTGATGGGAGTGCGCTCCGCGGAGCTCGCCAAGTACGCCGCCAACGCCATGCTGGCGGCGCGCATCTCGTTCATGAACGAGCTCGCCAATCTCGCCGAGCCGCTCGGCGCCGACATCGAGGAGGTGCGGCGCGCGATCGGCGCCGACCCCAGGATCGGCTTCCACTTCCTCTACGCCGGCGCCGGGTACGGCGGCTCCTGCTTTCCCAAGGACGTGAAGGCGCTGCAGCGCAGCGCCCAGCAGGCCGGGCGGCCGCTCGGGCTGCTCGCGGCCGTGGAGCAGGTGAACGAGGCGCAGAAGCGCGTGCTCGGGGCGAAGATCCGGGCGCGCTTCGGGCAAGACCTCTCGGGCCGGCGCTTCGCGCTCTGGGGGCTCGCCTTCAAGCCGAACACCGACGACCTGCGCGAGGCGCCGAGCCGCGCCCTGATCGAGGACCTGCTCGCGGCCGGGGCCGCGGTGCGCGCCTACGATCCCGCGGCGGGCGCCGCGGCGCGCGCCCTGTACGCGGGCGAGGCGCGCGTCGCGATCGTCGGCTCGGCGCTCGAGGCGCTCGAGGGCACGGACGCGCTCGCCATCGTCACCGAGTGGCAGGAGTTCAGGAGCCCGGACTTCGCCGCGCTCGCGCGGCGGCTGCGCGCGCCCGTGATCTTCGATGGCCGCAACCTCTACGATCCGGCGGTGCCGCGCGCCGCGGGCATCGAGTACCACGCGATCGGAAGGCGCGCGTGAAGGGCCCGGACACCCGCAAGGCGCGCGTGCTGGTGGTCGGCGACGTGATGCTCGACCGCTACTGGCACGGCGAGGCCTCGCGCATCTCGCCCGAGGCGCCGGTGCCGGTGGTGCTGTTCGCGCGCGAGGAGTCGCGCGCGGGCGGCGCCGCCAACGTCGCCGCCAACTGCGCGGCGCTCGGCGCCCGCACGCAGCTGCTCTCGGTGGTGGGCGACGACCCCGAGGGCGCGAGCCTGCGCCGCCTGCTCGAGGAGGCGGGCGTGCAGGTCGGGTTCCACAAGGACCGCTCCATCCGCACCACGCAGAAGCTGCGCGTGCTTGCCCGGCAGCAGCTGCTGCGCGTGGACTTCGAGACCAGCCCCTCCAAGGAGGTGCTCGCTTCCAAGCTCGCGGACTTCCGGGCGGCGCTGCCCCGGTGCAACGTGGTGGTGCTCTCCGACTACGGCAAGGGGGGCCTGGCGCACATCGCGCGCATGATTCGCCTCGCGCGCGCCGCCGGAAAGCGGGTGCTGGTGGACCCCAAGGGCGAGGACTGGTCGCGCTACCGCGGAGCGCACGTCGTCACCCCGAACCGGGCCGAGCTCCGGCAGGTGGCGGGCGGCTGGAAGAGCGAGCCGGACCTCGAGCGGCGCGCGCAGCGCCTGCGGCGGCGCCTCGGCCTGGAGGCGCTGCTCGTGACGCGCGGCGCCGAGGGCATGACCCTGTTCCGCGAAGGGCACGCGCTGCGCGTCAGGGCGGAGGAGCGCGAGGTGTACGACGTGAGCGGCGCGGGCGACACGGTCATCGCGGTGCTCGCCGTGATGCTGGGCGCGGGGCAGCGCCTGGAGCAGGCGGTGCGGCTCGCCAACCGCGCCGGCGGTATCAAGGTCGCGAAGCTCGGCACCGCGGTGGTCACGCGCCGGGAGCTGTTCGCCTAGCCATGCACACCGTCGTCACCGGGGCCGCCGGCTTCATCGGCTCGAAGCTCGTCGAGGCGCTCAACCGCCGCGGGCTGCGCGAGATCCTGGCGGTCGACAACCTGGAGAACGGCGCCAAGGCGGCGAACCTCGCGGGCCTGGAGATCGCCGACTACCTCGACAAGCGCGAGTTCCTGACGCGCCTGGGCACCGGCAACCTCGACGGGGCGATCGAGGCGGTGCTGCACCAGGGCGCCTGCTCCGACACCATGCTCGCCGACGGCCGCTACGTGATGGAGAACAACTACGCCTACTCGCGCGCGCTGCTCGAATGGTGCCAGGACGAGGAGGTGCCGCTCGTCTACGCGTCCTCCGCCGCGGTCTACGGCGCGGGGCGGCGGTTCGCGGAGGCGCGCGAGAACGAGCGGCCGCTCAACGTCTACGGCTACTCGAAGCTGCTGTTCGATCAGCAGGTGCGCGCGCGCCTCGCCGGGCGCACCGCGCCGGTGGTGGGGCTGCGCTACTTCAACGTCTACGGCCCGAACGAGGCGCACAAGGGCCGCATGGCCTCGGTCGCGTTCCATGCCTTCCGGCAATTGCGCGGCGAAGGACGGGTCAAGCTCTTCGCGGGCTCCGGCGGCTACGGCGACGGCGAGCAGCGGCGCGACTTCGTGCACGTCGAGGACGCGGTGGCCGTGAACCTGCATTTCCTCGATGCACCGGACGCCTCCGGCATCTTCAACTGCGGCAGCGGGCGCGCGCAGACGTTCAACGACCTCGCCGCGGCGGTCATCAACGCGGTGCGCGGCACGAGCGCGCCGGCGGCCGAGCTCGCGCGCGAGGGGCTGATCCAGTACATCCCGTTCCCGGCGCAGCTCGCCGGGCGCTACCAGAGCTTCACCGAGGCGGATCTCGCGCAGCTGCGGGCCGCGGGCTGCGGCGTGGCGTTCCGGCCGGTCGAGCAGGGCGTCGCCGAGTACGTGCGCGAGCTGATGAAGGAGTAGGGCAGCGTGCAGAGGACCCTCGAGGATTTCATCGGCGGCACCCCGCTGGTGCGGCTGCAGCGGCTGCCGGGCGCGGAGAACGCGCGCCGCGGCAACGTGATCCTCGCCAAGCTCGAGGGCAACAACCCCGCCGGCTCGGTCAAGGACCGGCCCGCGATCTCCATGATCCGGCGCGCGGAAGCGCGCGGCGACATCAGGCCCGGGGACACGCTCATCGAGCCGACCTCGGGCAACACCGGCATCGGCCTCGCGATGGCGGCGGCGATCCGCGGCTACCGCATGGTGCTGATCATGCCCGAGTACCTGTCGGTGGAGCGGCGCCAGACGATGCGCGCCTTCGGCGCCGAGATCATCCTCACGCCGCAGAAGGGCGGCATGGAGGCGGCGCGCGACCTCGCCGAGGCGATGGTGCGCGAGAGCAAGGGCGTGATGCTCGACCAGTTCGCCAACGCGGACAACCCGCTCGCGCACTACCAAGGCACGGGACCCGAGATCTGGCAGGACACCGGCGGGCGCATCACGCATTTCGTCTCCTCGATGGGCACCACCGGCACGATCATGGGCTGCTCGCGCTTCTTCAAGGAGAAGAACCCGGCGGTCCGCATCATCGGCTGCCAGCCGGAGGAGGGCTCGCAGATCCCGGGCATCCGCAAGTGGCCCGAGGCCTACCTGCCGAGGATCTACGAGCGCGCGCGCGTCGACCAGCTCGAGTACGTGAACCAGGCGCAGGCGGAGGAGATGGCGCGCCGCCTGGCGAAAGAGGAAGGATTGTTCGCGGGCATTTCCTCGGGCGGCGCGCTGCACGTGGCGCTGCGGGTGGCGAGGGAGCTCACCGGGGCGGTAATCGTCACCATCGTCTGCGACCGCGGCGACCGCTACCTCTCCACCGGCGTCTTCCCCGACTGAAAACAGGGTCAGACCACGTTTTCCCCGCACCGCCGATGAAAACGTGGTCTGACCCTGATTTGCGATGACCCCTGTGCTTGCCTTCGACATCGAGACGGTCCCGGATGTGACCGGGATCCGGCGGCTGCTCGGGCTGCCGCAGGCGCTGCCCGACGCGGAGGTCGCCGAAGTCGCGTTCCAGCGGCGCCGCGCGCAGTCCGGGAATGATTTCCTGCCTCCCCATCTGCACAGAGTCGTCGTCATCTCCTGCGTCTTGCGCGAAGGGCAGGGCGAGGGCGTGCGCGTCTTCTCGCTCGGGGAGCCCGATACGCTGGAGCGCGAGGCGATCCAGCGCTTCCACGACGGCATCGAGCGCTACGTGCCGCAGCTCGTGTCCTGGAACGGCGGCGGCTTCGACCTGCCGGTGCTCAACCACCGCGGCCTCGCGCTTGGCGTCGCCGCGGCCAAGTTCTGGGACCAGGGCGAGGACCACAAGGACTTCCGCTACAACAGCTACGTAGGGCGCTACCACCAGCGTCACCTCGACCTGATGGACGTGCTCGCCATGTACCAGCCGCGCAACAACGCGCCGCTCGACGAGGTGGCGCGCCTCGCGGGCTTCCCGGGCAAGCTCGGCATCGGGGGCGCCGCGGTGTGGGAGGCCTATCGCGCCGGGCGCATCGCCGAGATCCGCGACTACTGCGAGGCGGACTGCGCCAACACCTACCTGCTGTACCTGCGCTTCCAGCTCATGCGCGGCGCGTTCACCGAGGCGCACTACCGCAAGGAGTGCGCGCTGCTGCGCGTGCTGCTGGAGAAGCACAAGGCGCCGCACTGGCGCGAGTTCCTCGAGCGTTGGCCCGGCTGAGCGTACAGGCGCTCGATGCGCGCGGCCACGGCGTGGCGCGCGATGCCGGGGGCAAGGTGGTGTTCGTGGAGGGTGCGCTCGCCGGCGAGACCGTCGAGGCCGAAGTCCTGCGCGGCAAGCGCAACTTCGACCTCGCGCGCGCGACCACGGTGCTGACGGCTTCTTCTGGGCGGCGCGCGCCGCCCTGCCCGTGGTTCGGCGCCTGCGGCGGCTGCATCACGCAGCATGCGGATTTGCGGACCCAGGTCGCCGCCAAGCAGCGCTGGCTGGAGGACTGCCTGGAGCGCATCGGCAGGGTCGAGGTCGGCAGCGTGCTCGCGCCGATCTACGGCGAGGAGTGGGGCTACCGCCGGCGCGCGCGGCTCTCGGTGCGCCATGTCGAAGGAAAGGGCGCGTACGTGGGCTTTCGCGAGCGGCATTCCACGCGGGTGGCCGACATGCGCAGCTGCGAGGTGCTGCCGCCCGGGGTGTCGGCGCTCATCCCGCGGCTGCGCGCGCTCGTCGCCTCGCTCTCCATCCGCGAGCGAGTGCCGCAGATCGAGGTCGCCGCCGGGGAGGAGGCCACCGCGCTCGTCTTCCGGCACCTGCTGCCGCTTGCCGAGGCGGACAAGGACCTGCTGCGGGCGTTCGTCCTCGAGACGGGGATGCACGTCTGGCTCCAGCCCTTGGGGCCGGACAGCGCGCATCCCTTGCATCCTGTCGGATCCTCGCTTTCCTACGGCCTGCCCGAGTTCGGGGTCGGGATCGGCTTCGGGCCCACCGACTTCACCCAGGTGAACTTCGGGGTCAACCGGCTGCTCGTGTCGCGCGCGGTGCGCCTGCTCGATCCGCGCCCCGGCGAGCGAGTGGGCGACCTCTACTGTGGCCTCGGCAACTTCTCGCTGCCGCTCGCGGCGCGCGGCGCTCAGGTGATCGGCTTCGAGGCGAGTGCGGGGCTCGTGGAGCGGGCGCGCGCGAACGCCGCGGCGAACGGCCTGGTTGCGCAGTTCGAGCCGGCGGACCTGTCCCGGCCGAACCTCGAGCCCTGGGGGCCGTTCGACAAGCTGCTGCTCGACCCGCCGCGCGAGGGCGCGATCGAGCTGGTGAAGTCGCTGCCCGAAGCCTGGCCGCGCCGGATCGTCTATGTCTCCTGCGATCCGGCGACGCTGGCGCGCGACGCCGGCGTGCTCGTCCACGTGAAGGGCTTCCGGCTCGAGGCGGCGGGGGTGGTCAACATGTTCCCCCACACCGCGCACGTGGAGAGCATCGCGCTGTTCGAGCGGGCGCCCGGCCGGCGCAGGCCTTGTTGATGCCGCTGCCCTCGATCCTGTCCGTGCAGGGACTGTCGCGCGCGAGCGCCCGGCGCCCGGGCACCACGCTCGGCCTCTGGCTTCTCGCCGTGCTCGCGTCCGCGCTCCTCTTCGCGGCCTACGGGCGCGATGCCTTCACCACCACGGTGGAGCGCTTCGACGACTCGGAGTCGACGCGCGCCGAGGCGCTGCTGCGCGCGCGTTTCCCGGAGAGCGCGCGGCCGCCGCTGCCGAACGAGACGATCGTGATCCGGTCCGGGACGCTGACCGTCGACGATGCGGCGTTCCGCAGCCACGTCGAGGCGCTCTCGGGCCGGCTGCTCGGGCTGGGCGGCGAAGTGCTCGCCTGGGGCGCGAGCTACTATCTCACCGGCGACGAGTCGCTCGTGTCGCGCGACCGGCGCACGACGCTCATCCCGCTCGCGGTGCGCGAGCCGCTCAGGAACATCGACCTGGTGCACCGGGCGGTGCGCGGCGACCGGGAGGACCCGCGCTTCGACGTCTACGCGGTCGGCCGCGCGAGCATCGGCAGGGACTACAAGGCGCTCGCCGAGGAGGACCTGAAGGCCGAGCTGCGCGTCGGCCTGCCGGCCGCGCTCGCCGTGCTGCTCGCCGTTTTCGCCACCGTGGTCGCGGCGCTCGTGCCGGTGGTGGTCGGGCTCGCCTCGATCGCCGTCGCCCTCGCCGCCATCGCGCTCCTCGGGCAGGCCCTGCAGGCCTACTTTCTCGCCACCAACATGATCGTGATGATGGGCCTCGCGGTCGGCATCGACTACTCGCTGTTCATTCTCTCCCGCTACCGCGAGGAGCGCGGCCGGGGTCGCGACAAGCTCGGCGCGATCTCGGCGGCGGGCGAGACCGCGGGGCGCGCGATCCTGCTGAGCGGCGCCACCGTGGTGCTCTCGCTCCTCGGCCTGCTGCTCGTGCCCACCAACGTCTTCCGCAGCCTTGCCGCCGGCGCCATCGTCGTCGTGCTCGCCGCGATGCTCGCCTCGTTCACGCTGCTCCCCGCGCTCGTCAGCCTGCTCGGGGAGCGGCTGGAGACGCTGCGCCTGCCGCTGCCACGCGGCGGCGCGCCCGGCCGGGGGTGGGACCGGGTGACGCGCGCGGTCACGCGCCGCCCGCTGGCGAGCCTCGCCATTGCGATCTTGCTGCTCGTCGGCGCCGCGCTGCCGGCGCTGCAGATGAAGACCGGCTTCGCCGGCATCGCCACGCTGCCCGAGCGGCTGGCGTCGGCGCGCGGCTTCCGCATCCTGCAGGACGAGTTCGACGTCGGGACGGTCTCGAGCGCCCGCATCGTCATCGACGGCAGGCCGGGAGAGGCGCCGGTGCAGGCGGCGATGGCGCGGCTGCGCGCCGCGCTGGCGGCCGACCCGGCGTTCTTCGCCGCCGCGGCGAGGCTGCAGGTCAACGAGTCGGGCGACCTCGGCGTGCTCGTGGTGCCCATGGACGGCGATGCCGAGAGCCGCGGCGCGCAGGACGGCATCGCGCGGCTGCGCGCCGAGCACGTCCCTCGCGCCTTCAGCGGCGCGCCGGCGCGGGCGCTCGTCGGCGGCAGCGCGGCGGGCTACGTCGACTTCTTCAGCCTTACCGACGCCTACACGCCGCTCGTCTTCGCCTTCGTGCTGGGCCTGAGCTTCGTGCTGCTCGCCGCAGCCTTCCGCTCGCTCGCGGTGCCGCTCACCGCGATCGTCGTCAACCTGCTCTCCGTAGGGGCGGCCTACGGCCTGCTGGTGCTCGTCTTCCAGCATGGCGCGGGCGCAGCGCTCTTCGGGTTCCGGCGGGTCGACCTGATCGAGGCCTGGATCCCGCTGTTCCTCTTCACCCTGCTCTTCGGGCTGTCGATGGACTACCAGGTGTTCCTGCTGAGCCGCATCCGGGAGCGCTACGAGCAGACGCGCCGCAACGCCGACGCGGTCGCCTTCGGGCTGAGGACCACCGGCGGGGTGATCACCGGCGCGGCGCTCATCATGGTGGCGATCTTCGCGGGCTTCGCGAGCGGCGAGCTGGTCATGTTCCAGCAGGTCGGCTTCGGCCTCGCGGTGGCGATCCTGCTCGATGCCACCGTGGTGCGCGCGATCCTCGTTCCCGCGGCGATGACCCTGCTCGGGGAGGGCAACTGGTGGCTGCCGCGCCGGTAAAAGAAAAGGGCGCCTCGCGGCGCCCTTCGCTGCAAGCCCGATGCGGAGCCTAGTCGCGTTCTCCCGCGAAGGCCATCAGCAGCTGCAGCAGGTTGGCGAAGATGTTGAACAGGCTCAGGTACACGCCGGTGGTCGCGATGACGTAGTTGGTCTCGCCGCCCGTCACGATGCGCGACAGGTCGTGCAGCAGGAACAGCGAAAACACCACGATCACCAGGCTCGAGATCGTCAGCGCGAGCGCCGGGATCTGCAGGAACATGTTGGCGACCAGCGCCACCAGCAGCACGATCATGCCGACGAAGAGGAACTTGCCCATGAAGCTGAAGTCGCGCCTGGTGGTGGTCGCGATCGCGCCCATGCCGAGGAACACCGCCCCGGTGCCGGCGGCGGCGTAGCCCACCAGCTGCATGCCGTTCTTCAGCGCCAGCGCGTAGTTGAGCAGCGGCCCGAGGAACCAGCCCAGCAGCCCGGTCATGAGCAGGAGCAGCCCGATGCCGACCACGCTGTTGCGGTAGGCGGCGATGCCGAACTGCAGGCCGATCACCGCGCCGAGCATGAGGAAGAAGCTGAGGATCGGCGAGCCCATGATGATCGAGGCGGTCTGCATGCCGATCCATGCCCCGGCCACCGTGGGCACCATGGTGAGCGCGAGCAGCATGTAGGTGTTGCGCAGGACCTTCTGCGAGTCCGGCGCAATGGCGGCTTCGCGGGCGGCGTCATAGCCGCCGAAGCCGCGGTCGTCCGTTCTGACGGGTTTCAGTTCCATCGAGTCTTGCCTCCTTGGGGCGGCCAGCGCCGCGTATTGTCTCAGACTGCCGGGGCGGCGCGAAGTTTCCTTGCCCGGCCGAGCGTAAAATGCGGGCGCGTAAGGGTTTTTTCAAGCCCCGGAAGGGTGGCAGAGCGGTCGAATGCACCGGTCTTGAAAACCGGCAGGGGGTAACCCCTCGTGGGTTCGAATCCCACTCCTTCCGCCAGCGACCCTAGTCCCCGACAGCCGCAGCCCACAGCATCGCCACCCCCGACGCGAGCATCAGCCCCTCCATGAGCAGCCGGAAGCGATCCGGCTCGAGCTTGAGCACGAAACGCTTGGCGACGAACGCGCCCGCCATGAGCGACGACCCCGTGATCAGCCCTTCCACGACGACCTTGAGCGGCAGCGCGCCGAACCCCTGGAAGGCCGCGATCTTCACCAGGTACACCGCGAGCGACGCGGCCGCCTCGGTGGCGATGAAGCCGCCCTTCACCAGCCCGTAGGCGAGAAAGATCGGCACCGTGATCGGCCCGGTGGTGACCACCACCCCGGTGAGAAAGCCGATCGGCGCGCCGAGCAGCGCGAGCCCGCGCACGCCCAGCCTGAGGCCGTGCGCGGCGAACCAGCGCCGCGCCGGGATCATGAGGATGAAGAACACGCCGAGCGCGCCCTCGACAACTCGGGCGGGGAGCGCGAGCAGCGTAGCGACGCCGAAGGCCACCGCCGGCATCGCGCTCACCGAGTACGCGGCGCAGGCGCGCCAGTCCACCTCGCGCCACCAGGCGAGGATGCGCGCGAGGTTCGCCATCACCGCCGCGATGCCCATGATCGGCACGGCCTGCACCGGGCCGAAGACGATCACCAGCACCGGCATCAGCATGATCGAGGAGCCGAAGCCGACGATGCCCGAGAGCGTCCCGGCGACCAGCCCCACGGCGAGGATGAAGACGAATTCCAGGGCGCGCCGCTCCTCTCGGCGGCGTCGATTATCCGGTAAAATCGCGCCCTTTTCCCTCTGCCATGGCGCTCATCGTCCAGAAGTACGGCGGCACCTCGGTGGGCTCCGCGGAGCGCATCCGCAACGTCGCGCTCCGGGTGGCGAAGTGGAAGGCGGCGGGGCACGAGCTGGTGGTGGTGCCCTCCGCCATGGCGGGGGAGACCAACCGCCTGATCGAGCTGGCGCGGGCGCTGCAGCCGGAGCCCGACCCGCGAGAGGTGGACGCGGTCGCCGCCACCGGCGAGCAGGCGAGCGCGGGGCTGGTCGCGCTCGCGCTGCTGGCGCAGGGCGTGCCCGCGCGCAGCTACGCGGGCTGGCAGGTGAAGGTGCTGACCGATTCCGCCCACACGCGCGCGCGCATCGTGGCGATCGACGAGGCGCGGCTGCGCGCCGACCTCGCCGCGGGGCGCGTCGCGGTGGTCGCCGGTTTCCAGGGTGTCGACGCCGAGGGCAACGTCACGACGCTCGGGCGCGGCGGCTCGGACACCTCGGCGGTGGCGCTCGCCGCGGCGCTCAAGGCCGACGAGTGCCAGATCTACACCGACGTCGACGGCGTCTACACCGCCGATCCGCGCATCGTCCCCGAGGCGCGGCGCCTGCACACCGTCACCTTTGAGGAGATGATCGAGATGGCGAGCGCGGGCTCCAAGGTGCTGCAGATCCGCTCGGTCGAGTTCGCCGGCAAGTACCGGGTGCCGACGCGCGTGCTCTCGAGCCTCACCGACCCGCAGCTGCCGCTGGCGGAGGAGGCGCAGTCCGGGACCCTGATCACATTCGAGGGAGATCCGCACATGGCCATGGAAAAAGCCGTCGTATCGGGAGTGGCCGCGCAGCGCGACGAGGCCAAGGTCACGGTCCACGGCGTGCCCGACCGGCCCGGCATCGCCTACGCGATCCTCGGGCCGATCGCGGACGCCGGCATCAACGTCGACGTCATCGTGCAGAACGTGAGCCACGACGGCACCACGGACCTGTCCTTCACGCTGAGCCGCGGCGACCTGCCGCGCGCCATGGCGCTGCTGAACGACAAGGTGCGCTCCCACATTCAGTGCAAGGACGTCACCGGCGACGACCGCATGGCGAAGGTCTCCATCGTGGGCCTGGGGATGCGCTCGCACGCCGGCATCGCGGCCAAGATGTTCCGCACCCTCGCCGAGGAGGGCATCAACATCCAGATGATCTCGACTTCCGAGATCAAGATCTCGGTGGTGATCGACGAGAAGTACGCCGAGCTCGCGGTGCGCGTGCTGCACAAGGCCTTCGAGCTCGAGCAGGACTAGGGTGCCGCTCGAGGCGCCGTGCCGGCCGCTGCGCTCGCTCGGCGGGGCGCTGGGCGACTTCGGCGTGCTCTACGCGGTAAACGCGCTCGTGGCGTTCATCTTCGCGGCCTCCGGCCCGGTCGCCATCATCCTCGCGGTGGGCACGCGCGGGGGGCTCACCGAATCCGACCTCGCCTCCTGGCTCTTCGGCGCGTTCTTCCTCAACGGCCTGCTCACCATCGCCTTCTGCTGGCTCTACCGGCAGCCGCTGGTCTTCTTCTGGACCATCCCGGGCGCGGTGCTGGTGGGCCCCGCGCTCGGGCACCTGACGTTTGCCGAGGTGATCGGCGCGTTTCTCGCCACCGGCGCCCTCATGCTCGCGCTCGGGCTCTCGGGGTGGGTGCGCCGCGCCATGGACGCGGTGCCGATGCCGATCGTGATGGCGATGGTGGCGGGCGTGTTCCTGCGCTTCGGCCTGGACCTCGTGTTCGCGATGCGCGACGACTTCTGGATCGCGGCGCCGATGGCCGCGGTGTTCCTCGCGCTCTCGGCCTCGCGCGCGCTCTCGGCGCGCGTGCCGCCGCTCATCGGCGCGCTGGTTGTCGGCGGGATCCTCATCGCTGCGCTCGGGCGGTTCGAGACCGCCGCGGGGCTCGGCGGTCTTGCGCAGCCCAACCTGTACGCGCCGGCGTTCTCCTGGCAGGCGATGGTCGAGCTGGTGGTGCCGCTCGCGATCACGGTGCTCGTGGTGCAGAACGCCCAGGGCATCGCGGTGCTGAACGCCGCGGGGCATGCGCCGCCCGTGAGCGCGATCACCGCGGCCTGCGGCGCGGCCTCGCTCGTCACGGGGTTCGTGGGAGCCGTGTCCACGTGCCTCACCGGCCCGGTGAACGCGATCATCTCCTCCTCGGGCGAGAGGCAGCGTCATTACACCGCCGGCATCTTCGTGGGGCTGCTCGCGCTCGCCTTCGGCCTCGCGTCGCCCTTCTTCACGCGGCTGCTGCTTTCGACGCCGCCCGCCTTCATCGCCGCGCTCGCGGGGCTCGCGATGCTGCGCGTGCTGCAGACCGCGTTCACCGTGTCGTTTCGCGAGCGCTTCACGCTCGGGGCGACCGTCACCTTCATCGTCACCGTGGCCGACGTGCCCGTGTTCAACATCGGTGCGCCGTTCTGGGGGCTCGCGTTCGGCATGGCGGCCTCGTGGCTGCTCGAACGGCGCGATCACCGGTAGAATGCGGCCTTCGACCGGAGTGATGCCCGAGTGGCCGAAGGGGGCGCCCTGCTAAGGCGTTATACGGGCTTAAACCCGTATCGAGGGTTCGAATCCCTCTCACTCCGCCACTGACCCATGCCGCTCAGCCACCTCGAGCACTTCCTGCTGCAGACCGCCGACATCGAGCGCACCTGCGACTGGTACGTCAGGGTGCTCGGTTTTCGCGTGGGGCCCTCGCCCGACTTCAAGTTCCCGGTGAAGTGGCTGTACCTCGGCGGGCGCGACGTGATCCACGTCTGCGAGGGCGGCGCCGGGGTCTCCGAGAACCGCAAGCGCTACCTCGGCCAGCAGTCCGAGGCGCTCTCTGGGAGCGGCGTGATCGACCACGTCGCCTTCCGCGCGAGCGGCCTGGAGCAGACGATCGCGCATCTGCGCTCGCTCGGCATCGACTTCAACGAGCGCCGCGTGGACGACCAGGGCCTGTACCAGCTCTTTCTCTTCGATCCCAACGGCGTCAAGGTGGAGCTCAACTTCCCGGGCGCGGAAGCCGCCGGGCGCAAGCCCGGCGTGATGGCCGCCGAGCTGCCGTGAAGCGGCTGCTGGACGCCATCTGGAGCGAGCACCGCTCGATCGCGGCGGTGCTGCACGCGATGCTGTACCTGGTGCGCGAGAAGCGCGAGCACGGCAAGCCGATCGATGCGGGCGTGTTCCGCGCCATCCTCTACTACCTCGACGTGTTTCCGGAGCGCGTGCATCACCCGAAGGAGGAGGCGCACCTCTTCGCCGCGATCCGCCGCAAGACCTCCGAGGGCGATGCGCTGCTCGACGAGCTCGATCGCGAGCACGCCGCGGGCGAGCAGGCGATCCGCGGCCTCGAGCAGGCGCTGCTGCGCTACGAGGAGGGCGGCGAGAGCGAGTTCGCGCGCCTCGCCGAGCTGGTCGAGCGCTTCGTCGCGGGCTACCGCGAGCACATGCGCAAGGAGGAGGAAGGCGTGATGCCGCTCGCGCGCCGCGCGCTCGACGCGGACGAGTGGTCGGCGATCGACGCCGCCTGGGCGGCGCACAGCGATCCCCTCGCCAACGTCGAGGCCGAGCGCGTGCTCGAGCGCATCGTGGCGCTCGCGCCGCCGCCCCTGGGCATCGCCGCGCGGCGCTAGGCGCCCGGGGCCCAGAGCCCGGCGGCGGCGAGACTGCGCACCGAGCCGGCGGTGAACTCGGCGCGCGGCGCGTTCCCCCCGATCACGAACATGAGGATCGAATACCTGCGCTTCGAGCCGCGCGTCACGTTGACGAAACGGCGCGAGACGCCCGGCGGGAAGGAGATCAGGTCCAGGGGCTTGAGATCGACGTGCTGGATGCGCCCGCGCGGATCCTCCCAGCTCGCGCGCCAGGTCCCGGTCATGGCGATGAAGGTCTCGTTGGTGTCGTGGTTGTGGAACATCGGCCCGCGCCCGGGCAGCGCGCGGCAGTAGCCGAGGTTGAAGCCCTCCGAGATCTTCACCGCGGCGAGGCGCGAGGCCTCCGCCCCTACGGGCGAAGCCACCGCGCCCCTGCCTTCGTTCGCCGGCGGCTGGAAGCCGATGACGTTGTAGAGGATGCGCTCGCAGCCCGGGTAGCGGCTGTCGGGCAGCCCGCCGTCGGAGCCCTTCAGCCTGCGGAAGCGCGCGACGCGCTTCAGCATGTCGCGGCGCGACACGCTGCGGCGCGGCAGCGTCTCCCGGTATTCCCGGTACCTCACGGCGGCTAGCTTATCATCGCGCCTGCGCACCCGGGAGGAGTGGGAGTGAGGCTCGGCTACTTCACGATGCCGCTGCATCCGCCGCAGCGCAGCTACACCGAGACGCTGAAGGAGGACCGCGAGGCGATCCTGCTCGCCGAGCGCCTCGGCTTCGAGGAGGCGTTCGTGGGCGAGCACGTCACCGACCTCGCCGAGTCGGTGACCAGCTGCGTCGCCTTCCTCGCCAGCCTCGCGCACGACACGCGCCGCATCCGCCTCGGCACCGGCACGCTCAACCTCCCCAACGGCCACCCGGCGCAGCTCGCGGCCAACGTCTCCATGCTCGACCACCTGCTGGAAGGCAGGCTCATCGTGGGCATCAGCCCCGGCGGGCTGCCCTCGGACTGGGAGGCGTTCGAGAACATGGGCCGGAACCGCACCGCCATGTTCGTCGAGTGCATCGACCACATGATCGGCATCTGGACCGGCGGGCCGCCCTACGACCTGAAGGGCCAGTTCTGGAGCATCTCCACCGCCAGGACCATGATCCCGGAGATCGGGCAGGGGATCATCCCCAAGCCCTACCAGAAGCCGCATCCACCGATCGTGGTCACCGCCGTGGAGCCGTTTTCCGCCGGGGTCACGGCGGCCGCGAAGCGCGGCTGGGACCCGATCTCGGCGAACTTCCTGCTGCCGCAATGGGTGCGCTCGCACTGGCCGAAGTACGCCGAGGGCTGCGCCGCGGGCGGGCGCGGGGCCGATCCCGCCCGCTGGCGCGTGGCGAAGACGGTGTTCGTCGCCGACGACGCGGTCACGGCGCGCGAGTACGGCTTCGGCGCGGCAAGCCCGTACCGGTTCTACTACCAGCAGCTCTTCTTCAAGCTGGTGCGCGCCGGCCGCATCAACCTCTTCAAGCCCTCGAAGGAGACGCCGGACGCCGAGGTCACGCTCGACAAGGTGGTCGATGCCCTGGTGATCGCGGGCACCCCGGACAAGGTGGCCGAGGACCTGCTCGCCTTTCGCGACACCACCGGGGACTTCGGCACGCTGCTCTACTGCGGCATCGACTGGGCGGACGCGGGGCTCGCGCGCCGCTCGATGCAGCTCATGGCCGAGGAAGTGATGCCCGCGGTCAACCGCGCGCTCGGGACATGACCCAGGGCAGGCTCCCGCGCGAGCGCGTTCCCTACTCGGCGATCGTGGACCGGCCGCCGCTCAGGCTCCCGGGCGGCGCGCGCATGGCGGTCTGGACGATCGTCAACGTGGAGGAGTGGGCGATCGAGCGGCCGATGCCGCGCACGGTGCTGCCGCCGCCGATGGGACAGCCGCTGCTGCCCGACCTTCCCAACTGGGCCTGGCACGAGTACGGCATGCGCGTGGGCTTCTGGCGGCTCGCCGAGGTGCTGGCGGGCTGCGACGTCGTAGCGACCCTCGCGCTCAACGGCTCGGTGATCGCAGCCTACCCGCGGGTCGCGGCCGCGGCGCGCGACGCCGGCTGGGAGTTCATGGGGCACGGCTTCGTGCAGCGCCCGATGCACCACCTCGAGGACCAGCGCGGGGCGATCCGCGACACGATCGAGGCGATCCGCGGCTTCACCGGCCGCGCGCCGCGCGACTGGAAGAGCCCGGCCCCCACCGAGACCTACGACACCATCGACCTGCTGCACGAGGAAGGCATCGAGTACGTCGCCGACTGGGAGCTCGACGACCAGCCGGTGCGGAT
>Ga0114945_10000928_pt1 | contig 18607 bp, 23 predicted proteins | sample OV2TP3_FD_87194 | JGI IMG/M metagenome (GOLD analysis project Ga0114945, IMG submission 87194) | Hot spring microbial communities from Beatty, Nevada to study Microbial Dark Matter (Phase II) - OV2 TP3 | ecosystem: Environmental > Aquatic > Thermal springs > Hot (42-90C) | place: USA: Beatty...
TACTTCGGGCGCTATCCGGGGGTGAAGCGCTACATGGACGAGACGCGCAAGCGCGCGCGCGAGCAGGGCTACGTCGAGACGGTGTTCGGACGCCGCCTGTGGCTGCCCGAGATCAGGAGCGGCGCGCCCGTGCGCCGCCAGGCCGCCGAGCGCGCCGCGATCAACGCGCCGATGCAGGGCACCGCGGCGGATCTCATCAAGCTGGCGATGATTGCGGTTCAGGATTTTCTCGAGAAGGAAAAGCTCGGCACCAAGCTGATCATGCAAGTACACGACGAGCTGGTACTCGAAGTACCCGAAGCTGAAGTGGAAAGAGTCAAGACCCGCGTTCAGCATCTGATGCAGTCCGTCGCGCAACTCGAGGTCCCGCTGATCGTCGACGTCGGCGTCGGCGCCAACTGGGATCAGGCGCACTAGAACTTGATGGCGCCGAAGACCTTCTTGATGATGTCGGTTCCGGCGCCGACCGGGTCCTTGCGGATGCGCTTTTCCTCCTCGGCGATCATGAAGTAGAGGCCGTCGAGCGCCTTCTGCGTCACGTACTCGTCGATGTCGGCCTGCTCCTTCTTGACCAGGCCGAAGGCGACCCCCTGCCGCGCGTACTCGTCGTACTTCTGCGCCACGCCGACCTTCGCGGTGGCCTTCTCGACGATCGGCAGGAACCGCTTGCGCATCTCACCCTGCGTGGTGCGCTTGAAGTAAGCGGTGCCGGCAGTGTCGCCTCCGGTGAGAATGCCCTTCGCGTCCTGGACGCTCATTTTCTTCACCGAGTCGACCAGCAGCTCGCGCGCCTGCGGCACCGCCGCCTCCGCGGCGCGGTTCATGGTGACGATGAGCTCGTCGGCATAGCTCCCCATGCCGAAGCGGCGCATCATCTTCTCGGCACGCGCGAGCGACTCGGGCAGCGGAATCTTCACCTTGGCGTTGCCCAGGAAGCCATCGGTGCGCCCGAGCGCGGCGACCGCGGACTGGGAGCCCTTCTCGAGCGCCGCCTTGAGCCCGGCGATCGCCTCGCGGTTGGTGACGCCCTCCAGCTGGGCTATTGCCGCGCCGGCCCAGGTAATGACAGCGGCGGCAAATGCGGCAAGAATGACGTTGCCCATGAAGCGCAAGATTATCGCCGGGTTCCTGGTCCTCGCAATCGGCATCGTGGGAGCGTTCGCCTTTGTGCAGCCCGCGAGTGCGCCCGAAGTGCGCTTCGCCGCGCTCTCGGGCGAGAGCTTCTCCACCGCCGACCTGCGCGGCAGGGTGGTGCTGGTCAATTTCTGGGCCACTTACTGCGTTACCTGCATCAAGGAAATGCCGAAGATGGTCGAGACCTACAAGAAGTTCGCGCCGCGCGGCTACGAGGTCGTCGCGGTGGCGGTGAAGTCCGACCATCCCAACCGCGTCGCCGAATTCACCCGGCGCCGCGCCCTCCCCTTCAAGGTGGCGCTCGACACCTCGGGCGAGCTCGCCAGGGAGTTCGGCAACGTGCGCATCACGCCCATGAGCTTCCTCATCGACAAGCAGGGGCGCGTGCTGAAGAAATACGTCGGCGAGCCCGACTGGACCGAGCTTCACTCCCTCGTAGCAAAAGCGCTCGGCGATCCGGCGTAGTTCTATTTCCCCTGGCGCCGGCGCAGGAGGAACATGTAATCTCCGTTGCTGTAGGTCGCGAGCATCACGCCGGCGAGGATCGCCGCGACGCCGGCCGCGTGATAAGCGCCGAATGCTTCGCCGAGAAAAACGATCGCGAGCAGCGTGCCGAAGGCCGGCAGCAGGTGCAGCGTGAAGCCCGCCGCATTCGCGCCCACCAGCGCCACCCCCCGGTTCCAGCAGATGAAGGCGATGACCGAAGCTGCGATGCCGACGTATACGACGGCGAGAACGGCATCCATGCTCGGCGCCGGCGGCGGCGCGACGATCGACTGCAGCAGGAACGGCGGCAGCAGCATGGCGAGGCCGAGGAACGAGATCACGAAGAGGAACGCCAGGCCGCCGAGTTCGGCCGGGCGGCGCTTGAGCAGCACTGAATAAAGCCCCCATGGCGGCATCGCGAGCAGGATCCAGGCGTCGCCCGCATGCAGCTCGAGATCAAGGAGCCTCGCCGGCTCGCCGCGCGTCATGATAATGACGATGCCGGCGAGGGATATCAGCATCCCGGCGATCTGCCTCGCCGTGGCGCGCTCCCGCTCGACCAGCCAGGAGCAGGCGATGATGAACAGGGGCATCGACGAATTGAGGAGCACGGCGTTGATCGCGGTGGTGGTGCGCAAACCGAGGTACACCAGCGACTGGAACAGCGGCACGCTGAGCACGGCAAGCAGGGCGAGAATGCCCAGATGACGGCGTATGATCGCGCCCTTGCCGGCGATGGCGCGCACACCGAACGGCGCGATGACGGCCAGAGCGACGACCCAGCGCCAGAAGTTGAGGCTCACCGGGTCGAAGGCGTCGCGCAGCGCCCGGCCGAGCACCCAGTTGCCCGCCCACAGCACATTGGTAAGCGCGAGCAGCGAGAACGCGGCGAGGCGGCTGTCGCTCAGACTCGGGCGGCTTGCGCCTGCTGGTCGGCGTGATAGGAGGAGCGCACCAGCGGGCCGATCGCGGCGTGCCTGAATCCCATCAACTGCGCCTGCGTTTCGTATTCCCTGAAAATCGCGGGATCGACGTAGCGCTCGACCGGCAGGTGGTGCAGCGAGGGCTGCAGGTACTGCCCGATGGTGAGCATCTCGACATCGTGCGCGCGCAGGTCGCGCATCACGGCGAGGATCTCCTCGTCGGCCTCTCCAAGGCCGACCATCAGGCCTGACTTGGTCGGGATTTCGCGGTACAGGCTTTTGAAGTTCTTCAGCAGCCGGAGCGAATGCGCATAGTCCCCGCCGGGGCGCGCCCGGCGGTAGAGGCGCGGCACGGTCTCGAGATTGTGGTTCATCACGTCGGGCGGCGCCGCGGCGAGAATCTCGAGGGCGCGATCTAGGCGCCCTCTGAAGTCCGGCACCAACACTTCTATTCTCGTGTCTGGGGAAGCCGCGCGCACCGCACGGATGCAATCGACGAAGTGCTGCGCCCCGCCGTCCTTCAGATCATCGCGGTCGACGCTGGTAATGACTACATACGACAGGTTCAATTTCGAAATCGTTTCTGCGAGGTGACGCGGCTCGTCGACATCGGGAGGAAGGGGCCGGCCGTGCGCCACGTCGCAGAACGGGCAGCGGCGCGTGCAGATGTCGCCGAGGATCATGAAGGTCGCGGTGCCCTTGCCGAAGCACTCGCCGATGTTCGGGCAGGAAGCTTCCTCGCACACCGTGTGCAGCCTTTGCTCGCGCAGAATCTTCTTGATGCCGTGGAAGCGCGAGCCGGGGCCCGCGGCGCGCACCCGGATCCACGCCGGCTTGGGCAGCGGCGTGCGCGGGACGATCCTGATCGTCTTGGCCTGGCCCTTCTCTTTTACGCCCGCTTCACGCATCGTCTAGGTGTTGGACCACGATTCGAGCCACTCGCTCCCCCAATTGTGCCGCGGTTTCCGTGAATCCCAAATCGCGGGCCTGGGTCACGGCAAGGCCCGGATAGCCGCAGGGGTCGATGGCGGAAAAGGGGGCGAGGTCCATGTCGACGTTGAGCGCGAGGCCGTGGTAGGCGCGGCCGCGCGCCACCCGGATGCCGAGGGCGGCGATTTTCGCGCCGCCGACATAGACCCCCGGCGCGCCGGGGCGGCGCTCGGCGCGCGGGCCGAGGAGATCGATCACCGCCTGCTCGAGGAGACGCACGAACTGCTTTACCTTGATGCCGCGCCGCGCGAGATCGACCAGCGTATAGAGCACCGCCTGCCCGGGACCGTGGTAGGTCATGTCGCCCCCGCGATCGGTCTTCACCAGAGGTATTCCGGTCTCGAATTTCAAGGCTGCGCTGGCCGCCTGCCCCAGCGTGTAGACCGGCGGGTGCTCGAGGATCCAGATCTCGTCGGGCGTCGCTTCGCCGCGCTGCGCGGTGAAAGCACGCATCGCCTGCAGCGTGGGCGCGTACTCGACGCGCCCCAGGCTCTTGACGAGAACCTCTTCCACCAGCGTCATAGCACCATCACCACGGAAGGATGGTCACAGAGCTCCCGGTAGAGCTGGTCGAGCTGGTCGCGCGAAGTGGCGCGCACCACGCAGGTCACGCTCAGGTAGCGCCCCTGGCGGCTGGGGCGCATCTCGATGGTCGAGGCATCGAAGTCCGGCGCGTGCTTGAGTACGATATCCATCACGGTCTGCGCAAAGCCCGGTGTCTTTCGGCCCATCACCTTGATGGGAAAGTCGCAGGGAAAGGCTAGCGGCGCGCCTTCGGGTACCACCGGCATGATGCCTGCGTCAGGCGGAGACCGCTTCCCGCTTGCCGGTGCGCATCACCTTCTGCTTGAACTCCTGGTAGAGCTGGTACATGCGGCGGAACGCCGGACCGGGGCGGCCATCGCCGACCGGCCTCCCGTCCAGCGAGACGATGGCGAGCACTTCCTTCGACGAGGAAGTGACCCAGATCTCGTCGGCGGAGCGAACCTGCCTCTCATCGATCTCCTTGAACTCCAGCGCCATCGCGTTGGCGCGCGACAGCTCCACGACCACGTCGTAGGTGATGCCCGGAAGGATGAGGCAGTCCTTGGGCGGCGCGTAGATCACCCCGCCCTTCACGATGAACACGTTCGACGCCGAAGCCTCGGTGAGCCGGCCGTCGCGGAAGAGAATCGTCTCGGCCGCGTCGACCTCGGCGGAGAGCTGGCGCAGCAGCACGTTGCCGATGAGGGAGATCGACTTGATGTCGCAGCGCAGCCAGCGGTTGTCGGCGGTGCTCACGGCGGCGGCGCCCGCCTCGACCAGTGACTGCGGCGGCGTGACGAGCGGGCTCGACATCATGAACACCGTGGGCTCGACGTTCTTCGGAAACGCATGGTCGCGCTTCGCAACGCCGCGGGTGACCTGGAAGTACACGCCCTGGTCGTCGAAGTCCTGGGCATCGACCAGCGCGAAGATGGCCTCGCGCCACTGCGCCTGGGTATAGGGATTGCGGATTGCGACCCCGGAGAGGCTGCGCTCCAGGCGCGCCAGGTGCTCGTCGAGCCGGAACGGCACCCGCGAATACACCGGGACGAGCTCGTAGACGCCGTCGCCGAAGATGAAGCCGCGGTCGAGCACCGGGACCTTGGCCTCCTCCAGGGGAAGGAGCTTGCCGTTGAGGAAAACCTTGTTCATTTCACCCATAGACGCAGTGTATCCCAGCTGCGGCCGAAGAATCCCGCAGCGCCTACCGCTTCGAGCGCGACCACCGGATGCTCGCCCAGCGGCTTGCCCTCGAAGCTCACGCGCAGCATGCCGACGCGCTGGCCCTGCGCGAGCGGCGCGATCAGCGGCTGCTGCGAGACGAGCTCGGCCTTGACTTTGTCGGCCTCGCCCTTCGGCACGGTCACGAAAATGTCCCCCTTGAGCCCGACCTTCACCGTGCCCATCGCGCCCTTCCACACCTCGAGCGATTTCACGGCGGCGCCCGCCGCGTAGAGCTTGACGCTGTCGAAGAACTGGAAGCCCCAGTTGAGCAGCTTCTGCGACTCCTGGGCGCGCGTCGCTTCGGAGGTCGAGCCGAGCAGCACGGAGAGCAGCCGCCTGCCGCTGCGGCGCGACGAGGCGATCAGGCAGTAGCCCGCGGCCTCGGTGTGGCCGGTCTTGACGCCGTCGACGCTCGGATCGAGCCACAGCAGCCGGTTGCGGTTCGGCTGGCTGATGTTGTTGTACCGGTATTCCTTCTGCGAGTAGTACTGCGCGTACTCGGCCGGGAAATCGCGGATCAGCGCCGCGGCGAGGAGATACAGGTCGCGCGCCGTGCTGTAGTGCTGCGGATGGGGCAGTCCCGAGGCGTTCACGAAGCGCGTCCCCTTCATCCCGAGCCGCTCGGACTCGCGGTTCATCATCTGCACGAAGACCTCCTCGGCACCCGCCACGGCCTCGGCGAGCGCGATGCAGGCGTCGTTGCCCGACTGCACCACCATGCCGCGGACGAGCTCCTCCACCGTAACCGGCCGGCGCGGCTCGATGAACATCTTCGACCCCGGAGCGCGCCAGGCGCGCTGGGACACGTTGGCCTGCTGGCCGAGCGTGAGCTTCTTGTCGCGCAGCGCGGCAAACACCAGGTACGCGGTCATCAGCTTGGTGAGCGAGGCCGGCTCGAAGCGCTCGTCGGCCTTCTCGGCGTGAAGCAACTGTCCGCTCGACAGGTCGCCGATCACCCACGACTTGCCGATGACCGACGGCGGCTGCGGGGCGGCGGCCTGCGCCCAGGCGCAGAAGAACAGCAGGATCAGGAGGATGAATTGCATGCCAACAGCCGGAAAAAGGAGCGAATTATAAAGCCGGACTAGCGCACGACGAGCAGCGGCTTGAGCTGGAGGAGGCCCTCGATCAGCTCGGCCACCGGGCGCGCATCCTCGTGCGAGCGGTAGGGCCCGACGTGCAGCCGCCACAGGTTGCCGGAGAGCAGCACCTGGACGCCCGCCTTCAGCGACGCAGCCTCGCGGGCGAGGCGCGCGCGCAAGGATTCCGCGTTGTCGCGCGAGGAGAAGGCGCCGAGCTGCACGTACACCGCCTGCTCGGCGGCGCCGGGAAGGATGCTCTCGAGCTCCACTTCCGCGCTCCCGAGATGCACGAACCCGAGCTTGTGCGCGGCCGCGTACGAGAGGTCGATGATGCGCCCGGCATGGAAGGGGCCGCGGTCGTTGATGCGCACCACCACGCTACGGCCGTTGCCGGCGTGCGTGACGCGCGCATAGCTCGGAATCGGCAGCGTCGGGTGCGCCGCGCTCATGGCGTACATGTCGTAGGTTTCGCCGCTCGAGGTCTTCTGGCCGTGAAAGCGTTTCCCGTACCAGCTCGCCAGGCCGCGCTGGCGGAAGCTTTGCAGCGAGGCGAGCGGCACGTACTCCTTTCCGAACACGGTGTAGGGCCGGTTCGCGTAGCGGTGCAGCGGCTCATCGCGCGGCACCGCATCGGCGATGCCGTCGAGGTTCGCCGGCGGCTCGCCGCCGGGCCCGTCATCCTTGTAATAGCCGCCCTTCCGAGACGCCGGTGGCGCCGACGCGCAGGCTGCGAGCAGCAAGACCAGGATGGCCGCAAAAGCCTTCACGCTTCGTACACCACATTGCCGGCGACCACGGTGTAGCGCACGCGGCCGGAAAGCTCGAGGCCGAGAAAAGGCGTGTTCTTTCCCTGGCTTTTCAGCATCTCTGGCGAGACTCGCAGCGGGGCCGACGGATCGAATACCGTGACGTCGCCCGGCGCGCCGGCGGCGAGCCGCCCCGAGGCGACGCCGAGGATGCGCGCGGGCTCGCAGGTGATGCGTGCCAGCGCGGCGCCGAGCGCGAGCTTTCTCGCCTCGCCCCACCTGAGCGTGAGCGGAAGCAGGAGCTCGACTCCCGTCGCGCCGGGCTCGGCTTCGGCGAACGGCAGGTGCTTGCCGTCCTCGTCGACCGGCGTGTGATCCGAGCACAGGCAATCGACCACGCCTTCGGCGAGAGCGCGCGACAGCGCGTCGCGGTCGCGCTGGCTTCTCAGCGGCGGCTCGAGCCGGCAGTTCGAATCGAAGTAGCCAAGATCCATGTCGCACAGGTGCACGTGGTGGATGCCGACGTCGCAGGTGACCGGCAGCCCCTCGGCCTTGGCGGCGCGCATCAGCTCGACCGCCCCCGCGGTGGACAGCCTGCACACGTGCACGCGCGCGCCCGAGGCGCGGGTGAGCTCCAGGATGGTATTGAGCGCGATGGTCTCGGCGAAGGACGGGATGCCGGCGAGCCCGAGGCGCGTCGCGATCTCGCCGTCGTGCGAGACGCCGCCTTTTGCCAGGAAGGCGTCCTCGGCGCGCAGCCATACCGGGAAGCCGAAGGTCGCCGCGTACTGCAGCGCGCGCCACAGCACCTGGGTGTCGGCGAGGGCCACGTTGGCCTGTGAGAACGCCACGCAGCCCGCTTCGGCGAGCTCGGCCATTTCGGTGAGCGTTTCGCCCGCGAGCTTCACGGTCAGCGCGCCCACGGGGTAAACGCGCGCGCGGGAGAGCGCCTTGGCGCGCCGGCGCAGCATGTCCACCAGTCCCGGCTCGTCGAGCGGCGGGTCGGTATCGGGCGGACAGGCGAGGCTCGTCACGCCGCCTGCGACTGCCGCGTCCATCTCGGATTCCAGCGTCGCCTTGTACTCGTAGCCCGGCTCGCGCAGCCGCACCGCGATGTCGATGAAGCCCGGGCAAACCACCAGGCCCTTGGCGTCGATCACGCGGTCGGCTTTTCCGCTGAAAGATTCGACGATTCGCCCCTCCGAGATAAACAGGTCCGAAACGGCATCCTTGCCGCTTGCCGGGTCGAGCACGCGTCCGTTCTTGATGTGAACCCGCATCAGCCGGCGACGATGCTCATGACCGCCATCCTCACGGCGATGCCGAAGGTGACCTGCGGCAGGATCACCGAGTGCGGGCCGTCGGCCACCGAGGAGTCGATCTCCACGCCGCGGTTCATCGGGCCCGGGTGCATGACGATGGCGTCGGGCTTGGCAACGGCAAGCTTCTCGAGAGTCAGGCCGTAGTTCTTGAAGTACTCCTGCGCCGAGGGCAGCAGCGCGCCGCGCATTCTCTCGTTCTGCAGCCGCAGCATCACCACGACGTCGCAGTCCCTCAAGCCCTCGCGCATGCCGTGGAACACGCGCACGCCGAGCGCCTCGACGCCGCAAGGCAGCAGCGTCTGCGGGCCGATCACGCGCACCTCGGGCGCGCCGAGGGTGGTGAGGCCGTGGATCAGCGAGCGCGCCACGCGCGAGTGCAGGACGTCACCGACGATGCCGACCGTGAGGCGCCCGAAGTCCTTCTTGTAATGCCGGATGGTGAACAGATCCAGCAGTCCCTGCGTCGGGTGCGCGTGACGGCCGTCGCCCGCGTTGACGACGTGCTCGTGGGGCTTGACGTGGCGCGCGATCAGGAACGGCGCGCCCGAGGAGTTGTGGCGAACGATGAATATGTCCGCGTGCATGGCGGACAGGTTCGCGACGGTGTCGAGCAGCGATTCGCCCTTGCTCTGCGAGGACACGGCGATGTTGAGGTTGATGACGTCGGCCGAAAGGCGCTTGGCGGCGATCTCGAAGGTGGTGCGGGTGCGCGTCGAAGGCTCGAAGAACAGGTTGAAGACGCTCTTGCCGCGCAGCAGCGGCACCTTCTTCACCTCGCGTTCGGTGACGCCGACGAAGGATTCCGCGGTATCGAGGATCTGGACCAGGATCTCGCGCGGCAGGCCCTCGATGGAAAGCAGGTGCTGCAGCTCGCCGTTGGCGTTGAGTTGAGGGTTACGCTGCATGCGGCTCGAGGGCGAGCGCCAGCCTGCCGTCCGTGCCGCGCTTCAGGCGCAGGCGCATCCCGGAAGGCACCTCGACGCGGGCGCCGCAGTGCTGCGCGCAGATCGGCAGCTGCCTGCCGCCCCGGTCGGCGAGCACGACGAGCGAGATGCTCGCCGGCCGCCCATAGTCGAACAGCTCGTTCATCGCCGCGCGCACCGTGCGGCCGGTATAGAGAACGTCGTCCACCAGCAGCAGGTCGCGGCCGTTGACGTCGAAGGGGATCCTGGTGCGCTTCGGATCGTGGTGCAGACCCTGCGCGTGATAGTCGTCGCGGTAAAAAGCGATGTCCATGAGCCCCAAAGGACTTTTCATATCCAAAATCTTGTGAAGGCGCTCGGCCAGCCATGCGCCGCCGGTGTAGAGGCCGATCATCGCGCTCGTGGGTTTTATATGCGAGCGCAAATCGCCCGCCAATTTTTCACACAGCGCTTCGGCGTCAGGCAGCTTCATCGAAATACTGTTCAAGAAGGAGTTGCGCGGCGACCGAGTCGATCTCGGCCTTTTTCGCCCGCGTCCCGCGCAGGCGCGATTGCGCTTCCACGGAAGAAAATCTCTCGTCGACGCGCGTGACCGGCAGCTTGAAGCGCTTTTCGAGGCGGCGCGCGAAGTGCTCCGCATGCCGCGTCATGGCGTGTACCTCGCCTTGCACCGAGGTGGGCAGCCCGACGACCAGCGTCGCGGGCTTCCACTCGTGGACCAGCTTTTCAATCTGAGGAAAAGCGTTCACGGCGGGCAGCGGATGCGCCGTCCGAAGCTCGGGCTCGCCGACCGCGACGCCAATACGCTTTAAACCGAAATCGAAGGCGAGGACGGTGCGCTCGGCCCGCTCAGGCATGTCCCGCTTCGTCCTGCAGCCTCGCGTAGTCGAGGCCGAGGAGCTCCATCGCCGCAGGCAGCCGCTCTTCGGCCGGCGTCTCGAAGATGATGCCGTCGCGCGCCTCGACCGTGAGCCAGGCGTTCTGCGAGAGCTCGTGCTCGAGCTGTCCGGGCGACCAGCCGGCGTAGCCGAGCGTCACCAGCATCCGCCTGGGTCCTTCGCCGCGGCCCACCGCCTCGAGGATGTCCTTGGAGGTGGTGAGCCCGATCGCCTCGCGCACGCGCAGCGTCGACTGCCAGTTGCCCGCCGGCGCATGCAGCACGAAGCCGCGGTCGGTCTGCACCGGGCCGCCGAAGTAGATCGGCGCGCCGGCGAGGTCCGCGTCGCGCAGCGTGAGCGAGAGGCGCTCGAACAGCGCCTGCAGCGTCATGTCGATGGGACGGTTGACGACCAGGCCGAGCGCGCCCTGGTCGTTGTGCTCGCAGATGTAAGTGAGCGTCCTCGTGAAGTACGGGTCGGCCATGTTGGGCATGGCGATCAGGAAGTGATGCGTCAGATTGATCGAGGACATGCTCCCACTTTCCATTTTACAGCAAGAGGAGCTTAGAGCCTTGCCCTTTCTGAAAGTTGCGCCGCCCGCGGCGCATCGTGGTTCTTTCGATTCCTCATATTTCGATCATCTCGAAATCTTCCTTGCGGGCGCCGCACTCTGGACAGGTCCAGTTCATCGGCACGTCTTCCCAGCGCGTTCCCGGCGCGATGCCCTCTTCGGGCAGACCCGCCGCTTCGTCGTACACGAAGCCGCAGATGAGACACATCCAAGTCCTGAATTGCACTTGATTTTCGGTCATCGTCCGCGGGCAGTAGAATGGCCTGCGGATATTAACTCATGTCTTCTTCGCCTCCGATGGTGCTCAGCTTCGCCGCATCGGATCCCACGGGCGGCGCCGGTCTGCAGGCGGATGTGCTGACGGCGGCGGCCAGGGGATGCCACGCGCTGTCGGTCGTCACCGCGCTCACCGTTCAGGACACGAGCGGCGTGGAGCGCATGGTCGCCGTCGACTCGCAGCTGGTTCGCGATCAGGCGCGCCGCGTGCTCGCCGACATCGCAGTGGCGGCGTTCAAGCTCGGCGTGCTCGGCTCCGCGGACAACATCCGCGCCATCGCCGAGGTGCTGTCGGATCACGCCGAGGTTCCGCTGGTCGTCGACCCGGTGCTCGCGTCGGGCCGCGGCGATCCGCTGGCGAGCGAGGACATGATCGACGCTCTGCGCAGCTTCATCGTGCCGCAGTCCACGATCCTGACTCCCAACAGCCGCGAAGCGCGCCGCCTTGGCGGCGTCGACGAGCTTCTCGCGCTCGGCTGCGACTACGTGCTCGTCACCGGCGCGGACGAGGCCGACGGCGAGGTCGTCAACACGCTCTACTCTCGAGCCGGCGTGGTGCGCGAGGACCGCTGGCAGAGGCTTCCCGGCAGCTACCACGGGTCGGGCTGCACCCTCGCCTGCGCGATCGCCGCGGCCATGGCGCACGGGCGCGAGCTTTCCGCGGCGGTGCGCGAGGCGCAGCACTACACCTGGCAAGCGCTCGCCGCGGGCTTCCGTCCCGGCGCCGGGCAGCTCATTCCCTCCCGGTTCTTCGCGCCTTGAAGCTGCGCGGACTGTACGCGATCACGCCGGGCGGCGCGGACGTCGTCGACAAGCTGCGGCTCGCGCTCGAGGGCGGCGTCGCGCTGGTGCAATACCGCAGGAAGGAACTTTCCAGGGAAACTGTCCTTCAGGAAGCAAGACAAATCCTCGCTCTCGCCCACAGCCACGGCGTGCCCGTGATCGTCAACGACGACGTCGAGCTCGCCCTGGAAATCGGCGCCGACGGGGCGCACCTCGGGCGCGAGGACGGAGACCTGCGCGCGGCCAGGAAACGGCTCGGGGGAAGGATTCTCGGTGCTTCGTGCTACGACGACATCGGGGCGGCGCAGGAAGCGGTGCGCGCGGGAGCCGACTACGTGGCCTTCGGAGCCGTCTTCGCCTCGCCGACCAAGCCCCGGGCCGCACATGCGCCTCTTTCCCTGTTCGAGAAATCGAGATCCCTGGGCGTGCCGCTGGCGGCGATCGGCGGCATCACGCTCGACAACGCGCCCGCGGTGCTCGCAGCGGGCGCGGACCTGCTCGCGGTGCTTACCGACCTCTTCGAAGCGCCCGACGTCCGGGGCCGCGCGCGCCAATATGGAAAATTGTTCTCATGAACAACGCAGCCCTTTTCGAGCGCGCCCAGCGCCTCATGCCCGGCGGGGTGAATTCGCCCGTGCGCGCCTTTCGCGCCGTGGGCGGCACGCCGCTTTTCTTCGAGCGTGCTTGCGGAGCGCATCTCTGGGACGCCGAGGGCCGGCGCTACATCGACTACGTCGGCTCCTGGGGACCGATGCTCGCCGGCCATACGCATCCGGCGGTGGTCGAGGCGGTCCAGGCGGCGGCTGCGCGCGCGCTTTCCTTCGGCGCCCCGACCGAGGCGGAGAGCGAGCTCGCCGAGGCGCTCGTCCGGCTGGTCCCCTCCCTCGAGCGCGTGCGGCTCGTGTCCTCGGGCACCGAGGCGACGATGACCGCGATCCGGCTCGCGCGCGGCTTCACCGGCAGAAGCCTGATCGTCAAGTTCGAGGGCTGCTATCACGGCCACGCCGACGCGCTGCTCGTCAAGGCCGGCTCCGGGGCGCTGACTTTCGGCAATCCCAGCTCTGCCGGCGTTCCTCCGGAAACTGCCGCGCATACGGTGGTGCTCGATTACAACGATATTTCCCAGATCGATTCATTTTTTGAAAGGCAGGGAAAGCAGATCGCCGCAGTGATCGTCGAGCCGGTCGCAGGCAACATGAACCTCGTCCTGCCTGCCCCCGGCTTCCTGGAAGCGCTGCGCAGCCAGTGCTCGCAGCACGGCGCGCTGCTCATCTTCGACGAAGTGATGACCGGGTTTCGCGTCGCCCTCGGCGGGGCGCAGGCGCGCTTCGGCATCCGGCCGGATCTCACCACCCTGGGCAAGGTCATCGGCGGCGGCCTGCCGGTGGCCGCGGTCGGCGGCCGGCGCGACATCATGGAGAAGCTCGCGCCGCTCGGGCCGGTGTACCAGGCCGGCACGCTTTCGGGCAATCCGGTCGCCGTGGCGGCAGGCATCGCTACCTTGAAACTCGTCGAGCAACCGGACTTCCAGAAACAGATCGAAGCGACAACCCGAGCCCTGGTCGAGGGCCTGGCCGCGGAAGCGAAAAAGGCAGGCGTCGCGTTCTCGTCGCAATCGATCGGCAGCATGTTCGGCATCTACTTTCGCGCCGCGCCGCCCACGAGCTTCGCCGAGGTCATGCAGTGCGACCGCGAACGCTTCAACCGCTTCTTCCACGCCATGCTGGAGAACGGGGTCTACCTCGCGCCGTCGGCTTACGAGGCGGGATTCGTCTCCGCCGCGCACGGCGAGGCCGAGATCGAAGCGACATTGGCCGCCGCACGGGCGTCTTTCGCACGATGCAGGCACTGATCACCGAGCTGTCGGCGCTGTCGCGTCCTGCGCTGGAAGGCCACTTTGTCGCGCTCGACGCCAGTGACCGGAGGCTGCGCTTCGGGGCACCGCTGGGCGACGAAGCGCTGCGCGCTTATGTCGCGCGCATCGATTTCGAGCACGACGCCGCGTTTGGGGTGTTCGACGACGACCTGCAGCTTCTCGGTGCGGCGCACGTCGCGCGCACGGACGGGCATGCCGAGCTCGGCGTTTCGGTGCTTGCCGGCCATCGCGGCCGCGGCATCGGCGGCGCGCTGCTCGCGCGCGCCCACACGCGCGCGCGCAACTGGGGCCTGAAAACCCTGTTCATGCACTGCCTCACCGAGAACGCGGCGATGATGCACCTCGCCCGCAAGCAGGGAATGGTCATCGTCACCGAATCGGGCGAGGCCGATGCCTGGCTCAAGCTGCCGCCGGCGGACGCCGCGAGCCACTTCGGCGAGGTGTTTGCGCAGCGTGTCGCGCTCTTCGACTACGCGCTCAAACAAGGAAGAGCGTGGCTAGCCCCAGGAAAATGAAAAAACCCCCGGAGTCGGTGCACGCGGTGATGAGCACCGAGGAGCCCACCGCGGGGTCGCGCCCGAATCGCGCGCGCAGCCACGGGATGGCCACGCCCATGAGCGCCGCGAGGACCAGATTCAGGATCATGGCGAGCGCCATCACGCCGCCGAGCGCGACGCTGCCGTAGAACGCATAGGCGATCGCGCCGAGCAGCGTGCCCCAGACCACCCCGTTCAGCAGCGCGACGCCGAACTCCTTCGCCAGCAGCTTCGCCCAGTACGGCGGCTGGATGCGGCCGAGCGCGAGCGCCCTGACGATCATGGTGATGGTCTGGTTGCCCGAGTTGCCGCCGATTCCGGCGACGATCGGCATCAGCGCCGCGAGCGCGACCAGGCGCTCGATCGAGCCCTCGAAGGCGCCGATGACGCGCGAGGCGATGAATGCGGTCACCAGGTTGACGGCGAGCCAGGCCCAGCGGTTCTTGAAGCTGTCGAGCACCGGCGCGAACACGTCCTCGGCCTCGCGCAGCCCCGCTTCGGCGAGCTGCGATTCGGCGCTGCGCTCGCGGATATAGTCGACCACGGCATCGACCGTGAGCCGTCCGATGAGGCGGCCCGAGGCATCGACCACCGGCGCCGACACCAGGTCGTAGCGCTCGAAGGCGCTCGCCGCGTCCTCGGCCCGATCCTCCGGCAGGAGCTTGACGCTCTCTGGCAGCATGGCGCGCGACACCTCGAGCTCGAGGTCGGAAACGATGAGGCGCGCGAGCGGCAGCGTGCCCTTGAAGCCCTGGCCGCGATCGACCACGAAGAGCTGGTCGGTGTGGTCGGGCAGCTCGTCCATGCGGCGCAGGTAGCGCGTCGCCGCCTCGAGGGTGACATCCTCGCGCACCGTCACATGGTCGAAATCCATGAGCGCACCGACCGAGCCTTCGGGATACGACAGCGCGGCGCGCAAGCGCTCGCGCTCCTCCGCCGGCAGCGACTGCACCACCTCCTCGATGACGCTCGCGGGCAGGTCGGCCGCGATATCGGCGAGCTCATCGGCCTCGAGGGTCTCGGCGGCCGCCACCAGCTCCGCGGAGTCCATGCTCGCGATGAGCGACTCGCGCACCGCGTCGGAGACCTCGACCAGGATCTCGCCGTCGCGATCGGCCTTGACGAGATCCCACACCGCGAGCCGCTCCTCGAGCGGCAGCGCCTCGAGGATGTACGCGATGTCCGCCGCATGCAGGCGATCGAGGCGCGCACGAAGCTCGACGAGATGCTGCTGGCGTTCTACCGGGCTCTCGACGAGCTTCTGCCGGTGCAGGAGGTCCTGCACCTCGCGCAGGTTGTGCTGCAGCTCTTCGGTTTCGAGCCGCGTCTGCGCTTCAGCCACGTCAGGGAACTTGCACTGCCGGCATGCGCCCGAGGATAGTCGAGACGCGGCCCGCGATATAGGGCGTCAGCATGCCGCGCCGGTATCTGCGCGGGCTCGGCAGGACGACCGCCAGCCACGCCGCCTGCTCAGGCCCCAGCGCGGCGGCCGGCACGCCGAAGTGGTGGCGCGCCGCGGCTTCGGCGCCGAACACGCCCTCGCCCCACTCGGCGACATTGAGGTAGAGCTCGAGGATGCGCCGCTTGGAAAGCGTGCGCTCGAGCATCCAGGTGATCAGCGCCTCCTCGCCCTTGCGCATCCAGGAGCGGCTGCCGGAGAGGAACAGATTCTTTGCCAGCTGCTGGCTGATCGTCGAGGCGCCGGCAACGACCTTGCCGCGCTTCTCGTTCTTGAGCATCGCCTTCTGGATCGCCTCCCAGTCGAAGCCTTCGTGGTCCAGGAAGCGCGCGTCCTCGGAAGCCACGACCGCACGCTTCAGATGCACCGAGATGCGCTCGTACGGCACCCAGGTGCGTTGCAGCCGCGCCCCCGGATCCTTGACCCGCAGCGTCTCGAGCCGGCGCTCCATGAAGGCGCTGCTCGAAGGGTTGAACCAGTTCCAGTAGAGGATGTGGCCGAGGAACCAGAGCTGCACCCCGACGGCCACGGCGACCACCGTGCCGAGCGTGTAGCAGAACAGCTTCCACGCCAGCACCAGCCGGCGAAAGCGCCTAGCCGCCACGCGCTCGCTCGAGCACCGGCCGGGTGGCATTGATCAGGACGTGGAAGAGCTCCCCGGAGAGGGCGCCGTAGCCGCAGGCCTCGGTTCGCGGAAAGCGCTCGGCGGGCGCGCGCGCCCTGGGTACCGTGCGGTTCGCGATCACCAGCCCGACGCGCGCAAACCCGTCGAGCGGCGCCTCGATGCGGCCGTACTCGATGTCCTGAGCGGTGGCGCGGGCGAACTCGGCGTGGATCCGGGGCGACTTCGAATGCGCCACGGGGTTGCCGATGACCGCATAACGGTCGCGCATCTGATCGCGCTATTCAGTCCAGAGCTTGTCGCCTTGGCCGAAGAACCAGGTGCGGGTGATGACGATGAGGTCGGTGTCGCGGCGGATATCGGGCGGAAACGCCGCGTACGGGGCCGCCATGCGAACGATCCTGAAGGCCGCAGCGTCCAGCACCTTGAGACCCGAGGAACGATCGAGCTCCACCGATTCCACCGTGCCGTCGGGCCTCAGGGTCACGGTGAGCCGCAGATTGCCGTAGAGCTTGCCGCGCGCCTCCGGCGGGTAGTTGAGCGTGCCCAAGCGCTCGACCTTGACGCGCCAGTCCTCCTCGTAGCGCGCCAGCCGGTATTCGGAGGCGTTGGCGCCGATGAATTTCTTGCGCGGCCGCTTCTGGTACTCCTCGATCCGCTTGTCGATCTGCGCCTGCAGGCGCACGGCGGCGAGGGAAAGGTCGGCAAGGTCGCGGCCGCCCGGCTGCGTCGCCGGCTCCTCGGCGCTCGCCGGACGCGGCGCCTCGGGCGTCACGCGCGATTGCGCCTCGCGCGCCTGGGCGAGCATGCGCTTCTGCTGCGCCTCGAGCTGCTTCACCCGGCGCTGCGCCTCGGCGAGGTCCCTGCCCGGATTGCGCGGCTGGGTCACCGGCAGCGGCGACCTTGCGCGGCGGTTCTCGTCGACGTTGCCGCCGCGATCGAGGTTGGCCTGCGCCAGGACGTCGGCCCTGGCCGGCTTCTCGCGCGTCTTGGCATTCACCAGCACGACTTCCAACGCCTGGTTCGCCGGGTGCAGGCGCAACGCGTCCGGCAGCTTGAAGTGAACCGAGAGCGCAGCGCCGTGCAGCAGGAGCGACAGGCCTACCGCGTAGGTCAGGACCCGGTCATCGCCGCTCATAGTCAAGTGCATTCTCATCTTAGTTGCACAAGCCTTTCATATTCTAGGCTTTTTAGCTAGCCTGCGCGGCGTCATCGATGGCTGCGCCGACCCCCAGGTTTTCCCGGTACACGCAGGAAAGCGAGCGCTCGAGCAGATCGACACTCTTCACCTCCAGCCGCACCCGCGTCCCGGGCGCCAGGTCCGGAGCCGAGGGCACCCGGGTCACGAGCGGCAGGCCTTCGAGGCGCACCAGATTCTCGCGCAGCACGACCGCCTCGGTCGACAGGACCTTTTCCTGCAGCAGCCAATACAGGCTCCAGTACGTTTCCATCGCGCGCTGGTGCTCGTCGTAGCGGGCGTAGGTCATTTCGAAGGCGCGCAGCGCCGAGAGCAGCGCCTCGGAGTTGCGCGCGAAGGGGGCGCGCTTGCCCTCGAGCGCCGCCACCAGCTGCCATTGATTGAGGAGGTCCACGTAGCGGCGCAGCGGCGAGCTCATCCACGCGTAGCACGCGACGCCGAGACCCTCGTGCGCCTCCGGATGCACGCTCAGGCGCACCTTGCCCGTCGACTGCACGCGGTAGATGGCGGCGACGTCGCGCTCGGCAAGCAGCTCTCCCCAGCTCGAATTGGCGAGGATCATCAGCTCGGACACCAGCTTGTCGAGCGGCGAGCCGCGCCTGCGCGGCACGATGCGCACGCGGCCCTCCTCGATGTGGAAGCTGTAGTCGAGCAGCGCGGCTCCGGTGCTCGGCCGGCCGCGCGTCGCCTCGAGACCGACGGCCAGCCGCCACAGCGCGCGCAGCTCCCCCTCGAAGGGCAGGCCGGTCTCGGCTCCGGCCTCGAAGGCCTCGTTCAGCACGTCGTACTGGGCGTGGCGCAGGTTGGCGGCGATCGCCACGCGCTCCATCCGCGTGTGCCGTCCGCGCACCGCGGTTCCTTCGGCAGTGAGGTCGAGATAAAGCGATACCGCCGCCTGGGCTGCGCCGTGGTCGAGCGAAAAGCGCTCGATCACGTCCTCGGGAAGCATGGTGAACTTGCGGCCGGGCATGTACGCCGTCGAGAGCCGCTCGCGGGCGATCGCCGCGAGCGGCGAGCCCGGCGCGATGCCGAGCGCCGGCGCGGCGATGTGGA
>Ga0114945_10000930_pt1 | contig 18560 bp, 18 predicted proteins | sample OV2TP3_FD_87194 | JGI IMG/M metagenome (GOLD analysis project Ga0114945, IMG submission 87194) | Hot spring microbial communities from Beatty, Nevada to study Microbial Dark Matter (Phase II) - OV2 TP3 | ecosystem: Environmental > Aquatic > Thermal springs > Hot (42-90C) | place: USA: Beatty...
AACAGCAGCTCCGCGCATTCCGCTACGGTGAGGATCCCCTGCTCCTCGAGAATCTGCGCCAGCGCGCGAGGCTTGATCTCTTCGGATTGCCGTTGAAGGGCGCGCTCCAAGTCGTCGTGCTTGATCTTTCCCTTGGCGACCGCCAAGTCTCCCAAGCGGAGACTCTGATTGACGCAGAGCGACCCCCAGAGTTCCGGGCTGGTCATCCGAAGAGTTCCTTGAGTTCCAGGGACAAGTCCTGCTCGCTCGCTACGGTCTCTGCGGCGTGCCGCCGTACCGCCTCGCGGGCGAGCGCCCGCACGTACGCGAGGTGGCTCTTGACCTCTTGCTCGGGGATTCCGAGTCGCCGGGCCACCTCCCCATACGACGTCTTCTCGGAATCGCAGCCCTGAAGTTCGTAGAGGTCGAAGGCACGCCAAGCGATCTCACGGTCGCCCGAGACGAGGCTCAGGCGGACCTCCTCGAGGGCACGATCCAGGAGCGACTGCCCCCACGCCCGATCGAAGAGCCTTTCGGGATCCGCGGCGGATTCGGTGGCCTCCAGAACCGCCGTCTCCCAGGGAATGCGGAGGCGGTCGCCGCCCCGTTTGATCCGATGTTCCCCGCGGGAGCGATCGACCAAAAAGTGGCGGAGCGCCCCCTTCAGGTAAGCCCGGAATCGCCCGCGCTCCGGTTCGTACCCGTCCAGCCGTCGACCCTCGAGAAGATCGCTCAAGAAATCCTGGGTCAGGTCCTTGGCGTCCTCGTTCGTGCTCTTCCAGACGGTGCGGACGTAGAGATAGATGGGACGCCAATACGATTCGATGAGGCGCTCGAGGCTTCGCCGCGCGTCCGGGGACGCCGGATCGCGAGCCCCCGCCACGATGGACCAGTGAGTGGAGGGGAACGTCGACGCCCCCCTCCGGATGTCCGTATCCGGATCGTGCATGATCAATGGGATTATACCTCACCTAGCGGATTCTCCGGCGCCGGCCTGCGTCGAAAAAAAAACCCTCCCACCGCGATCGGTTCAAGAGGGGATGAGGCGCGCGACGGACCGAAGGAGGAGACCGATGACCAGGACAACATGACTCCCGAAGTCAGGGCAGAGCCCGACGGTATCGTGTCGCCAACTCCGCCACCGAACTCCGACCTCCAGCACTAAGCGCTGAGACTCCTCCTCAGCCACCACCCCCGATCCGGCCTCCGCGGAGTCCTCTCCGCGGGGGCCGGTCCCGTTTTCCTCACGGCAGATTCTCCGCTTCAGCGCACGGAGACTGGGAATCGGATTGGAGGACATGATGCGAAAAAACCTGGCGATCGGAATCCTCCCCATGTTTCTCATCGCGTGTGGCGGCGGATCCTCAGGTGGCCAGACTCTCCCCACGGCGGAGAGCGCGGGCGAGATGGCTCACGTGGTTTCCAAGATCGCCTGGACATAGGACGGTTCCACCGCGGTCATCCTGCGAAGGGATGGGAGCTTGTGGGAGGGACTCAACGAGCTGTGCTTTGCCCCGGCAATGGGCGGGGCGATCACGAGGATTTCCGGCACGCAGCCATGTGGCTAATCAACGGTTAGTCTCGCAAGCGTTCCGAACTAGACAGCCATCCTCCTCCGGTCCGGGGCCCGGCGATCGGGCCCCGGACTCAATTTCGAATCCACCGCAAGAAGGTCTTGTCCTTGCGGCGGGCTCATTCTTGGTTTCCTCATGGTCTTCTCCCTCGAACAGTGGAGCCATGCCCAATTTTCTCCGGCGGAATCTCGCTTCCGCCGCACCGGGGGCAGAGGATTGCAAACGGAGGAGAAAATGAACAAGACGATCGCGCGCAACCTGTTGGCCCTGGCCGGATTCGGTTTTCTTGCCGCGTGCGGTGGAGGGGGCGGTGGAGGAGGGGGAACGGAAGAAGAAGTAGTAGTAGACGATCGAGTTCCCGTAACGCGAAAAGTAAGGAGTTGGAGTTCGTTCCCCACCAATGACGCGAGCCCCTTAAACAATTGGACCTTGCCTGGATTGTGGAATGAAAAAGATGAGGCCGAGTCTACGGACAGTATGTTAAGGTTTACGATTAGGAAATGGGTGGAGAAGAAAGTCGTCTACTCGTACAACACGGAAACGAAAGAAGGCGGCACCGCGGCCTCCCCGCAGGTCCCTCTGTCAGGCGCCGGAACCCACAAGGTCAGTTTCCGTTGCCACTATAGCCTCAACTCGGTGGATGTGATGTCGTACAGCCATGATCAGAGGTCGTTCGGAGTGGAGATCACGCGCCCTGGACATACGGTCACGAAGCGGTGGATTCAGCTCATCAACCAGGAGACTCGGTCCGATCCCACCGATGGTCGACGATTCGTTCGCTGCGAAAAGGACGACTGGCACACTCATGCCATTGATCTTGAAGCGGTCCGGTCCGAGCTCATGCTTCCCACGTGGGATGAAATCGGCATTCGAATCCTCTTCAAGTTCGACACTAAGGACGATGAGAACAACGACGGCGGCGCCGGGTGGTTCGTCGACAACATCGAGATCCTGAAGACCGAGCTGGAATAGTCGCGACATCGCTGGACGCCCTCCGTCTCAGACGGGGGGCGTCTTCATTTCGGGCGGTGGCACGCCCGTGTATACTGAAGATCGGAATGCGCGTCCGGTCGATCTTGCTCCTGGCCCTCGCCGGCTGCCCGTCGCCGAAGCGACCCGACATGGTGTTCGCCCCGGCGCAACTGGCTGAGGCGCGCGTCGGGCAACCCTACCATGCGACGATCACCGTCTCGGGAAACGTCACCCCCGTCGGAGGATTCCAAATCAGCAGCGGTAGCCTCCCGGAGGGTTTGAAGTTCACGCGCGAGGATCGCGCGAGCCTCGCGGTGATCAGCGGAACGCCGGAGAAAGCGGCACGCACTTCCTTCACCGTGAGCGTGTGGTGCTACGGGACGAACGTGTCCGGTCAGACGGCGGAAAGGAGATATGAGCTGATCGTCCGCTGACATCCCTTGACCTCCCGCCCCTGCGGGCTACACTGTCCGGGACCATGGGTTTCTTCCAGGGATTGGCCGAGAAATTCCGGCGAGGGCTGCAAAAGACCAAGAACGTCCTCTTCGCTCCCATCCGCAAGCTCGTCTCCGTCTTCCGCAACATCTCCGATGAGGACATCGACGTCATCGAGGAGGCTCTCATCGGCGCCGACGTCGGAGTGGACGCGACGCGCAAGATCATCGAGCGACTCCGCGTCTCCTACAAGAAGGGGGAGATCAAGACGACGGACCAGATTCTGCCGTTCCTCAAGGCGGATCTGAAGCAGCGGCTGACCGAGCGCGGAAACGATCTCCGCGCCGCCTCCGCGCCCCCGACGGTCATCCTCGTCTGCGGCGTCAACGGAACCGGGAAGACCACTTCGATCGCGAAGCTGGCGAAGTTCCTGAAGGACGAGGGTCGAAAGGTTCTCCTGTGCGCCAGCGACACCTTCCGCGCGGCGGCGGTCGATCAGCTCACGATTTGGGCCGAGCGGCTGGACGTCGACATCGTCAAGCACCAGATGGGGGCCGATCCGGCGGCGGTCGTCTTCGACGCGGCGGATGCCGCGGTGGCGCGCAAGGCGGACGTCCTGATCATCGACACCGCGGGACGGCTCCAAACGAAAGAGAACCTGATGAAGGAGCTCACCAAGATCCGCAACGTCGCCGCGAAGAAGATCCCCGGCTCGCCCCATGAAGTGCTCCTCGTTCTCGACGCGACCACGGGGCAAAACGCGATCTCCCAGGCGGAGCACTTCCGCGCGGCGACGAGCGTGACGGGACTCTTCCTCGCGAAATTGGACGGGACCGCCAAGGGCGGCATCGTGGTCGCGATCAAGGACAAGCTCGACATCCCGGTGAAGTTCGTCGGCGTCGGGGAAACGCCGGAGGACATCGCGCGCTTCAACGCCGATGAGTTCGTCGAAGCCCTCTTCGAGTGATGCCGCCGGCCCGATCGCTCCTCGCCTACTACAAGGCTCTGCGGAGACACTACGGCCATCAGCACTGGTGGCCCGGCGAAACTCCGTTCGAAGTGATGGTCGGCGCCATCCTCACGCAAAACACCGCATGGATCAACGTGGAGAAGGCGATCGCGAATCTGAAGGCGCTCGGACTCCTGGATGCGGCTCGCTTGGCGGCCATCGACGCCCCCTCGCTGGCCACGGCGATTCGTCCGGCGGGCTACTTCAATCAGAAGGCGAAGCGCCTCCAGGGATTCGTCCGGTGGTTTCTCGAGCAATTCGGAGGGGACGTAGAACGCATGCGCGCCGTACCGATTCCTCGGATGCGGGAAGAGCTCCTGAAGGTCAAGGGAATCGGTCCCGAAACTGCGGATTCGATTCTCCTCTACGCTTTAGGGCATCCCGTCTTCGTCGTGGACGCGTACACCCATCGTCTCCTCCAACGACATGGATTCGTTGGAGAAGAGGCAAGCTACGACGAGCTCAAGGAGATCTTCGAATCCGCCTTTCCTCCCGACGCGAGTTTCTATAACGATTTCCACGCGCAGATCGTCAATGTGGGGAAGGATTCTTGCCGTACTCAACCCCGATGCGACAAGTGTCCCCTCCGCCGGTTCCTTCCCAGCGGAACCAAACCCTGATGGGCGACTCATTCGCCATACCGGACGCCGTCGATGACCTTCATCATCTGCTTTCTGGACCCCTCCCAGCCGGCCTCCGGGCACCAAAGACGGAGCTCTAGATTCCTTCTTCCCTTCTGAAGGAACAGGCACGGATAATGATAGTTGCGCCCCTTCCATTGAAGCGTGACTTCCATCAGGAGCCAGTCGGCTCCCTTGCGATCCAGCTTCTTCTCCTGATGAGTCACATTCTTGCACGTCTTTTCCCATTCCTGGACGATATGTTTCGCACTCTCCTCATTCGTCCACCCCAATAGGTCGTAGATCAGGACTCCCTTCACGATGTCCTCGGCCGTGTCCAACGATCGGATCTCGCACAACGATCCCTCTTGCTTCCACCACTCGCCCTTTTGCGGCTTGGCATACGGCTTGAGTTCATACTGCTTACTGGGCAGGAAGAAGCTCACCGGGGGGTCCTTCCTCGCGAATTTCTCCAGCGAAGAGTCCTGCGGGAACTTCGATGACGCCCAGAGAACGAACAAGGCCGCGACGAGTTTGTCCATCGTTCTTCCTCCGTAGGGTTTTCCACCGATCCCTTTTGGAGAGGGCGATCGCCCGTTTGAAAAAAACACGCCCGTGGAGAATTCCGATTCTGGGAGGTGGCTACCCCAGGGCTCGAGGAGGCTGAGCCACGAGGGCATAAGAAAAACCCCCGGCCCTTTCGGACCGGGGGTTTTCAGAATTCGTTCGAGACTACTGCGCCTGTACGGGAGCGGCGGCGTCGCGCGTCACGTTGACCGCCTTGTATCCCTTGTCATCCTTCTTCAGTTCGAAGTCGACCGCATCACCGGGAGCCAGAGTGCGGAATCCTTCCATCTTGATCGCCGTATGATGAACGAACACGTCCTCGTTGAGGCCGTCCTGCTTGATGAACCCGTACCCCTTCTGATCATTGAACCACTTCACCGTACCCTTGGGCATCCCGATACCTCCTAAACTGAAAATTTACCGCGGGGATTCTACCGTTCCGGCCCCCCCTGTCAAGCATAAATTATCGGCGAATTCCTGAGGAAACTTCCGCTGGTTCACTTCTTCTCGTACTCGGCCACGTCGAGCTCCACCTCCAACGGGTTGGGCGATAAGACCTTCACCCTCATCCGCGCCAGTCCGCCTGGAATCTCCGGCGCCAGCCACATCCGCGTCACCGACTTGGCGGTCACGCCACCCTGCGTCGCCTCGACTTCATTCTCCACCCGAAGACACTTGAGCGTTCGGCCTCCGATCACCACCTCCTCCTCGGCTCGGCTGAGCTCGCGGACCTTGAGGACCGTTCCGGAGGGAGGTTTCAGCGGCATTACCACGCGGTCCTTCCGGGTCTCGCGCTGAATCGTGGTCTCCTGCTCCAGAATCAAGGAGTCCTTCGTACGCTCGACGAGGGTGAGCTTCGATTCCGAGCGAGTCTCGTTCTTTGCGTCGAGCTTCGTTACGGTTCGCACCCGAACCCAGGAACCGATCGCGAACGTTTTCCACCCTGAGGCCGGATCTTGGGCCGGGTCCTGGAAGAGGGCGCAGGCCAGGAGAAGAATCATGCGGCGAGTCTACGTGGGCGAGGCCGGAGCGTCAATCGTCAATTCGGCTTCACGAGAACACGCCGGACGGCGATGCCCCGCCCGCGCGCCGCCAGTCGAAAGTCCGAACCGCCGGGCTGGCGGTTCCCGAAAAAAGCGTCTCGCAATTCGAACTTCGCCGTCTTGATCTCGTTGCTTCCGGAGAACAAGACCTCGCCACCGGCCTTGAGCCACCGATTCGGAATCCCGAGCTTGGTGTCCGCGGAGTCGTACTCCAGAGTGAAGGACCCCGCCCCAAGGTCAAGGTAGTCCACCTCGACGGTCACGGACCGCCGTTCCCAGAACGCATAGGAGTCGTCGGCGTCGAAGGACAAGACGCGAGCTTGGCCCTTCGTCGAAAGGAGGCGGAGCGAGCCGATTTCGAGTACCTCGCCCGAGACGGGCGTGAGTCCCAAGGCGTGGGGAGCGTACTTGAGATTGTAGGCGATCCGTCTCTGTCCCGTCCAGGCGCCGGCCGGATTCGCGATCGTCTCGCCCTTCCGGAACTTCTCGACGAAACGAACCGTAGCCTCGTTTCGTTTCTCCGCGATCATGGACTCCCAAGTTTCGATCGCCACCATCGTCGGCTTCGATCGGAGTACCGCGCACCACGAGCGGGTGGTGTCCCGTTCTCCCGTTCCCACGGACATGATCTCGAGATCGCGTGGCCCCTCTCCCCATGCGTACCGGCGGTCGGCCGCGATCCCGATGGCGCTCCATTCCGCGACGAGAAAGGGCGATCGACCGCGGAAGTCCGCGCGGAATCGCTCGACGAGTTTCTCCGGCAGGGCGCGGACGGACGGCCGAAGCCATACCACAGGGCGTCCTTCGATCGCCGCCCATCGCTCGGGAGCATAGGTCGCATAGAATTTGCGGACTCCTTCGTAGTCGGCGTCTGTAAACGGCGCCAGTTTTGGGGACGGTGCGCCCTGGGCCGCTGTCTCGGAGACCACGGCCAAGTCCACGCCGGTCGATACCATCTCTTCCAAGTCCCGCGCGGTCGGTCGTGTGCAATAGGCCGCGACCAAGGGCCTACCGGCGGGGAAGGAATCGACGCGCCGCGCCCCCTCCTCGGAGAGCAGCGGATCCTGAATCGCGACAATCAATAGGAACATCGCAACTACTATAAGGACGGAAGCGCGGAGTCTCTACCGGTTTCTTGCACCGAGAGTCCCCGTGCGCTAGAATTCGACCTCATGATTATCGGGATCGGTAACGACCTCATCGAGATAGAGCGCTTCAAGACCGTGATGCGACGCCGGGGAGACCGCTTCCTCGAGCGGATCTTCACGGCGGGGGAACGCAAGTTTTGCGAAGCCAAGTTGAACCGCCTCGCGCACTACGCGGCTCGATTCGCCGCCAAGGAAGCCGTCCTCAAGTCGCTGGGGACGGGCTGGAGCGGCGGCATCCATTGGACGGATGTCGAAGTCGTGCCGGGGCGGGTCGCCTCCCTCGCGGCCAAGCTCGCCGGACTCGCGGCCAAAGTCGCCAAGCAGAAGAGGATCAAGGTCGTCCATTTGTCGCTCACGCACACGGATCGCTATGCCTCGGCCATGGCGGTGGCGGAGGGGTAGCTCGAGTTGGACGTAGGACATTGGACTCGAACCGTAGGATCTAGGGCGCGATCCCGCCGATGTTCCATCCCGAGAGCGCCAGAAGGCAATGGGCGCAGAAGAATCCGTCGGAGTACTTGTAGCTCATCACGCAAACGTTGTTCAGATCGTGCTCCCTGGGTTCCGCCCCGCCGGCGTCCTGCCGTCCGGGATTATGCCCCGGCGCGTGCTCCCGGTAGAGACAATGGCCCAGTTCATGAGCATGATTCTCAACGTATCCATAGGGCGTGCCGGCGGGTGAGGGACTCGAATACGCTTGGTCTCCGAACCACACAAGAGCGCCCCGATAGGGAAGGGCGATTCCGGAATGCCTCCCGAGAAAACGCGCCATCGACCAATTCGAATTGACCGGACCCTCGACGATCGTCAATCCAGGCAGGGATCCGTTCTTCGAGAACGTCCGAAGAAACCCGCCAAGCGCCCAGTAGTTCATGAGGTCGTCCAACTGATCGAGATCCGCCTGCAAGACGCGATTGTTCGGCGCCACCCGAGTGAGTCTCCGGGGATCCGCCGGAACGAGAGGACCTACCTGTTGCTGTTGCAGACGATGATCATAATAATCGGGCATATTGAGGAGGAGGTGCGCGAGAGACTCGGGGCGGGCCACTTCGGGCTTGTTCGCCGGCACGAACAAATCGTCGATCGAGTATTTGCGCGCGCTTGCGGCATTCCCCTGCTTCGCGTCGTCGATCGCAGTCTGGTAGGCCAAGAGATATTCATTCTCAGGGATCGGGACCGGTCCTTCGGCGCCCTTGTCCGGTTCCAATTCGCAGAAGGCGTGGGCGAAACGCAGGGCCAACTTCTTCATGTCGAACTTGGACAACCCCACCCACTTGTTTCGATCCATCACGTAGACGTCGCGCAGCAAAGATGGTCCATCCACTAGGGTGAGAGGCACCTGAGTGTCGTTGAGACAAGCGGCGACGAGATCCGGCCACACCGTATGAGGAGCCTCTTTCCGGAGAATCCGACTGATGCGAACGTTGCGCCAGACGACCATCGTGCCCGTGTCCACGCGTACGGCCCCCATGTCCTCGCCATCGCCGACCAGCGTCGGAGGTCCGATGTAGGCCCGAAGTTTGTAGCGATCTCCTCCCATTCGGGAAGGCATGAAGATGACTCCGGCCTCTCCTTCCGAATTCGTGCGTGCCCGCACGGCGTGTCGATGGGAATTCCCTTGCGGCGTGACCTTTTCGGCCTTCGGGAAGAACTGTTTGCGCTCCAGCGCTCGACCGGCGTGGGCGCGATGGAAGCCCGCGATATCCTGAACGCCGAAGATCACATCCGCAACGTCCGTCCCCTGCGCGGGATTGCCGAGTCCTCGCTTGCCCCCCCGATCCTTGTGGCAGTTCTTCGCATGGGCATCGCCCTGGCCTGCGACTCCGTGACCCAATTCTTGCGCCAGGCGGGCCTTGATCGCGGCCGGAGGATCCGGTCGATTGATCTGATCGTGCGGTGGAATCACGTTTGCGGGATTCGGAAGCGGGTCCGGTCGCCGGAGTTGGAAATACACCGTCGCATCGCGGACCGGTTCCCATTCGCCTTCCCCTTTGGCCTTCTCCACCTTCGCGATCAGGGGAATCCGTCCCAAGACCGGATTGTCGTCATAGTACTTCTGCTCCACCAGTTGGAGTTCCTCTCCGAAGGAGAACGGATAGGCGGGGTCGTCCAAGAGGTTGCGTCCGACTCCCGGACTGTTCATGTAGGAGTACCCGCCCGGCACGCGAATCTTGCAGAAGTTTCCCTGGGCGGGAAGCCCTGGAGGTAGCTTCCCCTTCCCCACCTTGGCGAACGGGGACTTGGCCGCTGCAATCACTCTCTCTCTGAGCGCGTGCTGGATGAGCGCGTCCGCCTGCGCGTCGGACCCGATGGCAAACACGTGTTCCTTGACCCAAGGCCAGCACCGCCGGATGGCGTCGACTCTCTTGCGATGTCGGAGAGGGAAGTAAAAGAGCCCCAGCACTTGGAGTCGTGCCATCCGCCCTTCCTCGGTATTGGGCGCCGTCGGGAACAAGTCCTCGATGCTCCCTAGCCGAAGACTGATCCGGTACTGGGGGCGAACTCGGAACGTATTTGCATGGGTCGGTGTATCTTCGAAGTCGGTCGCCGCGTGCCCGACTTCGGAGTGGGTGAAGATGTTCAAGCCGATGAGCATCGATCTCCCCTACAAGGACTTTCTCGGCAGCGCGCGCCCGTCCATGCGCGAGATGCGGAATCCGGTCCGCGACTCCGCGATAATCAACACCGGTTCGTGAGGTCCGAGATAGGCCGGTTCCATGGGAAGCCGCGTCGCGCACGCCGGAGCCGGCAGCTTCCGAACCGTCGCGCCGTCGAACAAGGACCATACCCCCTCCTCGTTCCGAAGGAGGATCGACGCCGTCCCGGCCGGACCCGGGCGTACCTGCGCTCGTACGAGGGTCGATTCCCAGGGTACGTCGACTTCCCCGGTCACGCGAAACTCGTCCGTCGCGTCCAACTCCCACGAGGCACACGCCCATCGATCCCCGCGCCGGAGGAGCACCGCGCCCCGAACTCGGTCTTCCAGATCCAGGAGCGCCCCGGCCGCGACGAACTCGCCTTCCCACCGATGGAGCGCTTGTGGTCGCTCGAACTGCCTGGGAGACCACGGAATCCGCTGGAGCGATGTGCCCTGAATTCCGGTGACGAACCGTTCTCCCTTCGATCGTGTATGGACCCTGGCCCAGGAGAGCGGAGGACCCTCCAGCTCCAGACTGGGCCCGATCGATGCGCCGTCCACCGAGAGACTCGCCAAGAGAATTCTGTTCGCCCGAGACAGGACCGCCCAACACGATGGGCGAACCCTGGTGTCCTTCACGGGATCGGCGGCGAGCGGTGCGAAGAGTCGCGCATCGCCGACCTCGAGCCGACCCGTCGGTGCGACGCCCAATTCTCGGGAGACGTGGGTATATCGAAGTTCGCGCCCCTCGAGCCAACCGACCCAGTGTCGCATGCGGTCTTGGCCGTTCGGGGGAAGCGAGGGAATCGGCTCGGCACCCGAATGCGCGACCGCAATCGGTAGACTCTCTTCGACGCCTCCGCCCATCCTTACGGAAAACAGACTCCGCACGATTCGGGGAGGATCGGAGGCCAGATCGACCCAAACCCCGAACGAGTCGCCGCCTTGAACGGTGTCCAGCGAAAGATTTCGCGGGACGACCGGCCGCACCCGGATCCGCGCGGGAGAAGAGAGTGTCGGGCCGGTGAGAACCGCGGTCACTTCGTAGTCGCCCGGCTCCACGATCGAAAGATGCGTCCGTGCGGAGTGGCAGGAGACCAGGTTCTTTCCCGGCGCGAGTTCGATCTCGGGCGCTCCATGAATCCCGCGGGAGGCCTTCGGCGGCATCGACTCTTCGCCGGTCCGAAGGTCGAGCACCCGGAAGCGCGCGCCGTCCTGAGGATCCTCGATTCGGACGGGCTCCGGGCCGACGTTGGTCACCGTCAGAAAAAGAAGGGGATTCTCTTGAACGAGGATCTCCTCCCGCTCGACCTTGAGTTCCGCGCGCAGATTCATCGGATCATTTCTTCTTTTTCGCCGGCTTCGTGCCCTTCTTCGGATGGTCGTGCACTTCCCGGAGCTTCTGGAGGAACGACTCGTCGGGCCTGTCGCGATCGGACAACCCAAACGTCTCGCAAAACTCGCGAATGGCCCCACGGTTCTGGGCATAGAGTTGATCGACGAGGGGTCCGGAATCGAAGCCGAGATTGTTCAGTCTCTGCTGGACGCCCGGAATGTACTTCTCCTCGCTCTCCAGTTTCTCGATGGGGTGGAGCTTACCGATCCCCAGGACGACGCTGATAGGGCCGCCCCCGACCAGGGCGCCGCTCTTGTCCTTGGAGGTCGGAGTGCGCACCGTGAGCTTGGCCTCTTTGGACGTCTCGGGGATCGCCTTTTCCACGAACATCCCGTTCTTGTCCGTCTTGCCCGTTCGCGCGGCGAATTCCTGATCGACCCAGAGATGGTATTCCGCCTTGGCCAAAGGAGAAAAGTCTTCGCGGAGGACTCGAATCCGCAGGCAGGGTTTCTTCTCCGGGATCACAAAGGGGTGGTTTTTCTCCGTCGCGCCGGCGACTTGATCGTCCTGCCCCTGCGGCACCACGACCACATCGCCGACGAGGAACATGTGCGGCGTTCGCTTCGCCTTCAGATCGGCATTCTTGGAATGGTTCCAGATGGTGCTCCAGTGGCTGACGCCGCGCTCCTTCGCGATGCGAAACAGATGATCCCCGCGCTTGCAGACGTGCGAATAGGGTTCCGCCACGAGGCTATCCTTTCTTCCACTCGCCCTTGTCCCGCCTCGGGAAGGTGATCTTCGCCTCTCCCGAGGGCACCCCTTCGATGCGCGCCTTCCCCTCCTTGTCGAGGCGACCGCGCACCGTCCGACCGTTGGGAAACACCGCTTGATAGAGCTCGCGCGGAATCGGCTTGCCGTCCGCGTCTTTCAACTCGATGCTGATCCAGCTCGCGTCCGACGGGCCGGCCTCCTCTTCCGCCCCGGTGCCCTCCGCCTTCGTCGAGCCCGCCTCGAGATCTCCCGGTTCGGATGGACTCGCCGCCGGTCGGGGCGATCGCGCCGCCACTTCCACTCCCGCGGCGGGAGCGGATCCGGGTCCGGAATTGATCTTGGTCTGAGCTCCGTCCAGCGTGACCGCGGCGCCTGCGATCGTGACCCCGGCCGCGTCGATCACCACGCTGCTCCCGCCGCACAAAAGAGTGATTCCCGCCGGGGACTCGACGACCACGCCGCTATCCGCCTTGAGGTAGTACGAGCCCGTGGTGTTTTCCGAGTGGTTCGCCAGGAAGACGTGAGCGGCATCTCCCTGGACCGAAACCGAGAGTTGCCCTCCCACATCCTTGGAATCGTGAGCGGTCACGGAGACATGTCGACTCCCGCCCACTTCGAGGACGTCGTCCCGCCCGACGTTTTCGTGACGGTCGTTGGCGATGCGCTCGATCTGGTTGCGTTCGACCACGAGATGGCGGTCGCGGGCGACGCGCTCCAAGGTGTCGTTTCCGACTCGGATCTCGTGGTTCTTCTGAGCTCGGATCAGAAACCGCTCCTCGTCCTGGAGATCCTCGAAGAGAACGGCATTGTTCGCGGCGCTCTGGAGCACTCCCTGGGTGTGGTTCTTGTCGACGACCGGACTCGGCGTTTCGGGGTTCGGCACCGCGCCTACGATGACCGGCCGATCGGGATCTCCGTTGACGTGCGCCAAGAGGACCTCGGTCCCCTTGTGACAGGGGAAGTGCATCCCATATCCCGAGCCGACATAGGGCTGGGCCATTCGAATCCAATGGGTGGCCTTCCCGCCGCCGCGCCCCGAGAGATCGAAGGGCACGACGACCTTGTACCGACCCTCGGAATCGATCTCGGCGCACTCCCCCTCCTTGGCTCCGTCGATCTTGGCGTTCAGGAGTCCCTGCACGGTCGGCTTCTGCGACTTTCGCTGGGATCGATATGCGATGTCCCCGGGAATGCACGTAAAGGAGTTTCGGTAGGATTGATGGCTCGTCGTCTCCCCCAGCACGATCGCCTGCTCTCCGATGTGTTCCACCTCGAGCAAGACATAGTCGCGATTGAAGTCGGCCTGGTAGTGCCCATCGAGGACGAAGACGCTTCCCGCGCGGAACGATCGCACGTCGCCCGCGCCCACGAACAGTTTCTCCCGACAGGCAAGTTCTTCCGCTCGGATCCGCGCCAGGCGCTCCCCGTCCTCCGGAGTCTTGTGGTGGTCGCCGTACTCGTACCGCACGCCCACCCCGTCTTTCGACACGGCCGCGTCGGCCCTTAGGCCCACATCGTACGTGCGGTAGTTGTAGTCCTTCACGACGACCTGTGCGGAGACTCGCTGGTGGCGGCGCGAAAACTCGGCGATCGTCTCCTCTTCCAGCCACGACTTGGGGATCTTCACGCCGGGCCGGTAGGGCGCGGCCTCTCCCGCCGCGTCCCAGGCGGTCGGCGAATCTCCGAAGACGATTCGCTCGTGATCGTCCTCCTGGACGAAGGAATAGAAAAGTCCCTCGTGCTCCAACCACCGGTGGAGGAAGTTGAGGGTGGACTCCTGGTACTGCACGACGTATTCCCGCTTCGCATACTTCTTCAGGTCCACGCTCCACGCAAAGTCGCGGTCGCGCTCCAGGCCCGCCTCACGAAGGATTTCATCCGCGATCTCGGGCAGGCTCCGATCGAGGAAGATCCGAGAGCGTACATCGAGGGAGAGATTCCAAATCCGGGGCACGAGAACCGCTCGGTACACGACCCAGTCGGAGTTCCGCTTCGCGTCGCGCCGATTCTCGCATTGCTCGAAAAGCGCCAAGGTTCCGTGAATCCAGAGGGTTCGAATCTGGCCGTGCTTGCCCATCGCCTGCTTGATTCCGATTCGAGCCGGGTTGGCCAGAAGGCGGGACGAGTCGAGGTCGGACTTGGCGGACACCAAATCGAGCTCGAACCGATAGGGAGCGGAGACGGCCTCGCGTCCCTCGAGCGTCGCCACTTGAAGCGTGTGCGGCTCCACGGCGTCGCTGTAGAAGGTGAGGTACCGGCCTTCCTCGGTACTCCGCATGAGGGGCGACATGAAGTTCGGGCTACTCTACTCGTCGAAAAGCCGAGACGTCAAGGAAGGGCGTGGTATAACTCGGAGCGTGGCCAAGTTCCGGGACTGCCCCGTCTGCGGGTCGACGTTCTTGGGAACGGACTGCCCGAAGTGTTCCTCGTCCCAAACGGTCGAGGCGTCGCCCCCCATCGCTCCCGGACAGGCCTTTCATGGGCTCGAGATCGCGGGCATGCTGGGTTCCGGCGGGATGGGCGTGGTCTACCGAGCCAAGCAGTCCGCACTCAATCGATTCGTCGCGCTCAAGATCCTCCCTCCCGAGAAATCGCGTTCTCCGCATTTCCAGGAGCGATTCGAGCGAGAGGCGCAGGCTTTGGCGGGCCTCTCCCATCCGAACATCGTCACCATCCACGATTTCGGCCGCGAAGGAGAGCTCTTCTTTCTCTCGATGGAGCTTCTCGAGGGAGGCTCGCTGCGGGATCGCATGAAGTCGGGCGCTCTCACCTGTGCGGATGCGGTCCGGCTCCTGACGCCGGTGCTGGACGCGCTCGACTTCGCCCACGGCCGGGGAATCGTCCATCGCGACGTGAAGCCCGAGAACATCTTGCTCGACCATGACGGAAGGGTAAAGCTCGCGGATTTCGGCCTCTCGAAGCTGATCGAGCCCTCCGCGCCGCGGCTCACGGCGAGCGGAGCGACGGTCGGTACCGCGCACTACATCGCCCCCGAGGTGATCGGGAATCCCGAGGCCGCCGACGCGCGCGTCGACGTCTATGCGGCAGGAGTCGTGCTCTATGAGATGTTGTCGGGGCGCGTACCCGTAGGCCAGTTCGATCCCCCGACCGCGATCGCGACCGTAAACGCGGTGGTCGCGCGCGCGCTGGCGCCCGATCCGGCGCGACGCTTCGCCACCGCCGCGGCATTTCGCGAGGCGCTCGCCGGCGCCCTCGACCCGCCTAGAGGAAGAGGCAGGATTCTCGTCATCGGCGGCGCTGTCACCGTTCTCCTAGGAGTGGGCGTTGTCCTCTATCGCCCCAGTCGTCCCTCGAAACCGCAACCGGTCCCGCCGATCATCGTCCCGGTGAAGAAGCCTGCACCGACCTTCGACCCGCGATCCGGGGTCCTCGTCACGCATTCGATGCAGGTGAATTCCGTGGCTTTCTCCGTCGACGGTACGAAGCTTGCCTCGGCCGCGGAAGACGGTTCGGTGCGACTTTGCCATCTCGCGGACGCCTCGACCGGCGCGAAGTCGTTCCGAGGTCTCTACGCGATCCACTCGATCGCCTTCCATCCGGACGGGAAAAGTGTCGCGACCGGTGGACGGGGGCGATTCGTCCACTTCTGGTCCGTGGAGTCGGGCCATCACGTCAAGGAAATCGAGTTGGATCGATTCAGCGTCTTTAGCCTCGCCATCTCTCGAGAGGCCGGACTCCTGGCCGTCGCGTGCGCCACGAACGATCTGCGGATGTGGGACATGCGCTCGGAAAAGTGGGGATGGAACCAATCGATCGGACGCGAACTTCTTTCGAACCGAATTGTCCTGGTGTTCGAGCCGGCAGGCACCCGGCTGCTCTGCGGCGATCGGAGCGGCGAAATCCAACTTCGCGAGGGCGGGAGCGGGAAGATCCTCGAGAAGTTCCAGGACGGCGAATCCGCGGTCCTCGCCGTGGCCTTCCGTCCGAGCGGGGGCCGATTCGCGTCGTCGCATCAGGACGGCAGCGTTCTCTTCTGGGACGTCGGGAATCCTCGACCGGTCCGCAGGCTCTCTTCCGGCGTGGCCCTCTCGGTCGCCTTCTCCCCGGACGGGAGTCTGCTCGCCCTCGGCGCCGACGGCGCGGTGCTTCTGTGGGAATCGGAAACGGGGCGAGAAGTCCAGCGCCTCGCAATGAAGGGCGAGGTGCGGGCGCTCGCCTTCAAGCCGGGCGGGGGCGGCCTGGTCGCCGGGAGCAGCGACGGCTCCGTGCGGATGTGGAAGCCTCAATAGAGGCCCTGCGAGGGGGGTCCCATCCCCCGCGGGGCCCATCGTGTAAGTGCCGAGGCGCACCTCTCGGCCCTAAGGTAGTCAGCGCATCCGCTGCTTCACCCGCCACGCTTCGACGGCCAGACGGTACTGGCGCGTCTCCGACGCCAGCGCGCACACTTCCCGAATCCGATCGACGTTGGATTCCTCGAGAAAGCCCTGCCGGAGGAGGCCGAATCCTCCCTCCGCAGGAGTCCCCGAGACCGGGTCGCCGGCGGCGGTGGTCGCGCTGAAGAGCACCCCGTCGTCGGAAAGCAACTTCTCCGCATTGGTGAAGCGGGAGAGTTGGAGTCGACCCAGCTGAAGGAGGGACTCGGGCTGGGTCGGATCCAATCCTTGGAACAAGCCCGTCGTGTCCACGAGCACACGCGTCACGTTCGAGGGGATGGTGACTTGGGGAACCAGGATCCGCCCTCCGATCGTCAGCGCCCCCTGCGGATCCAGTTCCAGACGGCCGCAACGCGTGTACCCCATCGAACCGTCGTCTTTCTGGACGACGAAGAATCCCACCCCGTCGACCGCGCAATCGAAATCCCGACCGCTCCTCTCCAGGCCGCCCTGGGCGGCGCTCCAGCCCGTCGGGATTCTCGCGCGATACCCCGGCTTTCCGGCTTCGATCACGTTTTCGCACCGCGCGCGGATCGATCGTCGCAGGTCTTCGAGCGGGGCGTCCGATCCCTCGGCCAGGCTCTGGTGGGCCTCGATCAGTACCGGTAGGAATGGATCGTCAGGGCGTGTCGGAGCGGGGGACGAGCATGCGGCGAAGGCCCCAACGAGCAAGGCGCTACTGTAGATCTTCATCGCTCTCCAATGCCTCTTTAAACCTGTCCAAGTTCTCGATCACCAATCCGCACCCACGCACGACGCACGTGAGCGGATCCTCCGCGCGGCGGACGGGAATCCCGACCTCCTTCTCGATCGCCTCCGGCATTCCCCGGATGAGCGAGTTTCCGCCGCACATCGTCACGCCGCCCTCGACGAGATCGGCCGCGAGCTCGGGCGGTGTCTGCTCGAGACACTCTCGAACCGCGCGCACGATCGCCTCGAGCGGGTCGCGCAGCGACTCCCGGATCTCCTCGCTCGTGATCGTCACGCGCCGGGGCATCGCCGTCATGACGTCGCGACCGCTCACCACCATCTCCATCTCCTGCTCCAGGGGATGGACGGAACCGACCTGGATCTTGATTCGCTCGGCGGTCTGCTCGCCGATCTGAAGGTTGTAGGCGCGGCGCAGGTGCTGCATGATCGCCTCGTCCATTTCGTCGCCGGCGATTCGGATCGACTGCTTCGCGACGATTCCGCCGAGGGAGAGCACCGCGACCTCGGTCGTGCCGCCGCCGATGTCCACCACCATGTTCCCCACCGGGTCGAGCATCGGAAGGCCGGAGCCGATCCCCGCGGCCATCGGCTCTTCGATGACGAAGACCTGGCGGGCCCCGGCGCGCTCGGTGGAGTTGATGACCGCCCGCTTCTCGACGGCGGTGATTCCGCTCGGCACGGCGATGACGACGCGGGGCATGATGCCGAATTTCCTGTTGTGGACCTTCTGGATGAAGTAGCCGATGAGCGCCTCCGTGATGTCGAAGTCCGCGATCACGCCGTTGCGCATGGGCCGGACTGCGGTGATGTTTCCCGGCGTCTTTCCGATCATCTCCTTCGCCGTGTTGCCGACCGCCTTGCCGTCGAGGAGGACCTTGTTGGTACCCCTTCGGACCGCGACGACGGACGGTTCGGAGAGGACGATCCCCTCACCGCGAACGTAGACGAGCGTGTTGCAGGTCCCGAGGTCGATCCCCATGTCTTTGGAGAAGACCCCGAAGGCCTTCTTGATGATGCCCAACATGTTCCCCCCTCTCCGCGCCGGATTGCGGCGATACGGGGAGCGCCGTCGTGAAATGCCGGTGGGCTCCCCCTCTCAAATCCTCTCCTGCCGACGCCTCTCTCCAAAGCGTCCGTTACGAAGTATAACTTACATTTGGTCGGTGAGAAGAAAAAAAGTATGGGTTCCCGGGGTCTCTTTCACCCCGGTAGAGTCTTCTGAGACTCTACCGGGGTTCAGCGCGGAGGCGCGGAGAAGAGATAAATCGGGGGAGCTTCCCGGCATGGGGAAGGTGGAACCAGGGAAGAGACGGCGGTTCTCCGCGCCTTTGCGCCTCTGCGGTGCAAGGGGAGCGTGAACGGT
>Ga0114945_10000932_pt1 | contig 18549 bp, 14 predicted proteins | sample OV2TP3_FD_87194 | JGI IMG/M metagenome (GOLD analysis project Ga0114945, IMG submission 87194) | Hot spring microbial communities from Beatty, Nevada to study Microbial Dark Matter (Phase II) - OV2 TP3 | ecosystem: Environmental > Aquatic > Thermal springs > Hot (42-90C) | place: USA: Beatty...
CCTCTTTGGCTCCATCGCATCTTGGATCGCGACGCGGCGCGGCGCAACGCGAGAGACGGCGCGGATTCGGGCGACCCAGGAGCGCCGGGAAGCGGCGCTGAAAAAGCTCGCCATCTACCAGGTGCAAATCGGAGAAGTGACGAAGTACCGGCGTAGGACGGCCCGAAACACCCTCGCCGAGGCCCGAGAGCGATTGGCCCCCGTGCTCGCAGGTCTCGCCGCGTTCATCGACGGGTGGCCGAACGAGCCCCAGGGATACTACCTTCGAGCGAAGGCGAAGATGGCCCTCGATGATGACGCCGGAGCGGCCGAGGACCTAAAGGTGGCGGTCGCCAAGTCTCCGGACTTTCGCCCAGGATGGACTCTTCTGTGGCTCCTTCATGAGCGCGCGGAGCAGCTGGTGATGCCGTTGTCGACTGGGGCGACCAAACAGGAGCTAGAGATCCGAGCGGAGAGGAGTCTCGAGATGTCTCGGCGGGGATGGATCAAGGGACGCGAACAGGAGGAGGCGGAGCGGTGGGGATTGGCGTTCACTGAGGATGATCATGTGATGGACTTGATCTTACAAGACTACCAGTATTGGCATGTCCACGATCTGGACTGCGTATCTGACCATTCCCGGGAAAAAGCGATTCTACAACAGGGCGTGGACAAGTACTTGTCGGCCGAATGCGCCATGCGGCTTTCCTTGACGTGCTTGGATCGTTCGGAACAGATGACCTGGATTGACAAGGCCATCAGCCTCGAGCCCGGCTACCCGCACGCATACTTCATACGAGCTCACCGACATAGCGCACGCAGAGAATGGGACAAATATCTGGCCGACGCAAAGATGGCGACCGAACTCAAGCCAACTGTAGGGGAGTACTGGATGATGCTTGGGAGTGCTCGGTCCATGTTGGGCGACACCGCAGGTGCGAGGGAGGCCTATACCAAGGCGGTGAACCTGATGCGGAATCCTGCCCTGGCGCATCACCTTCGAGGGTTGCTTAGTCTTGGTCAACGGCATTTCGAAGACGCCATCGAGGACTTCCGCTGCACCATCGCTCTGGATTCGAGATTCGCAGACGCCTGGTGTGATCTGGGAGGCGCCTTTCACTCAGCGAAGAAGGCGGCTGAGGCGCTGCAGGCGTATGGTCGTGCCCTCGAACTTAACCCGAAACACGCGAGGGCTCATCTGTTTCGAGGAGACCTCCTGATTCAGCTCGGAGAGTACGCCAGAGGCGCTGACGACTTTCTACGGGCGACCCAACTCGACCCCATGAGCGCGGAGGCCTTTTGCGGTCTGGGCGTAGCCCATCTTCTGATGAAGAAGCCGGACGACGCCCTGCGGGCCTTCGAATCCGCGATCGCCATCCGGGAAGTGTATCCGCTCGCGTGGTGCGGCGTCGGCGACGCGAGGGCCGCAAAGAAGGAGTGGAAATCGGCCGTCAGCGCTTACGAGCGTGCGCTGGAACAAGTGGGGGCAGAGTGGGACCAACGGCCCAAGGTCGAACAGGCCCTTCGCCGTGCCCGAGAGAGAGGGGACGAGAGATAGTCCCCCTTCCGTGCCGAGGAGATTGCGAGCAGAGAACGGAGGGATCCGGTACTCGCGGAAGGCGGCGTTCCAAAACTTCTAAGGTCAGGCCGGCGGGCGGATAGACGACCCGAATCCGGTCCTCTCGCGAACGCGCAGGCCGATCCTCCTTCCATGACTTTTTCGCGTTGACGCCACCTACTTGTGGTGACCAGAGATCGCTATCTGACGCCGGCCATCGTCGAGGATCTTCAGGAGAAGCTGCTCTTCGTCGGGGGCCCGAGACAGGTCGGGAAGACCACCCTCGCGCGTTCCCGCGTGGGGGTCAGATTCTGGAACTCGGGATCGAGAGCGAGTTTCAGCGGAAGGAGTTTGAGGGCGACAAAGCGGTCGAGCGCCGGTTGGCGATCCTGGGAGACAACGCCCATCCCGCCGCGGCCCACCAGTCGCACGATCTCGAGACTGTGGAACCGCTGTCCCGGTCGGAGCAGGATTTCCGGCTCCGGTGGCGGAACGGGCGGCGTCGTCTTCCGCGCGCGATCCGCCACCCACCGAGGGCAGGCGGCGTCCCCATCGTCACGGTCGATTTCGAGCCGCGTCCTCCTCCCGCCGGCGGTCTTTGCCAGGCCGGAATCGGTGATCTTCCCCCGCCCCTCCTCGCGAGCGACGTCCTTGAGCCGCCACACTACCTTCGATGCGTCGCGGGAATGCTTCGCGTGGTAGATCGCTTCCGTGTCAGGCATGACGACGTCGCAAGCGTCGCGGCACCGAGACGGGATGATCTTCGCACGGTCCCGGAGGCACGATCGGGTGGGAGAGCAACCCTTCCATGATTCGCGCGGCACCCTCGTCCGTGAGCGATCGGAGAGCCCGCTCGCGAGCTTGGGCGTCGGCCCCGCCGAGCCTTTCCGTTTTCTCTTTGAGAGGGACTTCCATCGTTCGCTGGGCAGTATGCCACGAACGTGGAAGGACTACCGCGCCGGTGGGGGCGGCTTTCCCGGAGGCACGGTTTTTCCGCTCGGCTTCTTTTCGATCTTCGTCACTACCGGCTCCTTGAGCGCCCGAATGAGATTGGCGTCCGGCGTGCTGAGGTAGGTGCCCACCATCGAGAGCAGCTCCTTCTTCTGGGAGAGGACGTCGACGGTCGCGAGCTTGACGCGCGCTTCGCCCTTGACGCGGGCATTGCTGAGCTCGACGGTCACCGTCTTGTCCTTGAGCTGCTTGCGGAGGAGCTGGAGGAAGATGCCGACGTTCGGGATCGTCCCGTCCATGGGCACCCGAACTTTGATCTCCATCCAAATGCCGTTGTCCCCGAGGGCGACGCACTCTTCCTGATACTCTCGCTCCCCGTCCCAGAACCAGACCTTGATGTCGCGACGCGAGACCAGCTGGCTGTTCACGAGGCGCGTGTCCATGGTCGATAGTCTATCATAACGGGAGGGCTTTGCTAGAATGGGGGCATCATGTGCGGAATCGTGGGATACGTCGGTCCCCGAGCGGCCTTGCCCATCTTGATCGGCGGCCTCCGTCGACTCGAGTATCGGGGGTACGATTCCTCCGGAGTCGTCCTCTTGAACGGACGCGGTCTCGAGTGGGAGAAGAGCCCCGGGAAGCTCCAAGCGCTGGAGGAACGGCTTCGTCGCCGGTCCTTCACGGGACGGACGGGTCTCGGACACACGCGATGGGCCACCCACGGAGGCGCGAACGAGCCCAACGCCCATCCCCACTTTTCCTGCGATCGGCGCATCGCGCTGGTCCATAACGGGATCGTCGAAAATTACTCCGAGCTCAAACGGGAACTCCGCGGCCATCGGTTCGCGAGCGAAACCGACACCGAGGTCGTGGCCCATCTCATCGAAAAGTTCCACTCGGAGGATCCGGATCCGCTCCGCGCGGTCCGCCGGGCGGTCGGCCTGCTTCGCGGTCATTTCGCGTTCGGCGCGATCTTCGCGGACCATCCGGACCTTCTGGTCGGCGCTCGACTCAATTGTCCCCTCGTCGTGGGGCTCGGAGAAGGCGAAAACTTCCTTTCGAGCGACATCGCGGCGCTTCTCCCGCACACCCGTCGCGTGATCCCGCTCGAGGAAGGGGAAATCGTCCGTCTGGACCGTCGCGGCGTCGGCGTCTTCGATCCGGAACTGCGCCGACGATCCCGCGTTCCGCTGGAGGTGACGTGGGATGCCGAGTCCGCGGCCAAAGGCGGCTATCCGCATTTCATGCTCAAGGAGATTCTCCAGCAATCGGAGACGGTCGCGGCGGAGCTGAGCGGGCGGGTGGAAGCGGAGGCGGGAGAGGTCCATTTCGACCGGATCGGGATCGGTCGCGAAACGCTCCGTCGACTTCGGCGGGTGACCATCGTTGCCTGCGGGACGGCCTGGCACGCGGGGCTCGTCGCCAAGGGGGCGCTCGAGGAGCTCACTCGCCTCCCGACCGAAGTGGGACTGGCGAGCGAACTGAGGTACGGCGACACGCCCTTCGATCGCGACACCCTCACCCTGGCCATCTCGCAGTCGGGCGAGACGCAGGACACGCTCGCCGCGGTGCGGAGCGCGCAGGCGGCGGGATCGAAGACCCTCGCCGTCACGAACGTCCGGGGAAGCACGCTCTCCCGCGAGGCCGATGGGGTTCTCTACATGAGGGCGGGTCTCGAGATCGGAGTCGCGGCTTCCAAGACGTATACGTCGCAGCTCCTGAACGCGCTTCTCTTCGCGATCCATCTCGGGCGTCTGAGGGGATCGTTGCCGCGGGCCCGGGCGCGGGAGCTCCTTCGCGATGCGCTCACCCTTCCGAACAAGGCGAAGGAGGTGCTCGAGAACGATCGATCGATTCGTCGATGCGCGGGTAGATTCCTTCGCGGGTTCTCCTATATGTACATCGGACGCCGCTACAACCTGGCGACCGCCTACGAAGGCGCCCTCAAGATGAAGGAGATCTCGTACCTCCACGCGGAAGGGTACGGAGCGGGGGAGATGAAGCACGGTCCGCTCGCCCTCGTGGATCGGCGAATGACGGTCGTGGCCATCGCGCCGGAGGGACGCGTCTTCGAGAAAATGGTCTCGAACATGCAGGAGATCTCCGCGCGAAAGGGAAGGCTCGTCGCCGTCGTGACGCGCGGCCGGCCCGTCCCGATCGCCGAGGAGATCTTCGAGATTCCCCCGTGCGAAGAGATGTTCTCGCCCGTGCTCGCGGTCCTGCCGCTCCAGCTCCTCGCCTATCACACGGCCGTCGGACTCGGCCGCGACGTGGATCAGCCGAGGAATCTGGCGAAGAGCGTCACGGTGGAATGAGCTGCCGGATCTGCGCCAAGATTCGCGGCGAGGCTCCGGCTTGGGGCGGAGCCCTCTACGAGGACGATCTCATCTACGCCGGTCACGGCCCCGCGGAAGAGGGCGACCGCGACGTCTATCTTGGCCGCCTCCTGGTCCATCCGAAGCGGCATGTCCCCGGAATCGCCGATCTCCACGACTCGGAGGCGCTCGCGATCGGACTCTGGACGACCCGACTCGGACGGGCGCTCGCCGCGGAGCACGTCTACGTTTTCGTACTCGGACACCAAGTCCCGCATGTCCATTACCACGTGATCGCGCGCCACTCGGGAACTCCGAGGGAATTCTGGGGCCTCCGAGTCCTGGAATGGCCGGGCGCGCCTCGCGGTCGGGAAAAGGAGGTCGCCGAGCTCTGCGCGCGCCTGAGGAAGTTCATCTCCCGGTGAACGCGTCTTTCAGCCGGTCGAGGATTCTCAGCAACGGTTCGATGGAGCGAGCCGCTAACGGCGCCGGTGCGACCCGTTGATCTCGGTGATCTTCACCACGTGAATCAGGTTGTACCAGGCGATTTCGTCCCCGATTCTTCGGCGAGGATCTCCGACCGCGACCGCGACGACCGATCGGCTGACGAGGGCCATTTCCGGGTGCCGGATGTCGACATGCTGCCCGCTCGAGATATGAAGTCGGATCGGCTTGAACGGCCTCCGGTCGAGAAGGGCACGAAGCTCGTCGGCGCGCATGGCCGAATTCTAATGCCGACTCTTCGGGCCCGCAAGAGACTCGTCCTTGATCGCCCCCCGGTTCCCGGGTTTAATGCCGTCTACCTTAGTATGAGATCCCTCTTCGCGATTCTCTGCCTGCAGGCCCTTCCCGCCCAGGACGCTCCTCCCCCGGACAAAAAGGCGGAGGAGGCCTACCTCAAGAGAGTGAAGAGAATCCAGCAGGCGATCGATTGGCTCGTGGACGGCGATGCCGACTTGCGCGCCGCCGGACGAAAAATCCTCCGCGAAATCGGTCCGGAGGCGATTCCCTTCCTGGAACGCAGGCTCGCCGATCGAGGGATGGGCGAGGTCTACGCGACCCTTCGCGAACTTCGCACCCGCGAGGGGAACTTCTGGGTCGAGGAGAAGGACCTCCCGACCGCGGAACAGATGGACAAAGACGTCCCGAAGCTCGCTCGCGACCAAGTCGACAAGTACGTCTTCGTGAAGTACCACGAAGCCTGGTCGCTGGCGAAGAAGGGACGCTACGAGAAGGCGGTCGAGATCGTCCAAGCGGTACTCGTCCTCGAACCGCGCACCGCCCACTCCGAGGGGCTGCGCCGACTCCGGAGATTCTGCGACATTCGGATCACCCAGACCACGATGTGCGAGGCTCAGGCCATTCCGGCCAAGACCATCGCGATCGCGGGGGAAAAGGTCGAGGTGAAACTTCGACTCCGCAACGTGAGCAAGCAGCCGATTCTGATCGCCTTTCCGGCCGACGGCCAGGGCTTCGCGGTCGTGGACTATTCCATCCGGGTGCCGATGCCGAAGGGCGACGTGCATGAAGCCTCCAAATCGCAGGAGATTCGGATCGAGAAGGAGATCTCCATCGCGGTGGGAGCGGAGTGGGAATCCTCCTTCCCCATGGATACGGGTACGGCGCTGGAGGAGGCCCAGGAGTTGAGAATCGTTCAGGTCCAAGCGTGGATGCAACCGAGTCGGATCGACCTCGGGACGATTCCGACGAACCGCCGAATCGTGTTCGAACCCGCGGTTGTCAAGATCGTATCCCGGAAGTACGAGAAGGACCTGACGAATCCTCTCGCGGCCTTAGGACGATACATGGACGGCGGGACGGTAAACGACGTCTTCGTCATGGCCCTCCTCCTGGAAAAGGAGGACCGCGAGAAGGGGATCGAGCTTCTCATCGGGGCGATGCGACATGCGGAAAGCCGCGTGGGCCAGACGTTCTTGGCCACGCTCCTGACGTTTCTGACGGAGCAGAAGCTCGGGCCGGATCCGCGCGCGTGGAGGGCATGGTGGGAGGACCACAAGAAGGGCCAACGATGACGCGAACCCCGGCCGAGCAGTTCGCGCTCCTGAAGCGGGGGACCGCTTCGCTCACGACCGACGAGGAACTCCGGAAGAAGCTGGAGACGGGACGACCCTTGCGCGTTAAGCTCGGCGTCGATCCGAATCGACCGGACCTTCACCTAGGCCACTCGGTCGTTCTCCGCAAGCTCCGTCAATTCCAAGAACTCGGACATCATGCGGTCCTCATCATCGGAGATTTCACCGGGATGGTCGGCGATCCGAGCGGTCGCTCGAAGGCGCGAACCCAACTCACGCCCGCCGAGGTCGAGGTGAACGCCAAGACCTACTTCGACCAGGTGGGTCGGATCTTGGACGTCTCGAAGGTCGAGATCGTGCGGAATTCTCAGTGGCTCAAAGCCCTGCCCTTCTACGAGCTCGTCCAATTGGCGGCGAAGATGACGGTGGCGCGATTCCTGGAGCGCGACGATTTCCAGAAACGCTACCGGGCCGGCGTGCCCATCGGACTACACGAATTCCTCTACCTCGTGATGCAGGCCTACGACTCGGTGGTCGTTCGGGCGGACGTCGAGCTCGGCGGAACCGACCAGACCTTCAACTTCATGGTCGGGCGCGACCTGATGCGCGACCTCGGAATGGAACCCCAAGTCTGTCTCACGATGCCGCTCCTCGTCGGGACCGACGGCAAGGAAAAGATGTCGAAGAGCCTCGGGAACTGCATCGAGATCGCGCTGGATCCCTTCGAGATGTACTCGAAAGTGATGTCCGTCCCCGACGGGCTGATGAAGGACTGGTACACCCTTCTCACCGAGCTTCCGCTGGACGAGGTCGAGCGCCTCTGCGACGGAACGAAGACCCATCCGAAGTCCGCCAAGGATCGGCTCGCGCGCGAGATCTCGGCCTGCTATCACTCCCGCGAGAGCGCGGACTCCGCCGCCGAAACGTGGAGGGAGAAGTTCTCCGAGAAAAAGGTCGTCGACGTGGAGGACCTCGCCCTGGAGGGGGCGCGCCAATCGCTGGTCGCGCTGGTCCGCGCCACCGGGATTCCGAAATCCAACGGCGAAGCGCGGCGGCTGATCGAGCAGGGCGGGGTCGAGCTGGACGGAGCCCGCGTCACCGACCCGCATGCGGAATTCGACCTCAAGGCGGGCGCCATCCTGAAGGTCGGCAAGAAGAAGCGGTTCTTCCGTCTCAAAGTCAAGTAGTCGATGTCGGATCCTAAGGACAATGCGACGGGAGGGGGGCGGGACCTCCCCGAGATCCCGGGCTATCGGATCCACCGGCGCGTGGGGGCCGGGGGGATGGGGACGGTCTATCGCGCGACCCAACTCTCCCTCGACCGGACCGTGGCCGTAAAGGTGCTTTCGCCGCGCTTTTCGCAGGACCCGCGCTACGTCGAGAAATTCCTTCGGGAGGCGCGCGCCGTCGCGAGGCTCCAGCATCCCAATCTCGTGGCCGGAATCGACGTGGGCGAATCGCGCGGCACGTATTTCTTCGTCATGGACTTCGTCGAAGGAAAGACTCTACGACGCCTTCTCGAGGAAGGGCGACCCTCGGAACCGGAGACGCTTCGCATCGCGCTCCACGTCGCGTGCGGACTCGAACACGCGCACCGGCACAAGATCGTGCACGGGGACGTCAAGCCCGGCAACATCATGATCATGGAAGACGGTCTTGCCCGCCTGTGCGATCTCGGCTTGGCGCGCCGAACGCGGGAATCGGACGACATGGCGTTGGGGACGAAGCACTACGCCGCGCCCGAACAGTCGCGAGGCCGGCCGCTCGACGGCCGTTCCGACATCTTTTCCTTGGGAATGACTTTGGGGCAAATGATCACCGGACGGATTCCCCCTCCCGTCGCGGAGATCGCCGGGCCCGTCGGCGAACTCGTGCGTCGGATGACCGACCCCGATCCCGCAAAGCGCCTTTCCTCCGCGAGCGAGACGATCCGCGAGATCGAGGCGCTTCTCACCGCTCCGGCCGCCTCCCCGAAGATCGCGCCTCCCCTGCGGAGGCGGATGGTGAAATCGTCGTCGAGTTCCCTCCTCGTCCCCCTCCTGCTCGTGCTGGCGTGCGCGGGAACCGGAGCCTGGTGGATCTGGTCCCGGTCGCGGGGTTCCTCCAAGCAGGAGCCGGCGGTCCAGAAGAAGGAGGACTCTCCGGAGAGTACGATGGAGCGCGATCGCCTCGCGGAGGACGAACTACGGGAGATCGGAGCCGCGAGGGATGCGGACGCGGGGTTCGAGAACTCCGCCGAAATCCTCCGCCGATATCGCGAGTACCGGCTGCGTCACCGCGGAACCGCCGGGGCGGCGGCTGGGGCGAGGGAAGAGGATTCCTACCGGGCCCGGCTGGAAACCGCCGCGAGACTGCGCTACGCGGAGCTTCGCCGGACGGAGGAGCGCCCGCGAGGGGAGGGACGGCTCGGAGAGGTTCTCCGCCTCTACATGGCCTTTCCGGCGAAGTTCCTCGGAGCGACCGAAAGCGGCGAAGTCGTGCGCGGCGAGATCGCGCGGCTCCGACGACTCATCCTCGAGCAGTTGACGGCGGACAGGGCCGCCATCGAAGGGTTCCTCCGGGCCGGGAGATTCGACGAGGCGGCGTCGCGTCTCGCGGAGGTGGAGGCGTACGCGGGAGACGAGCATCGGGAGGAACTCGGCCGCCTTCGCGAACGGATCCGAGCCGCGAGAGAGGAGCGCGCGAACGAGGCGAGGCGGGACCTGGCTCGGAAGTACTCGGAAACCGAGCCCGCGTTCCGGCAGGCGATGAAGTCGAGGGACTACCGCGGAGCGGCGGCGACGATCGTCAAGTTTCTCGAGGCGGTCGAAGATCGCGCCGCCCTCGGGACGGACGGTCCGGAAGCGACCGTGCTTCGCGGGCTTCTCGACGGCGGCCAGATGACGGAGATCGCGCGGCTGTGCGACGTCGATCCGGAGAGCCCCGAGCGCGTGACGCCGGGAGAGTCGGCGCTCCTGGACCTTCGGGCGGTGGCGTCGATCGAGCTCCTCTTCCGCGACGCCGAAGCGGGGCTCGCGTATTCCGTTCGCGCGGAGGAGAAGGAGAAGTACGCGTTGGCGAGCCTTCCCGGAAAGCGGACGTACTTCGCCCACCGCGACGGCCGGACGTGGCTCTACGTGGAAAACGAGCGTCGGGTTCCGTTCGTGGTGCGCCGTCATCCCGGCGAAGCGGATCTGGTATCCTTGGCGGCCCGCGGCTTGGACGAGAATCGGGAGAAATCGGAGAAGGCGTTCGAAGAATCGGCGCGCCACCAGGCCGCGGCGGCGCTCCTCTTCCACCATTCCGGATCTCCGCTTCGGGCTCGAACGCATTTCGAGAAGGCACGCGCGCTCGGCGCCCGAGGAGTGCGCATCTATCTCGCGAGCCTGGGCGCCGCCGAAGAGGCCCGTCGGCGGGAGGCGCTGACGAAGCTCTGGGACGACGCCCGCGAACACTACGCGAGACGCCGTCTCCTGGAGGCGCGCGAGGCCATCCAGGAGCTGATCCAGAACGCCGATCATCCGCTGGTGCGGGGTTGGCGCACCGAGATCGATCGGCTCCTCGCCCGGATCGACTCCGATCTCTCCGAAGCGGATCGTCTCGGCTCGGAACTTCGGGGCACGGTAACACTCCTCGATGGCGGCGAGGTCCGCGTCCGATACGATTTCTCCGAACGGAAGCAGTTCGACGCCTTCGAAGTCCTCTCGCTCCGGAAGGGCTCGTCGTGGCGATGGGAGGACTCCGGACTCACCTCCTCGGGACAGGCCGCCGCGATGCGATGGAAGACCAAAGTCACCGGCGACGTCGCCGTCGAGTACTCGCTGCGCCCGATTGAGGATCCCCAAAACCTGGTCACCGAGCTCTACTTCCGCCCGGAGGATAAGCGGGCCTATGCCGTGACCTTCGGGTTCGACTGGGTCGGCCGCGCTCAGGGCGATCGGGACAACGCCGTCGAGGATTTCCACAAGATGCCGCGGACGTGCCTTCTCAAGTATCCGGTGAACGTCGACATCTCTCAATGGGAGCGTTCCGTCCAGTGGGACATCTGGAAATCCCGCCTGGTGGGAAAGGCGATCTCGGACGCGAAGCCGCAGCGGGGTCGACTCCACTCGGTCCGCATCGAGAGACGGGGCAAGTCGATCCGGCTCCTCTTGGACCGCGCGGCGGTCTGGGAAGGCGAAGACGGGGAGTATTCCACCGGGACCATCGCCTTCTTCGCCGACTCGAAGACGCGGATCGACGACGTGGAGATCACGTTCACGCCCGGAAAGTGACTACGCCCGGAGTCCCGCCGTCGCGGAGCGGATCGTCTCCGTCGCGTACCGTCCGAGGGCGCGAGGCGGAGGTTGGACGGATACCCCGAGGCGATGGGCCGTCCACACCACGAGATCGCACATGCGAACGATGACCGGCCGTCCGTGGGGATCCAGGGCGCGCACGGGCTCTTCGTCCTCCGCCCACGGAAGCATCGCCTTGGCGAGCGAGCGGTCTCCGATGTAGACGACCTGATCGCAGAGGAATTCCGCGTCGTCCGGGGGAGCCGTGGGAATGCGCTTCCGGAGAGTCTCTCTTTCGGCCGGGGCTCCGAGTCGCACGAGAGCGGCCTCCGCCCAGGAGCGGGCCCGCGCGTCGATTTCCCGAGCCGTCGATTTTCGCAGGGACTCGAGAACGTCCTTCCGTCCCGTCCGGCCGACGGCTTGATAGAGACACTCGCGGACGAACGGTTCCGTCTCCTTCGCGGCGGCGGCGAGGAGCGCGGTGGGATCCGGGAGATGGTGGATTTCGGAGAGACTCTTGGCGGCGAACGCGACGACCTGGAGGTCGAGATCCGCGAGAAGCTTCAGGAGTAGTTCGCCCGCTCGCAAGCCGTCGCGGCGCGCAACAACGGCCACCGCGAGTTCGCGGGCCGCTTCGTCCAAGCCGGCGAGCGCGGCGGCGACGGCGTCGTCCGCGTCCGCGGGCGCGGAGGCCGCGCGATCCACGACCCCCCAGTCGTGATCTCGAATGGCCCGGACGAGGTCCGCAGAGTTCACGTCAGAAGGGGACGTATTTGCGGGCCAGGACGGCGGATCTCAAGACGGCGACCTGGGCGCTCTGGCGGACCCGATTGAAGGACTTGATGCCGAGGAATCCTCCCGCACGGGGGCCCACGGAGCCGTCCCCGTAGCCGACCCTCCGGCGCGGCTCGGTACTCCTGCAGGTATGGCCGGAGCCGGGGAGGGGATGGAGCTGCGCCGCATTGTGCATCAAGTTGCGGTGCCCCCAGATGTCTTCCTTGATGTTGTCGGCCGGCGGCTGTTCGCCTCCGCCGTAATGAGCGAGATCGAGAAGGTGGCCGATCTCGTGCGCCAGGACGTGGGAGTACTCGTAGGTGTCGGTCGGCGTCGCGACCATGATTCCGCGTCCGGGCCGCGGACTCGGAGGCGAGGGAGCCGCCGCGACGAGGGTGTCCAGCACGTCCTGAGTGATCCCCTGTCCCAGCGGTTCCTGGAAGGAGGTCGGTCCTCCCGTCTGCAAGGCGAGCGTCCGGACGAAGTAGGCGTTGAGAGCGGCCGCATCGGGTCGGAGACCGAGCACACGGAGATGTTCCGTGACGCCCGGCGGGGTGGGCATCCTCGGCGGAGCGGCTTCAAAGGCCATGAGACACACTCCGGGGAGGATGAACCCCGTGACGCTGTCGGCGAGAGGGGGAGAGCGCACATCCAAGGTGACGCCCGCGGGAGCGAGGAAGTGGTTGGCGCGGTGGAAGGCGTCCTGAATGTCCGCAAAGGACATCGAGGGTCCGGTGCCATTGATGCTTACCATGTGGACCGCGACCGGAATGCGCAGTCGCGGATGGACGCGAACGGCCAGCTCCGCCATGACGGGACCTCCGGCCGCGCCGAAGTGAATCTTGACGAGAGTCATTCCGCTTCGACGGACGCCCGCGGCTCCGCGCAGATAGAGGGTGTCGCCGGAGCGGCCCCCCGAGTCCGACGGAGAGAGAGAAGCCCCAGCAGCGGGATGAACGAGCTCCACGAGCGAAGCATCGTCCACAGACGCGAAGAGGAGCGCGCCGCTCTCGAGACGATCCCGGATGACCCGGATCTGTATCGTGGAGCCGGGCATGACCCCGACGACCGGCCCGCGTGCGGAGCAATTCGAGTCGGTCTTGAATCCGCGGTTGTCCAGATCGGGGGCCGAAGGATCGATCCCGCCGCTGTCCGCCCGGGCGAATCGAACCGGGACGACTCGAAGTACGGCGCTGGAAGGGTTTTCGAGCAGGTGGAGATCGAAGCTCATCCTTATCCTCCCACGGCGCTTTGAAGGGCATTGCGCGTCTGATTGCCCACGATGCCATCCAGGAGCAGGTTGTGATCGAGCTGAAAGTTCATGACGGATTGCTGCGTGCGCGGACCGTCGTCGCCGTCGTCCGGCGTGTCGTTCTCGATCGGAGAGAGCAAGTATCCGGTCATGTAGCCCAGGACGTCGAGTCGCTTCTGGAGTCCCTCCAGGGACGTGAGGGGCTGAAGTCCCGCGTGGAGATGAATCGGATAGTCGGTGTTGAAGAGGCGAAGGACGTGTCCTTCGCCGGGGAGGTACTCGATCGGAACCTCGCCGTTACCGTCGGTCGAGCCTCGGGCGATTTCGACGCCGTTGCGGAGAAGGATGTACTCCGCTCCCGATATGCCCAGACCGTTGGGCTCGCCGCCGCAGATCTGGAATCGGACCTTGAGTTGAATCGGATCGCGGCGCTCGGGTTCGGGCGCGGCCGGCCCAGGCTCGGGGGGAGTCTCGGGCGCGGGAGCGCTTCCCCCTCCTCCGAGGTCCGGCGAATAGGAGAGGACCCGGAGTTCCCCCGTGCGAAGACGGCGTTCGATCTCCCGGCTCAGCTCTTCCGGGGTGGTGGGAACTCCCAGCGAGAGTCGGTCGCCTTCCAAGACGTCCTCGAGAGGGTCGCCTCCGAGGATGTCGAGGGAGACGCTCCGGACCAGAGTCTCCGCCGACTCCGCGTCGGCGAATTCGTGGAGCGTCGCGCCCGGCGGAACCTCTTCCTGGCGGTCGATGAACTCGTGTTTTCGGCCGCCGAGCCAAAACAGAACCCTCACGGATGTCCCTCGTCGTCGACAAGATTATGGAGCGGGACGACGGGTCGGGTCAAAAGAATCGACGGGGGTCGAGTATAGGACAAACAAACGCCGGAAGGAATTGTCTTCGTGGGTCTCGCGAGGATCAAGGGGAGCGTTCGGGAGTATGAAATCGCGGTTCGGAGGATCGAAGAGCGTCCTCCATAGGCCTTCCTCGACCGCTGGAGAGGCGGCGTCGGCATCCGGGAGGGACCGGGAACGAGGCATCACATCAGGAACCCTTATCGGACTGGGCTAGGAGCGTGTCGGCCTAATCAGGCCGACACGTTCCTGGAGCCTGCCGGACCCGCACGAATGCTGAAGCGTCGACACGATCGAGGTTCCGTATCCACGCGCGCGAGACGACACAAGGCGGAAGTTTCTCCCGCATCCGGCGATGCGTGCCGGGGCGCGGATCGCCCCTACGTCAAAGCCGCCGCAATGCGCCCACTCCGGAAGAGCTTCAGCAGATTGTGCCCCGCACACCAGAGCGCCCACTCTCTCTTGACTCTCTCCAGTCCCCTCAACCAGAAACGAATCAGCCCTCGTGTTCGAGTTTGGCCGAAGACCGGCTCCACCGTCACCGTGCGTAGCGCGTAGGTCGCTCGACCCGCCACGGTCCTCAACTTCCGGATCATTCGCTCCTTCCGAGTCGCGTCGGTCGGAATCCGTCCTCGCGTCGCCGCCGGAGTCTCCCCGTGCTTGATCCGCTCCGCCGCCATGAACGGATCTATTCCATGGCCCTCTACCGCCTTCACGTTGTCTTCACTGAAGTATCCTGCATCCGCACTGAGTTCCTTCGGACGTTCCCCCGTGTTGGCTTCGATCCGTTCCACCATCGGCTCCAGATGCGGCGCGTCGGCCGCCTGATTCGTTACGTCCACCGCCACGATTACCTGATGCTCCTGATCCACCGCCGCTTGCGCGTTGTATTCCTGGATGAACGCCTTGTCCGAGTTCTTCAGGATCCGGCTCTCCGGATCCGTGAAGTTCCTCTGCGCCTTCTCCTTCGGCTGCTCCGATGGCTCCGGCGGCTTTCCCGGCTTCGCCGGTTCCCCCTCGCGCTCCCGTCGCGTCCTCTCCTCTTCGTCCTCGCGGCGAATCCGCTCCGCCTCCGCCTTCGCCTCCGCCTCCAGGGCCGCCTTCGCCTCCTGAATCTTCGCCAGCCGGCTCTCTCGCCTCGCCAGTCCCTCCGGCCACTCGTCGCCCCGCTTCCCCTTCCCGTACTTCTCATCCTCCCCTTGATCCGCTTCCTCGGCCTGCTTCATCAACTCTTCGATTTCCCCCTTCAGTTCCGCTTCCTTCTTCACCATGTGCCCGTAGCTCATCGCCTTGTGCTTCGACGCGTTCGCCTTCACCTTCGTCCCGTCCAACGGCACAGGCCCCAGTTTCACCAGCCCCGCCCTCTGACACATCTTCAGCACCTGAAGGAACAACTCGGCCAGCGCCTTCAAATGCACCCGTCGAAACGTCGCGATCGTGTCGTGGTCCGGCTTCTGGTCTGCCGAGATCACCCGGAAGGCCACGTCCTCCACGCACTTCCTCTCGATCTGCCGGCTCGACGGCGTCCCCGTCACGTACCCGTACAGCAGCAGCCCCGTCATCATTCGCGGATCGTACCCCGGCATCCCACGGTTCGTCTTCGCCCGCTGTCCAATCACCTTTCCCTCCGCGTCCTTCACCTCCGCAAAGTCGTAGAACGCGTACACCTTCCGCAGATCCAGTGAGGACACCACATCTATGAGGAAGTACGCCAAGTGGTCCTTCGACAGCCACTCCCGAAGGTCCGGCGGGAACAGCAGTGGTTGGTCAGGCTCGTACGCTCGGAATGGTGCGCTCATCGCTCTCCCCCTGAAGGGACTTCACACTGTCCCTCCATATATAGGGGAGGTTTCGCGCAGAGGGGGGGCTCGACGCGGACCACGGACGCTACGTTGATACTCCCCCGTGACTCTGCGGCTTCGTGACGGTTACGCGCCCTCGCACGTCCGGTCACGCAAGACGAATAGTCCGACAGGCTCCTAGATGATCTCTCTGCCGTGAGTCTTCTCCCCGGCCGGATTGAAGCCGCCGTGGGAGGCGACGTGGCGCCCCGCGCGCCGCTTCCGCCTGAACTCACCGGCGCCGAACCGTAGCCTGTGACGTGTACCGCGACCCGGCGCGGCGTACCGGCAGGATCCTACGACAAGCGGGCGCGAGGACAAGAGGAAGCGAGCCAGGATGCGAGCAAGCTTCCAGAGCGACCACCTTCGGCGGGAGAGAATGCGGCGGTAAGTCGATGGATGCCCCGACGCGAGGCCCCCGAGAGTTCGGAGGAGGTTGGAGACTGTCCGCCGCCCTGTCGTGAGGATAGCCGACACGAGCAGAAGGATCCATCGCGGGAAAGTGGTTTTTGTGAAGGCGACAGAGAACTTCAGGAGCAGCGATTCCGCGTTCTTCGATATCGCCCGGAGAGGGCCGCGTGAGAGCCGAAGCCCTGCAGGCCTTCGCGAACCCCCTGTGCGATGAGGATCACCGTTCGCGCGCGATGTCCCGCCTCATGGCCCCATGGATCTTGAGCGCATGCAGGAGATGGCGCCCCCAACTCCGGGCGAGCGAATTCACCTTCTGCCGGTCCGGAGCGGTCCAGTCGATCTTCTCCGCCATCGGCCCGTCGAGCAGCAGTCGCAACGCCCGCACGTCGGAAGGATTCCCATCCGGCGGCGGATCGTCAAGGGAGGAGTAGTCCCAGTTCGCCTGGCCGTCCCCGGCGAGGACGCGGGCAAGGCAGGTTTCATCGGAGCTCAACGTGCGCCCGTCGCCGATCCGCGGCTTTCGTAGAGACACGAAGAGCACGGTCTCCGCCCCGGAAGAGCGCGCAGTCGCGATCGCGGTGGCGAGGTCTTTCGACTCCAGGACGTTGACGAGCTGAACGGGGCCTCCCCGCAGCCCTCGCACCGGAAACGCTCCCGGCTGGCTCCGAACCGCCCAGCGCCTCATGCCGGCGACCTGCCCGATGAGACACGCTTCCGCTGTTCATACCTTCCTGCCGATGAATATCAGATCGTCCCCGTAGAGTTCGCGCACGGTGCACACCTCCACTCGGGAACTCACGAATAGGCGGCGCAAACTCTGGCGGCCGAATAGCGACACGTGCTCGGGCCAGTAGTGAAACCAGTCGCTCCCCCGGGCATGGTCGTGGTTTGGCGTATGGACGTAGAGGTACCCACCTGGGCGAACCGCTCGGACGAGCTTGGTAAAGGCGGACCTGGGATCTCCGAAGTGTTCGATCGTATGGATCATCACCCCCACGTCGAACTCGGCCTCGTGCGGACACGCCCACGTCTCCCAGTCCCCGCAGTGGAGTGGCTTGGTACCCTGTCGTGCGGCCAACTCCAGCGCCACCGGTATGAAGTCGACTCCCGCAGTTCGGATTCCGGCCCTCTGAAGTGCCCCGCTGAACGTTCCGTCGCCGAGCCCGATCTCGATGGAACTCCCCAGCGAGACACCTTGGGACCCGAGCCAGCCTACGAACCATTCTGCTTCAGCCGTGCGCATCCTCGCTGCGACTGGGTCGGCGCGGTACTGCTCGATGTAGCGCGACTGATAGATTGTCCCTGAAAATTCACCCCGACTGTACCGGCGCTGGATCGTCAGTCCGCAACTGCTGGCTCTGCACGTGAACAGTGGCGTCTCCAGATCCTTCATGAGGCGCAGCAGGTCGAACTCCCCTCCGCCGCAGAGCGGACACACGTTCCGGCGTACCTCTTCCGGGCCGTTCCTGCTATCGGGTTGACTGCTCTCCTCCTTGACAAACACGAACAACCGCATCCCGTCCGCGTCTTCGTCTGCGAAGGGAAGGGCACCCGCGGTGGCCGACTTCCACCAATTTCTTTCCGTGCCGGCCGAGCACACGATGCAGAAGATTCCCGATGGCCGGACGACCGTGAGATACCACCGTAGGAGGTTCGCTCGATCCACCTGCAGGCCCACCCATGCGCCCGCAACAACGAAGTCCAACGAGTTGGACGGGAACCGAGCCAGGGACCGACTCGCATTGTTGCGGGTCGGATCCACCTGGACAGCGGCCAGCACCGTAGGCGCAGGAGACACCACGACCCCTCGGCCCACACAATACCGGCCAAGGTGCCTCGAGAGCGTAATCATGGCGGGGATCGCCAGAGTATAGGACAAACAAACGCCGGAAGGAATTGTCTTCGTGGGTCTCGCGAGGATCAAGGGGAGCGTTCGGGAGTATGAAATCGCGGTTCGGTCGGCTCATCCCCCAGGGCGGCACGTAGAAGGGCTCCGCGCCCTTGGAGAAGGACTTTATCGCGTAGTTCCCCGGTTGTCCGCCGAACACGGTCGCCGCGGTGGGCGCGAGGGACAACAAGATCTACGTCGTGCCGAGCCTGGGCCTTATGGTGTCGCGGCTCGGCGGGGCGGGAACACGCAAACCCATGAATCCCCCCTCTCTTGCCTCTCCAGAGGGGGTATCTGCCCGATGATCAGAAAACTTGAGGAAAATGCGGGACAGTAGAACTAAGAGCACATCCCGGTAGGCGCGTTCCGCTGACGGGGGTGGATAGACACGGCGAGCGGGTCCTTGGACGGCCCTCCGGAGGACGTCAGATCATGATCCGAATATC
>Ga0114945_10000935_pt1 | contig 18489 bp, 15 predicted proteins | sample OV2TP3_FD_87194 | JGI IMG/M metagenome (GOLD analysis project Ga0114945, IMG submission 87194) | Hot spring microbial communities from Beatty, Nevada to study Microbial Dark Matter (Phase II) - OV2 TP3 | ecosystem: Environmental > Aquatic > Thermal springs > Hot (42-90C) | place: USA: Beatty...
CGTTGCTCCTGGGGGTAGAGAGTTTGAGCTGGCCCATCGTGACGATGGTCAGAATCCGGCTCTCAGGGTCGGAGCCGAGTGAAGAGCAGATGGGGCTCATCCTGACGTCGGTGCTCTTCGGCCTGTTCTCCGCCATCTTCTGGATCACGTTCTCCTACGGGATTGTGAAATGGATGAGGAAAGGGCAGGAGGCCTCGGCGCCCTCAGGCAGGCAGCAAGACTCATAGCATCTCTACCGGATCGACATCGACCTCCAACTTCACATCTTTTGATCTGTTCCGGCCTTCCAGCTCCCGCAAGGTCGCCTTGACGGCGCGGCGAGCGGCCTCAGCGTCACGCGATTTCACCAGGAGCTGCCAGCGGTGTCGCCCTCTGAGCCTCGGCACGACGGACGGGATCGGACCGAGCACCGCATCGCCGTCAATGCCAGACAGCGAGGCTGATGCATCGCCACGGTGCTGACGGAGCAGCCTGGCCCACTCCTGGGCTGCGCTCTTCACGCATCCAGGATCGCGACCGGACACGGACAGGCTGATGAGGCTCGTGAACGGCGGATAGCCCAATGCCTTTCGCAGCCCGACTTCTCGATCATAGAAGATCGCCGGCTCACCGCGACTGATCGCCACAATCGCGTGATGACCCGGAAAATGGGTTTGCAGCAGGACACGACCGCCGCGCTCGGCGGATCGGGCCAGAGCCACCGCGTCGGCCAATACCTGGTAGCACCGCTCGGCAGACCTGAAATCCGGCAGATGAAGCCCGGCGTCGGCGTGCGGCACCCCAACCAAGCCGACCGGTGGCAATGGGGATCCTTGAAACAGCATCTGAGTTCCGATCAGGATGTCGAACTTCCCCTCGGCTGCTTGACGGCGGATGGCCTCGGCCTGGCCACTGGTGAGGGCAGTGTCTCGGTCAAGCCGCCCGATGCGGGCCATGGGAAACAGGCGGTGCAGTTCCTCCTCAATCCGTTCCGTTCCGCAGCCGATCGGCGCCAGCGCCGTTCCTTGACAGGCCTGGCAGCGTTCCGGAACGGGCGCGAAGCGCCCGCAGTAACGGCACCCCATCCGGCGGGCCTTCTTGTAGAAAGTCAGGGCGACACTGCAGCGTGGGCAGTGCGGGGCCGTGCCGCAGTCCTGGCAGAGCAAGGCGGGCGCAAAACCCTTGCGGTTCTGGAACAACACGACGCCGGCCCGCGTCTCTATCGCGGCCTCCAGCCCCTCCAGCAGGGCCGGTGAGAAAAGCGTCCCGGGCGGGACCCGGCGCAGGTCCACGACGCGGATCACGGGGAGCGTGCCGGATTCGGCCGGGACCGGAAGGCGCACGACTTGTGGTGAGGCTCGAGTTTCCAGGGAGGGGTGCGCCGAGCCAAGGAGCAGCACGGCGTTCTCTTGCCGCGTGCGCATCCACGCCACGTCCCGTCCGTGGTATCGCGGCTCTTCCTGCTCCTTCAGCGCGGGATCATCTTCGTCATCCACGGCGATCAACCCGATCGGGCGGAGCGGCGCGAAGATCGCCGACCGGGTCCCGACCACGACATCAACCGAGCCGCTCCGGATCCGATCCCACGCCGCCGCTCGGCTCGCTGCGGACAGCCCGCTGTGCACGAGCGCGACTCGATCGCCCCACCTGCTGCGCATGCGCTCGGCCATCGTCGAGGCGCGGATGATCTCCGGCACGAGGACCAGCGCCCCGCGGCCCGAGGCAAGCGCCGACTTGACCGCGTACAGCAGACACTCCAGGCGGACAGAGGATCGGGCTTCCAGCAGAAATGCGGCCTGCCGGCCCTCGCTGATGGCTGCCGCCACGAGAGCCACATGCGCGGCAATCGGGGACTCAGGAAGCGGAACTGCCGATGACACCGTCGCAGGGGCTCGACCGGGCGTCCGCTCAGGCGCGAGGCCGACCGACTTTGGCTCTTCATGACGATCCTCTTCGCGAATCCAACCCCGGCGCTTCAAGGTCATCAGGACCCGTCGTGCGTCGGTCGCGGACGACAGCGAGCGCTTGATCAGTTGCTTGAGACGGCTGGCGGTCAACCCACGTGGAGCGGAGGCAAGGCGTGTCAGAATCGCCTTGGCGACAGGAGACAGTGTCCGGCGCTGTGTCTGTGCCCGCCCGGCTTCGGTCAGCAGCAACCGCAGGGAGCGCCGAGGCCGTCTCGGCTCCACCAACCGGAGACATTGGCCCCAGGGAGCGAGGTAGCGCTCCGAGACCAGCCTGGTCAATTCCAGCAGGCCGGGATCGAGCGCGCCGTCCGGCGGTCCGTCGCAGAGAGAGACGATCTCGCGCAAGCGACCGTTCCCACGGCCGGTCTTCCACGGCGCCGGCGGCGCGGCGGCCAGCGCCACGACAAGCCCGCGCAGTTTGCTGGCTCCAAACGGCACCAGCACCACGCTTCCGACCCGAACTCGGGGTCGCAACTCCGAAGGCACGACATAGGTGAAGGCGCGGTCGAGATGGCGGGGCACGATGACATCGGCATAGGCGGTCTCCTCGGCGGGCCGGACGGACACGGGTCGGTCAAGCCCGCTGAATGCTGAGCTCAGCGCCATGACGGCATTCTAGCAAGGGTCACTACGACTGACAATGGCGCGAGGGGGAAGCCTCGCTTGTCGGCGCGCGTGATTCCCTTGACAGAGGGAAGATGACTGCTATACTCCCGCCATGGCTGAGCGAAAATACCTGCGTGTGACCGACATCTCCTTCAAGGTCGCGTGGCGCCCGCACGGCTCCGAGCTGCCGTACGAGGAAGCCGCGGGTACCGACATCGGGGAAGGCGGCTTGCTCTTGGTGGTGACGGATCGTCCGCTTACGTTGAGGCAGGTCTTGGAACTCCGCATTGACATTCCGCCGACGCCGGTGGACAAGAGTCCGATTCCGATCCACGCCCTCGCGGAGCCGGTTTGGGTGCGGCCTACCTCGACCGAGCCTCCCCGCTATGATCAGGGCTTGAGCTTTACCCGCATTGCGCAGGCCGATTTTTCACGTCTGGAAAATTACATCCTGTTGACGAAATGGATGCGCGGAGAGCAGCCGGAACTGACGGAAAGCTAACGAAAGGCCGTAAGGCGTGAGGCGTCAGGGGTAAGGGGTGTTGGAGGGGAGGGAGCTGGGTCTCGGGCCAGGCTGTTGAGCTTCTTCTTTGAAGACGAAGAGATCGCCCCGAAGCAGCGGCTCCGTCGAGCGCACAATGAGACCGGTTGCGGTGTGGTCTTCCACCGCAATGACTTTGAGCTCGGCCACCACGCGCCGGGGAACCGACAGGGACAACGGCGCCCGGAAGACCTCCAAGCGATCGCCGACCTGCAAGCCGTCCTCGCGCCCCCAGTCCAGGTAGACGACATCATATTGCGCGATCAGCGTCCGGGTGGCCTTGAGATCCACGATCATCCCAGGGCGATCCGGTAGGACACGGTCAGGCGCCGGCGGCTCCTCCGAGACGGCGGTGTAGCGCATCACGCCGTACCCGATGGAGATCGAATCGTATGACCGCACGACGCGGGTGACCGCAAGATCACGATCCATCCTGATGAATCTCACGATCCCGGCGATGCTGATGAGATCGCCGAGGTAGCGGCCGCTCTCAGGGTGGAAGACCTCCCGCTCGCGTTTATACAACGTGTAGAGGTCGCCTTCCGCATAGTCGTCGTCCGAGGCCATCCGCAAGTACACGAGATCGCCCGCTCCGACGAGCTTTCTCGCGTCGGCCACGCCCACCACGATACCATCCAGCGGCATCATCAGCCGGATGAACCCTGACGAGAAGGCCAGCGCCGACTCGCCGGCCGGAAGGCGCTGATCCTGAAGATCACCCGGCGCTGACGGAAGAGCCGCACCAGCCGCGATGCCGACCAGGAGGCATGTGAGCCACAGGACGCGCATGGAGGCCCCTAGAAAGTCTGACACGAGCTTCGGGGCGACGATAGCATACGCGGTCTTAGCTCGTCCACGGCGCGCCAACATTTCAGCGTGCCGAAGACACGGTCGGCTCACCGACTCCGGGTTACCAATTGGGCACCCGTTGCTCCGGGGCACCCATTGCAATCCCGGAGCAATGGGTCCCGGTCCCGACGAGCTAAAACGGCAATTGACACGCCGCTGCACGGCCTGTTAGCGTGAACCATGGACCAATCTCGGAAGCCTCCGGCTCAAAGGGAATCGACGCCCCAGCGTCCCGGCTCAAGGCGTCGCATCGAGACCCAGATCCACCGTCGAAAAAAGGCCAAGGCGATCCCGCCATTGGAAGCGGAGTGGGACGCTCAATCCGGCGTCCCTCCTGCAGGCCTTCGGACTCCGGCCGACAAGATGGGTCGGTCGAAAGAGGCAGACTCCTCCCTTCCGCGCCGCGCGTCCTGAGTGCTGTTCGTCGGACGCTAAGTAATTCATAAGTCAGTGAATTGTCCCCATGACCATGGGGCTTTCGGCGAGCGATTTTAGGTCTTTTGTTCGCTTGATTTGCAAAAAAATCGGGTGCTAAGATGAAAATTCGCATTGCAAGTCAACATCTTGGCGCGGGTGCCCTGTGAGCGGCTATGACCTCCTGCTGGACTATCTGAGCCGGTATTTTCCGATTCTGCTGTTCATTGGAATCGCCCTGGCGTTCGGCGTGGTCACGTTGGTGGCGAGTTACCTCGTTCAGCCGAAATATCCCGAGTCCGAAAAGCTGAGTCCCTACGAGTGCGGGAGCGAGCCGTTTTCGGACGCGCGCATGCCGTTTCCGGTGCGGTATTACATCATCGCGATGCTGTTCGTGATCTTCGACATCGAGGTCATCTTCCTCTATCCGTGGGCCGTGGCCTTCGACAAGATCGGCCTGATCGGCCTGGTGGAAATGTTGATCTTTATCGGGCTGTTCCTGGTCGCATACGTGTACGCGTGGGCCAAAGGCGCTCTCGAGTGGGACTAGACATGCAGGCGAGGGGCGAGAGGCTATGGGCGATAGGGTCTTCTCGCTCAGACCTGTAGCCTATCGCTTCGTGCCTCTAGCCTAGCGAAGCGGAACATGGGATTGATTCAGATCGGACATCAGAAGGACGGGGACAGCGGCGTCATTACGCTGTCGCTCGAAAAAGCGGTGAACTGGGCCCGGAAAGGTTCGCTGTGGCCGATGACCTTCGGGCTGGCTTGCTGCGCCATTGAGATGATGGCGGCGGTCTCCTCCCGATACGACATGGACCGGTACGGAGCCGGGGTGTTCCGCGCCTCACCGCGCCAGTCGGACCTGATGATCGTCGCCGGGACGGTCTGCCGCCGGATGGCGCCGGTGATCAGAAAAATCTACGACCAGATGCCCGAGCCCAAGTATGTGATCGCCATGGGCTCCTGCGCCACCTCCGGCAACATCTACGATAGCTACAGCGTCGTGCAGGGGGTGGATCGGTTCGTGCCGGTGGACATTTACGTTCCGGGGTGTCCGCCGACCCCTGAGGCGCTGTTTGACGGCATTCTGAAGCTGCAAGAGCGCATCATGCAGAAGCGGGTGTTCACCAAGCAACCTGAGCAGGTAAAAGCGTGAACGTAGCGCAACGCATCCAGCAGCGATTCCCGGACGGGTTCGTCAAGGCGGTGGAATGGCGCGGCGACATGGCCGTGACCGTGACGCGGGACCGGCTGCATGACGTGGCCAGGCTCCTGCACGATGATCCGGATCTGGATTTCGACTATATCGTCCATGTCAGCTCGGTGGTCTGGCCGGACGATGAGGAACGCTTCGAGGTGGTGTACGAGTTCTACTCGATCCGGAAACGGCATCGCATCCGGCTGAAGACCCGCGTGCCGGAGTCGGACTGCGAGGTGGACTCGCTGACCGATATTTGGAAAGGCGCGGAGTTCATGGAGCGCGAGGTGTTCGACATGATGGGAATTCGGTTCCGCCGCCACCAGGACCTGCGCCGCATCCTGATGCCGGACGATTACACCGAGGGCTATCCGCTCCGCAAAGACTTCCCGCTTCGTGGAAAGGGATGGCGGGACACATTTGAATTTCTCAATGAGACTAAGTAGTGAGGAGTAAGGAGTGAGGGGTGAGGTGAGACTCGAAGATCAACGCCGCACGGTTTACAAGGAGGCCGACCCGCTGCACCCGGAGAGCGAGACGCTCCCGACGCTCCGAACCGAGGAGCTGCTCCTCAACATGGGGCCGCAGCACCCCAGCACCCACGGGGTGTTGAAGGTCATCCTGGAGCTGGAAGGGGAGCGGATCGTCAAGGCCACGCCGGTGTTGGGTTTCCTCCACCGCGGCGTCGAGAAGCTGGCCGAAGACGGCACGTACCATCAGTTCATCCCCCATACCGACCGCCTCGACTATATCTGTGCGATGTACAACAACTTCGCGTACTGCCGGGCGGTCGAGAAGCTGATGGGGATCACGGTCCCGGAGCGGGCCGAATACCTCCGGACGATCGTGGCGGAGGTGCAGCGGATCATCGGGCACCAGTTCTGGCTGGGCACCCAGGCGCTGGATATTGGCGCCATGACGGTGTTCTTCTACACGTTCCGCGATCGCGAGATCCTGCTGGACTGGTTCGATGAGCTGTGCGGCGCGCGGCTGACGACGAGCTGGTATCGCATCGGCGGAGTGGAACGGGATTTTACGCCCTCGCTGCTGGAGAAGTTGCGGCGGTTCCTCGAGTATTTCGTGCCCAAGATCGACGAATATGTGGTGTTCCTCGAGAAGAATCGCATCTGGCTGGCGCGGACGAAAGGGGTGGCGGTGATCTCGGCGGAGGACGCCGTCAACTTCGGCCTGAGCGGGCCGTCGCTGCGCGGATCGGGTATCGATTACGATCTCCGCAAGTACGACTCCTACGGCGCCTATCCGAGGTGCGAGTTCAGCGTGCCGATGGGGAAGAACGGGGACACCTACGACCGGTACTGGGTGCGCGTCGAAGAGATGCGGGAGAGCGTGAAGATCATCCGGCAGTGTCTGGAGCAGATGCCTGAGGGACCGATCATGGCGGAGGTCCCGAGCGTGACGTTGCCGCCCAAGGACCGCGTGTTCACGAATCTGGAATCCATGATCCAGCAGTTCAAGCTGTTCTCGCAGGGGTTCCAGGCGCCGCCGGGAGAGATCTATTGCGGGACCGAGGCTCACAAGGGCGAGCTGGGGTTCTACATCGTGAGTGCCGGCGGCGGGAAGCCGTACCGTCTGAAGATCCGAGCCCCGTCCTTCATCCATATGGGGGCGTTCGATTACATGTCGCGGGGCTACATGATCGCCGACGCCGTGACGATCTTCGGGACCTACGACATCGTGATGGGGGAGTGTGACAGATAGCAAAGACGTAAAGCGTGAGGCGTAAGGGGTGAGGGGTAGAGGAAAAGAATGGCATTGAAACCATTGACCACGCCCGACGTTGAAGCGGCCACCATCGAGCTGACCATCGATGGCAGCACGGTGACCGCCAAGGACGGGGTGTCCCTGTACGACGTGATCTCCAGTACCGGCAAGATCGTCCCGGCCATGTGCTACCACTACACCTTCGACCCGTTCGGGTCCTGCGGGATGTGCCTGGTGACGGTGGAAGGCAAGAAGGCCCCGGTCCGCGCCTGCACCGCCAAAGCCACGGCCGGGATGGTGGTGCAGACCGAGGGGGACGAGCTGTTCCAGGCGAGGAAGAAAGCGGTCGAGAAGCATCTCTCCGTCCATCCCCTGGACTGCCCGGTGTGCGATGCCGACGGTCATTGCGAGCTCCAGGACATGGCGTTTCAGCATCAGGTCACCAATCTGGCGAACGCCAAGCAGAAATTGATTCCGGAGGACACGCGCAGTTTGGTCCTGGATTTCAACATGAACCGGTGCATCGCCTGCGGCGAGTGCATCAACGTCTGCAAGGACGTGCTGATGATCGACGCCCTGCAGTTCGTGAAAAAGGGCGGCTTCACGCAGGTCGTGGCCAAGGGGGATGTCGCGCTGTCCTGCGAGTTCTGCGGCGACTGCCTGGCGGTGTGCCCGGTGGGCGCCATCACGAACAAGTTCTCCAAATACCTGTACAAGCCCTGGCAGCTCAAGAAAACCGTGACCTCCTGCAACTACTGCGGAGACGGTTGTCAGATGACGATCGAGACCAAGGACCGGGAAGTGGTGCGTATCACCTCGCCGCTGTCCTGGAAGAACAAATGGGGCGACCGGACGGAGACCGCCAAAGGCCACGGCGGGCTGTGCGTGCGCGGCCGCTTCGGATTCCAGTACATCGACAGCCAGAGCCGGCTGCGGGAGCCGCTGGTCCGGCGCGAGGGGCAACTGTTTCCTACCCCGTGGCTGGAGGCGTTGCATCTGCTCGTGGAGCGACTGGCTGCGATCAAAGCCAAGCATGGCCCTCAGGCGATCGCCGGCCTGATCACCGCCCGATGCAGCAACGAGGAGCTGTATGTCTTCCAGAAGCTGATGCGGGCGGCGATCGGAACCAATCAGCTCGACAGCAGCGCCCGGTACGGGCATCTCAATTTCGTGCGCGCGGTCCGGCACGCACTGGGTCTCGGGCGGATGACGAACAGCTGGGAGGACATGACCAAGGCCAAGGCCATTCTCCTGGTCGGCAGCAACATTACCGAGACCAATCCGCTGACCGCCGTCCGCGTGAAAGAAGCGATCCGTGTGTACAAGTCACGCGTGATCGTCGTGGATGCGGCTCAGACCAACATTGCCAAGCTGGCCTCCCATCCCCTGATGGTCAAGCCCGGGACGGAAGGGCTGCTCGCTCAAGGCTTGGTGAAATCGGTCCTGGAACAGGACCTCGTGGACGCCGAAGCCGTCGGCAAGCACCCGCGTGCCTTCGAAGCCCTGAAGCAGGCGGTTGCGGCCCTGTCCCTGGACCGCATCGCAGAGCGGTGCGGCGTCACGGTGGAGCAGATTCACGAAGCGGCCCAGGTGTTCGCGGAGGCGCCCCGGGCGATTATCTTGTGCGCCGAGGGGATCGTCCGTCGGCCGGACGGCTATCGCAATGTCCTCACTCTGATCGACCTGGTCTGGATCACCGGCAAGCTCGGGCGGCCCGGGTGCGGCATCAACACCGTCACCGAGGAAGGCAATGAGCAGGGAGCCGTGGATCTGGGGACATCCCCGGAATTTCTCCCCGGACAGGCAGGCTTCGACGACGAAACGGCCCGAGCCCGATTCGCCAAGGCATGGGGCGCGGCCTTGCCGGCAGCGGGAAGCGGTGCCGGTCTCATGGAGATCCTCGACCGGTGCCGGAACGGCCAGATCAAGGCCCTGTACCTGATCGGCGAGAACCCGCTGGCTACCCTGCCGGCGTCGCTCGATGTCCGGGGCGCTCTGCAGCGGGTCGAGCTGCTCATCTGTCAGGACCCCTTTCTGACCGAGTCCGGACGCCTGGCCCATTTCGTCCTGCCCGCCTGCACCTACGCCGAGAAGGAGGGGACCTTCACCAACCTCGAGGGGAGAGTGCTGCGCATCCGACAGGCTATGGACCCGATTGGCGAGAGCGTGCCGGACTGGCACATCATGGCCGCCATCGCGTCCGGCCTGGGGTATCCGCTGGAATACGAATCCGCGCAGGACATCCAGAACGAGATCATGAAACTGCTGCCGGGCTACTATAATCTGGGCCAGCCCCGCAAGCTCACCCCGTCGCCGGACGCCTACCTGGAGGATGGCTACGCGAGCGAGGTGGCCGCCCGTTATGTGGGAGAGACCACCCCTGACGCCTCACGCCTCACGCCTCACCGTCCGTACGCATTGACCATGGGGCAATTGCTCTACCACTCCGGCAAACTGTCAACCCAGGCCTCGGGGCTCGTCATGATCTCACCGAATAGCGGACGGCTGCACATGAGCTTGGAGGATATCGAACGATTGGGGCTGGGGTCCCGGAGCCCGGAGGGACCGGGAGGGGCGGGCGCCCGAGTCCGGGTGACGTCCGACCGCGGCTCCCTCGAGATGGGCGTGAAGGCGGATGGAAGTCTTCTGCCGGGGACCTGCTTCTTCCCGGAACACTTCAACGAACCTCCGGTGAAGGACCTCATGCCGGTCTCGGTGGATCCGGTCACCGGCGTCCCGTACTTCAAGACAGCGCGGGTGAGAATCGAAAAGGCCTGAATTGGAGAATGTGATGAGCGTCGGCGCATTGACTAAGAAGGTGCTGCGGGCGGCCCTGTTTTACGAGATCTGGGACGCCATGAAAGTGACCTTCAAACATATGTTCCACCGCCCCATCACCTTTCAATATCCCCGCGAGCAGCGGGCGATCCCGGATACGCATCGCGGGGCCTTGGGGCTCCTCCGGTACGACGACGGCAAAGAGCGCTGCGTGGGCTGCGATCTCTGCGAAGCAGCCTGTCCCTCCCGGTGCATCAAGGTGATCAGCGCCGAAGACAAGTCCTTGCCATTACAGCGCTATGCCAAGGAGTTCTACATCGACATCACGAAGTGCGTCTTCTGCGGCTACTGCGTCGAAGCCTGTCCGGTCAACGCCCTGGCGATGACCAAGCTCTACGAGTATTCCACCCACGATAAACGGACCCTCCTGTTCGATAAAAAGCGGCTGTATGAGATCGGGGATCGCTATCTCGCCGATGCGAAGCGATACCTGTATGCGCACAACCAGGAGAAGGATAGTCCGGAATTTCGCGACTATCGGTACTTCTTCCCGCAGCCGGTCCTCAAAAGCAAAGACTCCTAATCCTAGAGGATATGGTCCCTCTGTTTTTCGTCTATTTCGCCCTGGTCAGTATCCTGGCGGGGGTCCTGACGGTGGCGTTGAGAAACCCGGTCCACTGCGGCCTGGCGCTGCTGACCCTGCTGCTCCATGTCTCGGGGTTGTTCGTGCTCCTGAACGCCGAATTCCTCTTTGCGGTCCAGATCATCGTCTACGCCGGAGCCATTCTGGTGCTGTACCTGTTCGTGCTCATGCTGCTCAACCTCAAAACCGAGGAGCGGCACCTGCACCAGCGCTACGCCATTACGTTGGTCGCCACGTTGGGCATCTTCGGCGAGTTGTTGCTGCTGGTGCTGCGGTCGCCGTTCGGCGGAGCCAAAGGCGATGCGCCCACATCGGCAGTCCTGGAAGTCGGCGGCAGTCAGGCGGTGGGGCTCAAGATGTTCAGCGACTATGTCCTGCAGTTCGAGATCGTAGGCATCTTCCTGCTCGGGGCCATCATCGGCGCCGTCGTGCTGGCGAAGACCCCCACCATTTCGGACGAACGACCGTGAATATGGTGCCATTGGCCGCATACGTAGTGGTGAGCGCCGTGTTGTTTGCAACCGGCCTGATCGGCGTGCTTATCCGCCGGAATTTCATTATCGTCCTCATGGCCATCGGGATCATGCTGAACGCCGCCAATATCAATCTGGTGGCGTTTTCTCACTACCTCGATTCCATGGCCGGCCAAGTGGTCGCGCTGTTCGTGATCGCGATCGCCGCCGGCGAAGCGGCTGTCGGCCTGGCCATCATCATCGTGGTGTTCCGCGCCAAGATTGCGACGAACGTGGATGAGATCAACGCGCTACGATGGTAATGGCATTTGAGCTTCTGGTCCTCGCGGTCCCCGCCCTGCCTCTCCTGGCGGTCATCCTGAACGGCCTGTTCGGGAACCGCTATTCGCATCGCGTCGCCTACTGGCTCGGATGCGGCTCGGTGGGCGTCTCCTTCCTGTTCGCGCTGGGCATTTTCGCCGAGATGCTGGCCACCGGCGCCACTCGCGAGGTCGTGGCCTATCCCTGGATCTTCGGCGGAACCCTCACGGTCAACCTCGGTTTCCTCATCGACCCGCTGACCTGCGTCATGCTGCTGGTGGTGACCGGTGTCGGGTTCCTCATTCACGTGTATTCCATCGGGTACATGCACGGCGAGGAAGGCTTTACGCGGTTCTTCACCTACATGAACCTGTTCATGGTCTCGATGCTGCTGCTGGTGATGGGGAACAACTACCTGGTGCTGTTCATCGGGTGGGAAGGCGTCGGCCTGTGCTCTTATCTCCTGATCGGGTACTACTATGACCGCGTGTCGGCCGCCAAAGCCGCCACCAAAGCCTTCGTGGTGAACCGGATCGGCGATGCCGGCTTCCTGCTGGGCATCTTCCTGGTCTTCGTGAATTTCCAGACGCTGGACTACACCACCGTCTTCGCCCGGGCCGGGCAGCTCTCGACCGGGATGGCGACCACCATCGCGCTCTGCCTGCTGGTCGGCGCCATCGGGAAGTCGGCCCAGATTCCGCTCTACACCTGGCTCCCGGACGCCATGGAAGGCCCGACCCCGGTCAGCGCGCTCATCCATGCCGCCACGATGGTGACGGCCGGCGTGTACATGGTCGTGCGGAACCACGTGCTCTATGACATGGCTCCCCTTGCACTCTCCACAGTGGCTTGGATCGGCGGCGGGACCGCCCTGTTCGCGGCCTCGATCGGTCTGGTCCAAAACGACATCAAGCGCGTGCTGGCCTACTCGACGGTCAGTCAGCTCGGCTACATGTTCCTGGCGTGCGGCGTGGGCGCCTACGCCGCAGCGATTTTCCACCTGATGACGCACGCCTTCTTCAAGGCGCTGCTGTTCCTGTCGGCCGGCTCGGTGATCCATGCGCTAGCCGGCGAGCAGGACATCCGGCACATGGGAGGTCTGCGGGCCAAGCTCCCGCTGACGCACCTGTCCTTCTTGACCGGGACCCTGGCGATCGCCGGCATCTTTCCGCTGGCCGGTTTCTGGAGCAAGGACGAGATCATGGCGCACGCATTCGTCCACGGCCATTACGCCCTGTACGGGCTGGCGGCGCTCGGCGCCTTCCTGACCGCCTTCTACATGTTCCGGCTGACCTACCTGACGTTTTACGGCGAAAGTCGCGTGGAGCCGCATGCCGCCGGGCACCTCCACGAATCGCCGTGGATCATGATGGGGCCGCTCATCGCCCTCGCGACCCTGTCGGTCATCGGCGGCTTCCCCGGCGTGCCGCCGGAAGCCGGCTGGTTTCACCGTTTTCTCAATCCCGTCGTCGGCACGACCGGCCCGGCGGAAGCGCATGAAGGATCCACCGGCCTGTTGCCCACCCTGATGGGAATCGCGACAGCGATCGCGCTGTCGGGGTGGGCCCTCGCGCACTACCTGTACAAGATCAGACCGGCCGCCGCCCATGAGCTGGCCGACCGCACCCCGCGGATGTACCGTACGCTGTTGAACAAGTACTACGTGGACGAATTCTACGATGCGGGGGTGGTGGAGCCCCTGAAGCGGCTCGGCGCCGTGTGGGATTGGTTCGATCAGAGAGTCATCGACGGCGTGGTGCGGGCCGTGGGCCGCCTCACGGAAACCAGCGCCGCCTTTAGCACGCTCTTCGAGACCTATATCATTTACGGCTCCATCAATATTATCGGTTACTCCAATCATTTGGCCGCCCGGGTCTTGCGCAGGCTTCAGACCGGCATGGTCCATCATTACGCAGCGATCATCGTGGCGGGGCTGTTCCTTCTCGTCCATCTCCTGTGGGTCTGGTGGACCGGATCCTCGTCCGTTGGCCTGGCGGCCCGGTAAGCCCATGCTGCAAGAACTGACCTACGGCTTTCCAATCCTGTCCCTGCTGATCTTCCTTCCCTTGCTCGGGGCGATCGCGCTCTGGCGCCTGGAAGACGAAGACCTCATCAGAAAGTCCGCCCTCAGCGTCGCCGGACTGGAGTTGGCCTTGGCGGCCGTCCTGCTCCTGGATTTTGTCCCGAACACCCCGGCGATGCAGTTCTCGGAGCACCTGCGATGGGTCCCGCCGCTGGGGATCAGCTACCACCTCGCCGTGGACGGGATCAGCGTCCTGTTCGTGGGGGTCACCGCCTTCCTCACCGTCTTGATCGTGCTGTACTCCTGGGACACGGTCAACACGCAGGCCAAAACCTACTACATCGCGCTGCTGGCCCTGGAGACGACCGTGATCGGCATTTTTGTCTCGATTGACCTGATCCTGTTTTTCGTGTTCTGGGAGCTGATGCTCATTCCCAGCTACTTCCTGATCAAGCTGTGGGGCGGAGGGAGGGAGCGGCAGTATGCGGCGCTCAAGTACGTGCTGTACACGCTGCTGGGCAGCGTCCTCATGCTCGTGGGGCTGGTCCTGCTGGACCTGAACTACCACGACTGGGCGGTGACCCATCACATCGAGCCGTCCTACACCTTCGATTTCCTGCAGTTGTTGACCGTGCCGATCCCCCTGGACCGACAGGTGCTGATTTTCTGGCTCATCTTCTTCGGGCTGGCCTTCAAGGCCCCGGTCTTTCCGTTCCACACCTGGCTCCCGGACGCGCTCGTCGAAGGCCCGATCGGCATGGCGGTGGTGCTGGCCGGCATCAAACTAGGCACCTACGGCTTCATCCGGTTCAGCCTCCCGCTGCTGCCGGAGGCCTCGAGGCACGAGGGCGTGGTGGCCATCATGATGGCTCTGGCGCTGGTCGCCATCCTGTACGGCGCGGTCATCGCGTTGGTGCAGCGGGATTTCCGGCGCCTGCTCGCCTTCAGCAGCATCAGCCATCTGGGCTTCGTCGTCTTGGGACTTTTCGCCCTGAACTTCCACGGGCTGCAGGGCAGCCTGCTGCAGATGATCAATCTGGGGTTCACCACCGCCGGACTGTTTTTCGTGGCGGGGTTCCTGTACACCCGCCGGAACGGCACGGATCTCGGGGGCTTCGGCGGCCTGGCGCGGCAGGTGCCGCTGCTGGCCACGTTTCTGCTGATCATCGGGTTGGCATCCATCGGGTTGCCGGGCACGAACGGGTTCGTCGGGGAATTTCTGATCCTGCTGGGCGCCTTCGAAGCGCATTGGATCTACGGCACCGTGGGCGTCATAGCCGTGATCCTGGGCGCGACCTATTTCCTGTGGTACTACGAGCGCGCCATGTTCGGCCCGCGCCCGCCGAGTGGCTCAACCGCCGTGCAGGGGCAGGACAGCCTGCTCGACCTTACGCAGCGCGAATGGCTGATCTCCGTAGCCCTTTCGGTCATGATCTTCTGGATCGGCCTGTATCCGTCGCCGTTCCTGCGCATCATCAACCCGTCCATCCAGGCCCTGGTGGAACGACTCGACATCGAACAACCGTTAGGCGTCAGGCGTCAGGCGTCAGGCGAAGTTCAGGCTTTTACCCCTCACGCCTCACGCCGGGGACCCATTGCTCCGAGAATGCAATGGGTGCCCCCTCACGAGAAATAATATGAGCGAGTACACGTTACTGGTGGTGCTGTTTGCGCCGTTCCTGGGGGCGGTCGCGCTAATCTTCGTCCCCAACCGCCAGGCGCTTCGGGTCCGGCTCGTCGCGGCGATCTCCTCCGGGACCTCGATGCTGGCCGCGTTCTACATGTTCTTTACCTATGACACGACCCGGGGCGGCTTCCAGTTTGTCCAGCGATTCGAATGGTCCAAGGAGCTGGGCATCGCCTTCTATCTCGGGGTGGACGGCATCGGCACTCCTCTGGCGCTGGCGACATCCATTCTTCTGTTCGCCGGCATCTTCATCTCCTGGCACATCACGGACCGCACGAAGGAATTCTACATCTTCCTCCAGATTCTCGCGGGCGCGACGATCGGGGTCTTCACCTCGCTCGACCTGTTCTTCCTGTACTTCTTCTACGAGATGTCGGTGATTCCTATGTATCTGCTGCTGGGCATCTGGGGCAGCCACACCAAGGGCTATCTCGACATGAATGACCCGGAGGGGCAGCGCCAGCGCGACTCGGTCGGCTTCATCCTGAACTTCGGGAAGAACAGCAAGGAGTACGCCGCCATGAAGCTCACGCTGTTCCTCTCGGTCGGGGCCGTGGTCGCCTTGATGGGGATTCTGTTGATCTACAAATTTTCGGGCCTGAACACCTTCGACATCGTGGTGCTGCGGGAGCACGCGAAGTTTTCCGGCACGCTCGGCACCATCATCTGGCTGCTGGTGTTCTTCGGGTTCGCCTCGATCGCGCCGCTGTGGCCGCTGCACTCCTGGTCGCCCGTAGGCCACGCCGCCGCGCCGGCCGCGACCAGCATGCTGCACGCCGGCGTGCTGATGAAGCTCGGGCATTTTTCGATCATCCGCATCTGCTACGAGATCATGCCCGATCTGACCCGCGAATTGATGCCGATCGCGGCGATTCTCTGCATCTTCAGCATCCTGTACGGCGGATTCGTCGCGTTCTACGCCCGGGATACCAAGTACGTGATCGGGTACTCCAGCTCCAGCCACATGGGGTACGTGTTCCTCGGCATGGCTGCCCTGGACTACATCAGCCTGACCGGCGCGGTGCTGTACATGTTCGCCCACGCCTTGGCCACGGGCATGCTCTTCGCCATGGCCGGCTGGGTGTACGACCAGACGCATCTGCGGGACATCCCGTCCCTGGGCGGCCTGGTGAACCGCATGCCGTTCATCGCGGCCTGCTTCCTGGTGGCCTGCATGGCGTCGGTGGGCATGCCCGGCACCGTCAATTTCATCGCCGAGATCATGATCCTGGTCGGAAGCTGGAACAAGTATCCGGTGCAAGTGATCATCGCCGTGCTCGGGATCGTCCTGACGCTGGCCTATCTGTTCCGGATGATGCGAGGCGTGTTCTACGGCCCCATGCCGGAAGAGTACCGCCACAGCCAGGACGCCATCACGTTCGTGGACCGGTTCCCCTTGCTGCTGATGATCGCCTGCAGCATCACCTTCGGCATATTCCCGGGTCATTTTTATGATGTGATCCGGTCCAGCGTAGATCCGCTGCTGGCGAGGATCGTGACCGTCGCACCCTTGGTGTCCCAAAGCATAATGCCATGACCTTCGATCTCGCCCTGACCACCTCCGATCTGGTGCTGCTGCTCCCCGAGCTGCTGCTGACCCTCTGGATCTGCGTGGTGCTGATCGTGGACTTTGCGGTGCCGCGATTGCCGCAGAACGCGCTGGCCCACCTCAGCGTGGCGGGCCTGGCGGCCGTGCTGCTCGGCCTGATCTGGCTCGATGCGGTCGGGATCACCGGCACCTTGTTCAGAAACATGTTCGCGCTGGATCGGCTGGCGATCTTCTTCAAGATCTTCGTGGTGGTCTCCACCATCCTGGTGATCCTCGCGTCGGTCGATTATGTCCACCGCTTCCGGTTCTTCCGCGGGGAATACTACTTTCTGGTCCAGATGTCGGCGCTCGGCATGATGTTCATGGCCTCGGCCAACGATCTCCTGTCGGTCTTCGTGACGGTGGAATTCTCCACCTTCGGCTTCTACGTTCTGGTGCCCTATCTCCGCGACGATCTGCGTTCCAGCGAGGCCGGCCTGAAGTTTTTCATCCTGGGCGCGTTCGCGGCCGGAATCCTGGCGTATGGGCTCAGCCTCGTGTACGGCGAGACGGGGAAGCTGGTGTTCTCGGATATGATCCTGTCCGAGCCGACCCCTGGCCTGATCGTCGGGTACTTGCTGATCTTCGCCGCCCTGGGATTCAAGATCGGGGCGGTGCCGTTTCACGCCTGGATTCCGGACACCTACCAGGGCGCTCCGACCCCGGTCACCGCGTTCCTGTCCATCGCGCCGAAAGGGGCCGCCTTCGCCATCCTGATCCGGATATTCTTTGTCTCGCTGGCTGCCTTCAAGCCGGCGTGGGTCCTGCTCATGGTCGGCGCCTCGATCCTGTCCATGACCTACGGGAACATCGTGGCCATCGCCCAGCGGAATATCAAGCGCCTGCTGGCCTACTCCGGGATCGCCCAGATCGGGAACATCCTGATCGGGCTGGCTGCCGGGACGAAGATGGGCAGCGATGCGATCCTGTTTTATCTATTGACCTACCTGTTTGCGAACCTGGGAGCGTTTGCGGTGGTGATCGCGGTGGGCAACCTCATCAACAGCGACGAGATCGAAGACTACAACGGTCTGAACCGCCGGTCGCCGTTTTTAGCATTCGCCATGCTCGTCTTTCTGCTGTCGCTGGCGGGCGTTCCCCCGCTCGCCGGATTCATCGGCAAGCTGTACATCTTCCTGGCGGCTGTCAAAGAGGAGCTGTACACGCTGATCGCTGTCGGATTGATCAACATCATCATCTCCATGTACTACTATCTCGTGGTGGTGAAAAAAATGTACATCAACGAGCCGACCGATCCCTCGCCGCTCTACATCTCGGGCTCGATGAAAGCGGTAATGTACGCGAGCCTGGCCGGGACGTTGATCCTCGGGATCTATCCCCGTCCCTTCATTGACTGGGCGGTCGCCGCCACGCTCCTGTTCTCGAACATCACCGCCCCGACCGCCACCGTCCCGCCCGCCGTGCTGCCCTTCGGCGGCTGAGTCTTCCTTTCTTGACACATTTCACAGGCCCATTTATGCTCAACTCCCAAGCGTACTCATGACGCAGCCTTACCGGAACTCGAGCCGCCAAAGACGTCTTGGATTCTTCGTCTGCCCGCTCATTGCGTGCTTCTTGCTCAGCGGCTGTCTCGGCACGCTAACCGTCACGGAAGAATCAGTCCCGAAGTTGCCACAAAAACCCATTCCAGCCAGGCTGGGCGTGCATCTGACCGGGGAGGCGCTCAAGAAGGCCTTCGCCGATCCGGAGCGGCGCCA
>Ga0114945_10000938_pt1 | contig 18471 bp, 15 predicted proteins | sample OV2TP3_FD_87194 | JGI IMG/M metagenome (GOLD analysis project Ga0114945, IMG submission 87194) | Hot spring microbial communities from Beatty, Nevada to study Microbial Dark Matter (Phase II) - OV2 TP3 | ecosystem: Environmental > Aquatic > Thermal springs > Hot (42-90C) | place: USA: Beatty...
ATAAAGAGCTGAGACTGGTCTGGGATTTTCCCTCCAAGTTTCCGCTTGTCAAGACCGACGCCGGCAAACTCAAGCATATCCTTCAAAATCTCATTAATAACGCGATCAAATTCACCGAGAAGGGCCATGTGAGGATTTCAGCCCGGGTCAAAGAAGGCAGGAGGCGACAGGCAGGAAGCGATAGGCACGAGCGGTTTGTGGAGTTCCGGGTGCAGGATACGGGGATCGGCATACCCAAGGAAAAATTCTCTGTGATCTTCGACATGTTCGGTCAGGTAGACGGCTCAAAGACCAGATCCCATAGCGGCGTGGGGTTGGGGCTCTACATCGTTAAAACATTCGCTGAGATGCTTGCGGGAAAGGTGGAGGTGGAGAGCGAACCCGGCAAGGGCTCGGCCTTTACGGTGACGATACCATTTGAGCGATAGCATCGCAGGAAGAGGCAAGCCGAATGAAGGGAAAAATTCTCCTGGTCGAGGATGCGCCGCTAGCCGTCGCTGCGGTTAAAAAAGAATTGGATTTTCTGGGTTACGATTGTCTCGTGGCTCAAGACTGTGCAGAAGCCGTTGAGAAGGCTTCCGAGTTTCTACCGGATCTGATTGTGATGGATATCTCTTTGCCCGGGATGCGCGGGCTGGAGGCCGTCTCACAGATTCGAAAGAATCCGCAAACCCAAGCGATCCCGATTCTCGCGGCCACCGCAAGGACAATGCCACGGCACCGGGAAATATGTCTCCAAGCAGGCTGTGACGCCTACATTGCAAAGCCTTTTAGCCATAGAGAGCTTAGCGCCTGTATTCGGAAACTCCTGAAAGGTGACCGCTAACAGGTATTTTGTCTATCTTTTGAATCCGTACTTCTCCCAATTTCCTAGGACCTTGTCCTGAATCTCCTTGGGCCAGAGATTTTCCAAGGTTGCCTTGACTGGTATGATCTCAGGAGGCCAGTCTTTTGGCCATGTGCAGTCAAAGATGACGCCGGCGGCATCGCCAAGGAGCCTTTCTTTGGGAGGAAGAAACGGAAGCAGCACTGGGAATCCCGGGATATGCGGGACCGGATGGATTCCGTTGACCGGATGGCACTTGGTAGTGATGGCATGGAGCACCTCATCCATGTTCGCCGGATCCACATCGGCGTCGACCACAACGATATAGTAGGTAAAGAGCCCCGGCTTGGTCGCCCACACCGCGTGGGCGACCCGTTTGGCGAAATTGATAAAAGGGGTCTCGGTGGAGACGACGGCCAGGTGCCCTACGCCGTAGGGAGGATAAAAAACCCCTTTGACCGGCAGGCCCAACTTTCGTAGCTCATGGTAAACTTCCGCGCCCTTGATGAAGGCGGTCGCGGTTTGCCCTTCATGAATCGGCATTCCCATATTGGAGAAGGGAACAATGGGATCGTGGCGATGCGTGATGGCGTTGACTTGAAAGACCGGCTTGGGCGAAGCCTTGCCCGCCTCGTATCCCATGTATTCACCGAAGGGACCCTCCAGCCTACGCTCGTGAGGAAGGACCTCGCCTTCAAGAATAATTTCCGCCGAAGCGGGAACCTCTAGATCTACGGTTTCACACTTGACCAAGGGAATAGGCTCTCCCTGCAAACCTCCGGCGATATCGACTTCATTGACGAAGGTTGGCAGCTGAACGCAGCTGACGAGGGGGATAACGGGCTGTCCTCCGATGGCCACCGCCGCGGGCATCGGCAGATTCTTCGCTTCATATTTCTGGTAGATCTGACCGATATGTTGCTGTTGGGGGAAGAGACAGCCCATCGTAGTGCGGTCGTGGATCATGAGACGGTACATCCCCCAATTGACCCAGGAACTATCCGGGTCCTTGGTGACCACCGTATGCCAGGTTCCGATGTACCTGCCTCCGTCTCCTTCATGGATCAGTGGAGACGGAAATCTAAGGAGATCTACATCTTTGCCCACTAGAACATTTTCCTTACATGGGCCGTTCTCGACCACTTTGGGCTTAACCGGCCGCTCCTTACGCTTGAGATAAACCTCCATGATCTCTTTCGCCGCAGTCTGAGGCGGAAGTCCCAGAGCCATCGCGGTCCGCGCGTACAGGGAGTGACCGGCTCTTCTGCTGGGACCTAGCGGCGCCCCGAGGGCACGGTAACCCCGGGGATAGCCCTTCACCTTCTCAAACAGGGCAGCAGGGGCGCCGAGATCGTAGCAACGCCGGGTGATCGCCCCCATCTCAAGGTTCCAATCCACCTCTTCCTGAATCCGCTGCAGCTCTCCATGCCGCTGCAAAAAATCAATAAAATCCCTCAGATCTCGCATCATCATAGACATTCATCCCCATTTCTCGCTTTGCTCAACACGAGTTCATTTTCTGCCACTCATTTACCAATTTGCTCCTCTACAAACAAGGAAACCAGCTTCCGCTCTTTCACCGCGACGAGACCGCGAGCCGTAATCCTGAGCGAGGGAAGAGTCACGAAAGTGAGAAAGCAAAGGGCGTAAATCGGCTTGGCAAAAGGCGAGCCGCGCTCTTTCAGGCAGCGGTGGATTCGACTGAGCCCCTCCCCTACCTCTTGCCAAGGCTCAAGCGAAAAGATGCCTCCAACGGGATACTCTTTTTTTTCAACTACCTTTCCGTGATCCACCACAGCCATCCCTCCTCCGGCCTCGATCAAAATATTGGCGCAAAGCGCCATCTCCTCGTCGCTGCTGCCGGCAATGAGAAGGGTATTTTCGTCAAGGTTCGTGGTCGTGCCGACGGCGCCCACTCTTGCACCAAGGCCTTTGAGAAATCCGAGAGCTATTCCGCCTTCGGCCTTGTGACGCTCAAAGACTGCCACTTTCAACAGGTCGCGACTCGGATCGGCTTCGAGAGCGCCGTTCAGCGCCGAGACATCCATGATCGTTTCAGTCGTGATGTTCTGATTCAACAGCTCCATGACGCGGATCCTGGCGCGAGGACAAGCACAGGGAATACGGAATGACGCGGGCGGAACGGTCGGGTTGAGATGCAAGCATTGAAGAGTCTCTTCAGGCCAGGCGATCGGCCGGCCGCTGACCAGAGACTTGCCTTGTTTCGCGATCACTTCCCCTCCGATCATGGTCGAGTGAACCCGCACGCTTTGCAGATCTTCCAGCAGGACAAGATCCGCATATCGGCCCGGGGCGATTCCCCCCATCTCTTGTTCCAAGCCCGAATAGGTTGCAGGGTTCAAAGTCACCGCCTGAATGGCTTGAACCGGAGACAGCCCGAGGCTGATAGCGCGGCGCACCACAAAATCGATATGCCCGTCCTCAGCCACATCATCCGGCGCCATGCCGTCGGTCACAAGGATGAGGCGCTGGAGATTCAGGCCTCGGGCAACGACCGGCCTTAGAGTTTCCTCCAGATCGCGGCGAAAAGATCCTTCGCGCAGCATGGTCCAGTAGCCTGAGCGCAGTCTCTCCAATACATCTTCCTCGCGGATCGGCTCATGGCAGGAGGAGATCCCCGCTGCGGCAATGGCGCAGAGCTTCTGATCTCTGGCGCCTGCGGTATGACCATGAACGATCTTTCTCCGCTGCAGGGCCATCTCGATCCGCTCCAGAAGCTCCGGGTCTCCTTGAACGAGGCGCAGCCAAGAGACAATCTCCCCCAAGCCCAGCACCCGCGGATCATCCAAGCCGTCCGCAACCTCAGATCGGGAGAGGGATGGCGTGCTGCAGAGAAGAGGATCCTGAGGAGCGACCATCGAGATCACCGTGAAGACGCGGAGCGGATGGGCCTCCACCTCGTCAAGGAAAAGTTTCACGCCTTTAAAACCAAACACGGTCGCTGGCTCATCACACGAGGCGACTAGGGCAGTGGTTCCGTGGGGGAGATACGCTTGGAGGTATTCATAGGGGCGACAAAAGTGACCTATATGGGTATGGGCGTCGATAAAGCCAGGAGATATATACAGATCACGTGCGTCCAATATCCGAGTCTTCTCTCCGCGCGCGTGGGCCGCGCTAGGCCCGACGTAACAGATCCTTCCGTCAAGAACGGCGATCTCCATGCCCCTCAGGATTTCTCCAGAATAGACATTGATGAGCTTGCCGCCCGTTATGATCAAGTCGGCCTTGATCTCACCCACCGCCCCCTGGATCAGCCTCTCAATCTGTGTCTTGGAGCGCTTCATCTGAAACATCCTTTTAACATATCCGATTCTGACTTTCTTTACCAAAAGGAGGGGAGAGAATTGATTTGCGGATATTCGGTGTGATAGCGTCCCGCCTCAATGCAAACTGTTTTGGGACCTGGATTGGTAGACCGGTATGATACCACCCCTCCGGGGGTTTATAGGATATTGTACTTCGATGTGGGCGATGTTACTAATAAAATAGCCCATGGGGTGATTGAACCGGGGTTGCAGATATCCCCTGGAGATTTCTCAAGATCGCTTTCAGCTACCGTGTCAAGTTGGATATGCATTAACTTTTGAATCCGGAGGCGTGGGATGCATACCGCCGCATATTACAAATATGTAAACCTTCTGAATAAGCTGAAGGATTTGATTTCGACCGGTGCTGATGATTCTCCCGAAGCTGAAGCACTAAGAAATGAAATGGACCCTCTATGGTTTCAGCTTTCAGAAAGCGAACGGGCAGAAATTAACAAAAATGTAAAGTTACCTCCCCCTCCTCTTGCTGAAAGATAGCTCTACTTCAAATCGACCTGTTAACGAGTTCGGTGCCCCGTTTGCCCATTTGACATCGTTCTTAAGCCCTCCCCCGCCAATGGACCTATAGGGTCGCCCTGTCGAAGAGTAGCTCGCCGCCCGATTTAAAATGAAAGGCCCGGCTCGAAAGAGTCCGGTCCTTTTTGTTTTTCAAGACGAGTTGGGCTCAGGCATTCGTATTGATTCTGGTGAAAAACGGTCCTTGAGTGTCACCCTGAACGAAGTGAAGGGTCTGAAGTCCGGGAAAACACGAGATTCTTCGCTGCGCTCATCTATGAATGACGAACCGGCTCGATGAAAGGGTTTTTCAGCGGAATCCGTATTGCCTTATTGGCCCCTCTAGGGTGGCGTCCGCCTACGGCACGCAAGCCCCAGGTTGAACTTTCCGGCGCTTTCTATCATGTCATCTGCCGCGGAAACCAACGCCAGGCGATCTTTCACAGCAATGCTGATAAAAGGACTATCTCGATGGTTTGAAACTGCCCCAGCCCTCTCCTGTCCCATGGGACTGCTCATGAAAAATTCCCTTCCTTCACATCTTCTTCCTCTCCTCAAGACCGTCTGTGCAGGGATTTGTCCCGACCTTCGTGGATGGCCTGCTCTGCGGAATCTGGGGACACAATCCCGATTTTTAGGCATCCTTTGATGTTGCCCGATGGTCTGCGGTTCTGAAACGCAAACGAGTAATATGTCCCCGGGATCCGACCTGTTGACGGTTGGGATGCCGGATGGGATGCTCAAAAAAGTTGTACTGGCAGGCTCATAAGGAACAACGTACCCGCAGCGAGCTCGTCCCCGAGGCCGTGGAGCGAGGGAAGCCCAAACTACATTGACAAATCAGAGGGCCCGAAAGCACAATGACCCCAGAGGTGAAGGCAGCCATTATTCGCTTGGTTCTTATCATCTTCGGGTTTGTACTGGTCACGACCCTGTGGAGCTTCTATATCTCTATCCGCCCTCCCAGAATCTTATCCTCCCTCACTCCCAAAGACTTACAGCTCGATTATGAGAATGTGCGTTTTAGGACCGCTGACGGTCTTACCCTCACAGGATGGTTTGTCCCAAGCCAGAAGCCAACTAAAAAGACCGTCATCCTCCTCCATGGTTATCCGGCAGACAAAGGCGATATCCTGCCTGCCATCTCCTTTTTGCAGAAAGACTACAACCTCTTTTTATTTGACTTTCGTTATTTAGGCGAGAGCGAGGGAAACTATTCCACCGCCGGGGCCAACGAAGTCCAAGACCTCTTGGCAGCCATCCAGTTCCTCAAAGCTAAAGGGATTCAGGACGTGGGCGTGTGGGGTTTCTCCATGGGCGGGGCGGTCGCCCTGATGGGCATAAAGAAGGCCCCGGAGATTAAGGCTGTGATTGCAGAAGCAAGCTATGCCAGCCTAGCCCAGATGGCGCCGGAGCTTTTTAGGATTCCACTGCTTAAGTATCCCTTGGGTTACCTCATAGGACTATGGGCGAAAGTTTTCCTCGGGATCGACATTCGAGAGGTCTCGCCGGTAAAGGCAGTCCAGGATACCACCCTGCCTCTTTTTCTCATTCATTCTGTGGCTGACGATGTGATCCCTTTCTCCCACGCCGAGCTGCTACAAAAAGCGCTGGAGAAAAATCCCTGGGCCGAGTTCTGGTTCCGCGCCAGGCTCTCCCACGGCGAGCTGGGGCAGGAATATCAAAAACGCATAAGCGATTTTTTCCACAGGCACCTATAGGCAGTGTAGAAGGTTCAAAGACCTGGTGAAAAAAGGGGTAAGTCCAATTGTTGACACCGTTGCCTGACACATGCCCTCCTTCATCTACGGGCTGATTCAGCCTTCATGGCCGCAGCCTACTACGGCGATGTCGGCTGCCCGTGGCTTTCTGCGTGGGCGGGTAAATAGATCTCCTGCTGCCTATTGCCTTTCTATGGCTGAGCACATATGTTCCAATTATGATCATCGACTGCCATTCTCATCTGGCTCCCAAGAGTTGGTTTGATCCGAAATCGCCGCAGGCTATTTTCAATATCGAGGGATTGCTGGAGGAGCAGCAGAAGGCCGGGGTCGATCTCACGGTCTTCGGCAACAACTGGATCCGCACGCTCGAAGGTCGCGATCCTCTGCAGACCATCAAAGAGTTCAATGACTTCGCCGCTGAGGTGACGGCCCAATATCCCAAGCACCTTCTCGGCCTCGCCTCATCGATTCCCTTCGGCGGCAAAGAGGTCCTGAAAGAGACCGAGCGCGCGGTCCGGGATTACGGGCTAAAGGGGATCATGGTCAACTCGAGCGTGAACGGCGAGTATCTCGACTCCCCGCGCGCGATACCTTTTTTTGAGCTGGTCGTAGAGCTGGATGTGCCGCTCTTCGTCCATCCGCCGCGAATCACCATCGGGGCAGACAAAATGGATATCTTCCGCCTTCCCGAAATGGTCGGGAGACCCTTCGATACCACCCTGTCTCTCACCCGCTTCATCCTGATGGGCGGTCTGGAGAAATTTCCCCAACTGAAGATGGTTTGCGCCCATGTAGGAGGTGCGTTGCCGATGCTCCCAGGAAGGCTTGGATTTGGCTACGAGCTTCGCCGTGACACGAGTTTCGGTGCCTGGGAGCCGGATGTTTTGACGAAGCCTCCGGCTGACTACATCAAACAGCTATACCTCGACACTGTGAGCCTTCACCCGCCCGCTGTGCTCTGCGCTGTGCAAACGGTAGGAGTCGACCATGTCCTTTTCGGCAGCGACTTTCCCCCGGTCCCGATACCCCTGAAAAGATCCGTGCAAGTCGTTGAGGCCTTGTCCGTCTCGGAGGTGGACAAAGAGAAAATCTTGGGAGGGAACGCAGCCAAGCTGTTTGGGTTGAGCGGCTGAAAGCGCAGGCAAGTTAGAAGCCAGAGCCGACAACTTCGCTGATCACCTGAACTGCCCTCTCCACGTCGCTGCGGTCCACGTCCAGGTGCGTAACCATGCGAATCTTTTCTGAGTCGACCGCCCCGCCCAACACCTTACGCTGGGCAAGCTTTTCCAGAAACTGCGACGAGGCAAATCCGGTCATGCTGATATCGTAGATCACGATATTTGTCCGGACCTTCCGCAGGTCCACCTGGATCCCCGGAATGACCGACAATCCTTTGGCTAAGATCTGAGCATTCTCATGGTCGATGTAAAGTCGCTCGGGCCCCTTTTCCAGGGCGATCAAGCCCGCCGCGGCCAAGATACCTACCTGCCGCATGCCGCCTCCGAGCATCCTGCGGATGCTGCGGCAGCGATCGATAAAGGTCTTGGACCCGAGGATCATCGATCCAACCGGGGCTCCTAGTCCCTTGCTCAAGCAAAACTGGACCGAATCGAACTTCTTTGTCATCTCTGCCACATCCTCGCCAAGATAGGCGGCGGCATTAAAGATCCTTGAGCCGTCCAGGTGGACAGCCAAGCCAGCCTCGTGGGCCCGGTCACAAATCTCGTGCGCGAGCTTGGTGGGATATACCGTTCCGCCGGCCATGTTATGAGTGTTCTCAAGGGAGACCAGCGCGGTCTGAGGCCGGGAGTAAATCTTCGGGCGGATGGCCCGAGAGATCTGCTCCCAAGTCATGATCCCGTCCTCGGCAGAGATCACCCGCGGCAGCACCCCGGCCACACCCGACATCGCGGCCATCTCGTAGTTGTAGATGTGGCCTCTTTCTTCGCAGATCACCTCCTGGCCGGGCCGCGTGTGGGCGATGATGCACGTGAGATTTCCCATCGAACCCGAGGGCACAAACAACGCGGCCTCGCGGCCAAAGATCTGGGCGGCTCGCTCTTGAAGCCGGTTGACGGTCGGGTCCTCCATATAAACGTCATCGCCCACCTCCGCCTCGGCCATCGCCCGGCGCATCTCCGGGGAGGGCTTGGTCACCGTATCGCTCCGGAGGTCGACGATCCTGTCGGTCATCACTCCAGCCTACTTTCCACTTCTCTGATGATATCGGGAGAAAGCTCGGGCCTGACAAAGGCCTGATAGATGGATTCATTTTGCAGCCACATGATATCTGCGCGGCTCTTCACCGCCTCTCGCATCTCATTCTGGAGATGTTCCTCCATGCAGTATTGCCGGATTACGTCGATGCAAAAGTTGCCGTGGCTCTCATCGTGGTACTCGTGCGCGCGGAAGAAATCGAGCGCCGAAGACGGGATCCACGAGTAGTATCTTTCTAGCGCCTCTCTCTCCTCACGCATCCGTTGCGGTCCGTACCCCTCAAAGACCAGACCTGTCCCGATAGCCACGGCCCAGTGGCTCTGCTGCACAAGCTGCACATACATCTCCAGGGCCGCCCGAATGGCCGGAAGCGGCTTGTAGCTCAGGATCTCCTCCCTGGGGATACCGGCGCCCTCGGCAAATCGGGTCCAAAGCTCGGCGTGACTCGGGAACTTGCCGCCGAAGAGGTCCTCGCCCTCCTCCTCGACCATGTTTTCCAACAAAGCCCGACGCAACTCCGGGACGGGACACTTCTGGTAGCGGACGCCAAAAAACCTGTGGATGTTACGAAACTCGTGGAACTGGTTCTTGATCCAGCCGTGAAGCTGTGCCTTGGTCAAGCGCCCCGTCAGCAAGAGCTGCCTTACCGGATGCGGTCTCGGATACCTCTGCCGCAGGGTTTCTCTGAGATCCGAGATCAACGCCTCAGGGGAAAGAAGGCTCATGGCAATCACCTCCTGATTTGCAGCCGATCATATATAACTTTGCCGCTGTTGGCCAGACCCTATCTGATTCCAAGCCCCCGCTCTAGCCAACATCCAGAGGACAAAATTGTCTCCCAGGTGTCCATTTTTGACGGCGAACTGATCGTTAACCACCGATTTGGACCGCCTCTTCTTGGCCCCGCGCTGAGGTAGCTTTTGAAGAATGTTAAGTTTTCGCTTTTGGCCTAAGTCTTGCTCAGTCAAGATCCACATGCCTAAAGGTCCCGGTCACAGACGGAAGTTAAGGAGGTTTTGATATGTCCGGCTTACTCCAATCGAGACTGAGAGACATCAAGAAAGGGGCAAAGATGATCCCGGATTCCCTGTTCGGCCTTTTTGCCAGCGACCTTGCCATCGATCTGGGAACTGCCAATACGCTGATTTACGCCAAGAATGAGGGCATCGTTTGCAATGAGCCATCGGTAGTTGCGGTGCAAAGAAATGGTAGAGCGGGAAAGAAGGTTCTCGCGGTAGGTATCGAAGCCAAGAAGATGCTGGGCAGAACTCCTGGCAGCATTGCGGCGATACGGCCTCTGAGGGAAGGGGTGATCGCGGACTTCGAGGTCACGGGGGCCATGCTCCGCTACTTCATCGAGAAGGCTCACCACCGGCGTAGGCTGGTTCGTCCTCGGATCATCATCGGGATCCCTTCTGGGATTACGGAGGTAGAAAAGAGGGCATTGCGGGAATCGGCCCAGTCGGCGGGGGCAAGGGAGGTCTACCTCATCGAGGAGCCCTTAGCAGCCGCAATCGGGGCTGGGTTGCCGATCACAGAGCCGACCGGGAGCATGATTGTGGATATCGGAGGTGGAACTACCGAAGTAGCGGTTATCTCCCTTTCCGGGATCGTCTTTTCTCGATCGATTCGGGTAGCCGGAGATACGATGGATGAGGCCATCATCCACTACATTAGAAGAAAACACAACCTATTGATTGGGGAGAGAACCGCAGAACTCATCAAGACTACAATTGGCTCTGCCTATCCACGAGATGGGAGCCAGACCATGGAGATCAAGGGCCGAGAGGTGACGGCCGGCGTTCCCAAGAGCGTCCTCGTCACGGAGGAGGAGATCCGAGATTCAATTGTCGAGCCGATCAATCAGATTGTGGAGGCTGTCCGCATCTCCCTGGAACGGACCCCTCCGGAGCTTGCCGCCGACATTGTCGACCGGGGGATCATCCTGGCCGGAGGCGGCGCACTGCTCAGAAATCTGGATGTGTTGCTTAGAGAAGAAACAGGCTTGCCGGTCACGCTCGCCGACGATCCCTTGACTGCGGTGGTCATGGGCGCGGGCAAGGCATTGGACGAAATCTCCTCGCTCAAGGAGATAGCGCTTCACTAGGCACGTCCCTTCGCTCCTTTTTGTATCTTGTTAATATTGTATTTTTTCCTACCATTCACTAACATGAGCGCGGATGGTTTCGGTCACACTACGCCGTCTAACCAAGCGCTTCGGCCCGGTGGTTGCGGTCGATGAGGCCGACCTCACGGTCCATGACGGGGAACTCCTCGTCATCGTAGGAGAGAGCGGCTGCGGCAAGACGACCACGCTAAGGCTCATCGCCGGCCTGGAGACGCCCGACAGTGGGACTATTGACATCGGCGGGGTGCCGGTCAACGACGTTCCGGTAGGACAGAGGGGCGTCCAGATGATCTTTCAGCATTACGCGCTTTGGCCCCACATGAGGATCTTTGATGACCGGAGATACACCAACCTCACCCTACCCCTGAAGATCCGCAAATGGTCGCAACACAAGATCGCCGAATTCATGCGCCCCTTAACTCAGCGGTTGGGCATTGAAGAGAGCTTTTTCCGCCGCAAACCGCAAGAACTCTCTGGCGGCCAGCAGCAGCGGGTTGCCTTGGGACGCGCCATGACGACCTCGCCCCGGGTCCTCCTCATGGACGAGCCCCTGAGCAACATCGATCCCCCCAATCGGCTCAAGATGCGGGGTGAGATCCTCAAGTTCCATCGCGAAAACCGCTTGACCACTCTCTACGTGACCCACAATCTGGCAGATGCGCTAGCGCTGGGAGACCGTATCGCCGTGATGCGGGCGGGGCGCTTCGAGCAAGTTGATACTGCAGAGAACCTGATGCGGCAGCCCGCTACTTCTTATGTCGCAGAGTTCTTTAGGGTGTCAGAACTAAGGCACAAAGAGATCCAGAAAGGTCCATGAAAGAGTCCGGCACCGTTCTTTTGGCCGTCCTCCTGTTTACCTTCTCAGCCACCTCCCCTGCCGCGTCCGCCTGCCGAGACATGAATGTGACGCGAGGTATCGCCGGCCGCGCTTACGCCGCACAGCCCGACGCTACCATCCAGTATTTCGGCCACAATTTCTTCCAGATCACCACGGGCAAGGGAACCAAGATCGTCACCGATCCTTTGGCCCCAGGCATGTACCCCACCCCCTATGTGGCCCCCCACGTCGTGACGGTAGGAAGAGAACATCCAAATCATAACTATGTGGAGTTGGCCCGGGGCAACCCGATTATTATGCGCGGCCTGGCCTACCATGGGGCCGAGTGGAACCGCATCAGCACCAACGTTAGAGATGTCTTCATCTACAACATCCCGATCTACCAGAGCGGTGTCGGCGGAGCGCTCAAAGGGGCGGCATTCATGTTCGATCTGGGAACCGTCTGCATCGCGCACCTCGGGGACTTGAGCCACACGCTGACCCCGGAGCAAATCAAAGAGATGGGCAGAGTGGACGTCGCGCTGATCCCCATCGGCGGGGTCTTTACGATGCCCCCTCAAACGGCCCGTGAGGTGCTGCAACAGATCAAACCCAAGATCGCCATTCCCATGCACTACCGGGACAACATGTATATCCTGGAGTCGTTTGTGAAAGGCCTCCCCACCCGGCGTCCCGAAAGTGACACCTTGGTCGTCAGCAAGTCGTCTCTGCCACCCACAACCGAGATCATCGTGCTGAGACCCAAAGGCGCCAGGGAATATTGGTAAAGGCGGATGATGGCAGATGGACCTTTTTCAACAGCTAGACCATCTCGATGATCATCGGACGCCTTTTCATGAAGGCGTAAAGCCATGCGGGACGGTGGGTGCCGCGGCGCTTTTTTCTCAATTGCTTGAGCAACCCGAGGGCGAGGATCTTCTTGCGGAAATTGCGCCGATCCAGCGAACGGTGGAGGATCGTCTCGTAAACTTCCTGGAGCTCCCCCAGGGTAAACTCGGAGGGCAGGAGATTGTAAACGATGTTGGTATATTGCAGCTTGGAGCGGAGCCTCTTGAGCGCCAGGCGCCCCACCTGATCATGGTCATAGGCGAGGTGAGGAAGGCGATCGGCGGCAAACCATCTGATATCCGCATACTTTGATGCCAGCTTCAACCTGACTGCCCGGTAAGGAACCAGGGCCAGATAGGAAACCGAAACCACGCGTGTGGCAGGATCCCGCTCTGGCTTTCCGAAAGTATAGAGTTGTTCCAGGTAGGCGCCCTTGACCCCTGTCCTCTCACCGACCTCCCGCTCGGCTGCTTGGTCGACAGACTCTTCGGCGCCAACCAAACCCCCGGGGAAAGCCCACCCCCCCCCAAAGGGACCCCCTTTCACCTGGACGAGCAGACATTGAAGGACCCTTCGATCCACCGTATAGATCACCACGTCCACCGCTACCCAGGGGTGGCCTTGATGGGCGGAAAAGCGGGGATGCGATTCCACTTGACCAACAGCCAACTGAACCTGTCGGAACTATATCTTGAACGCCCCCAATGTATTCGGAGCGAACAGCTTCTCCAAGTCCAGCCTTTTCCCTATTAAGCCTTGTTCTAAGAGATACGAATGAAGAGTCTCCAAGACATGCCGGTTGGGGCCAAACCCATACGGCCAGTAGTCTTCACCCATAAGATCCCTGACCTCCTCGTACTCAGCCACGGTCCACGGAAGACTCGTGCGCAGAACATTGGAGTCGTATATCTGGCTCAAACAGCGATCCTTCGCCTCACAGAACGCTTTATAGAGGCTCTGTGCGACCCAGGGACTCTCCTCGTAGAGCTTCGTTCGAAGCACCACGGCATGCATAATGGGGAAAATGCCCGTGCGGCGAAAATAGTCCATCTCAACCCGCTTAAAATCAGCAAAGAGCCTGCGGACCCGCCGCGAACCCCTGGCAAAGCAGGAAGGCATGCGCGGCGAGATCAAGGCGTCAATCTCACCGCTCTCGATCATCTCGTTGAGGGTTCTATCTCCGGGAATAATCTCCAGGCGGATCCCGGCGGGTAGATCGAACTCGACCCGATCTTTGCGCCCTGGTTGCTCCTCTCCGCCTTGAAACCAGCGGACCTCTTGCGGCGAAACTCCATATTCGTGCTGTAGGAGACCCCTCAGCCAGACCGCCGCGGTCATAGTGTATTCGGGCACCCCCACCCTCTTTCCCTTCAAATCTTCCGGCCGCTCGATGCCGGAGGCGACATTCACGAAGATGCAGCGGTGGCGAAAAGTGCGCGAAGGAAAGACCGGGATAGCCATGAAAGTACGGCGACCTCGGGCGGCGTCGACCAGAAAGGCCCCCATGGATATCTCCGCGACATCAAACTCTTCGTAGCGGAGCATGCGCCAGAAGATCTCCTCGACGGGCAGCGCGAGGTAGTTGAGCTCCATCCCTTCAGGCTTTACCGAGCCCTCTTGCAGCGCCCGGGTACGGTCATAGTCCTCGCACGCCAACGTTAGATGAATATTAGCCATGGCGTCGCAATGCGCCTATGCATCTCATTCTAAACTCAATCCTCCGTCCACGATCAGCGTCTGGCCTGTGATGAAGTCGCCTCCCGCCACCAGGCCCACGATAGCCGCCGCGATGTCGTCCGGCGTGGCGATGCGGCTAAGCGGAATATGGGATGCCGCCCGGGAGACAACCTCCGCATAGTTATCCCCGTAATGATCTCTCATCCACTTAGTGTCCGTGAAGGCTGGCGCCACGGCGTTGACCCGTACCCGCGGCGCCAGCGCCACGGCCAGGGCGCGGGTGAGATAGATCAGCGCAGCCTTGGCAGTTCCGTAGGCTAGGGAGGACATAGTAGATGGGGCGATAACTCCGGAAATGGAGGCAACGTTCACGACCATGCCTTGCGTTTCAGAAAGGAGCGGCGCCGCCGCGCGGATGGAGCGAAAGGCGCCCTTGACGTTGACGTCCAAGACATCGTCCCAAATGGCGTCGCTCAGCCCCTCAAGGTCCCTGAGCGGGACCCAGTGAGTCACACCGGCGTTGTTCACCAGCACGTCTAATCTCCGAAAATGCTGACGGGTCCGCTCCATCATCTCACGGACTTGCTTATCGCTCTTCACATCGGCCCTCACGCTGAGCGCTTCAGCGCCGATGCTGCGCACTTCTTCGGCGAGCTTTTCGGCCCCCTCTTTCGCGGTGCGATAGTTAATCGCGATACCAGCGGCGCCGGCCCTGGCCAGACGTAGCACGGTGGCCCGGCCGATGCCGGTTGCCGCGCCGGTCACTAATGCCACCCTACCCTTTAATTCCACGCTCTCGCTCCAATGCAAAGTGCAAAGTGTAAATTGAAAAATGCAAAAGAAGAAATCGCTCCAGAGCCCTGTCGGACTTCGCATGATCCGGCACAATTTTGCAATTTGCATTTTGCAATTTTCATTTTACTTTTCCCTGTGCTGCGACCTAGTGCTCCGCAGTTCCCTCGTTGCCGCTTCATCGATCACCCATTGCTCCGGCAAACGAACCAGCTCATCGTCCCTGCCGGTGAAGCGGACAACCACGCCGCAATCTCCGGCCGCGGCTTCGGGAGTGACATAACCTGCGATCACATCCTGGCGCACGCGCTCCGGCTCCCGGCCAAAAGGATCACCATAGCCACCCCCGCCCGGGAGGTTGAGATGAACCACCTGGTGCGCCTCAAGCTCCACTTGCGCCTTGGGGTTCGGTCGTGCGCCGTTGTCCAGCACAAGCTCGCCGGCCATTCCCGATTTTCCACCCAACAACCCGGGCGCGGGATATCTCGTCCGGTCGACGATGCAGCTTACGCTCCAACGTCCCTCGGCTCGACTCGTGAACTCCGTCAATTGGCCCAAGCCGCCGCGCCACGTACCGGCCCCTCCTGAGTCTCGGCGCAGCTCGCGCCGTCGCATCACAATTGGCGAAAGGCTTTCCATGACTTCGGCGGGCACGCCAGCTACCCCGCTGGGGAATCCCACTGCGCTCATGCCATCCTTGCTTGGGCGCGCACCGGTTCCGCCGACCTGAAACAGAGTGAAGGTAAAGGGCGGACTTTGGCCACGCCACACGCTGAGCCAAATGGGATCAGCCCCAGGAGCCATCAGGCGGCCCGGAAGCGCACCCGCGAGCGCGGCAAAAATCGCGCTGGGTACGAAATGGCCCACCGCTTGGCGGCTGGCCACAGGAGCCGGATCGAGCGCGTTCATGATGCTGCCCGGTGGCGCGGTCACATGGACGGGGCGGAAGCTCCCTTCGTTGTGGGGCACATCCGGGCAGATGGCCGCTTTGACCGCGAAGCTGGCATAGGCATGGGTGTAATTGAGAACCACATTGATGCCCCGCATGCTCTGGGGCGAAGATCCGGCAAAATCGATGAAGATCTCATCGCCGTCCACGCGCACCCGGCAACGGATAACGATAGGTTCCTCAAAGCCGTCGCTCCAGGTCTCGCTCAGCCACTCGCTTTTGGGTAGCTTGCGGATCTCAGCCCGTAGAGCGGCCTCCGAGCGGCGAATGATCTCTTCGGCGATCGGGTCGATGCTTTCCAGGCCGAACTCATCCATCATCTCTAAAAGCTCCCGGCCACCCGTGTCGTTGCAGGCTGTCTGGGCATAGAGGTCACCCACCACCTCGTCCGGCTGGCGGACATTGGCTCGAATGATCTTAAGCAGGATTTGGCTGGGCTCGCCGCGGTCAAAGAGCTTCATGATCGGCAGGCGCAGGCCTTCCTCGTACACCTCTCGTGCTTCCGCCGAGAGGATGCGTCCGCCTATGTCCGCGCTGTGGCAAGTGTTGGCGAACAAGGCGACCATGCGCCCATTCCTGAAAATGGGCGTGGTGATGGTGATGTCATTGATTTGCCCAGCCGTCATCCAGGGATCGTTGGTGATGAGCACGTCACCAGGCGCCAAAGTGCTCACCGGGTAGGCGGCAAGAAAGTGGCGCATGGATGTGGCCATGGCATTAATGTGGCCCGGGGTACCCGTGATCGACTGCGCGATCATTCGTCCCTTGGTGTCGAACATCCCACAGGCCAGATCCTGACACTCTCGGACGATGGTGCTGAAGGCTGTCCGCATGAGGGCATCTTGCTGCTCGTTGGTTACAGAGAGAAGCCGGTTCCAGATCACCTCAAGGATTACGGGATCTATCGGCCTATTGCCCATCGGCAAACTCCACGATCACGTTGAACTGATCATCCACTCGGGCACGGCCCCGGGCGCCCACGATCAGCGTCGACTCGCGCTCCTCGACAACGGCAGGGCCGCTAAAGGTCGCACCCGGCACCAGGGCGTAGCGATCGTACACAGGAGTCTCTGCATACCGACCATACTCCGGGAAGTAGGCTAGGCGTTTACCCTTAAGCGCTTTCTCCCTTGCGGAGGCGACCCGGGGATGGCGGAAGTCCGTTTGCGGCAGCGGTCCGCTGGCGACCACGCGCCAGTTGATGACTTCAAGCGGCACATCTGGACCTTTGCGACCATAGAGCGTGCAGTAGATCTGCTCAAAGGTTGCCGTTATCTCGGGGACCTGATCGACACGGAGGCTTCCGTTAGGCAAAGGCACCGAAACTTCATGTCCTTGGCCCACGTAACGCATCTCGGCGCTACGCTGGTACGAAATGTCCGAAGCTATTAAGCCAGATCCTTCAAGCACCGTCCGTCCTTCCTGAGCCATCTCCTCTAAGAGCCCGTTGGCAAGAGCCCAATCCATCTTGTCCAGACGGCTATAGGCACTGCGCACGAAGTCAAATGCCAGCGGAGCTGCCAAGAGGCCGAACGTAGAGCCCACGCCGGCGCCGAAGGGCGAGATAAGCCGGGGGAGATGGAGGATCTCTGCCACGCGGTAGCCGTGCACCGGACCCGCGCCTCCGAACGCATAGAGCGGCAGGCGCCGCGGATCTTTGCCGCGCTCGCCTAAGTGGGCCCGGGCCGCGTTGGCCATGTTCTCGTTCACGATCTGGTGAATGCCCCAGGCGACCTGCTCTATTGTCAGCCCTAAACGCTCAGCAAGGCGGGAAAGCGCCCGGCGACCGGCCTCCACATCGAGCCGCATCTTGCCACCCAGGAAATAGTTTGGATCCAAGTAGCCCAGCACCAGGTCGGCATCGGTCACGGTGGGCTCCTCGCCGCCACGACCGTAGCATGCCGGCCCGGGCTCAGCCCCGGCGCTCTCCGGCCCCACCTTGAGAAGTCCGAGAGAGTCCACGCACGCGATGCTGCCGCCACCAGCCCCGATTTCAATCATGTCGATAACAGGGATTTTGATCGGCAGCCCGCTGCCACGCCTAAAACGATAGACCCGGTCCACTTCAAACTCATGCGCCTTGAGCGGGTAGCCATCCTCCACGGCACAGAGCTTGGCAGTCGTTCCGCCCATGTCGAAGGAAAGCAGGTCAGGATAGCCAGCTAGAGTGCCTTGATGAGCCGCGGCTAGCGCGCCCGCCGCCGGGCCGGACTCCAACAGACGCACCGGGAAGCGCGCCGCTGTCTCGGCCGTAGCAATGCCGCCGCTGGAAAGCATGACGAAGAAGCTGCCGCGAAAGTTGAGCCGATCCAGCCGACGCCGGAGCTCTTCCAGGTAGCTCGCCACGCGCTCCTGCACATAGACATTAGCCACTGTGGTGCTCGTCCGCTGGAACTCGCGGATCTCGGCGACGACCTCTGAGCTTAAGGAGACGCGGATTTGGGGCGCCACCTCCGCGATGAGCTCTGCGGTGCGCCGCTCATGCGCCGGGTTGCGAAAGCTGTTCAAATAGCATACCGCGATGGCCTTGATGCCTTTGTCACGCAACTCAGCCACCAGGCGCCGCACAAAAGCCTCATCCAAAGTTTTAAGCACGCTCCCATCCGCCGCGATCCGCTCGGGCACGTCGAACCGAAGGTAGCGCGGC
>Ga0114945_10000939_pt1 | contig 18457 bp, 15 predicted proteins | sample OV2TP3_FD_87194 | JGI IMG/M metagenome (GOLD analysis project Ga0114945, IMG submission 87194) | Hot spring microbial communities from Beatty, Nevada to study Microbial Dark Matter (Phase II) - OV2 TP3 | ecosystem: Environmental > Aquatic > Thermal springs > Hot (42-90C) | place: USA: Beatty...
CGCACGGCCGGAGGGACATCGTCGGGTCTGGGCATGGGCACCTCCTACGGCTAATATAGCCGTAGGACCACCAAGACGCAACCCGCATCGTCCGCCTCCCTCACAACCCTGACGTGCGCCCCTGTCAACCGAAGCGCTTTGCTCCGGGGCGTCGAGCGGCTATAATCGGGGTTCGTCCCCGAGCCCGCATTCCCGAGGAGGTGCCATGACGACGATTGCCCAGCTCCCGCGCAAGCACGAGTGGCAGGAGCTCGAGCCCCACCACGGCAAGTTCACCGTCGAGCCCTTCGAGCCCGGGCTCGCCCTGACCGTCGGCAACGCCTTCCGCCGGGTGCTCCTGTCGTCCATCGAAGGGGCGGCCCCGACCTGGGTGAAGATCGAGGGCGTGCTCCACGAGTTCTCGTACCTCCCGGGCATGCTGGACGACACGCTCGACGTCCTCAACAACATCCGCCAGGTCATCTTCAAGCTGCACGGCGAGCGGAGCCGCCTCATCCGGCTGCGGGTCGCCGGGCCGGCGACCGTGAAGGCGGCCGACTTCCAGACCGACGCCGACATCGAGGTGCTCAACCCGGAGCAGACCCTGGCGACCCTGGACCGCGAGGCCGTCCTCGAGATGGAGGTCCAGGTCGAGAAGAACCGCGGGTACCTGGCGGCCGACAGCCCGAAGCGAGAGCTCGAGGGCCTGCCGGTCAACGTCTTGGTCCTGGACGCCGACTTCTCTCCGATCCAGCGGGTCAACTTCCACGTGGAGCCCGCGAAACGCAAGCCCGGCGCGGAGCGGCTCTCGCTGGAGATCTGGACCAACGGGAGCGTCTCGCCCGAGGACGCGGTCGGCGAGGCGGCGCTCATCCTGGAAGATCATTTCAACCTGCTCTGCCGCTTCCCCACCGGGCTGGAGCCCGAGGAGGAGGTCGCGGTCGAGGCCGAGCGCGTCGAGCTGAACGAGAACCTCTTCCGGAGCGTGGACGAGCTGGAGCTGTCGGTCCGGGCGTACAACTGCCTGAAGACCGCCAACATCCGGACGATCGCGGACCTCGTCGTGAAGAGCGAGGCCGAGCTCCTCAAGACGAAGAACTTCGGCAAGAAGTCGCTCAACGAGATCAAGACGATCCTCGGCGAGATGCAGCTCTCGCTCGGGATGCGGCTCGACCCGGCCGAGCTCGAGCGGCTCCGGGCCCAGCGGGACCGCGCCTTCGAGGGCTGACGCGGCCTCTGCCGCCCCTCCGATCGACCCGGGGCCGTGGAGCGCCCCGCGGGCGCCCCGCCCGAGCCCGGCGAGGTGAGTCGTGCCCATGGAGTTCCACCAGGCGGAAGGCGCGCGGCGGATCCGACCGGTCATCCTGGTCGTCGACGACGACCCGGGCCTCCGCGAGTCCTTCCGCCTGATCCTCGAGGACGAGTACGACGTCCTCGACGTCCCAGACGGCCTTCAGGGCCTCGAGATCCTCCGCACCTGCCAGGTGGACCTCGTCCTCCTCGACATCCGGCTGCCCGGAATGGACGGGATCCAGGTGCTGGAGCGGATCAAGGCCCTCGACGAGCAGATGGAGGTCGTCCTCGTCACGGCCGTGAAGACCGTGCGCACCGCGGTCGCCGCGATGAAGCTCGGCGCCTTCGACTACCTGACGAAGCCCTTCGACCAGGAGGAGGTCCTCGCGGTCATCCGGCGGGCGCTGGAGCGGCGGGCCCTCGAGCGCGAGGTGGTCTTCCTCCGGTCCGAGCTGGCGCGGCGCCAGGACTTCGACCGCATCGTGGGGCAGCACCCCGAGATGCAGCGGCTCTATCAGCTCATCGCGCAGGTGGCGCGGACGACGTCCACGGTCCTGATCACGGGGGAGAGCGGGACGGGCAAGGAGCTGGTCGCGCGCGCGATCCACCGCCAGGGGCCGCGGCGTGAGAAGCCCTTCGTGCCCGTCAACCCCGCGGCGGTCCCGGAGACGCTCCTGGAGTCAGAGCTGTTCGGGCACGAGAAGGGCGCGTTTACCGGGGCCCAGCAGCGCCGCCTCGGCCGCTTCGAGCTGGCCCAGGGCGGCACGCTGTTCCTCGACGAGATCGCGACGCTCAAGCCGGACCTCCAGGTCAAGCTCCTCCGGGTGCTCCAGGAGCGCGAGATCGAGCGCGTGGGCGGGACCCGGAGCATCCGGGTGGACGTGCGGATCATCGCCGCGACCAACACGGACCTCCGGAAGGCCGTCGCCGGCGGGACCTTGCGGGAGGACCTCTACTACCGGCTGAACGTGGTGCCGATCGCCCTCCCCCCGCTCCGCGACCGGAAGGAGGACATCCCGCTCCTCGTCGACCACTTCATCCAGAAGTACAACCACGACTTCTCGAAGCAGATCGCCGGCGTGTCGGCGGACGGCCTCGCGGCCCTCCAGGAGTACCCCTGGCCCGGGAACGTCCGCGAGCTGCAGAACGTGATCGAGCGCTCGGTGGCCCTCGTCGCCGGCCCGCTGATCCAGCTCGGCGACCTCCCCCTGGACCTCATGCTCCCGGACCACGCGGTGCGGGTCCGCGAGGCCGAGACGCTGCCCCTCCAGAGGGCGCTCGATCAGTTCGAGCGCCAGCTCGTCCTGCGAGTGCTCGAGCGGGTCAAGTGGCACCAGGGCGAGGCGGCGCGCCTGCTCGGGCTGCACCGGAACACGCTCATGGCCAAACTGGCCCGGTGGAAGATTCGGGGCCCGGAGGTCGAGCCCTGAGGATGCACTGCCGCCAGTGCATTTTGCACAGTTTGCTGTGCAAGGGCGCTAACTCCGCACGGCTTCGGCGTTTTCGTGGGGTTCGACGCGTCCTTTCGGGACCCTTGCACATCCGACTGTGCATTCGGCGCCCGGCCGAGGAAGTTCGGCGCGGGGGGAGAACCCTGAACCCGTAGCCAGTTAGCCTGGCAAGACCGCCTCCCACACGACTGGCGCTGCTTTTGCTATCCCTCCCGGATCGGGGAGCCCTCATGGGGAGGGTTCCCGATCCTAACGTCCGTCGTAAGGGAGGGGCAGCGCGATGACCAAGCTCTGGGCCGTGGTGTTGATCATCGGGGCGTTCCTGCTCGTGGCGCCCGTGATCGAGTCGGGGACCTCCGGCTCAACGCAGTTCTTCCAGGCGATCGGGACCGCCGAGGGCGGGGACGGGTCCGGTTAGGCGCCGACCTCGCGACAACCGTGGACGAACGTAGGCACGAGAGTCTCTCGAAGGGGAAGGGGAGATTGCGTCTCCCCTTCCTCTCCCTTCTACTCCTGGGCCTCCTCGCGCTCTGCGGGCAACCTGCCGCGGCACAGCCGCAGGAGCTGGGTGGCGGCGTCTACCGCCGACCCCTCGATCAAGACCCTGGGACTCTCGATCCCGCACGACTCAGTGACATCTATAGCCTGTCGGTGTCCCGCCAGATCTTCGACGGCCTTGTCCAGTTCGACCACACCCTGGCGATCACGCCGGCCCTCGCCCAGTTCTGGAAGGCTTCCCGCGACGGGCTCACGTGGACCTTCACCCTCCGCAAGGGCGTCCGGTTCCACCACGGGCGCGAGGTCACCGCGGACGACGTCGTCTACTCGTTCACGCGGATCCTGGATCCGGCAGTGAAGTCGGGAGCCGCGGACCTTTTCGCCAGCGTCCGGGGGGCGCAGGAGTTCCGCGAGGGCAAGGCTCGACACGTCTCAGGGCTGACCGCGCTCAACCGCTACACGGTCGAGGTCGAGCTCACCGAGGCTCTGGCGCCGTTCGTCTCGGTCCTCGCCGTGGGCCACGCCAAGATCGTGCCCAAGGAGATCGTGGAGCAGCAGGGAGGGGCGTTTGGCACCCAGCCGATCGGGACCGGTCCATTCAAGTTCGTCCGCTGGGATCGGGGCAAGGAAATCGTCCTGGCCGCCAACTCGGACTACTACGACGGGTCCCCAAAGCTCTCCCGTATCGTGTACCGGATCTTTGCCGGCGGACACTGGGACGCGATGTACGAGGAGTTTCAGAAAGGGGGTCTCGAAGACACGCCGGTTCCGACGCGAGACTATCGTCGGATCGTGGCCGAAAAGACCTACCAGTACGTGAAGCGACCGATGCTAAACGTCCGCTTCTATGGGCTGAACACGCGCGTGAAGCCGCTGGACGATCGGCGGGTGCGCCAGGCGCTCGTCTACGCCGTCGACTGGGACGCCGTGATCGAGGAGGTGTTCCTCGGGCGCTACACCCCGGCCAACGGGATCCTCCCGCCCGGGACGTTGGGGTTCAATCCCCAGCTCAAGGGGTACCCGCACGACCCCCAGCGGGCGCGGGAGCTTCTGGCCGCAGCCGGATATCCCGGAGGGCGGGGGCTCCCGACGATCACCATCTGGTCAGGGTCCCGGAACGAGCGGGTGCTCCAGGAGCACGCGCGGATCAAGCAGTACCTCGAGGCCGTAGGGGTCCGGGCCGAGTTCCAGTACCTGACTGACTGGCCCGCGTACTCGAAGAGCCTCGCCGAGGGAAAACCCCCGGTTTTCCTGTACGCTTGGTTCGCCGACGTGCCGGACCCTGACAACTTCCTCTCCAAGCTCTTCTACTCGAAAAGCCCCCGGAACTTCACCGGGTACGCGAACGCGGTGGTGGACGAGCTCCTCGTGAAGGCCCGCCGGGAGCAGGACGCCCGGCAACGAGTCGATCTCTACCGGCGCGCGGAGCAGCTCATCCTCGACGACGCGCCGATCATCCCCGTCTGGCACTCGAACTACGAGCGGCTCTTCCAGCCCTACGTGCGGAGCGTGGAGGTGAACGGGCTCGGCGACCCGTACATCCCCATCCGCAAGATCTGGCTGGAGGGCCGCCGGTGACCCGACGGTGAAGCTCCCAGGGCTCAGCGGTCGACCCGTGTCGCTCCAGGCGAAGCTCCTGCTCGGGACGGTGCTGGTGCTCCTGCTGGTCATGGGCGCGGTCATCGCCGTCGTGGAGCACCGCCAGCGCGTGGCCATCATCGACGAGGTCCAGCGGCGGGGCGAGGTGCTCGCGCGGAGCCTCGCCGCGGTCTCGACCGGCCCGCTCCTCCTCTACAACTTCACCGCGCTCGAGCAGAACGTCGTGCGGGTCGCCGGCGAGGCCGACGTCGAGTACGCGATCGTGCTGGACGCCGAGGGGAGGGTCGCCGCCCACAGCCGGCGTCCCGACCGCGTCGGCCTGCGGCTCGTCGGGGCGGTGAACGAGCGCGCGGTCTCGGCCGACGAGCCCATGGCGCAGGAAACGCTGCTCCCGGAGACGGGGGAGGCGATCTACGACTTCGCCGTGCCGATCCTCGTCGAGCGGCAGAAGTGGGGGACGGTCCGCGTCGGCCTCGCGCGCCGCCGGATGGAGGCCGCGATCAGCCAGACCCGCCGGGAGCTGGGGGCGTTGACGGCGGTGACGCTCCTCATCGGCGGGCTTGCGGCGGCGCTCGTGGCCCGCCGGATCGCCCGCCCCGTCCGCCAGCTCGCGGCGGGCGCGGCCGCGATCTCCCGGGGCGAGCTCGCCCAGCGGATCGAGCCCGCGACGGCGGACGAGATCGGGCAGCTCGCGGTCGCCTTCAACCACATGGCGGCCCAGCTCTTCCAGGAGCGGGCGGACCTCGAAGCCGCGCACGCTGAGCTGCGCCAGCGCTTCGAGGAGCTCGCCGATCTGAAGAGCTACACCGACAGCATCGTCGGGTCGCTCACGAGCGGGATCGTGACCCTCGACCTCGACGGGCGGGTGGTGACGCTCAACCCGGCGGCCGAGCTCCTCAGCGGGCTCTTCGGCGCCGAGGTCACCGGCCGGTATTGCACGGAGGTCTTCGCCCACGCCCCGGAGGTCGTCGAGGTCCTGATGGACACGCTCGCCAGTCGGACCGCCGTCGCCACGCTCGCGCTGTCGCTCCGGCGCCGGAACGGCCAGGCGATCCCCGTCGAGATGAGCACGGCCCCGCTCAAAGGCGTGGAGGGCAAAGACCTCGGGGTCGTCGCGGTCTTCCGGGACGTGACGGCCATGCGGGAGCTGGAGGACCAGCTTCGCCGCTCGGACCGGCTCGTGGCGCTCGGGACGCTGGCCGCCGGCCTGGCGCACGAGATCAAGAATCCCCTCACCTCGATCCGCACCTTCACGCAGCTCCTGCCGCGGAAGTTCGACGACGAACGCTTCCGCGAGACCTTCGAGCGGGTGGTGCCGCGCGAGCTCGAGCGGATCAACGGGATCGTCGAGCGGCTCCTCCAGCTCGCGCGGCCGGCCCGCCTCCGCGTCGAGCCCGTGCGCCTCCCCGCGCTCCTCGAGCGCGTGCAGGAGCTGTTCGCCAACGAGATCGAGACGCGCCAGATCGGCGTGGCGCGGCAGTACGCGCGGGATCTCCCGCCGATCCAGGCCGACCCCGAGCAGCTCTACCAGGCGCTCGTCAACCTCGTCGGGAACGCGCTCGAGGCGATGGACACGGGCGGTCGGCTGACGCTCCGGGTCGGGTGGAGCGAGGGCGAGGATCGCCTCCGGGGCTTCCGCCGGACCGCGCCACGCCGGGTCAGAGTGGAGATCGAAGACACGGGCGTGGGCATCCCGCCCTCCGTGGCGGACAAGGTCTTCGACCCGTTCTTCACGACCAAGGAAGGCGGGACGGGGCTCGGGCTGGCGCTCGCCCACAAGATCGTCGAGGATCACGGCGGCACCATCAGCTTCCGGAGCGCCCCGGGGGCGGGGACGACGTTCAGCGTGCTCCTCCCCGTCACGCGGGAAGGGCTGGAGCGCGGGAGGGCCGACGGTGGCGCCTAGGCCCGCGGCGGAGTCCCCGCGGCTCGAGCGGCCCCAGGACCGGCCCGAGTTCCTCGCGGAGGTGGCGGGGAGCGTCGCGCACAGCTTCAACAACGTCCTGACGCTCATTCGCGGTCGCGTCGAGCTGATGCTGGGGCTGGTGGAAGAGGGTCGCCTGGACCCCCTCCAGCTCCGCAAGGGGCTCGAGTCGATCCGCTCGGCGGCCTTCGACGCCGCCGACCTGATCAAGCGCCTGCGGGAGCTGATGCAGCCCTCGCGGGCGCTCCCGGCGGTCGCGTTCGACGTGAACGAGGCGATCCGGGACGCGGAGGCGCTGCTCCAGCCGCACCTCGCGGCGCTCGGGGAGGCGAAGGGCGCGGGATTCCGCGTCACCCCTCGCCTCGTGGACGCCCCGCTCCTGGCCTCGGGGCAGCCGGGCGCGCTCCGTGAGGTGTTGCTCAACGTCCTCCTCAACGCGGTCGAGGCCATGCCCGCCGGCGGCGAGGTCACGGTCGAGACGGGGATGGAGGAGCCGTGGGTCGTCATCCGGATCTCGGACAGGGGCGTGGGGATGTCGGAGGAGGTCCTCGCCCGCGCCTTCACGCCGTTCTTCACGACGAAGGGCGGGGAGAACATGGGCCTCGGGTTGAGCTCCGCCCGGGCGGTGCTCAAGCGCCTGGGCGGCGCGATCTCGCTGGCGAGCCGGCCGGGTGAGGGCACGACCGTGAGCCTCACGCTGCCGCGCGCGAGGGCCTCGGATCCCCCGGCGACCGACCGGCCGCCGTCGCTCCTGCGGGGGCTGCGGGTCCTCGTCGTCGAGGACGAGCCCGCGTTCGCCGAGGTGCTGGTCGAGCTGCTGACGCAGCAGGGGAGCCGGGTGAACCTCGCCTCGGCCGGCCGGCCGGCGCTCGCCCAGTTGGCCGGGGGTCGCTACGACCTGGTGATCACGGATCTCGGCCTGCCCGACCTGGCGGGCTATGAGGTCGCGCGCGTGGCGAAGCAGTGCCGGCCCGAGTGCGTCGTCATCCTCCTCTCGGGCGGGCTCCTCCCGGCGGAGGCCCTGTCCGCCGGCGATCGGGCCGTCGATCGCGTCCTGGCGAAGCCGGTGGACCTCCCGGAGCTCCTGCGCGTGGTGGTGGAGCTCGTCTGCCGGCGCCCGCCCGGCGTGGCCTGAGGCGGCCGCGCCGCGCCCCCGTCCCACCCGCTGTCCCGAAATCTTCGAGATCCGGGCGACCCGAGCTAGAATGGCGTCTGCTGCGCACGTCCCCCGGAGTGGCGCCGTCCTGGAGAGCCGACGCGGCGGAGCGGAAGAGAACAGGTGACAACGCCGCCGTTCTTGCAGTTCTTCGGGAGCCTTCGCCTCCGTCTCGTGGTCCTGGTCCTCATGGTCGTGCTCCCGGCGTTCGGGCTGTTCGTGTACACCGCCCTGGAACAACGGCGCCTTGCCGTCCAGGCCATCCGGGAGGACGCCCTGCGGCTCGCCCAGATCGCCTCCGCCGAGCAGGAGCGCTCCGTTGAGGGGACACGCCAGCTCCTCATGACGCTCGCGCAGTTGCCCGCTGTGCGGGAAGGCCGCTCGGCTGCGTGCACGGCACTGCTGACGAGTGTCCTCGCCCGGCAGTCGCGTTACCTGAACCTCGGGGTGATCAAGCCGGACGGCGACGTCGCCTGCAGCGCCGTCGCGGTGAGCGGCCCAGTCAATCTGGCCGACCGGCCGTACTTTCGACGTGCCGTCGAGACACGCGAGTTCGCCGTCGGCGAGTATCAGGTGGGCCGAATCACGGGCAAGCCGACGATCAACTTCGGGTATCCCGTGCTCGACCCCGCCGGCGCGGTGCGGTCCGTCGTCTTCGCTGCCCTGGATCTGGCCTGGCTGAGCCAACTCGCGGCGGATGCGCGATTGCCCGAAGGCGCGACGGTGACCGTCACGGATCGGGGCGGCACCGTCCTCGCCGCGTACCCGGATCCGGGGAGGTGGGTCGGGCAGTCCCTCCCGCAGGAGCCCCTCCTCCGGACCATCCTGAGTCGGGGCGAGGGTGTCATGGAGGCGTCCGATCTGGGCGGTCCAGCGCGTCTCGTGGCGTTCACGCGCTTGGGCGGCGCGCCGCAGGCGGGCTACGTGTACCTGAGCATCGCGATCCCCAAGCAGACCGCGTTCGCGGAGGCCGACCGAGTCCTGCGCCGTGGTCTCGTGGGACTCGGGCTCGTTACCCTGGTGGCCCTCATCGCGGCGGGGCTGGTCAGTGAGCTCGGGATCCTCCGTCCGGTGAGTGTCCTCGTCAGCGCCGCGCGACGTCTCGGAGCCGGCGACCTCAGCGCTCGCACGGGGCTGCCGCATGGGCGAGGCGAACTGAGCCAGCTCGCGCGGACCTTCGACGAGATGGCCGGCGCCATCGCGCGACGCCAGCAGGAGCTCGAGACGCTCTTCGCGCTGGATCGCGCCCTGGCCCAGGCCAACCGCCCCGAGGACGTGGCGCGAATCGCGGCGGAGCACGTCGTCTCCGTGCTGGGGTTCGACGCCGCCGCGGCGTTCTTGCTGGATGCGCGGGGGCAGGTGCTCAGGCTCCTGCACGCCTATCAGCTCCCCGCCGAGGTCCGGATGCGACTCGAGACCATCCCGGTGGGCGCGGGCGTGGCGGGACGGGCGGTCGCGGAGCGCCGGGTCGTGATGGTGTCCCTCGACGCCCAGTACCCCGGCGACCCGATCCCCGTGGCCGCTGCGGCCTTCGGTCAGGCCGGGTTTCGTACCCTTGCGGGGACCCCGCTTCTCGCGCATGGGCAAGTGCACGGTGCCCTCACACTGGGGAGCCGGCAGCATCTGGATCCTTCCGACCGGGTGGTTGCCTTGCTGACCTCGGTGGGCACACAGATCGGGCTGGCGGTCTCGTACGCCGCAGAGCGGGAGCGGGTCCTCTCGCAGGAGCGCCTCGCCGGGCTCGGGCGCCTTGCCGCGGGCGTGGCTCACGAGCTGAAGAATCCGGTCTTCGTCATCAGCGGGAGGCTTGAGATGCTCCGGACTCAGATCGCGCAGGGCCAGATTCCGGCCGCGGAGCGTCTCTTGCGGCACCTGGCCGGTCTGGAGGAGGCGGAGACCAGGATGCGGCGGATCATGGACGGGCTGTCAACGTACTCGAAGCCGCCACGGCCGGAGCCTCAGCTCTTGAAGGTGGCCGAGCTGCTCGCGGCGACCCGCGAGCTGGTCGCCTACCAGGCCCGGAAGAGCTCGGTGACCGTCACGGTCGAGGCGCCCGCTGCACTGCCCCCGGTGCGGGGCGACCGGAGCCAGCTGATGCAGGTGCTCTTGAACCTGGCGACCAATGCGATCGAGGCGATGGCCGAGACCGGCGGAGCGCTCGTGCTCCGCGCGCAGGTCGAGAACCCGCCCGGGGCTCAGGGCCAGGCCGGGGTCAGCGTGGAGGTCGTCGATACCGGTCCCGGGATCCCTGCTGAGAAGCTCGAGACCATCTGGGAGCCCTTCTACACGACGAAGCCTGAGGGCACCGGGCTCGGCCTCTCCATCGTGCGGTCGCTCGTGGGTGAGCAGCCGGGGGCCGGCATCAGCGTAGCAAGCGGGCCGGGGCAGGGCACCACCTTCACGGTGCGGCTTCCGGCGGTGGACTCGGAGCGCGGCCCGGAGTCCACGGGTCGGGCCGACGAGCGATCGTAGCGCGATCGTCTCCTCCTACGGCGCCCCGCCCAGCCCCACCTCCTCGATCACGCCCGGATTGGCCCACCGCCGCAGCCAGAGCCGCGCGCCGTCACTCGTGACCTCGATGGCGCCATCGGCGTCCGTCCGGTAGACGACCGCGCCCGCGGCGGCGAGCCGCGCGAGGGCGGCCGGGCTCGGATGGCCGAAGGGATTGCGGGCACCGACGGAGATCGCCGCCACGCGGGGCCGGACCCGGGCGAGGAACGGGGCGGACGAGGCGTGGCGGCTGCCGTGGTGTCCGACCTTCAGGACCACGGCACGGGTCGGCACGCCGGCCGCGAGCAGCTCGGCCTCCGCGGGCGCTTCGGCGTCCCCCGTGAGAAGCAGCGTGGCGAGGCCCCACTCGATGCGCAGGACGAGGGAGCTGTCGTTGGCGTCCGCCGGGGTGCCGTCGCGGGGCGGGTGGAGCGCGGTCACGAGCACCGGGCCGAGCCACACGCGATCGCCCCGAGCGAGGACGCGCCGCGGGATCCCCGCGGCGACGATCGGGAGCTGCCAGGGTGCCTCCGCCGACCCCGCCGGGACCCACACCTCGCCGACCGGGAGGCCCTCGAGGACCGCCGCGAGCCCGCCGGCGTGATCCGGGTCGCCGTGGGTCACGGCGAGCGCGGCGAGCCGCCGGACCCCGGCCCGGTGGAGGGCGGGCAGCACGACGCGCTCGCCCCGGTCCGTCCGGCCCGGTCCGCCTCCGCCCGTGTCCACGAGGAGCGCCTGTCCGTCCGGCCCGCGCACGAGGATCGCCTCGCCCTGGCCGACGTCGAGGACGAGGACGTGGAGGCGCCCGTCGGGGAGGAAGCCCGCCGCCGTGGCCAGGATCGCTGCGGTGGCGAGCCCACCGAGGAGCACCCGGCTCCGCCGCCCCGTGACGAGCGGCGCGAGTGCAAGCGCCAGGACGATGGCCAGGAGCGCGAGCGGGGGCGGGGCCGGCGCGTGGATCATGGCGCCGGGGAGCGCGGCGAGCCCGCGGACGACGAAGCGGAGGCCCACGAGCAGCGCCCAGAGGCTCTGGAAGGCGAGGTGGGCCAGCGTCGCGCTCGCCACCGCCAGCACCACCGCGACGAGCCCGAGGATCGTGATGGCGGCGGCGAGCGGCACGACGACGAGGTTCGCCGCGACCCCGATGAGCGAGAGCTGGTTGAAGTGCGCGAGCATCAGCGGCGTCACCGCGAGCTGCGCGCCGGCCGAGATGGCGAGGGCGGTGCTGAGGCTCCGCGGGCACCAGGGCTCGAGCGCGGCGCGGATCGGCGGGCCGAGGTGGAGGATGCCCGCGGTCGCGGCGAACGAGAGCTGGAGCCCGGGATCGGCGAGCGCCGCGGGGTCCCAGCCGAGCAGGACGAGGAGCGCCGCGCCGAGGCTGTTCCACGTGGCGCTCTCGCGTCCGAGGAGCAGGCCCACCAGGACGAGCCCGCCCATGAGCGTCGCGCGCAGGACCGAGGGCTCGGGGCCGACGACGGCGGCGAAGGCCCCGAGGGCGCCGAGCGCGACCGCGGCGGCCGCCCGCGGCGGCAGCGGCGTGAGGCGCAGGAAGAGAAAGACGGCGCCGGCGACGAGGCCGACGTTGAACCCCGAGATCGCGAGGATGTGGAAGACGCCCGCCGCCCGGAAGTCGGCGAGGAGGGTCGGCGGCAGTTGCCGGCGCTCGCCGACGAGCAGGCCCTCGAAGAGCGCCCCCGAGACCGGCGGGAGATGTCTCGCCACCCGCTCGTGCAGCCAGAGCCGCACGCGGAGCCACCACGGAATCCCGTCGGGTGGCAGCCGCTCGAGCGTCTCGGCGCGGCCGACCGCCAGCCAGCGCGCGTCAGCTGGCCGCGAGGCGGCGTCCCATACGGGCGCGCCGGGGTTCCGGAACGGGCGTGGCTCGCGCAGCTCCACCGTCACGCGGACCCGGTCCCCGGGCGCGATCGGGGGCCGCGCTCCGTAGAGGTAGAGGAGCAGCCGGCCCCTCGCCGGCGCGGCTCCCATCGGATCGATCGCCGCCCGGAGGAGCAGGGAGAGCCGGGTCCGCGGGCCCTCGACCTCGGGCTCCGCGGCGACGACCCCCTCGAGGCGCATCGGGCCCCCACGGAGTTCCGTCGTGGCCGGGGCGGGGTCGGGGAGCGCGACGCGCGCCCAGCCCGCGAGCCCGGCGAGCGCGAGGACGGCGGCGCTCGCCGCCGCGAGGCCGCCGCGGCGCGCCGCCACCGCCGCGAGGGCGCCGAGGAGGAGCCCCGCGCCCGGGACCCACGGCGGTGGCGCGACCCGGAGCCCGAGAGCGACCCCGGCCGCGAAGGCCCCGGCGATCGGGAGGAGGGGCGCGGTCACGGCGGCTCACCGCGCGCCTCGGTCTCGGGCCGTTGTGCGGTCGCGCCGACCACGCGGACGAGCGCCTGCAGGCGCCCCGCCGTCCGGGGGCCGACCCCCGGGATCCGCGCGAGGTCTTCCGAGGACCGGAATCCGCCGAGCGCGTCGCGCCGGGCGAGGATCCGGGCCGCGAGTCGCGGCCCGATCCCCGGCAGCCGGGCCAATTCCGCGGCGGTCGCGCGGTTCAGGTCGAGCGGGCGCTCCGGGCTCGGCGCCGGGCTGGGCGGGGCCCGTTTGACCTCGCCGGCGGGCTCGGCCCGGCCGGCGCGCCGGCGCGCCGGGTCGCGGGCCCGGGCCGGCGCCCAGCGCGGGAGCGGCGCGGGCTCTGCTTCCAGCCGCTCGACGGTTCCCGGCGCGCGCTCGCGCCAGCGCTGGACCGCGAGCCCACCCAGGAGACTCGAGGCGAGGAGCCCGACGACCAGGAGCTCGCGGCGCCGGTAGCCCAGGCGCACCGCCGCGCCGCCCACGACGGCCGCCGCGGCGCGCGCGGCGGTGCCGGCGCGACCCCGGACCGCCTCCGCGCTCCGTCGGAGGAGGCCGACAAGCCGATCGCGGCGTCGCATGCTCGGTTCGCATCGCACGGGCCGTGCCGGACGGCGCACGAGGGCGGCGGCGAGGCGGCGCGCGAAGTTACGTGGCGCGGTCGGGGTCAGGGGTGTCGCCGCGGGGAGACAGGGCGGATCCCGGCGGAGACACCCGACACGGCGCCGGGGACGTCAGTCGAAGCGCGCCACGGCGAGCGGCTCCAGCACGCGCGCCAGGACGAGCGTCCAGCCGAGCGCGAGCGCGGCGACGAGGAAGTACGGGATCTCGGGACCGAGCGCATCCGCCGCGTAGCCGCCCACCATGCCCGCGACGATGAAGGAGAGCCCGCAGGCGCCCTCGAAAAGCCCCATGGCGATCCCGCGGTCGGCGGGTCGCACGTGGTCGGCGATGAGGCCGACGCACGTCGGCGCGCAGGCGCCGGCCGTGAGCCCGAGGCCCACGGTGCCGACGGCGAGCACGACCGGGCCCGCGGGCGCCGCCACGAGGACGGCGGCGGCTGCGCTGAGGAGCATCGCCGGCACCAGGACCGCGCGGCGGCCGAGCCGGTCCGAGAGCCGGCCGGCGGCGAGCGATGCCGCGAGGCGCGCCATCCAGTAGGCGCCGAGGAGGAGGCCGACGGCCCGGGGCCCGAGCCCGCGGTCCGCGGCGTAGGCGGGCAGGAAGGAGAGCACGGTGCCGAGGCCGAAGACGTAGGCGAACCCCGTGCCGTAGGCGAGGAGACGCTGGCGGCGTGCCGCGGCCTCCGCCAGCCCCCGGCGCGTCCCCAGGCGCGGCGAACCCTCGACCGCGTGCTCGGCCGACATCCGGGGCGCCGGCAGCGCGAACACGAGGGCGAGGGCCGCCGCCGCCGTGCCGAGGTAGAGGACGAAGGGCGCGCGGAGCCCCGCCGCCTCGATGACGAAGCCCGCGGCCGACGAGCCGATGACGAACGCCGCCGCGTACGCCCCGTAGCCCACCCCCATGGCGGTCCCGGCGCCGCGACCGAACGCCTCCGCCACCCAGGCCTCGATGGCCGGCCAGAAGGCCGCCCAGGCGGCCGCCTCGAGGACCTTCCCCGCGACGAGGCCGATGACGCGGGTGGCGGCGAGGTAGAGGGCAGCCGCGGCGCCGATCCCGAGGGCAGAGCAGAGGAGGAGGGCACGGCGGCCGAACCGGTCGGAGGCGCGGCCGAGCGGGATCGTCAGCGCCGCGAAGACGAGGCCGTGGCTGGCGCCGATCAGTCCGAGGTCGCGGTAGTCGGCGCCGAGGCTCCGCGCGTAGAGCGGGAGGGCAGGCGCGATCAGGCCGCCACCCAGGTTGAAGACGAGCGTGACCAGCCCGAGCGCGAGGAGGCGCCCGGCCGGGCGGCTAGAGGCCGGCGGTTCCAATCGGGGGTGCGGGAGGGCCGCGCTAGGGGGTGAGGGCCGCGCGCGTGATCCGGCTCGCGCCCGCCTCGCGGTTCAGCCACTCGGCCTCGCGGAAGGCCTCGTTGATCCGCTCGAGCGGGAAGGTGTGCGAGACGAGCCGGTCGAACGGGTAGCGGTCGCGGCCGCGCTGGAGGAACTCCAGCGCGCGCGGGATGACCCAGGGGTCGTACATGACGACGCCGACGATGCGCTTGGAGCCCCAGACGAGGGTGGAGGGGTCGAACTCGACCGTCCGGCCGCGGCTGATGCAGCCGATCTCGAGGTAGGTCCCGCCGTAGCGCAGCATCTCGATCCCCTCGGGGACGACCGGGGGGAAGCCGACGAAGTCGCAGGCGACGTCCGCGCCGCGCCCTCCGGTCCAGTCCCGCACCTGCTTGACGCGGGCCTTCCGGTCTGGGACCTCGGCGAGGCTCAGCGCGTGATTCGCGCCGAAGGCGCGCGCCAGCTCGAGCCGGCTCGCCACCTGGTCGACGACGATGATGGTGCCGGCGCCCATCTCCCGCGCGACCGCGATCGCCTGGATCCCGAGGCCGCCGGCGCCCTGGATCAGCACGCTGTCGCCGAACCGGAGGCCCGCCTGCGTGAGCCCGTAGATCACTTGCGAGAGCGCGCAGTTGACGGGCGAGACCAGCGGCTCCGGCAGCTCGTCGGGCACCCGGAAGACGTAGCCCCCGGGGCGGAGGTAGTAGTACTCGGCGAACGCGCCCACCCAGTGCGGGAACTCGGCGGGGCCGGTGGCGCGCCCCACCTTGTTCGGGCACGCGGCGCGCTGGCCCTGGAGGCAGACGTAGCACCGCCCGCACGGGTAGAAGTAGCAGAAGGCGACGTGGTCGCCCTCGCGGAGCGGGCGGCCGAGGGAGTCCGTGGTGACGCCCGGGCCGAGCTCGGCCACGCGGCCCGTCATCTCGTGACCGAAGATCCAGCCGTCGGGCGGGAGCGCGAGCGGGGCGTCCCCGCGCCAGAAGTGGAGGTCGGAGCCGCAGATGTTCGCGAGCGTCACGCGGATCAGGACCGCGCCCGGCTCGAGCGCCGGGAGCGCGAGCTCGCGGATCTCGAACGGCTTGCCGGGGCCGAAGAAGACGGCCGCCTTGCCCGTGCGCGCCATGTGGGGTCCGACCTCCCCGGGGCGGGATTCGGATGAAGCGCGGTCATGCTAGCATCGCGGCCGTGCCGCGTCAAACGCCGGGACGTTGCGAGGCCGAACGCGGACGGCTATGCTGACGAAGAGCGCGGGCGAGGCGGCGCCGCGCGGGCGAGGGAGGGACGGGCGTGGGGTACGTCGAGCGGCATCTCCTGCCGAACGAGCGGGTCCTCTACAAGACGCGGCTCCACTGGGTGCTGTTCCTGCCATCGATGCTCGTCGTGTTCGGCGGCCTGGGCCTGACGGTGCTCCTCTGGCGCGTGCCGGAGCCGCCGTGGCTCTGGTACGCGGGGGCCGTCGTGATCGCGGTGGGGCTCGGCTGGGCGTTCGTCCACTACGTCAGGCTGATGACGTCCGAGTTCGCGGTCACGACGACCCGGCTCATCTTCAAGGTGGGCCTCATCGCGCGCTACACGACCGAGCTCCTCCTGTCCAAGGTGGAGGCGATCGGGGTCACGCAGGGACTCTTCGGGCGCGTCCTGAACTACGGCGACCTCACGGTGACCGGAACCGGCGGGGCCAGGGAGGTCTTCCGGCGCGTGCGGGACCCGATCGGGTTCCGGAACCACGTCCAGCAGGCCTCGGTCACGAGCACGGCGGCCGGCGGCGCGCGCGAGGGAGCGGGCGGAGGCTAGGCGCTACCGGGCGACAGTCCTCCGCGTCGGCAGGGCGGGCGTCCGGGCGACCGGCGCGGCTCTGAGGAGCCGCTCGAAGAGCCGCGCGTAGCGGAGGACGACCTCGCGGTCGTCGAGGACGAGGACGTTCTCGAAGTTCCGGGCCTCGGCCGAGTCCGTCCAGTTGTAGGACCCGGTGACCAGCACCCGCCCGTCAAAGACCGCGAACTTGTGGTGCATGATCCCGTGGCCCTTGCCGCGCAGCGCGCGGACCGGGATGCCGGCCGCGACGAGCACAGAGATCTCGGAGTGCTTCCCGCGCGCCTGTCGGGCGTCGGCCACGATGCGGATCGCGACGCCACGCCGGTGGGCGGCGAGGAGCGCGCCGGCGAGCTCCCCCGAGGTGAAGTCGAAGATCGCGAGGTCGATCGAGGCCTTCGTGAGGTTGATCTGGCGGAGGAGCCGGTCACGGACGCCGCCGCCCGGCGAGAAGTAGACCTCGGGCGCCGCCGGCACGGCTTCTGGCGCGAGCCCGGCGGTCGCGACGAGGAGCAGGGCCAGCCATGCGACCGAGCGGGCTGGCCGGCAGAGCACGGGTCTCGTGGCGGGGCCCTCCCGCCCTGAGTGTAGCTCCCTGGCCCCGGCTGGCCGTCAGCTTTCCGATACAGCAGGCACGCCGCGCGTTGACGCGCCGGGACGCCCTGCGTATACTGTCCGGCGCGACCGGGCGGATAGCTCAGTTGGGAGAGCGCAGCCCTTACAAGGCTGAGGTCAGAGGTTCGAATCCTCTTCCGCCTACCACCGAAAGAGCAACGGGTTAGCCCACTTCCACCGGGGTTTCCGGGTTGCGCCGGAAACCCCGGAATCCCCCGGAAAACCCCCGAATCACCCCTCGAAATGGCAGCGGAGTGGCAGCAGAATGCAACGGCTTCGGGGACCAGGCCCCGGCCTGCGGCGCCGGCTCAGAGTCCGCGCGGCGCGAAGTCGGTCTTGAAACGCTCGTAGCTCTCGGTCAGGACGTCGTCCCAGTCCGCTGACAGCGGTTCCACTCCGAGGTCCGTCAGGCAGAACCTCAAGACCTCCTCCACGGTCGTGAATCCGGTCGGCACGTGAAGGCCATCCAGAGTCAGCGGGGTGGCACCATCGTAGAGAGGACGCGGGAGCGGCACGTCGCCCTGCAGGTGGTGGCGGCACCACCGATCATCGGGCGAGGGGTAGCGTCTAACGTACTCCCTGCGAAAGAGGGCTTGCTGCGCGCCCTCGGGCGTGATCGTGTACTTGTACTTGGCGGTGTAGAGCCGATGCAGCCCGCTGGGCTGCACGACGGACCCGCACAGTTGCCCCAGCGAGAGCGACATAAGGCCGAAGCGGGTCCTGAGCGGCGCCACGGTCGGCGCTCCTGCCTGGCGAAACGCGACCTCGCCAAGAGACTGGCCTGGAACGTGAACCCAGATTAGCCGGGTCTCGGTCACCGTCCGGGCGAGGACGTGGTTCAGATGATCGCAGAAACTCCGGGCGGCCTCGTCGAACGTGCCCGCTTCGATGGGCACGGAGAAGGAAAGCTTCTACGCGGCGGGCAGCAGTTCGACGAGGAGCTCCAGGTCCGCCCCGATCGCGTTCTGGGGCAGCGTGCCCGCCCCGGCGCGTTTCACCGCTTCCTCGAAGTCGAGCCCGATGGCTTCCGCTTCGAGGGCGATGAGCTGACGCAGCTGGCCCTCCGTGAGCTCCCCGCGCTCAATCGCGGTCACCAGGTCCTGGGGCAAGGGCGACATCGCTTTTTCCGCTCCGAAGGAAATATACCAAGAGATAGGTCGTAATGATACCCCCAAACGACACCCCCCGATATCGCGAGGACGAGCGGCCTTCACGGCCATTATTGACATACGCATAAGTAATAGAAAAGTATGCTAAGCTCGGTGCATGAGACCCCATGGGAGTCCGGAGCAGCTCGAGCGGCGTCGGCGGCGCGCCATCGGGTTGCTGAAGCGCCGGTGGA
>Ga0114945_10000940_pt1 | contig 18455 bp, 16 predicted proteins | sample OV2TP3_FD_87194 | JGI IMG/M metagenome (GOLD analysis project Ga0114945, IMG submission 87194) | Hot spring microbial communities from Beatty, Nevada to study Microbial Dark Matter (Phase II) - OV2 TP3 | ecosystem: Environmental > Aquatic > Thermal springs > Hot (42-90C) | place: USA: Beatty...
CAGGGTCATGGCGTTGGAGATCGCGGTCGGCAGGTGGAAGGCCGCAAGGTCGAGCTCCATGCGCCCGGCCTCGATCTTGGAGAGATCCAGGATGTCGTTGATGAGCGAGAGCAGGTGCTTGCCCGACTCGTGGATGTCCTTGAGATAGTCGGCCTGCTTCTCGTTCACTTCGCCGAACATTCGCTCCATCAGCACTTCGGAGAAGCCGATGATGGCATTGAGCGGCGTCCGGAGCTCGTGCGACATGTTGGCGAGGAAGTCCGACTTGTGCTTGTTGGCGACCTCGAGCTGCGCGCTCTTCTCCTGGATCTCGCGGAACAGGCGCACGTTCTCCATCGCGATCACCGCCTGGTCGGCGAAGGTGCGCAGCAGTTCCACCTCGCGGTCGGTAAATCTTCCCGGCTCCCTGCGGCTCACCGCGAGCGCGCCCGTCGTCACGCCCATGCTGCGCATCGGCGCCATCAGGACCGCCCGCGCTTTGGTCGATCTGCTGACAGCGCGCGACTGCTCGGAGAGCCCCGGCTCGGTCTGTGCATCCTCGATATGCATCAGCTCGCCCCCCAGGATCGTGCGCCCGGCGAGGCTCTTGTCGTCGAGCGGTAGCGGCCACATCTGCTGCGAGCGGTCGTCGGCATCCGGCGTCGCGACCGCGTAGCCGACGCGCTGGATCCTGTCGCCGTCGCGCACATAGAGCGAAACCGCGCGCGCCCCGTAGAGCTTGAGGCAGCCCCGCGAGATCGCGTCGAACACCGGGTCCGCATCCTTGACCGATCCGCTGATCACCTTCAGCACCTCCCCGGTCGCGGTCTGCTGCTCGAGGGATTCCTTGGTCTCATTGAACAGGCGCACACTCTCGATCGCGATCACCGCCTGGTCGGCGAAGGTTCTCAGCAGGTCCTCGTGGCGGTGGACGATAGGACCCGGTTCGACCCAGCCGATGGTGATTACACCGACAGGCTCCGCTCCGCGAAGCAGCGGCACGCCGAGAATCCGCCGGTGGCGCAAGGTATCGGCGAAGGCCTTGTCGTACGCGGGGTCCGACTGGGTATCCTCGACATGCACGACGCACCCGCTTTGAATCACCCGCCCGACGACGCGGGAGGAATCCGGTGCCATCGGATAGGATCTTTTCAGCGACTCGAGCACCTCCGCGGGCACCCCCTCGGACGCAGCCAGGTGCAGCCGCTCGCCGTCGTAGCGGAACACGTTCGCGTACGCCGAGTCGCAGAGCCTGGCGGCATTGCGCACGATCGCCTCGAACACCGGCTGCGTGTCCGCAGGGTTGCTGGAAAGCACGCGCAGGATCTCCGCTGTCGCGGTCTGCTTCTCCAGCGACTCCTTCGTCTCGTTGAAGAGCCTGACGTTCTCGATCGCGATCACCGCCTGGTCGGCGAAGGTCTGCAGCAGCGCGATCTGCTGGTCGGTGAAGGCGCGCTGCTCGCTGCGGTAGATGACGATGGCGCCGATCAACTCGCCTTCCTTGAGCATCGGCACGCCGAGCCAGCTGCGCATGCCGCCCTTTATCGATTCCATGCGCAGCGGGTCGCCTTCGCGGTAGGCGGCGTCGTTCAGCATGTCGGGGATGTGCACCGCGCGCCGCTCGCGCGCGATGCGCCCAAGGCCGCTGTTGCTTTGCAGCCCGGGACGCCGCGGCTCCTTGAAGAGTTCCACCAGATTCGGATCCGAAACCCGAGTCGCCATCGCGTGATATGCCCCTTCCTCATAGCGGAAGAGAATCCCGGTTTCCGCGTCGCACAGCTTGGTCGCGCTTTGCAGGATGGCGTCGAACACCGGCTGCGTATCGGTCGGCGAGCCGGAGATGACGCGCAGCACTTCCGCGGTCGCGGTCTGCCGCTCCAGTGACTGCGTCAACTCCGCGGTGCGCTCCTCGACCTTGCGCTCGAGGCCCGCGTAGGACTCGCGCAGTCGCGCGCTCATGTGGTTGAACTGCTCGGCGAGCGACTCGAGCTCGTCGCCGGTGCGCACCTCGATGCGCTCGCCGAGGTCGCCGGCGCCGATGCGCTGCGCGCCCTCCTGCAGGGTGCTGATGGGGCGCACCATGCTGCGCGCGAGGTACATGGCGGCGAGCGCCGAGAACAGCAGGCCCGCGAGGAGCAGCGCCGCGGTGCGCAGGATCGTGGCGTCGAGCGCGGCGTACACCTCGGACACCGGCTGCTCGACGAACACCTTCCAGCCCAGCGGGCTCGCCTGCCTGCCCTGGGCCTGATCCTCGCGAGCCGGCTCGATCGGGGCGTGCGCGGTGAGCACGCTGTTGCCGGCAAGGTCCTTCGCCAGCACCGCGAGCGAGTCGTCGGCGTCGGCCTTGAGCGCGTCCTTCACCTGCCTGAGCCCCGAGAGATCGGTCTTGCGCAGCACCAGGCCGATGTCAGGATCGGCGATGAGGTGCCCGGTGCCGTCGACCACGTACGCCTTGCCCTTTTGGCCGATCTTGATGCGCGTGACGACGTCCCAGATGAACTTGAGGTTCACTTCAGCCACCGTCACGGGGCCGGACTCCCCGCCCGAGCGCACCGCGATCGACATGTAAGGCTCGGTTTCCTTTCTGAAGTACACCGGCCCGAACCAGGTGTGGCCGGGGCGCGCGTTCCTGAAGGCCGGGTCCTGCGAGCGGTCCTCGGCGGCGCCGGCGGTGTCCATCTTCAGGCGCGACACCGAAAGCTGCTCGCGCCCCCGGGGATCGATCTGCGCGACGTCGGTCACCGCCCTTGCGACGCGGATGAGCTTCAGGAACTCGAGGCGCCGCTGCTCGAGGCCCTCCGGGCCGCCGGGCTGCGGCAGCGCGGCGAAGGCGAGCTGCTGCTCGACCTGGCGCACGAACTCCTCGATGCGCGCCGCGGCGGCGCCGGCCTTCTCGCGCTGCAGGCCGGCGAGCGCGACCTTGTTCTCCTGGTAGGAAAAGTAAAGCCCGATGCCGCCCGAAAGGAGAAGCGCGCCGCACACCAGGCCGAGGATCAGCGCGAAATACTTGCGGAACAACCGGCCGCGATGCTGCCGCACCGCCGCCTGCTGCTCGATGAGCGGCTCGCTGGGTTTCAAGGCCCTCCCTTGTTGCGCTTCACTCTATCACCCTGTCGGCGCGCAGCAGCATCGACTGCGGAACGGCGACGCCGAGCGCCTTGGCGGTTTTCATGTTGAGCACCAGCTCCACGGTCGACGCCTGCTCGATCGGCAGCTCCGCCGGCTTCGCGCCTTTCAGGATGCGATGCACGTACGACGCCGAGCGCCGGAACATTGCCGGCATGCTGGGCGCGTAGCTCACCAGCCCGCCCGCCTCGGTGAGAAAACTCCAGCCCGACACGATCGGAACGCGCTGCCGCAGCCCGAATTCCGCTATGAGCGTGCGGTTGCTCGCGACGATGCCGCCCTCGAAGGTCACGTAGAGCGCAGCGGGCCGGCTGGCCTGGATGCGCCCGAGGGCGGCCTTCAGGTCCCCGTCGGAGGCGACCGGATGGGGCTGCGCCTTGATGCCAAGGCGCGCCAGCGCGGCCAGCGTCTCGGCCGACTCGGCGCGCGCATTGGCGTTGCGCGAATCCCAGAGCACGGCGACGCGCTTCGCCGCCGGAACGAGATCCCTGACGAGCTGGACGCGCTTGCCGGCGAGCTCGCTCGAGATGAAGGAGACGCCGGTGATGTTGCCTTCCGGCCGGGAGAGCGAGCGCACTGCGCCGATGCCGACCGGGTCGCCGACCGCCATGATGACGATCGGCACCGTCGCGGTGCATTTTTTCGCCGCCAGAAGCGCGATGGCGCCGGACACGGCGATCACGTCGACCTTCTGGCTGACCAGGTCCTGGCAAAGGTCATCGATAAACTCCACCGCGTTCTGCGCCGACCGGTAGACGATCTCGACGCTTTTCCCCGGCACATAACCAAGCTCGCGCAGGCCGTCGAGAAACGCCCGGCGCTCGGGCGACGGCGGCTCGACCAGCGAAGTCGCGAGCAGATAGCCGATGCGCGGCGGCCGCGCCGGCTGCGCGCGGCAGACGAGCGGCAGCGCCGGCGCGGCGAGCGCAACGAGAAAAAGGCGCCGCCGCATTGACGAGTTGTATCGTATACAATACATTATATCGAATGAGAGACCAACTCTACGCCCCTTTGCGCGCTGCGCGGCGCGCGCGCGGGCTGAGCCAGGCAGCGCTCGCGGCCAAGAGCGGCGCCGGCCGCGTCACCATCGCCCGCCTCGAAGCCGGCGCACTGCAGGATTTCCGGGTGGGAACGCTCGCGCGCCTTTGCAAGGCGCTCGACCTCGAGCTGGCCGCGCTGCCGCGCGGGGCGCAGGCGGCGCGCGAGACGCTGCTCGCACGCGAGCGCGAGCGGGCGCGGCGCCTGGATCTTCGCCGGCGGCACGCAGCGCTTGCCGCGCGGCTGCTCGCCATGCCGGCTGTCGAGGCATCCGCCCTGCTGCGGCGCGCGCGCGCCTGCGTCGATCGCTGGGCGCGCGAGCGGCTGTGCAGCGAGCATTACATCTCGCGCTGGCGCGAGCGCCTTGCCGGCCCGGTGAAGCACGCCGCGGCGGCGCTGCTCGAGCACGACGAGTGGACCGACGCGCTCCTGCAGAGCTCGCCCTGGAGCTTCGCGCTCGACCCGCCTGCAGCATGAGACGCGAAGACCTGCGACGGCTTTTCGCACACGCGCGCAAGCTCTCGGGGGAAACCGACTACGTCGTGTTCGGCAGCCTCGCCGCACTGGGGTATACGGGAGAAGTTCCGGCCCGCATGGCGATGTCGGTCGACGTGGACGCGTACACCAAGTCCGATCCGGATCGCGTGTTCGCTCTTGCAGGGACGCTCGGCCAGGGAAGCGCGTTCGAGAACGAGCACGGTTACTACCTCGATCCCATCGCGCCGCGCGTCGCCACCCTGTCCGAAGGCTGGGAAGAGCGGCTGATGCGAATAGAGCTCGAGGCCGGCCTCGCGGCATGGTTCCTCGAGCCCAACGACGCCGCGGTGTCGAAATACGCGCGCATGGAGCCGCGCGACCGGGAGTGGATCCGTGCCGGCCTGAAGGCGGGCATCCTGTCGCTCGCGATCCTCGATGCGCGTTTCGCGCACACGGCGTTCCTCGACCCCGTAGAGTCGGCCCGGGCGCGCAATGCGCTGCACGAAGATCGCGCGTGGCTGCGATCGCGGCGCAAGGGTGGCCGCTGATCATTCGATCACCTTGTCCGCGCGCAGCAGCACCGGCTGCGGGACCCTGATGCCGAGCGCCTTCGCGGTCTTAAGGTTCAGCACCAGCTCGAACTGCGTCGGCTGTTCGATCGGCAGATCACCGGGCTTCGCACCCTTCAGGATGCGATGCACGTAGCGCGCCGCGCCGCGATAACCCGCCGCGAGATCGTAGCCGTAGCTCGCGACAGCGCCAGACGCAGCGAACTCAGGCAGCAGGGCAACGCTCGGCACACGCGCCTCGAGCGCGGCCTGGACGATGGTATGGCGCAGAGCGAAAAGCACGGCGTCGGTCGAAATCACGAGCGCATCGGCCCGCGTCTTCGAAAGGCGCTCGGCGAATCGCTCCATATCGGAGGTGCCACTTACCTGAAGCGTGACCATCTCCAGCGCGAGCGCCTTGGCCGCTTGCGCCGCAGCCGCCTCTCTGGATTTCGAGAGCGCCTGACCCGGATTGACGAGAAGCGCAAATCGCTTTGCACCGGGCAGCAGCTCACGGACCAGCTCGACGAGCTTCGCGTCCATCGCCTGGCCGAGGCTCGTGATACCGGTGAGGTTTCCTCCCGGGCGCGCGAGGCTCGCGACGAGTCCCTCGCCTACAGGGTCGAGCGACGTGGCCATCACGATGGGGATCGTGGCGGTTTTTTTCTGGACGATCGCGGCGACGCTCGAGATGTTGACCACCAGCGCGTCGGGCTGCCAGGCGATCAGTTCGTCGGCAAGCGCGGGGATTATGGCGCGATCGCTCCCATAATGCCGCATGGCGAGGACGAAGTTGCGGCCGTCCTGATAGCCGTGCTCCTTCATGCCCTCCATGAACGCGTGCAGCAAGCGGCGCGTATCCTCGTTCTCCGGCCCGCCGGAGATGACGAAGCCGACGCGGTAGGCGCGCCCGGCGCGCTGCGCGCGAAGCGGCAGCGCGTTTGCGAGCAGCATCGCAGCCGAGGCGAGAAGCAACCCGCGCCGGTTCATTCCGTCGCCACCTCGCGTCCCGGCTTGCGCCTCGAGCGGGCCCTCTGTAATATCGTATTACACGGGAACTCTGCCATGACGCTCACCGTTCGACTCGACCCGCAACTCGAAGACGCGTTGAACCGCTACTGCCGCAGACGGCGCCAGACCAAGTCCGAAGTCCTGACGCGGCTGCTGCGGGAACATCTCGCGGCAACCACCGGCAAGGCGAAAACGCCGTACGAGCTGGCGCGCGAAATGGGAGTCGTCGGCTCGTTCGCGAGCGGCAAGCGCGACCTGGCCGAACACCGCAAGCGCTATCTGAAAGAAAAGCTGCGTGCCAAGCGTTCTCGTTGACGCCGGCCCGCTGATCGCACTGCAGGACCGTTCCGACCGGCATCACCGTAAAGTCCGGCGGTTCATCGAGCAATACCGCGGCACCCTGCTCACGACCTGGCCAGTACTCGCCGAAGCCTGTCATTTCCTTCCCGAGCGCTCGCAGATCCGCTTCCTGCGCTGGGCCGCCGCCGGCGGGCTGAACGTGATCGAGCTTCACGAGTCGGCCCTCGGGACCATCGCCGACTGGAAGGAGAAATACCGCGATCTCCCCATGGATCTCGCCGACGCGTCGCTGCTCTGGATTGCCGAACAGAGCGGCGTCACCGACATCCTCACGATCGACCTGCGCGACTTCGCCGCCTACCGCTTGCCGGGCGGCAAGGCGCTCGTGCCGATCATGCAATAAGCTCACTCGATCACCCGATCCGCGCGCAGCAGCACCGATGGCGGGATCGTGATGCCGAGCTTGCGCGCGACGGTGAGGTCGACCACCAGGTCGTACTTGTCCGGCTGCTCGATCGGGATGTCGGCCGGCTTCGCGCCTTTGAGGATGCGAGCGACGTAGGCCGCAGCGCGGCGCGGCATGTTGGCCAGATTAGGACCGAAATGCAGCAACGCGCCGGGGAAGTCGCGCCCCGAAAGCCCCGAATAGGCGTAGAGCGTGGGAATGCGCTCGCGCAAGGCCATCGCCAGGATTTCGACGCGCTTCGGCACCGTGAGCTGGCCGCTCGGCAGGATGACGAGCGCATCGGCCCGTTCCTTCCTCATCCGGGCGAGCGTCGGCTCGACGTCCTCCAGGCGCCGCACGGGCGACGAAATCAGGCCGAGGCTCACCCGCGGCGCGGCCTTCTCGTAGTAACTGGCATAGACCGGATGCACCGAATCGGTCGCATCCCAGATCACGGCCACGCGGCGTATTTTCGGCAGCGTTTCCTTGAGCAGCTCGAGTGCCTTGAGATTGGTCTCGAAGCCGTGGTCCCAGGTGAGGCCGGTGATATTGCCGCCGGGGCGGTTAAGGCTGCGCACCAATCCCATCGCCACGGGCTCGGCGGAGTACATCATGAGGATCGGCACACGATCGGTGACCGACTTGGCCGCAACGATGGAGGGGGGTCCGGCGGCAATGATCACATTCGCCTTGAGCCGGACGAGCTCGCGCACCATTTCGGGAGCTTCATCCTGTCGCTCCCAAGACCTTTCCTCGTAGACAAAATCGCGGCCTTCAGCGTAGCCAAGCTCCTTCATCGCCGCAAGAAAATCGCGGCCACCCGGCAAGTTTCGGTTCATGAGACCGCCGCGCCAGTGGATGAGGCCGACTCGCCGCGGTGACTGAGCGCCGGCGGACACCGGCAGCACGCCAAGCGCCACGACGGCAAGGATCGCATCGCGCCGCTTCACTCGATCACCTCGTCGGCGCGCACCATTACCGCCTGCGGTATCGTCAGCCCGATGGCCCGCGCGGTCTTCAGATTCACGGTGAGCTGGAACTTCGTCGGCTGCTCCACCGCGAGGTCCGTCGGTTTCGCCCCGCGCAGGATTTTGTCGATGTACGTCGCGACGCGCCGGTAGCTGTCGGGAATGTCGACGACATATCCTATCAGCCCGCCGCGATGCGGATACGCGTGCAGCGCAGAGATGCTGGGCAAGCGGTGCGCTATGGCGAGTTCCGCAAGCCGCTCGCGATGGAAAAAAAACATCGTATCCGCGAACACGACCACTCCGCCGGCTCGCTCCTGCTTCATGCGCGCGAACGCCGCATCAAAGTCAGCCGGCGAGCGCGCTTCGACGGGGCGCAGTTCGAGCTTCAGCGTTCCGCTCGCCGGTTGCATGTCCTGCAGCCACAACGCCTGGCCCGGCCCACCGGGATTCCAGAGAATCGCGACGCGAGAGAGTCCTGGAACTGCTTGTTTCAGCAAATCGAGATGCTTTGCGCCAATCGCGGTTCCCGCCTCGTAAGACAGGCCTGTCACGTTGCCGCCGGGGCGAGCGTAGCTCTCGATAAGGCCGTTGCGCACCGGATCGAAGGTGAGCACGGTAACGATCGGGACGGTGGCGCTCGCCTCTTTTGCCGCGAGCGCGCCGTCGGTCAGGCCGGCGACGATGATGTCGACCTTTGTCTGCAAGAGCTGCGTGGCGAGCTCCGGAAGGCGCTCGCTCTTCCCGTACGCCCATCGCTCTTCGACGACGAAGTTCCGTCCTTCCACCCAGCCGCGCTCGCGCAACGCCTGCAACGTTCTATCGGTCGTGATCTTCCTTACTTCAGGTGTGGGCGAGGTGCTGCCGAGAAAGCCGATGCGATAGATCTTGCCCGGCTGCTGCGCAAACGCCGGCAGCGCCGCTGCGGCGAGGGCTCCGCCGAGCAGCGCCAGCGATCGGCGCCTGCGGGTTTTCATGGTCCCTCCCCGTTTCCGGGCGTCCTCCCGCCCGGCAGGACCTGCGGGGTCAGTGTACTACCGGGGACCGGGGCTCCTCGGGGGAAGCGATCTGCGGCGCTGCGGCCACCTGGGCCGGCGAGCACAGGAACTCGATCGCCGGCTCGGCCATGGAGAGCGCGGCCGCGCCGAGCAGCAGGAATGTAGGAATCAGCAGGGCCAGGAACTGCAGGTGCTCTTTTCTAGTCATAGTCCCCTCCTACAGGGTTGGGGACACAGTAAGCGTTCGGGGGGGACCGGTCAGCGAACCAGGCCGCCCGGGCGATGTGACAAATTCACCTCCGGCGTCGCGACCGGGGGCAAAATGCGCAAAAGAGGCCCACAGCACCCCGAAGATGAAGGCCGCGAAGGTCGAAGCGCTCTCTCCGCCCCTGCTCGAGCAGATCGCGTCGGTCGCGACTGTGCGCACCTTCCCCAAGCACGCGATCATGGTGAGCGAGGGCGACGAGACCGATTCGCTCTACGTCGTGCTCGCCGGAAGAGCGCGGGTCTACGTGTCCGACGAGCAGGGACGCGAAGTGGTGGTCAACCAGATCGGCGCGGGCGAGTATTTCGGCGAGGTGACGCTCGACGGCGGCCCGCGCTCGGCCTCGGTGATGGCGCTCGAGGAGTGCCGCTGCGCCGTGATCCGGCGCGCCGAGCTGACCTCGTTCCTCGAAAGACATCCGGAGCTGGCCCTGCACATGGTGAAGAAGCTCGCGCATCGCGTGCGCGCGCTCACCGACAGCGTGCGCAACCTCGCGCTGATGGACGTGTACGGGCGCGTGGCGCGGCTGCTGCTCGAGCTGGCGGAGGAGAAGGACGGCAGGCTGGTGGTGAGCGAGCCGCTCACGCACAAGGAGATCGCCTCACGGGTCGGCTGCTCCCGCGAGATGATCAGCCGCATCTTCTCCGACCTGACCGAGGGCGGCTACGTGCGCAAGGAGGACCGCCATCTCGTCATCGTGCGCAAGCCCCCCGCGCGCTGGTGAATTAGTCCCCGATTTCTAGGTCCGCAGGGCCTTCAGGCGGAACGCCGAGACCGGCTGCTGGAAGCCGCGCAGCGTGATGGCGCCGACGAACTCGGTGTCGGCGATGTGCACCACGTCGTGATGCGCCTGGGCGTCGAGGAGGATCTCGCCGGCGTGCGCGGCGCCGCACAGGCGCGCGGCCAGGTTGGGCACGTTGCCGATCGCGGCGTATTCCCAGCGGTTCTCGAAGCCGATCACGCCCAGGGTGGCGTCGCCCTGCGCGATGCCGATGCCCAGGCCCACTTCGTGGCCGAGCTTGGCCCACGCCGCCGAGATGGGAGTGAACGCCTGCTGCAGCGCGAGCGACATGCGTACCGAGCGCTCCACCGGGTCATCGACCGGAAGCGGGTCGTTGAAAAAGATCATGATGCCGTCGCCGGCGAAGTGCTCGAGCGTGCCGCCGTACTCGTCGAGCGTGCGCCCGAGCGTGGCGTGGTAGGCGCGCAGCAGATCGAGCACCTCGTCGGGGTCGGCGCGGTCGGTGAACGCGGTGAAGCCGCGCAGGTCGAGGAACACCGCCGTGATCTCGCGCCGGTGCGGCTCGAGCATCTCCTCGCCGCCGGCGACGATCGCCTCGGCCACCGGCGCCGAGAAGAAGCGCTTCAGGCGGCTCAGGCGCTCGAGCTGCGCCACCTGCTCTTTCACGCGCGCCTCGAGCTTCTGGTTCCAGAGCTTCAGCTCGTCCTGCAGGGCCTTGACGCGCAGCAGCGACCTGACCCTGGCGAAGAGCTCCTCCCAGTTGACCGGCTTGGCGAGGAAATCGTCGGCCCCCGCCTCGATGCCCTTGATGCGCTCGCCCTGCGGGTCGAGCGAGGTGACGAGCACCACCGGCAGCAGCGCGGTGGCGGGATCGGCGCGCAGCCGCCGGCACAGGTCGTAGCCGTCGACTCCCGGCATCAGGATGTCCGAGACGACCACATCGGGGCTTGCGGCTCTCACCTGCTCGAGCGCCGTTTCGCCGTCGGCAGCGGTGAGCACCTCGTAGCCGCGCGCTTTCAGCACGCCGGCCATCATCTCGAGGTTGGAGCGCTGGTCGTCGACGACCAGGATGCGGGGCGTCATCCCCGGAAGACGCTCATTCAGAACACGATTACGCCGCGCGCATTTTTCCCGGATTCCAGGTCCGCGAAGGCCTGCGGCGCCTCGGCCACCGGGTAGCGCCGGGTGATCAGCTCGTCGAGCTTGAGGCTCCCGCCGAGGTACAGCGCCAGCATGCGCGGAAAGTCCACGCGCGGCACGCACGAGCCGAAGTAGCTTCCGGCGAGCGTCTTTTCCTCGAATACCAGCGTCATGGTGCGCAGCGAGGTCGAATCGGCGGGCTTGGCGACGCCGACGACCACCGCCAGGCCGCCCCGCCTGATGGCGCGATATGCGACCCCGGCGAGCTCGCCCGAGCCCACGCATTCGAAAGCGTAGTCCGGCCCGCCTCCGGTCATTTTCTTCAGGGACTTGGCAAGGTCTTCATTGAAAAGAATCGCATCGGTGGCGCCGAAGCTCTTCGCCATGTCAAGCTTCGCCTGCAGGGTGTCGATCGCGATGATGCGCTCGGCGCCGGCGATGCGCGCGCCCTGGATGGCGGAGAGGCCGACGCCGCCGCAGCCGAATACCGCGACCGACGAGCCCGGGATCACCTTCGCCGTGTTGAACACCGCGCCCACGCCGGTGGTCACTGCGCATCCGACCAGCGCGGCGCACTCCAGCGGGATCTTCGGATCGATCCTGATCACGTTCTCGACCGAGACCGTGGCGTACTCGGCCATGGTGCCGCAGCCCGAGAAGATGTTGAGCGGTTTGCCCGCGGCGTCGCGCACCCGCGGCGTGCCCTCGAGCGGCGTGGTGAGCGCCTTTCCCTGCTCGACGCACAGCACCGGCCGCCCCGAGACGCAGAAGCGGCATTTGCCGCACATGTAGATGAACGAGAAGATCACGTGGTCGCCCCTGGCGACCTCGCCGACGCCCTCGCCCACCTCCTCGACGATGCCGGCGGCCTCGTGCCCGAGCACCAGAGGCAGCGGCAGCGCGATGGTGCCGTTGATCGCCGAGAGGTCCGAGTGGCACACGCCGCAGGCGCCGACCCTGACCGTGACCTCGCCGCGCTTCGGCGAGTCGACGCTGACTTCCTCGACGAGCACCGGCCTGTTGTGCTCGCGGCAGATCACGGCTTTTGCCTTCCGGGGCATCGCGCGCAGTATAGCCGGATAAAATAGCTTCACTATGCTTTTAAAAGACAAGCTCTTCATTGGCGGAAAATGGATCGCGCCCAGCGGCGCTGACGTGATCGACGTGCACAACGCCGGCAACGGCGAGGTGATGGGCCGCGTCCCGGCCGGAAACGAAAAGGACGCAGATACGGCGGTGCGCGCCGCGAGGGTTGCCTTTGAAGCCTGGAAGGAAACGGGAATCGAAAAGCGCGCCGAATTCCTGGAAGAAATTTCGGCCGGCCTGAAGGCGCGCGCGGACGAGCTGGCGAGGACCATCGCCCAGGAGGTCGGCATGCCGCTCAAGCTCTCCAGCCGCATTCAAGCCGGGCTGCCGATCGCGAATTTCTCGAATTACTCGAGATTATTGAAAGAGTTCAGCTTCGAAGAACGCGTCGGCAATTCGCTGGTGCTGCGCGAGCCGGTGGGCGTGGCGGCGGCGATCACGCCGTGGAACTATCCCCTGCACCAGATCACGCTCAAGGTCGCTCCTGCGCTCGCCGCAGGCTGCACCGTGGTGCTCAAACCCTCGGAAGTCGCGCCCTTCAACGCCTTCATCCTTGCCGAGGTGATCGAGGCGGCGGGGCTGCCCCAGGGCGTGTTTAATCTAGTCACCGGCACCGGCCCGGCGATCGGCGAAGCGCTGGTGAGGCACCCCGGCGTCGACATGATCTCGTTCACCGGCTCGACGCGCGCCGGCAAGCGCATTGCCGAGCTCGCGGCCCAGACGGTCAAGCGCGTGGCGCTCGAGCTGGGAGGCAAGAGCGCTTCGCTGATCCTGGACGATGCCGATCTTGCTGCCGCGGTAAAGAGCACCGTCAATGGCTGCTACCTCAATTCGGGCCAGACCTGCACCGCGCTCACCCGCATGCTGGTCCCGCAGTCGAAGTACGAAGAGGCGGCGAAGATTGCGGCCGAAGTCGCCAACAGCTTCACGGTGGGAGATCCTTTGCAGGAAAGCACAAGACTGGGTCCCTTGAGCTCGCAGGCGCAATTGGAAAAAGTAAGAATGTTCATAAGAAAAGGCCTGGAAGAAGGTGCGGAACTCGTGGCGGGCGGCGCCGAGCCTCCCGAGGGGGTTCCGGCCGGGGGCTATTACGTCAAGCCGACCGTTTTCGGCAAAGTGAGGAACAGCATGAGCATCGCCCAGCAGGAGATTTTCGGGCCGGTGCTCTCGATCATCCCCTACGGAGACGAGGAAGAAGCGGTGCGCCTCGCGAACGACACGGTGTACGGCCTCGCCGGCGCGGTGTGGTCGAAGGACGAAGCGCGCGCGCAGCGCGTGGCGCGCCGCATCCGCGCCGGACAGGTCGACGTCAACGGCGGCGCATTCAACATGAATGCGCCCTTCGGCGGCTTCAAGCAGTCCGGACACGGCCGCGAGGCCGGCGTCTACGGGCTCGAGGAATTTCTGGAGTACAAATCCCTGCAGCTCAAGGGATGAAACAGACTCTCTCAAAGAGAATACAAACCCGGGAAGCGACTGTGGCAGTCGTGGGCCTGGGCTACGTCGGCCTGCCGCTGGCGCTGCGCTTTTCCGAGTGCGGCTTTCGCGTCGTGGGCATCGACGTCGACGCCGAGCGCATCGCGCAGCTCGCCCGCGGCGAGACCTACATCGCGCGCTACGGCAACGCGCGCATCGCCCAGGCATTGAAACGCGGTTTTGACGCAACCGGGGATTTTTCCGCTTGTCGAAAAGCGGATGCCATCCTCATCTGCGTGCCGACGCCGCTCAGCGCGCAAAGAGAGCCGGACCTGAGCCATGTGCGCGCGGCGGCCGACGCTATGCTTCCCTTCCTGCGTGCGGGGCAGCTGATCTCGCTCGAGAGCACCACGTATCCCGGGACCACGGAGGAGGAGATCGTCCCGAGAGTGCAGCGACGCGGCCTCGAGGTCGGCCGCGATGTGTTCGTGTGCTTCTCGCCCGAGCGCGAAGACCCCGGCAACGCGCAGTTCCCGACCCAGGCGATTCCCAAGGTGCTCGGCGGTGCCACCGCCGCCTGCCTCGAGGTCGGGCTCGCGCTCTACGGCGCGGCGATCGACCGCGTCGTCACGGTGAGCTCGATGCGCACCGCAGAGATGGTGAAGCTGCTCGAGAACGTGCACCGCGCGGTCAACATCGGGCTCGCCAACGAGATGAAGATCATCTGCGACCGCATGGGCATCGACGTTCACGAGGTGATCCGCGCCGCGGCGACCAAGCCGTTCGGCTTCGTGCCCTACTGGCCGGGACCGGGGCTCGGCGGCCACTGCATCCCGATCGATCCCTTCTACCTCGCCTGGAAGGCGCGGGCCTACGGCGTGCACACGCGCTTCATCGAGCTCGCCGGGGAGATCAACAGCAACATGCCGCAATGGGTGCTCGGCAAGGTCGCCGACGCGCTCAACTCGCGCGGCAAGAGCGTGCGCGGCAGCCGCATCCTCGTGCTCGGCGTCGCCTACAAGAAGAACGTCGACGACCTGCGCGAGTCCCCCGCGCTCGAGCTGATGCGCCTGCTCGCCGGCAAGGGGGCAAAGGTCGCCTTCTGCGACCCGCACGTGCCGGAGCTGCGCCGCGGCGTGCACGAGGCGGTGCCGCGGCGCTCCGAGACGCTCGGCGGCGAGCTCCTCGCGCGGCAGGACCTGGTGCTCCTTGCCACCGATCACGACGCCTTCGACTACGATTTCATCTTGAGCAATTCGGCGCTCATCGTCGATACGCGAGGCAGATATCTCCAGCCTGCTTCCAACGTCGTAAAGGCCTGAAGTTACGGGTCATATCGGGGCGATGCGCGAGCTGCGCCTGATCACCGGCCTGGTGGTGGGCTGCTTCGTCCTCACGCACTTTCTCAACCACGCGTTCGGCGTGGTGTCGATCGAGACCATGGACCGGGCGCGCACGGTCTTCGCCGGGTGGTGGCGCAGCCCGCCGGGGACGGTGCTTCTGTACGGGTCGCTTGTGACGCACTTCCTGCTCGCCCTGGTGTCGCTGTACCGCCGCAGCACGCTGCGCATGCCGGCCTGGGAGGCGGCGCAGCTCGCGCTCGGGCTCGCGATCCCGCTGCTCCTCATCCCGCACATCGTCGGCACCCGCCTCAGCTGGTTTCTCCTCGAGCACCACATCGGCTACGAGCGCGTCATCGGCCTGCTGTGGTCGGACGCGGCGAACGTGCTCAGGCAGTCGGCGCTCCTGCTGCTCGTATGGGCGCACCTGTGCGTCGGCCTGCACTACTGGCTGCGCCTGCGTCCGTGGTATCCGAGCTTCGAGCCTCTGGGCTTCGCCGCCGCGCTGCTCGTGCCGGCGATGGCGCTCGCCGGCTTCGCCGCCGCCGGCTATGGCCTGTGGCCGAGCGTCGAGAGCGTCGGCGGCATGCAGAAATACGACACCGGTCTCGCTGCGATGACGGCGGCCGACCGGGCGCTGCTCGCGCATTGGCGCGACGCCCTGCAGTGGGCGTTCTGGCTCGCGCTCGGCACAACGCTGCTCGCGCGCTGGCTGCGCACGCGCATCGGCGCCACCTACCAGGTAAGGCACGCCTCGGGCCGGGTGATCGTCGCACCGGTGGGGCGCACCATCCTCGAGGCAGTGCGCGACGCCGGGTTGCCACACGCCTCCGTCTGCGGCGGCCGCGCCCGCTGCACCACCTGCCGGGTGCGCATCGGCGAAGGTCTTGCCTCGCTCGCGGCTCCCGGACCGCTCGACGCCCAGGCGCTGGCGCGCATCGAGGCTGCGCCCAACGTGCGCCTCGCCTGCCAGACCCGGCCGACGCGCGACGTCGCCGTGACGCCGCTGCTGCCGCCGGGCGCCGATGTGTCCTATGCCAGGCGCCCCGATGCCAGGCAGGGCGGCGAGCGGCAGGTCGTGGCCATGTTCGTCGATCTGCGCAACTCGACCGCCCTGGGGGAGTCGCGGCTGCCCTACGACGTGGTCTTCATCATGAACCAGTTCTTCGCGGCGATGAACGAGGCGCTGCAGGCTACCGGGGGGTACTACGCGCAGTTCCGCGGCGACGGCCTGCTCGCGCTCTACGGGCTGCAGGGCGAGCTCGCAGGGGCCTGCCGCCAGGCGCTCGCCGGTGCGGCCGAGATGCAGCGGCGCATCGAGCGCCTGAACCGGAGCCTCGCCGCAGATCTCGCCGAGCCGCTGCGTATCGGCATCGGCGTGCATTCGGGCGTGGCGATCGTGGGAACCATGGGCCCGCCCGACGCCCCGATCTACTCCGCCATCGGCGACACCATCAACACAGCGGCGCGCTTCGAAGGCATGACGAAGGCCTACGGCTGCGTGCTGGTGGTATCGGCCGATACCCTTGCGCGGGCGGGAATCGATCCGCGCGGCGCGCCGCTGCACCGGGTACGCGTGCGCGGGCGCAGCGAGCGGGTGGAGGTGTACGCGGTAGCCGACCCGAGAACCTTAATGGGGTCAGAGCAATTTTCCGGTAACAAGTAGCGGCAGCAGTTGTTACAGGAAAATTGCTCTGACCCCTTTAGCTCTAGCCCTGGCCGCTGCGGGTGCGCGTGAGCTGCGTGGTGGTATTGGCCAGCCGCGCGGCGAGGATCTTGATGAGCTCGATCGCGGCATCCGGGTTCTCGCGGATGATCTTGATGAACAGCTCCTTCGAGATCTTCAGCGTCTCGACGCGCGACAGCGCCTTGGCGGTGGCGGTGCGCGGCACTTCGCCGAAGATCGCGATCTCGCCGATGATGTCGTTGCGGCCGAGCGTGTTGACGACGATCGGGCCGCTCGGCGTCGGCACCGAGATCTCGATCTTGCCCTCGATCACGATGTAGGCGGCGTCGCCCGCGTCCCCGGCGTTGAACATCACCTGCCCGGCGTCGTAGGTGAGCCGGTCGGCGCTGAAGCACAGGAGCTTCTGCATCGCCGGCTGGATCTTGCTGAAGATCGGAAACTGCCGGATCAGCTCGACTTCCTGTTCGAGGCTCATCGGGGTCCTCCAGTTCGCTTCACGCCGCCGCCAGCAGCCGGTGCAGCTGCCCGCCGTTTGATTTCAGCTCGGCGAAGGCGCCATGCTCGATCAGCCGGCCGCGCTCCATCACCAGCACGCGGCTGAAGCGCTCGGCGAGGTCCGCGCGGTGCAGCACCCAGACCACGCCGCGCCCCTTGCGCTCGGCGAGGATGCCCTCGAGCACGCGCATCTGCGAGGCGGGGTCGAGCGGCGCGATGGGGTGGTCGAGCACTAGCAGCGCCGGGCGCTTGAGCAGCGCGCGCACCAGGGCGACCTTCTGCCGGTCCGGAACCGCAAGCCGCGCGCCGCCGACGCCGACCTGGTAATCCAGGCCGTTCCTGACCACCAGCGGGCGCAGCCCGAGCTCGTCGAGCAGCTCGCGCACCAGGGTCGTGATCCGGGTGCCCGCCTCGGCCTGGCCGGTGACGATCTTGCCGAACAGGATGTTGTCCTGCAGCGTGGCCGCGCTGTTGTAGCGCTGCGGATCGAAGAACTCGATCGACTCCTTGAGGGCGGGCGGCAGGCTGGCCGCGAAATGGCGCCGCGCCTCGACCACGCGCGCCTCGAAGCTCTCGTCGATCAGGCCGAGACGGTGCCTCGCGGCGATCAGCTTGAACGGCAGGGCGAGCAGCTGGTCGCGCTCGGGCTCCTCGAGGCCTTTCAGCCCCACCTCGACGATGCGCTTGAGGATGGCCTCGAACTGCGGCAGGTCCTCCTGCCGGATGAAGCTGTACTGGGCGAAGAACTCGTGCCCGGGAGGCAGGCCGCTGAACAGCTCCACCATCGTCTCGGCGACCTTGTGGCCGGTTCTCAGCAGCAGCTCGTAGAGCCCGGTCTGGCCCAGCACCTGGCGCACGTAGGCGTTGCCGGCGAGGTTTTCGATATCGAAGGCCTTTCCCACCGGAGTGCCGAAGAGCAGGTTCTCGGCCAGCGTCGCGTTGCGGTTGTAGCGGTCCGGGTCGAAGCGCTCGACCCAGTCCTGGATGCCGAGCGAAGCCAGGCGCTCGCGCATGCGATTGCGCGCGTCGAGCACGCGCTCGACCAGGCTGCCGTCGCGCGATGCACCGACCGGGCTGCGCAGTCCTAGCTCGAACATCGTCTCCTCGAGGTCGACCGTGCGCAAGAGCTCCACGATGCGCGCCTCCATCTCCTCGGCGCCGGAGACGCCGGCAGACTCGTAGTCGATCCAGTCGGCGTTGATGTCGAGCGTGGTGTTGCCGACGCGCCCGGCTTCGCGCGCCTGCAGCTCGCGCTCCGCGGCGGCCGCCCCGTCGTACCCGGGCTCGCGCACCGGGCAGTGCTTGAGCCCGTAGAGGATGTTGTCCCTCACCGACGCGGGGAAAAGATAGGCCGGGGAGCCGACGTAGCCGAGCGCGCGCCCGGTGACGGCTTC
>Ga0114945_10000941_pt1 | contig 18452 bp, 9 predicted proteins | sample OV2TP3_FD_87194 | JGI IMG/M metagenome (GOLD analysis project Ga0114945, IMG submission 87194) | Hot spring microbial communities from Beatty, Nevada to study Microbial Dark Matter (Phase II) - OV2 TP3 | ecosystem: Environmental > Aquatic > Thermal springs > Hot (42-90C) | place: USA: Beatty...
GGGTATCTGCTTGGAAGATGCTCCATAGCCCCTAAAGTTTCAAGCCTCGCCGAAGACTTCGGCCAACTTATGCTTTAACAGTGACCTATCTTAATGCACAAGAATCGTGAAAAGCTATTTAGCGCCAGGCGATAGCGGTCGAAGTGCCGGAAGGGGTCGAAGTCCTTCAGCGACGCGCCCTCCCTGGGCCGGTACCCCTCCGGGTCCGAGTACCCCTGCAGGATCTCCGGGATTTCGCGCAGCAGACGGAGGTGCATGCCGGAATAGCCGGGGGACTCCGTGCAGAACCCGTCGAAGTGAAACGCCTCCTCCATCAGCGCCTCCAGCCCATGGATGGACCGCCGGACGCTCTCCGGACGCCCGAACAGGATCCCCACCGCCCCGCTCAACGCCCGCCCCGGCCCGCACTTGTTGTTGATGTCGTTCCAGTGCTCCGTGTCCTCGCACCCGGCCAGGATCAGGTCCTGCGCGATCCGGCGGTCCATCTCCGGCGTCAGGACAGGCGTCCCGTCCGGATGCCTCGCGCCCCGGATCAGATCGTAGCTCAGCGCCACCTGCAGGATGGCGCCCCCGTCCGACCCGCTGCAACCGAGACGCCCGGCCCCCCAGAAGCCGTTGTACAGGACGGCGTGGTCTCCCTTCTGATGCCGGCCGGAGAAGGCGCTCACGATGGCCTCGACCGGGAATCTCCCTCCGGGCGGGTGCTTCCCCATCCCGGCTGCGACCTCGGCTGGCGGGCAGTCCGCGTAGGTCTCGTCATAGGAGTGAAACAGCCAGTTGGGGTACCGGCGCGCCATGACCTCCATGATCCAGGCCGCCCGCTCGGCGCAGGCGACATCGCCGGTGAGCGCGTAGAGCCTGGCCAGGGGGAGCATCTGGCCGTGACACCAGAGGGCCTTCTTCGCCCTCAGGACCCCGCTCCAGCTCGTGTGCACCGGGGCGCGGCTCCATTTAAAGGCGTACTCCCCGGAGGTGTCCTCCGGGTGCGCCCGCTCCTCCTCCGTCAGGTAGAAGGTGAACGTCTGCCCCATCCGTTTCGCTGTCATGGAGCCGGTCTCCGGATAGCTGGAGTTCGGGTACTCGGTCTTACAGTACTTACACGTCAGCCTGTCCGGGTCGCGGACGTCCCATTCATAAAGCCCCGTCTCCCCCATCGAGGACAGCCGGCCCACGCAGGCCGGGCAGTTCTGCCCGTACTCGGGCCACGGCGTCAGCTCGGGCATCATCCGCTCGAAGAACCCCCTCTCCTGCTGCACGGCATAGGCCACGCGCCGCTTCCAGCCCTCCACGATCGACCGCGCCCACGCATAGCGCCGGAGATTCTCCCGCGCATAGGCAAGGTTATGGATTCCCATCCCCTCTCCTTTCAAAGTCCCCCGCACGCCTCCGCCTGCCCGAAGCGCCGGGGGAGACGGCGGAATTCGCGCCGCCAGCCCCAGCGCCGCGGCGGTCTTGAAGAATTCTCTCCGCTTCGTGATAGCCCTCCTTGATCTTATGAAAAAGGCTTATGTCAACCCCCAGACCAGAAGCGTCGTGTCTGCCGATCCTGAAATCAGCCATCTCCCGTCGGGGCTTATCGCAAGGGCGTGCGCGCCGCCGTCGTGTCCGGAGAGCTTCCTGAGGCGTTGACCCGTGGCCCTGTCCCACAGGAGGACGTTTCCGTCCTGTCCGGCGGAGCAGACGATCTTTCCATCCGCCGAGTAGCGGGCGTCCTCGACCCAGGCCCCGTGATCGAATGCCCTCAGCTCCCGGCCCTCCTTCAGGTCCCACTCGATGACCAGCCCGTCTCGCCCGGCGGAGATGGCGCACCGCCCATCCGGGCTGTAGGCCACGGCCTGGACCCAGCCCCGGTGCGCCGTCGCGGTCTGCAACAGCTCCCCCGCCTCCAGGTCCCACTCCCGCAACGCGCCGTCTCGCCCGCCGCTCAGCGCTCGCCCTCCGTTCGGCGAGGGCGCGAGGCACAGGACGCCGCCCAGGTGGCCGCTCATCGTGCGGACCGCCCGCCCCTGCGCCAGGTCCCACAGACGCGCGGAGCCGTCGTCCGCCCCGCTCAACACCCTGCCCCCGTCCCCCAGGTAGACGACCGCCCGGACGTAGCCGAGATGCCCGGAAAGCGTATGCAGGAGTTCGCCGGTCGCCGTCTCGAACTCCCGCACGGTTCCGTCCTTCGAGCCTGCGGTCAGGCGGTCCCCTCCGGGGGAGACCGCCAGGGCGTGCGCCTCATCGCCGGGGTTCGCGACCGCGCGGACTGCCTTCCATCCCTCCGTCTCCCATACCCGGATTGTCTTGTCCGCCGATCCCGACAGGACGCGCGACCCATCCGGCGTGAACGTCACCGCCTGAACGCTCGACCGATGCCGCTCCCATCGCAGGCGCGGCTCCCCCGTCTCCAGGCTGGTCTCGGTCAGCAGGCGGTCGCCCCCGTAGGACAGGACCCACCCCCCATCCGGCGAGACGCGCATCCGGGTCACGTGGTCCTGGTGCGGGAACCACCGGCGTGCCACCTCGGCCCGCGTCCGGTCCCAGAGGCGGATCGAGCCGTCCCGCGATCCCGTCAGCAGAAACCCGTCGTCCCGCGCGTAGGCCACCGACGGCGCCGCGTGGCCCAGGTGGCCGGTGAACGTCCCCAGACACGTGTAATCGGACAGCCGCCACTCCGTGGCCTGGTGCCGCGTCCCGATCAGCAGCCGCTCCCCGTCGGCGGACAGGCACATGTCGTAGACGACATAGTCTCCGGCAAACATCCTGAGCAGCTCCCCGGAGGCCAGGTCATAGTGAAAGACGCTGTCCTTCTCCCGGTGGTGTCCGATCAGCGCCGTCCGGCCCTCCGGCCCGTAAACGCAGAGGCGGACGAAGCTCTCCTCCGGCCTTTCCGGCGCGATCAGGACCCGCCGCTCGCCCGTGGCCGCGTCCCACTCCTCCAGGGCAGACGTCTCCCGGTCCAGCGTGAGCGCCCGGCCCCCATCCGGCGAAAGGCAGGCCGAGATCAGCGACCTCCTCCCCGTCTCAAACCGGCCCATCGCCCGATGTCCCAGAAGGTCCCACGTCACCACCCCGCCGGATCGGTCGGCGATAAGGGCCATCCCCCCGTCCCCCCGCAGGTCCAGCGCCACGAGGGGATGCCCGGAGACCGGGTAAGCGCCCGCGCGCTCCCCCCGGATCAGGTCCCAGACGTGCAATTCTCCCCCGGAGGTCACGAACGCCTGCTGGCCGTCGTGGGCGTAGGCGATCTGAGAGAGACTATACTGCATGCGGCGCGTGCCGAGCCGCTGGACCGCTCCCTCCGGCAGGGGATCGCCGAGATGGTCCGTGCGTCCAGATTCGCTCATGGTCTCATCCCTCCCGGAGTGACAGGTTTCGCTCAGGTCCCAGCGCGTTTCGGGTGACCTCCGTGTTCCCGGTGGTCCGGACGATGTTCGCCGGGTCGGGGTTGTAGAACCAGTTGTGATGGATCCTGGCCCCCTGGCTCGGCACGCCCCGGATGCCCACGCTCAGCCGCTCCGACATGAACGTGTTGTGGTGGATGTTCATCCAGTCCCCCGCGATGTCCGTGCCGTCCCCCCGGTCGCGCCCCCCGTGCATGTCGAACAGGTGCCCGTTGGCGTTCGGCCGGCAGACGTTGTGCCGCGCCTCGTAGCCCGAACCCGGAGACCCGCTGGAGGCGATGTGGTGCCGGCACCAGTCGAACAGGTTGGCCTCGACCAGGACGTCCCCCGCGCCCAGGCTCACCCCGTAGCCCAGCCCGTTCTGCTGGTTGTGATGGATGAAGTTGTGATGCACATAGGCCCGGCTGGCCCCCTGGCCGACCCGGATCGCCGCCACGCTGAAGCCCGTCACCTCGCAGTTGTCCACCTCAAACCCGAAGTGCGTCGTCCCGACCCCGTTGGCGGACAGCCCGATGCGCTCCCGGTGGGGATAGGGGCCTCTCAGTCGAAGCCCGGTGATGCGCACGCAGTCCCCGGCCGTGGCGAGCATGCCCGGCGTGTCCAGCGCGTTCGAGAAGATCAGCGCGCCCTCCGATCCCCCCCGGCCCCGCGTGCTGGCCAGGGTCACCCCCCCGCGGATCGGCAACTCCGGTTGATCGGTCATGTCGATCTCAGCGTCCCCCGGCACGAACACCACCTGCCCCGCCCTCGCCCCCCGCAGGGCCTCGCGCAGCGCCTCAAGGCTGCGGACCACGAAATCGCCCCCGGCAAGGACATCCCTGTACCCCTCCCCGCCCCCGATCGGGTTGCCCGTCGGCTGAGGCTCCGCGCCGAAGGTCTCCCCCCTCTCCTCGACCTGGACCTCCTGCTCCCACCGCGCCGTCCTCTCGGTCAAAACCCCTCCCCCGGTCGTCCGAACGATGACTCTCATAGGAATCTCCCTCTCTGCGACCCTCTACGGCAGATGCGTATCCTTCCCCCCGCCTTCGGGGAGTCTTCCTCCCGGCGTGTCCGGCGTCTCCAGCCCGTAATCGGCCATCACCTCTGCGTAGGCCCTGGCAAACCAGGTGGCCGTCAGCCCGTTCTCGTACCGGTTGTGAGGCCGGTCGCCCTGCTGGAACCGCATCACCAGGTCCTCCCGGCGCAGCGCCTCTCCCACGTCCCGGAGCGCCCGCGCCTCCAGCCCCGCCCGGACCGGGTCGTCCTGATTTTCGAGCAGCCGGACCCGAATCAGCCGGTACAGGAATTGGACCATGGATCTGGTATACCGGAACCGCCGGACATTGTCCACGAGCCGGCGCGCCACCGTCGCGTCTGCCACCTCCAGGAAGACCTGATCGAGGACCCGCTCCGCCTCGTCCAGAATCCGGAGCGTCTCCAGGAGCGAAGGCCCGTCGTTCTTCAGCCTGTAGGTCGGCGCATAGGGCAGGTGTTCGCTGGTGAAAATCCTGAGCGGGGACCCGGAACTCCCTCTCTGTTTCAAAATGGGGAAGAGGCAGTGCCTCGGCTTCTCCAGCCCCGCGTAGTGTTTCAGCGGCTTGCAGTTCCGCATCGCCTGCTCGAGCAACTCGTAAAACCGGCCCATCGCCTCCGAGTGGCCCCGGTACCGGTGACCCAGGTAATCCTCGAAGAACGCCCGGCAGTCCAGCCGATGGTCCCAGAGCTGGGCGGCGAACTGCGCGTTCGTCAGCGAAAGCGTGCCCCAGTGCGCCGTCGTCACGTGCATGTAATTCAGATGACGCGCGCCGACCGCGTGGTAGAACGGGATGTCCACCGCCATCGTCCGCGCAAAGGGGATCGCCAGGGACGCGAAGCTCGACACGTTGTAATACTCCCCGATGAACATCTCGCCCCTGAACGGGCAGTCGGGGTTCTCCCGCCAGTCCTTCAGAAGCCGGGCGAGGCCCGCGTTGATCTCGGCGCAGGCAGGGTCGTCGAGCGGATGGGAGTAGCAGCGTTCGATGGTGAAGAAGATCACCAGCGTCCCCTCGTGGTCGAACCCCGATGGCAACGCTTTCGTCGGGATCGGAAGCGTCTCGTGGTAGGCCGGGATGTTCACGCGCACGTCCCGGCCCAGCCGCCCCTCCCTCCGCGCCCGCAGGATCGCCTGGCGACAGTCGTGGGCCAGCAGCAGGATCTGGTCCGTCGGGTTGCCCAGCCTCCGGCAGTTCTCGCACTCGCACCAGACCCCGTTGTCCAGCGGCCAGACCTGCACGATGTCCGTCCACCGGTTCTCCCCGGAGATCAGGTCCTCCACCATGTTCTCCGCCAGTTGCTGTCTGACCTCTGCGTTCGAAAAGCAGATGTTGTAGCCGAACCCCCGCTCGATCTCGCCCCGGCGCTCTCCATCCTTGAGGCAGTACCACTCCGGGTGGTCGGCAAAGTATTTTTCAGGAGGCGCGTAGCGGTGGTAAATGCTGTGTCCCCCGGTCAGAAACTTCAGACACAGCTTGCGGCAGAACGGCTTGTTGGACTGGGCGGCGAACCAGAGATTCAGCCTGTTCCGGGCCATCCAGAGCAGGAATGCCTCGCTGCCCCGGTCCTCGCCCCCGTGAAACCCCCGCGTGACGAACGACGGGGACTGGCTGAGATCGAGGTCCGGCAGCGGTCGGGGGAGCGCCTCCGGGACGTGCGTGTCGTGCTCGTCCGGCCCCAGCCAACGGAACCCCAGCCGCCGGAGCAGTTCGTAGACGCCGTAAAGCGCCCCGGCCCGGTCGCGCCCCAGCACCAGGTAGCCGCAGACCTCTCCCTCCCGGACAGCCCGGATCGCGAACGATTGTTCCGCCTCCGGCGGCTGCGCCTCGCCGAAGCGCTCCGGGACCCAACCCCCTGCGGCCTTTAACGCAGAGGGCGTCAGAACCGCGATGAAAGGCGCTTGTGGAGAAGCGCCCTCGACGGCGCCGGCCTCCGCCTGAACCCCCGGCACGCGCGACAGGAACTCCGCGGCCTCCGCTGCCGCGAACGACAGCGTGCACGCCTCGTGCGCCGGCCCTTCCGCTGCCGTCCAGTCCACCTCCCCTTCGCCCCGGGCCGCCTCTGCGACGCCCCGGAAAGGCCCTTTCGGCGCCAGAATACTCCATTTCATTCTCCTGCCCTCCTGATTCCAGGTTTCTGTCACTATGCACGTATCTCGACTAATTTAAACCGGTGAGAACCCAGGATCAAGCAAAAACCCTGGAATAGACTTGACCCGGTTTGGTGGATACTTTACCTTTGGGGGAAAATGAGTTCATCCCGCCGAAAACCCAGATAACAGAAAGACGCCATGCGGCCCATCAAAAAGTCGCACACCTTTCGGCCCGCGCGCGCCGCGGCCGCGGCGGTCATCATATGGACAATGGGCGCGGCGCTGGGGGGGATGTCCACAGCCGCCGAGGAGGTCCTCTGGACAGGCAATGGACCTTACGGAGGGGACGTCACAGCCCTGGCGATGGATCCCGCAAGCCCCCGGACGGTCTATGCTGCGACGGCCAGCGGCGGGCTGTTTAAAACCACCGACGGGGGCGGCTCGTGGACAGCCGTCAGTGCGGGGCTGACCAACATGAATGTCAACGCCCTAGTTATCGACCCGGCGACCCCGCAGACCGTCTACGCCGGAACCGCCTGCGGCGTGTTCAAGACCGCCGACGGAGGCAACTCGTGGACAGCCGTCGGCGCAGGGCTGGCCAACGCGAACGTCAGCGCCCTGGCCATCGACCCGGCGACCCCGCAGACCGTCTACGCCGGGACATCGGCGGGCCTTTTCAAGACCGTTGACGGAGAGACGACCTGGGGAAGGCTCGATATGGGATCGACGGACGCGAATGTCAGAGCCATCGTCATCGACCCGTCGACTCCGCAGACCGTCTACGCCGGAACCCCCGGAGGCGTCTTCAAAACCGCCGACGGCGGGAAGACCTGGAGAGAGAGCAGCAGAGGGCTGGCCAGCGCAGACATCCAGGCCCTGACCGTCGACCCCACGCATCCGCAGACCATCTACGCCGGAACCCCCGGAGGCGTGTTCAAAACAACGGACGGCGGGAAGGCCTGGAGGGAGGTCAGCAAAGGACTGGCCAGCGCAGACATCCAGGCCCTGACCGCCGACCCGACCAGTCCGCAGACCGTCTACGCCGGAACCCCCGGAGGCGTGTTCAAAACAACGGACGGCGGGAAGGCCTGGAGGGAGGTCAGCAAAGGACTGGCCAGCGCAGACGTCCAGACCTTGGCCGTCGACCCCACCCGCCCGCAGACCGTCTACGCCGGAACCACCGGAGGTGTCTTCAAAACCCTCAACAGGGGGCGCTCCTGGGACCGTTCGGGGCTGACGAACGCCCGCGTCTATGCCCTCTCCCTGGACCCTTCCAACCCTCGGACGATCTATGCCGGAACGGAAGGGGGAGGCGTGTTCAAGAGCGCAGACGGAGGGAAATCCTGGATAGCCGTGAACGGAGGATTGACCGACACCCAGGTCCTCTCCCTGGCGATCGACCCCGAAAACTCTCAGATCGTGTATGCCGGGACATCCGGAGACGTATTTAGGACCGCCAATGGCGGGATGACCTGGTCCCACAGGGGGCAGGTCCATACGAAGATCCTCTCCCTGGCGATCGACCCCACTGGCCCCCGCACGCTCTGGGCCGGCGCAAAGGACGGCATCCTCAGGAGCGCGGATGGAGGGATGACCTGGAATCGGGCGGGCCTGACAAACACGCCTGTCTTTGCCCTGGCCATTCATCCTTCCGACTCCCAGACCCTGTATGCCGGAGCCCCTGGAAGCGGAGTCTTCAAAACGCAGGACGGAGGGGCATCCTGGACGCCCGTCAACGCGGGGCTGACGTTTGCGAGCGTCCTGGGATTGACCAGGGCCAATGTCTTTGCCCTGGCCATCCACCCCTTCACTCCCCAGGTCGTGTATGCCGGCACATTGGGAGGCGTCTTCAGGACCCAGGATGCCGGGGCCTCCTGGTCCCCCCGAAACGCTGGCCTGACCCATCAGGAGATCCAGGCCCTGGCCATCCACCCCTCAGACCCCCAAACCCTCTACGCCGGCGCCTCCGGGGGCGTGTTCAAAAGCGCCGACGCCGGGGCCTCCTGGACCCGAATGAACACGGGCCTGAGCCATCCCCGGGTCTTCTCGCTGGCGATCGATCCCTCGAACCCGCAGATCGTCTATGCCGCGGCGCCTGGAGGAGGCGTGTTCAAGAGCGCGAACGGGGGGAGCTCGTGGGGCTTGGTTGGGCTGACGAACACCTTTGTCTATGCCCTGGCGATCCCCCCTTTGACCCCTCACACCGTATATGTCAGCACCTATGGAGAGGGCGTGTTCAAGGCCTCAACGGGGGAGCTCACAGGCTTCAACAGGTCCGAGGAAAAATGAAACGCTTCCGCGGCTATCCCCTCCTCTTATGCGCCCTGGCGTTCCTCTCGTGGGCGTCGGACCTGGGGCGCAGCACGGCCTGCGCTCAGACAGCGACCCTGAACCCGAAAGGGGAGTTACAGCGGATAAGGGATGCACAACGGAGAGAGAGATGGCTGAGTGAGCCTGAAAGGCAGTTATTCGACACCTCTTATAAACAGGGTATCATGTTCATCAGCCAGGGCCATTGGTTCGAGGAGGCCATCCGCTCCTTTCTCACCTGCCTGAAACTGGACCCCGATGACTACTTCGCCCGCCTGGCTCTGGGACAGTGTTATCTCAGGACAGGCTGGTTTCCTGAGGCGGCAAAGACGTTCCAGCTTGCCGGGGAGAAGGCCCCGGACCAGACCGAGGCCCGCTACTTTCTCGGCGTCACACGGATGCGCATCGCGCTCTTGAACAGGTCGTATCCGTTCAGCGAGGCGATCCCGCCTCTCAAGGAGGCGATCGACCTGGCCCCGGAGTATCCGGATACCAACTGGAACCTGATGATGGCTAATTGGAACCTGATGATCGCCTGCAGGCAGGCCGGGATAGACCCGAATGCGCTGGAGGAACGACACCGGCTGCGCCTCGCGCCGTTCTTCCCCCCCTCTCACGAACCCGTGCGGTTCACCGACGTGGGACCTCAGGCGGGGGTGGCGCTCGTGAACATGGGGCGAGGGAGCGCCTGGAGGGACCTGGACGACGACGGCGATCTCGACCTCTTCACCGTGGCCGAGGGGAGCAGCCACGCCCTTTTTCAGAACAACGGAGAAGGCGCCTTCACAGACATCACCCGACGGGCGGGAGTGGCGGACACCCTGGGGGGATGGAGCGCCCTCTGGATCGACTACGACAACGACGGCGCTCCGGATATCTTCGTCACCCGGGATGCCTGGAACGGCCGGGGGACGAACACCCTCTACCACAACAACGGAGACGGGACCTTCACCGACGTCACCCGGCAGGCGGGAATGGAGGGCGGGGACGACAGCTTCTGCGCCGCCTGGGGGGACTACGACAACGACGGCTGGCTTGACCTCTACGTCGCCCACGGCGTCTCACAGGGGGGATGGCCTAACGCCCTCTACCACAACAACGGAGACGGGACCTTCACAGATGTGGCGCGCCAGGCCGGGGTTGACGACGGCATTCGACCGACGGTCGGGGCCGTATGGGGGGACTACGACAACGACGGCTATCTCGACCTCTACGCGGTGAATTTCAGGGAGAGGAACAGCCTCTATCACAATAACAGAGACGGAACGTTCACCGACGTGACGGCGGCTGCGGGCGTCGCCAATCCTTACAAGGGATTCGTCGCCTTTTTCTTCGACTACGACAACGACGGCCGGCTTGACCTCTTCGTCTCGAACTGGACGGAGCGGATGGAGGAGGTGATTCAGAGCCTCGTCACGGGCGAGCCGGTGTTTCCCGGCAGCCGACCGGCCCTCTACCACAACAATGGAGACGGGACCTTCACCGACGTGACCCGGCAGGCCGGCCTCGCCCGGACCTTCGGGACAATGGCGGCGACCTTTGGCGATGTGGACAACGACGGCTACCAGGACATCTATCTGGCCAACGGAGGCCCCCCCATGGACCGGTTTGAGCCGGACGGTCTCTTCCTCAACAACGGAGACGGGACTTTCGCGGACGTGACCGACTCTGCCGGGGTGGGGAACATCGGGAAGGGGCACGGGACCACGATGGTGGACTACGACAACGACGGGGACCTCGACATCTACGCGCCGGAGGGGGGGATGGGGGGAAATCCGGGGGACAGGCAGCCCAACAGCCTCTACCGGAATGAAGGAAACCGGAATCACTGGTTGAAGGTGAAGCTCGAAGGCGGAAGGCGACCTCACCCACCCCCTGCCCCCTCCCTCTCCGCAGGTGGAGAGGGAGGGGGTAAGAAGGGCCTTTCCCCTTTGTCGGGGGAGGGTGAGGTCCGCCTCTCCAACCGGGACGGGGTCGGGGCGAGGGTGATCGTGAAGGTCGGGAACGCGATCCGGTATGCCGAGGTGAGCGGGGGATGCGGTTTCGGGGTGACGAACAGCCTGTGGCAGCATTTCGGGCTGGGGGAGGCGACGCGTGCCGAGGCGGTGGAGGTCCGCTGGCCGGGCGGCCTGATCGACCGGGTGATAGATGTCCCTGCGGATCGAATGTTGACGATCGAGGAAGCCGGAAGGACGGTGGCATACCGGGAAAGCCCATGATCCCACAAAGGGGCGGTTCGCGAACCGCTCCTACTCCACCACCTTAAACAGCGTCTCCTTCGTCGCCGTCTCCCCGCTGTTCAGGTCGGTCACCACGACCCTCAAAAAGTATCGCCCCGGCTCGAAACCCTTGAGGTCTATCTCCTTGTAGGCCGCCTCCATCTCCCGGAACCCGCGCCCTTTGTACCCCACGGCCACCTCCTCCCGCTTCCCCACGAACGTCCCCACCAGCCGCGAGAGGATGCCCCTCTCCCTCTGCCCGATCACATACTCGACCTGGTACTTCGTCTGCCCCTCCCCGTCCGGCTTCAGGTTGTAGACCTCGTAGTAAATGAACACGTTCTGCCCTCTGCGGTAGCTGCGCGTAGGCATCGGGATCACCCGGAGTTCGCCTTTGCTGAATTTGTCCCCCGGCTGCCCTTCGGAGACCCGCCAGGCCAGCTCCAGGTCGCTCACCCCCAGCCTCCTCCCCCCGTAGGCCTCCACCCGAATCTCCTTCCGGTAAAGCCCCAGCCGGCCCGTCATCCGGTCGCGCGCCCGCACCTCCAGACGATAGGTCCCCGCAGGCGCCTCCAGACGCGCCACGTCGGGTACAAAGGCCCCCTCGCCCCCCTGGTCTCCCGGCGCCTCATAGACCAGCTCTCCCGCCGCCCGATAGACCGTGTCCGAGGCCGTCGGGATCAGGGCGACCTGGCGCTCCACCACCAGCCGCGTCACGTCCTCAGCAGGGACATATCGCGCCGCAGCGCGGGGCACGCCATAATAGACCTCCAGGGCGCTGCGCCCGTCTCGCCCCCGAAAATCGGCCACGTCAAAGTAGAAGTGAAAGGGCGCCACATTGTATTCGGGCGCGTAGAAGTCGGGAGAGACGGCCATCGCCCGTTCGGCCACGCGCTTCGGCGCATACCGGGCGAACTTCGCCACACGATCCAGAGAGATCTCGGAGTCCATCGGCGTCGGGGCGTAGTCGTAAACGCCCTTTCCGGACTCATCGGTGAACGTGATCTCGATGCCCTCGCCGATCCGGGTGTAGACCCACGACTCCCAGGCCACCCTGCTGACCTCTGCGCCGGAGACCGTGACAGGGCCGTATCCCTCGAACAGAAAGGACTGCGGCCTGAAGGCCCTTCTCTGCGCCCTATTGAGCCTCGGGTCTGCCTCTGCCCTGAGCACGCCGGAGCGCCGTCTTTCGGCCTGCGACTGGGCCTTGGTCTCTCCATCGCCCAGCTCTTTTGGGATCGCCTCATCCATATTGGTGTTGGTGCCCCCCACCTGCGACGGCTGATTCGCCTCCGGCCCGATGAAGTATTCAGAGCGTTGGTCCGGGGCGCCGGCGTTGCGGCGGCCTTCCAGTGAGATGCTGCGCACGGGGAACACCGGTCCAATGTAGGTCTCCCCGATCGCCTCCGTCCCGTAAACATCCAGGGCCATCCGCTCCTTGACCCGCTGCACGGCCAGATTCTGCGGCACGTTCATCATCAACGACCTGGCCCGGTGGTCCGGCTCCCCGAACCGGACGTAGACCTCCCCCCGCCGGTCCCACGGCTCCCGCCCCCCCGAGAAGGTCTGCCGGGCATACCAGACCCGCCGGTAGTGCTCCAGCAGCCGCTCGTTGATCGGCGTGGACAGGTCCGGGTCCCGCCCGTTCCAGAAACGCCTGAGAAACGCCTCCTGCTCCGCCCCGGAGGCGCGGGCGTACTCCGCCACTTCCTCCCCCGATGCGATCAGGCGGATGTCCTCGTAGAGCATTCGTTCTTTTGGGTCGATCCGCGAGAGATACGCCCGAAAGAAACTGAGCGCCATGTCTAACTTCTCTCGTTTGACGCACGCCTGGGCGACGATGGGCATCACCTCCACGGCCTCAGGATGCGCCTGCACGAACGCCGAAAGGGTCTCCAGGACCTTGCCGTGGTCCTTCATCTTCAGATAGGCCACGCTCAGCTTGCGTCGGCCCTCCGGGTCGTCGGGCCGCATCGCGATGTATTTGGCATACCAGGGGATCGCCCGCCCGTAGTCCTCCTTCAGGTCTGAGTGCCAATCCCCCATCAGCAGATAGGCCTCCGCATAGTGCGGGTCCAGCTTCAGGACCGTCTCGATGTCGGCCTTTGCGTCGTACTCCCACAGCAGGTAGCGCGCCTTCGCCATCTGATAGCGGGCGTCCGCGTAATCCCGGTCCTGGATCAGGGCATCCCGGAAGTAATCGACCGCCGTAAGGAGGCCCTTGGGGCGCGCCATGGCGATCATCCCCAGGCCGCAATAGGCCCTGGCCAGCGCCCGCCCCCGGCCGATGAAGGCCGCCGTCTTGAAGGCCTTCTCCGCCAGCGCGTAGTCCTTCATCCGAAGCGCAGCGTGGCCGAGCTTGAGAGAGGCGTCTGCATCCCGGGGCCGCTGATGGGCGGCCACGACCAGGAGCGAGATCGCCCGGTCCATCTCCCCGGCCTTCAGGTGGCGGTCGGCGACGGCGCTCAGGGAATCGACCTGACCCGGAGAGAGGCCCGCCGTCTCCACGCGGTACCCCCCCGGCGTCCCGACCAAGCGGAGCAGCCTGCCCCGATGGCAGAGACAGGTGAGGACTGGCGCCCCCGCCCCCTCCTCTGCCCGGTAGACATAGCGCATCGGCCGCTCCGGGTCAGGGTCTGCGGGGCAGCGCAGGACCTGTGCGAGGGTCTCCTGATCCCTCGACCGGATGGCCGCGTCAGTCGCGTGTCCTTCGATCTGGCCCTCCACCCACGAGCGCAGGTCGTCGAGGCTGGGGGGGAGGCGCCCCCCGTGCGCCTCCGCATAGCGCGACAACAGGTCGCCCAGGACCAGCAGATGGTCCTGGCAGACAACCTGCCTGCCCTCCACCTCCGACATCCCAATCCGCTCCCTGAGCGCCTGAATATACGCCAGACCGCTCGCCTCCGGTATCCTCGCGCTCGAAGGCCGTTTGAGAAGCGCCTCAAAGACCCGGATGGCCGCCTCGTGCCCGCTCCTTTCAGCGCGGGCATCCCCCTGGTGCATCGCGTAATAGCCCCTCAGACAGAGGTCCAGGGCATCGCCCAGCCGCCGGAGGGTCATCTCCGCGTCGGAGTCCAGGGGGAAGTCAGGAGGCGCGCCGTCCACCCCAGACCCGCTGCCTTTCTGGCCGTCGGGGGAACCCAGGGACTGGGGGTCGCCGGACAGCGGCCACGGCCTTACCTCCGAACCGTCCAGCCGGATCCGCCAGACCCGGTCTTTCACGAGGGGGATGCTCCGCCCGCCGTAAAGGTGCGACCCGAAGGCCGGGTAGGAGAGGCCCCTCTCGAGATAGAGCAGCCCCTCGTCTCCCGGCAGAAAGGCGACCTCCCCCGGCTCGCCTATAAAGGTCCCGATCCGTCTCCCCCCGCTCCCGTCCGCGCGCATAACCCAGACCTCCGTCATCAGCGGCCTCGGGCCTCCGCGCGGGACGGCGTAGGCCAGTCTCTGGCCGTCAGGAGATCGCACGGGACCGGTCCGTGTGTGGGCTGATGAAAAGAGGCCGAGGATTGCCAGCGTCGTTATGACGGCTATATTCCTCATCGCCTGCTCCTTGCCCGGCTGGCTGATGGTTTTGACGATCAAAGCAGGTAGTTGTAGGGGCGAGGCATGCCTCGCCCCTACTCCTCCACCACAAAGGCCGCCTCCTTCGAGGCGACCTGTCCGCCGATGAGGTCTTTCACCGTCACCGTCAGCGCGACCTTCCCCGGAGCGACCTGGCCCAGGTCGAGCTGAAGGTGCTGCGCCTCCGTCTCCCGCAAGCCCAGCCGCTCCTGGCTCACGGAGACCCCCTCACCCTCCTGCTTGCCCTGGAAAGACCTTGCGATCTGGGAGACGAGGCCGGGCGGCTTCCCGGATCGAATCGTGTACTCCACGGTGTAATTGACCCTCCCGGACTTGTCCCGCTTCAGGTTGTAGATCTCATAGTAGATGTAGACGGGCTGGCCCTTCTTGTAGTGCCTCGTCGGCATCGGGACCACCTGAAGGCCCTGTTTGAAGAACTTGTCCCCCATCCCCCCCTCGGATATTTTCCAGGCCAGCTGGACATCGCTCAGCTTGAGCGGCCCGGCCGGATAGGGCTCGACACTCAGGAGTTTCCGGTACCTGCCGACCTCCCCGTTCAACCGGTGCTCCACCCGGACGTCGAGTCGATATTCGCCGGGGGGAATGTCCAGATGGGCGATGTGGGGGATAAACCCGGCCCTCCCGGTGCGGTCCCCCTCCTCCACGTAGATCAGGTCAGATTCGGACCGGTAGACGGCCCCGGCCCCCTTCCCTGCGAGGGCGACCTTGCAGGCCACCCTCAGACCCGTCCTGGCATCGGCCGGAAAATAGGTCGCCTTCGCCATCGGGACGCCATAGTAGACCTCGACCCGGGTGGAGTCCCCCTTCCCCCGGAAGGTCGCCACATCGTAGTGGAACCCCAGCGGCCATTCCTCAGGGAGGACCTTATACCGTTCGGGCATCACCGCGACGGCCCTCTCCATCACCGATTTGGGCGACCTGCGGGCCAGGGTGGCCAGGGCCTTGATGCCGTCCAGCGTCTGATTCCTCAACCCCGGCGTCTTGTCCAGCTCCGGGATCGGCGCATAGTCGAACGCCCCCCTGTTCGTCTCGTCGGTGAAGTCGATGACGATCCCCCCGTCGATGTCCGCGTAGACCCACGACTCCCAGGCCACCAGGCTGAAATCGCTCGACCCGATGGGCACATAGACCCCCCCGACGGCGTCCGGGCTGTAGGACCGAACCGGAAAGACCGGCCCCACGATCGACCCTGTCAGCGCCCCCGTGACCGCGTCGAACCACTGCGTCCCGATGATCGTGCCCTGCTCCTCCGGCCCCGTGGTGGTGCGAATCTGAGACCCCCCGCCCATGGCCAGCACGGCGTGCATCTCCGAGTATATCTGGTTATAGAACTGCTCCTTGACCGCGTTCACCGCCGCCGTAGGGGGTGGGGTCTGGCCGTTGGAACGGCTGCGATAGTCCGGCTCCCCGTAGCGGATGTAGACCTCCCCCCGGCGGTCGCAGGGATACTTCCCTTTCGAGAAATAGGTCCGGGCATACCAGACCCGGCGACAGTGCTCTAACAGCCGCTCATTGGCCGGCGTCGTCAGGTCGGGGTCGTTCTCCGTCCAGAAGCGGCGCGCCAGGACCTTTCGGCCCTCCTCTGAGGCGCGGTTGTATGAGTCCGCCATATCCCTGGAACAGATCAGCCGGATGTCCCGGTAAAACTCCCGTTCGCGCCCGTCCAGGCCCTCCACATATCCCTCGAAGGCGCCCCACGCCTGCTGGATCAGACCCTGTCTCCAGTAGGCCTGCGCCAGGATCGGCAGCAGCCCCTTCCAGCCCGGATGCGCCTCGACAAGGGAGGGGAGGCGCCGGAGGATCGGGAGGTAGGCCTTTTCAGCCAGGGCGTCTCTCCCCCACGCCATCCAGCCAGACGAATCCCCCGGCTCCGACCTCAGCGCCCGCCCAATGGCCTCCTGTGACCGCCGCTCCTCCTCCGCCCTCCTCACGCGACACCGCTCCAGGAGCTGACGCGCCGGGACATACGTGGAGTCCATCCTGACGGCACGCTCGACCTCCTGGACCGCCTGGGGCAGCCATTTGTGATCGAAATACGTCTGAGCCTTGTTGTACTGCGCCTCCACGTATCGAGGCCGGAAGTGGAGGGCCTGCTGAAAGTAGTAGATGGACGCCTGAAGCTGGGCGGGACGCGCCGCGTAGACCAGCCCCAGCCCGTTGTAGGCCTCCGCGACCTGCTTTTTATCCCCGGCTGAAAGCGCCTTCTTGAACGCCTTCTCAGCGGCATTCAGGTCCCCGGCCTTCAGGCGGGCGTGGCCAAGCCTGAGATAGGGGTCGGCCTCCCCGACCTTCTCCCGGAGGCCCTGCCCCGCCGCAACCGCCTTCGCCGTGTCTGGCGCGCCCTGGCCGGATGGGTTCCCGGCCGCCGGCAGCGGGGAGCAGAAGGCCACGGTAAGAGCCAGCAGGATCCCACCTGAATACGGACCGAAGCGCCATTCCTTCATCTCAATCGCCTTCCTTCCGACACCCTTCACAAGCCCAACTCCCTCACAGGAAAGGTCATCTCACGGGAAAAAAATAGCCGACGGCCTCCTCCCTGTCAAGAAAGAATCCGTCGGCCACACATCCACACCTCACCCTCCCCCATTCCCCCCCTCCCCCTTCCCCCCTCCGAGGGGGGAAGGGAGAAGGGGAGAGAGGGAGTAGGGGGAGGCTAGAACGTCCCGCCGAGCGACACCCGCAGAGGGGTGTTCAGATATTTCCCCATTTAGGCGGACATGCGGCCCACAAAAACCAGGCGGCGCGTCCTGCGCCGCCAAAAGCATCTTTCGCCATTGAGAGATGCTTTTATGATTTGCGTTTCGTTAACAAATGTGTTAACTTCATGCTATGAGAGAGATCCAATTTTATCGAACTCAAGCCAAGAACTGTCCTGTTGAGGAATTCTTGGATTCCTTATCGGGTAAGCAGGCCGCAAAGGTGACCTGGGTTTTACAACTGGTCGCAGAGCTTGATTTTGTTCCCAGGCAATATTTCAAGAAACTGCCAGGCACAGATGATCTTTGGGAAGTGAGCGTGGATATTGGCCGGGATGCGTTCAGGTTGTTAGGATTTTTTGATGGTCCCCGGCTTGTAATTTTGGGCCATGCGTTCGCCAAAAAGACACAGAAGATACCTCGGTCAGACATTTCTTTGGCGGAACAGAGAAAGTGTGACTATTTCAGGAGGAGGAAGCCATGAATGATCTTGAGAGATATATCAAGAAGCGTAAGACCAGAGACCCGGAGTTTTCCAGGGATTACGAAGCAGGTTATCTTGAGTTCAAGATAGGAGTGATGCTTCGTCAGGCACGTGAGGAGGCTGGATTGACGCAGGAGGAATTGGCAAGGAAGTTGAGGACAAAGAAGTCAGCGATTTCCCGGCTTGAGAATCATGCGGAGGATATTCGTCTTTCGACATTGGGAAAGTATGCGACAGCTCTTGGGAAGAAGCTGCATGTATCTGTTGGATGATGAGAAGGGTGTGTGGGAAAACCATTCACCGGGCTTGCCTTCCTGGCAAGCCCGGTGTGGGCCGCACGCCGCCTAACAGCGTGTTTACGCACGCCTCCTCCCGTTGGTCGTCGGCGGGCCTCCGGCAACCCATCGCTTGGTCACTCCGCTTGCTGAGAATCAGGAGCGCAAGCGTCGTGCCCTCGCTATGGGTTCGTAAACGCGCGGGCCGTTAAATGCAATCGTGGCCCCCATTGCGGCGGCGCATCCGTGCGCCGCCTTGAAAAACTTATTGAGGCATGGTTCAATAGAGGGTAACAAAAGCAAAAAGACATTGGCCTTTTCCTGCCGATGAGAAGGGTGTATTTTATCCCAAACCTTCTTTCAGGAGACGAAGCCATGTCCGCTACCCTTCTTA
>Ga0114945_10000942_pt1 | contig 18450 bp, 20 predicted proteins | sample OV2TP3_FD_87194 | JGI IMG/M metagenome (GOLD analysis project Ga0114945, IMG submission 87194) | Hot spring microbial communities from Beatty, Nevada to study Microbial Dark Matter (Phase II) - OV2 TP3 | ecosystem: Environmental > Aquatic > Thermal springs > Hot (42-90C) | place: USA: Beatty...
CACGACATTGTCGCCTTCACGGGCGGAAATGGGAATAAAGTGGCGGGCCTCAAGGTTTAATTCCTTTAGGAAAAGCTCATATTGGGAACGGATTTCGTCAAAGATATCTTGGCGGAATTCGACCAAATCCATTTTATTGACGCAGACCATAACATTCTTGATCCCCAGAAAGGACAGCATATATCCGTGCCGCTTGGTGTTCTCCCGAATGCCTTCAGAGGCGTCGATGACCAAAACCGCGGCCTCGGCCCGGGCCGCGCCCGTGATCATATTTTTTAAGAATTCAATATGGCCGGGGGCATCGATAATGATGTAATCGCGTTTTGTGGATTTGAAAAACGAACGGGCGGTGTCGATCGTGATCCCCTGATTCTGTTCGTCTTTGAGGGCATCGAGCAAAAAGGCGTATTCAAAGGGCTTGGCACTGCGCCCGCAACGGGCTTTGACCTCTTCGAGTTTTCCTTTCGGCAAAGAGCCGGTGTCTACCAGAAGCCGCCCGATCAAGGTGCTCTTGCCGTGATCCACGTGGCCGACGATCACGATATTCATTTGTTCGCGATTGGTTCTCATTTTGTCCTTATAGACTCTGTGCCGTGTGCTATGAGCTGTGAGCTAAGGATCCCAGAGCCCAAAGCTCAGAGCCCAGAGCCCCCAGCCAATCACATATATCCTTCCCGCCGCAGCGTCTCCAATCCGCCTGCGTCTTCCTTGTCCTGCGCGCGGCCGGAGCGCTCGGCGATATTGGAAAATTTTCCAGTCCGCAGTTCTTCCACAATCTCATGAATCGTTTTCGCGGTGGATTCCACCGGAAAGGTGCAAGGGTAGCAGCCTAGGGATCTGTACCTTTTGCCATCCCCTCGGTCGAAATAAAGCGGCACAACTGGAATCCCCTCGCGTTCGATATACTCCCAGATCGCGAACTCGGTCCAGTCCAAAAGCGGATGGATTCGCACATGGGTTCCGGGGGCAAAATCCGTCTTGAATTGATTCCAGAGCTCCGGAGGCTGATCCCCGAGATTCCAATCACTATTTCTGTCTCGGGGTGAAAAATACCGCTCTTTGGAACGGCTGCCTTCTTCATCGGCCCGCAGCCCCACAATGACCCCTGTATAGGGCTCAGGATTGGGGTCCACTTCATACTGGCCCGTGGCATGATTCAACCGATAACGCGGCCAACTGCCGTCTAAGGTGTGCTTCAAGGCCTCGGTCTTAAGAAGCTTGCAGCAGTTGATCCTATCCAGAGCGCCATCGGGGAAAGTCTTTTTGGCCTCCAGCGCCTGCGTATTTTTTCCGTAGACCATATTGAGTTTCCATTTCTTCGCCAGCTCGTCCCGGTATTGAATCATCTCCGGGATTTTGTAGTGGGTGTCAATATGGACCAAGGGAAAGGGAACGTGCCCAAAAAACGCCTTCCTAGCCAGCCACAAAAGGGCTGTGCTGTCTTTCCCGATCGACCAGAGCATGGCCAGGCTTTTGAATTCCCGGTAGGCCTCGCGCAGGATAAAGACACTCTGGGCCTCGAGATGGTCGAGTTTGTCCATGGATTTCTTCATAGGATTCACCTTTATCAGTCGTCCGTCTTCAGTCGTCAGCTATCAGTCATCAGCAAATCATTAAGACTGACAACTGAAGGCTGATGACTGCCCGCCCCGGCTTTATAGATCAATGGCGGGCCGGGGACGACTACTTTTGTGTTTCTTTCCCCATGCCCACATGCAATCCACACTCCTTGCTCTCCGGCGTCTCCCACCACCAACGCCCGGCCCGAATATCTTCATCGGGCTTGATAGCCCTCGTGCAGGGAGCGCAGCCAATACTCACGAATCCCCTCGCATGCAAAGGACTGATATCAACCTGATTTTCTGCGATGTATTTCCTGACATCCTCCAAAGTCCAATCGACCAGGGGATTGATTTTAATTTTCCCGTGTACCTCATCCCATTCGATCATCTCCACAGCCGTTCTCGTTACCGCTTGCGCCCGTCTTAAACCCGTCATCCAGCAATCGACGTTGGCCAAGGCCCTCTTTAAAGGTTCCACTTTCCTTATCCCGCAGCACATCTTACGATTCTCCACGCTTTCATAGAAAAGATTAAGACCTCTGGTCCTGACCATATCTTCCATGGCTTGGGAATCAGGATAATAAATCTTAAACTTCATTTGATAACGCTTCTCGGTCTTCTCAATCAAATCATACGTCTCAGGAAAAAGCCTTAAGGTGTCCAAGGTAAAGATCTCGATTTCGGGAGCCATTTTAGCAATCATGTCCGTGATCACTTGGTCCTCTTCTCCCAAACTGGAGGCAAAATTCACCCGGCTCCCAAATTCGTCATGGGCGAGTTTGATGATCTTTTCAGCCCTTAGCCCATCGCCTTTGAGTCCCTGGGCTTTTTGCTTTAGCTCTTCGATTCTTTTTTTGAGGGTTTCCATGCAAAAGATCCTCCCTAGATTAAATCTCGTAAATCACAGCATCGCCTTTGCTTCGTTCCTGATTGATGATGGTCTCCATATTAATTTTATCTAACAGGGTTTTCATGGTGTCATCAATCTCCTGCCAAATGGAGTCCATGACATGATGGTTTTCTTTTTTCGTATTTTCCAGAGCCAGGGTATATCCCAGGCCTCCGAAATGTCGGATGATCTCGCTCAGCTTGATCTCCTGCGGTGATCTCGCCAAAACATAACCTCCCTTTTTGCCCCGGATGCTCTCGACCAAACCCAGTTGTTTGAGGCCAATCAAGATGTGCACCAAGAATTTCATCGAGATCCTCTGGCGCTGGGCAATCTCCCGTAGCTGAAGCGGCGAACGCTCCGGCCAGCGCAAAGATAATTCTACCAGAGCCCGACAGGCATAATCAACTTTAGCGGAAACTTTCATATGGCATAACTCACGTTTTGTTTTTGAACGATCATCTCCCACTGTGCAGGTCCCTGTTTTCGCAGTTCCAGGACATTGTGCCCTGCGCTTTCCAATTTGTGAATGAGGCCCTGAACCGAGGCCTCATCCGTCAGCAAAATCTTAAGAATCTCTCCTATTTCCATTTGTGCCAGAACTGTTTGCACTTGTTGGATAGTGTTGGCACGCTCCGGGGTTTTTAGCCTAAGTTCCCGATCAATCTTGAAATCTTCGATGAAGCGGCCTTCGAGATAGGCCTTGGTCTTAGCGTATTTCGGTTTGCTAAAGAATTCCGCTGCCGGCCCATGTTCAATGAGATCGCCCAGATAAAGAAAGATCACGTGGTCGGCAAGCCGTTTCGCCTGCCGCAGATTATGAGTCACCAGCACAATCGTGTAGCGGTTTTTGAGTTCGAGAAAAAGCTGTTCGATCTGCTGGGCCGAGACCGGATCAAGGGCTGAGGTCGCTTCATCGCCTAAGATAGCCTCCGGCTCAATGGCCAAGGTGCGCGCCAGGCACAGTCTTTGCTGCTGCCCAACCGATAATCGCGCCGCAGGGGCATGCAGGCGATCTTTCACCTCTGGCCAAAGCTGGGATAATCTTAAATATTTCTCCACCAGCTCACCCAAGATCTTTTTATCTTTCATGCCATGGACACGTGGGCCATAAGCCACATTGTCATAAATCGACATGGGCAAAACCTGGGGTTTCTGCAACAGGAGACCCAGTTTCTTGCGCAGATGCGTTACCTCAACATCGGGATCTAGGATATTCTCTCCATCCACCAGAACCTGGCCGCTTACCGTGATCTGATCCTGAAGTTCGATCAGACGGTTCAAAGATTTCAAGAGGGTCGTTTTACCGCATCCCGAGGGGCCCAGAATCACGGTAATTTTCTTATCCGGGATATCGATCGTCATGTGGTTGAGGACTCGGGTTGTCCCATACCACACGCTCAAATCCCTGACGCCGATAGGGGTTTTAAATTCCATCTCATGTCCCTTCCTTCTTAGCGCACTACGTTTTGAGTAAATTTCCAAGATAAAATTCTAGAGATCAAACTGACCATAAGAATTAAAACCGTCAAAATAAAAGCCGCCGCATAGCCACGGCGCTGGACCTCAGGAAAAGGTGTGGCCAATTGAAAAAAGATCGCCAAAGGCAATGTCGCCACGGGCTTAAACAAAGAACTTGGGTTGGAATCCGTAAAGCCGGCGGTCAGCAAAACCGCGGCCCCGTCCCCAATGGCCCGGCCAAAAGCCAATAAAACAGCCGTCAATATTCCGGGTAAGGCCTGTTTAAAAATGACCCCCCTGGCGGTTTCCCATCGTGTTGTGCCCATGGCCAAAGAGGCCTCCGGCAATTCAAAGGGGATCATTTTGAGAACCTCATCAGTGGCCCGTGCCATAATGGGTATGATCAGAAAGGCAATGGTGATCATCCCCGCCAAAAGGGAGGCCTTAAGCCCCCAAAATACCATCAGGGTAAATCCAAACGCCCCATAAACAATCGCGGGCATCCCGTAAAGGACATCGAACAGGAACCTCAGAATATAGGAAAATCGTGAGGCCCTTCTTAAATATAAATTCAGATAAAAGGTGATGGGGACGCTGACTAAAAACGCTAAAAAGGTTGCGCCCACGCCTAAGACCAGAGAGCCCAAAATGGCGTTCAAGATTCCCCCTTCCTTCCCTAAATAATATCCCCCTTTCGGTGTCTGAATGAGCATATTGAGATCGATGGCCGACACGCCTTTCAAGAATATCGTTAATAAAATACAAACCGAACTTCCCACCACAAGCAAAGTGGAAAGGATCATGAGCCCCTTCATGACTCTCTCTTCCAGTCGGCGTCTATCCATCAAATCTGATTCCTTTCCATGCGAAGGAGGATTCCCCAGCCTGCCATATTAAAAAGAATCGTAATCATAAGCAGAATAAAAGCGGCCGCCAAGACAGCCGCGTCATAGAGCGGGATCGACATCATCTCTCCGTAGGTTGTGGCAATCAAGGCTGGCAAAGGATAGGCAGCATCAAAAATAGATTTTGGGATTTGGCCCAAGCTGCATCCCGCCACCATCAAAACCGCCATGGTTTCGCCGAAGGCTCGCGACAAACCCAGAATAATGGCAGCGATAATCCCCGGCCAGGCCTTTTTAAAGACCGCGCCTTTGATGGTTTGCCATTGGGTGGCGCCCAACGCCAGGGAAGATTCTCTGATGCCAAACGGCACCGCGTGAAGGACCTCCTCCATAACCGAAATCAGGACCGGAAAAATCATGATGGCCAAGACAATGCCTGCCGTTAAAGCGGAAAAACCTGTATAATTTTCCGAGACAAAAGGAAAAAATTTTAAGTGGTTGGTTAGAAAAGGCATAAAATAATCCCTGACCAAGGGAACAATAGCAATGATTCCCCACACCCCATAAATAACCGGAGAAATCCCAGCGAGAAGATCAATAAACGGTTTTAAGAGTCCCCGCAAAGGCTTTGCCGCATATTCGGCGAGATAGATCGCGGTCAAAATGCTTAAAGGAACGGCAATGATCATGGCAATCACGGTGACCCATAATGTCCCGGCAATAAAACCGGCCAACCCAAATTGTCCTTTGGTCGGATGCCAACTCAGCGAAAACAAAAGATCCTTTAAAGGTGTTAGAGCCAAAATCGGTTTTGAGCGCTGGTACATCATGAAGATCATCAAAAGCCCCAGAATCAAAAGAAACGAGCCAGAGATCAACATCAGGCGGCGGGCTATTAAATCTTTCCAGTGACGGTCATTCATGCTCTAGGCTCTCCAGGATCTTGGCTCTTTCCGTTTTGGTTAAGGGAAGATTGGCCGCGGTCTCATGAACAATCCGGGTTCCTTCTTCTGAAAGGGTAAACCTTATAAACTCTTTCACCACGTCACCGACGTCCTTCTTTATAAAAAAGTAGTTTCTCCTGACCACGGGATAACTTCCCTTTTCTATGGCTCTGTTGGCTTCATCGCGATTCTGGTAGATCTCTTCTGGATCGGCAATTCCATTCTCATTGGCATCGATGGGGATCAATTTGATTCCGGGGATAACCGTTCCCTGTCTGTTAAAAACAAAACTGAAATTCGCATATCCGATCCCCAGGGGATCTCTTAGAACGGCCTCCAAGATTCCCGGGTCGCCGTAAATTCCGATTCCCATTAAATCCTCCTGCTGGACGCCTAAGTAGCGGGCCCAACTGGCCGCGGCCCCCGAGGCGTCGGAACGGGTATAATGATGAATCATTTTAGGCTTATGGGTTACAACGCTGAAGTAGTCTAAGTCCCAGTAAATCTGTGTGCCTGTTACATAGATATCTTGAAAATTCCTTTTGCTAAGTCCGCGCTTAAGGAGAGTAGAAATATAAAAATTTTTTTCATTGACGATGGGAAAGACGGCATCCTTTAACACATAAATCGCCTTAATATCTTTTTGAAGCTCGCTAGGATCCGGATCCCTCGAGACCATCCCAATATCCACAAAACCCGCCAGGGCATCGGCCGCTCCCTTTCCCGCCCCTCCCGCAGAAATGTCAATGTGCACTTTCGGATGGATTTTCTGAAAGGCCTCAGCCCAGGCCACGACTGTGGGGTACATGGCCCAGGCCCCGGACAAGGTCAAGTTTCCCTGTAACGCTTTATTCTCTGCTTTTAACGTCACAGATGAAAATAACACCGAAAATAGAAGTATGCTCATATACATTATTAAATTTATCATGTTAATAAGAATATATAATTAATACAGATTTGTCAACCCAAAAAATTGAGCTAAAAATTGCCTAAATCCGGGAATTCTTTAACCTATCTATTCCTAATAACTTATTAACGATTTTGACACTACCGGAAGGCATAGCATAACGAGGGAGATTTTGAAGCTTGACCCATTTATGCGTGGTATTGCAGGAGGGATCAGGCTGTACCACACATTCAAAAACTTGCAATCGAGCCCGAAATTGAGTATAGAACTGATCTACCACAAATAAAAACTTATGGGCTTGCACAGAAACATTAAGCTCCTCTTGCATTTCTCTATACAAAGCCTGTTGTGGGGATTCTCCCTTTCCTATCTTCCCACCGGGGAATTCCCATAAATCAGCAAACAAGCCTTTTGGCGGACGCCGTTGAATGAAATAGAAATCTTGCCTTCGAATCAACGCAATGGCCACGTCGACTTTTTGAGTGACCCTTTTTTTAAGGGCCGGGATTCGATCCTGTATCCCCTTTTGATAAGCCAGGCAATTTCTATTTACCGGACAGGATAAGCACAACGGCGCTTTGTTTCGGCAAATCAGGGCCCCCAATTCCATAAGCGCCTGGTTAAAAATATTGATTTCTTGGCGGGGCATTCTTTTTTTCAAATGTTCGTGGATGCTTGGATCCCAAGAAGAATCCGCATATCCCTTCACGCCCAACTGTCGCATCATAACGCGCCTGACATTGGCATCAATGATAGGATGTCTTTGATCGAATGCAATGCTTAAGACCGCTCCCGTTGTATATGATCCGAATCCCGGCAGTTTCTTAAGTTCCAGGGTATCCGCGGGAATTCTCCCTTGATAGTCTCTACAGATCATCCGCGCCGCTTTGTGAATATTTCTCGCGCGCTCGTAATAGCCGAGGCCTTGCCAATGTCGAAGGATTTTATCCAGGGGAGTTTTAGCCACGCTCTCCAACGTTGGGAAAGCTTTTATCCATCGCTCATAATAAGGAATAACCGCGCTGACGGTGGTTTGCTGCAGCATAACCTCCGAGATCCAAATCTTGTAAGGGTCGGAGGTCTCTCGCCAAGGGAGCTTGCGGGCATTTTTTTTAAACCATGCCATTAAGCTCTTAGAAAAACGGTCCTCTCTCATACTCGAGATTTTTTTAAGAAATCAAGGAAAAGTTCTTCGATCCTGGGATGCTGACCGATGGGTTGGGTGATCTTAAAACCAACGTGGGGATATTTCGCCTTTGCCTTCTTGATAATCTTTGGGATATCTTCATCGACATGCCGTCCGGAATTGAGAAAATTTAACAGGATGGTGATTTGGGTGGCGCCCCTCTCAACACACTGCGTTATACCTTCAGGGATGCTGGGCTTCCCAATTTCCAGAAAGGCATATTCGAAAATCTTTAAGGCCGAGCCCGATTTAAGACGTTTGACCAGAGAGGCGACTTCCGTTTTTGTTTTCGGGGAACGGCTCCCATGAGAAATCAAAAGGGCAGCGTGCATAAAAGAGTTCAATGGGTATCAACGATTCTAAGGGGAACGGGAGAATGCGAAATATGGGCCGTGTCACCAAGGTTAAAGGGATATTGGGTATGGGACCCATCGACAAAGATAACCCCTCCCTGCATCAAGGATCTGATAACAAGAGAACCCTTTAGCAAGACAACATCCCCTTTAAGTTGATAGTGATTGCCTGAGACATGATACAACTCTCGTGGCTTATATTGAATTTTTTTCGAATCAGCCGGAAGGACTTTCCCACCGGCAGAATGAATGGCGCCGGAGGAGCCGGCTGCGGTAGAAATCCATATCCCAGAGCTGCGCTGTTCTTCTTTGATGTCATCAAGCGTCATATAATACCGGCTCATCGCTGCCGGATTCTGGTGGCAGATGAGGATGTCATTTAAGACATTCATGGTCAGGGTTTTATTTTTTAGCTTGAGCGTCAACTGGATTCGAGGAAGGGATTTGATTTTGAAGCGGTCCCTGAGGAGCCGTTGAAAAATTTCCGCAAAAGTTTTTCGTGTTGCCTCACAAAATCGTCCAACGCTATTGTTAGGATCCGAATTGACACCCAGGGCGATCTGGCTTTTAAGGCCCCGGGCGGCCTCTAAGAAGGTCCCGTCCCCACCAACGGTCACGGCAAAATCAAAGGCGGCAAAATCGATTTTTCCTCCACGGCAGCGCTTGCGGTAAAAAACCCGGGCGTCCTTCAAAACCCGTTCCACCTCCTGCAGCGTTTTATAATGCTCCTTGTGAGAGGTTTGAAATTGAGAGAGCTCCGACTTAGAAAAAAAATTTTGTTTGCCGAATAGGGGGCTCCCCCGCTTTAAAAAATAAATCTGATAGGCGCTTTTTTTATAAAGAAGCAACACACACTGCGGTCTCATGGAATTAACCCGTTTAATCGGTTATATGATGTTTGATGACCTTGCCGTCCACCATATAGATGACATCCTCGCAGATATTGGTGGAATGATCCGCGATCCTCTCCAAATTTTTTGCAACCAGAATAAGATCGATCACGCGCTCAACAGGCGTCTGCTCTTCGGGAGCGCATTTCAGCAATTCCATGAAGATTTCGTGATTGAGGTCATCGACCTCATCATCGCGCTTGCAGACCTCATAGGCCAGTTTCGAGTCTTTGTTCACAAAAGCATTCAGGCTGTCTTTGAGCATCTTCTGGGAGGCTTCGGCCATCTTGGGGATATTCAGCCGGAGTTTTAAAGGCGGCACCTTCAACAAATCCAAAGTCCTTTGTCCGATATTGACCGCCAAATCGCCAATCCGCTCCAGATCATTGTTGATCTTGAGCATAGAGGTGATGAAACGCAGGTCGCCGGCGGTCGGCTGATACAAGGCCAGGAGCTTTAGACATAAATCATCGATTTCAATCTCCAGCATATTGACGGCGTCATCGGACTTGATGACCTTGTAGGCCAATTCGGCATTGCGTTCTAAAAGGGCCTTAATCGAAGAGCCAATGCTCTCCTCGACCAAGCCGCTCATCCGCAAAATCTTTTCTTTGAGATTTTTCAAAGCTTCGTCAAAATGTCTCTCCATAAAGGATTCTCCCGTTATTTTTACTCCCCGCTTCTTGCTTTCGCAAGAAAGCAGCGGGGACGAGGCTCATCCCGCTTTTAGCGGGATGAGCCTTTAAGTTAGAGGGATTGGGGCGCTTATCCAAAACGTCCGGTCAAGTAATCTTGTGTCCGGGGATCTCTCGGGTTAGTAAAGATGCCTTGAGTCTTTCCAAACTCAATCAATTCTCCCAAAAGCATAAACCCGGTCTCATGGGAAACCCGGGCCGCCTGTTGCATATTATGAGTGACAATCAAAATGGTATAGTTTTCTTTTAAGACCCGCATCAGTTCCTCAATGCGCTCGGTGGCGATGGGGTCCAAGGCCGAGCAAGGCTCATCCATCAAAAGAATATCCGGCTTAACCGAAAGAAGCCGGGCCATGCAAAGCCTCTGCTGCTGCTCGAGGGAAAGCCGCAAGGCATTCATGGGGAGTTTATCTTTTAAATCATCCCATAACAAAACCGACCGCAAGCACTCTTCAACGATCATGTCATACTCTTGGCGTTTGGCGGTCCGATGGATTTTTGGGGCAAAGAGAATATTCTCCCTGACGCTTAAAGGAAAAGGATTGGGCCTTTGGAAGACCATTCCCACTTTCTTTCTCAAAGCCACCAAATCAATGGAATCTCGCCTGATATCCATGCCCTCAATTCGGATTTCGCCAGATATTTTAACACCTTCCAGGAGATCGTTCATCCGATTTAATGTCCGGAGGAACGTCGACTTCCCGCAGCCCGAAGGACCGATCAAGGCCGTGATCGTATCTTTTTGAATGGCAATCGTAATATTCTTTAAAGCCTGAAAATCGCCATAAAAAAGATTCAATTGATGCGTCGTAATGATGGCCATTTAACCGAATCTTCCCGAAATATAGTCGTTGGTCCGTTTGTCCTGCGGAGAGGTAAAGATTTTTCCCGTCGTATCGATTTCGATAAGTTCGCCCATAAGAAAGAAGGCGGTGCGGTCGCTGACCCGGGCGGCCTGCTTGGTGTTATTGGTCACGAGAATTTGAGTGTATCGCTTCTTGAATCCCAGCATGGCCTCTTCGATTTTCATCGTAGAAATCGGATCCAACCCGGAACACGGTTCATCGTAAAGAATGACCTCCGGCTCAACCGCCAGCGTGCGGGCCAGGCACAGGCGCTGCTGTTGTCCACCGGAGAGCTTCATGGCCGAAATATCCAAACGGTCTTTGACTTCCTCCCAGAGATAGGCTGCCTTTAAACTCTTCTCGACAATTTCGGATAAACGCTTTTTATCCTTGGTCCCATGCCTGCGAGGACCGTAAATAACATTTTCATAGATCGTTAACGGTAAAACGACAGGCAGGGCGAAGACCATGCCGATCCTTTTTCTCAAGAGCCCGACCTCTATGTCTTTATAAATGTCTTGCCCATCTAAGCTGGCCTTCCCCTCTTTTCTGAAGCCGGGATGAAGATCGTTAAGACGATTCAAAGACCGCAAGAAAGAGCTCTTGCCGCTATTGGCAGGCCCAATGATAGCTAAGATCTCATGGTCTAGCACATGAAGCGTTAGAGATCTGAGGGCAGGGATCCGCTCGAACCAGATACTCAAATTTTCGGTTGCGATTTTTGATGGCAATTTTACCACCGTTTTTTCTTTCTGAAGTGGGACCGCACGACAATGGCCAAGGCATTCATCGATAAAACCATGATGAGTAAAACCAAAGCCGTACCATAACGAATATTCACTGAGACATTCGGCACTTGGGTCGATAGGACATAAAGATGATACGGAAGCGCCATCACTTGATCGAAAATGGATTCCGGTAATTTCGGCAAATAAAAAGCAGCCACCGTAAAAAGGATCGGTGCGGTTTCTCCCGCGGCCCGGCTGATGGCCAGAATGATCCCGGTCAAAATCCCTGGCAAGGCGTGCGGCAAAACCGAATGACGGATCGTCTGCCACCGGCTCGCTCCTAAGGAAAGGCTGACTTCCCGGAAACTTTGCGGAACGCTTTCCAAGGCCTCCTTGGTGGTCGTGATGATAATGGGCAAAACCATAATGGCCAATGTCAATGAACCCGATAAAATGGAGGCGCCAAAATTAAAGAACATGACAAAAATCCCCAATCCAAATAACCCATAAACCACGGAAGGAACACCGGCAAGATTGATGATCGCGAGTTTTATTAAACGCGTTAAGACATTGTCTTTGGCATACTCGGTCAGATAAATCGCTGCCAAAACTCCTACGGGAAGAGCAAAAACAAGGGTCCCCAGAACCAAATAAATGGTGCCAAGAATGGCCGGAAAGATCCCCCCTTCTCTCATGCCTTTTTGCGGCATGGCCGTTAAAAACTCCCAGGAGATCTCGCTTAAGCCCCGTTGAATAATCGTAAAGAGGATAAAGATGACCGGCACAACAACCGAGACCGTTGCCAGAAACAAAAAGCTGAAAGCCAGTTTTTCGGTTTGATGGGGATTGTGTCTCATTTTATTTCGTTATAAGATCCTTCGACGCGCTCGCCTAATATTTATAGAAAATGCTCGCTTGCTCCCCGGCCCGCCCCAACTGCTGTCTTGCCCGCCTTGCCGAGCAAGGCGAGGCAGGCGACAGCAAGACGTTGGGGCGATAGCCGGGGCGTGCAGGATGAGGCCCGATAGGAAAGGAAGGCGATGCCTCATTTGAATCTTCGATGAATCGCAAAATCAGCAATGAGGTTAATGACAAACGTGATCGCAAAAAGAACAATCCCAATGGCAAAAAGGGCATGATAGTGATCACTGCCCTGGACGGTTTCTCCCATCTCCGCGGCAATGGTCGCGGTCAATGTCCTCATCGGTTGCAAAAGAGACTGGGGAATCCGGGCCGCATTCCCGGTCACCATCATGACCGCCATGGTTTCGCCAATCACCCGTCCCATGCCCAACATGACCGCTGCGACAATGCCTGAAGAGGCCGCGCGGACAATCACGCGGTGAATGGCCTGCCAGCGAGTGGCCCCCAAGGCCAAGGCCGCTTCTTTATATTTATAAGGAACCGCGGTCAAGGCATCTTCCGCCACGCTCACAATCGTCGGCATCGCCATAAACGCCAGCATAATAGAGCCGGAAAATCCCGTCAACCCCGTTGGGAGATCAAGGGCATTTTTTGCCCAGGGGACAAGCGTTGTCATACCGATAAACCCAAAGACCACACTGGGGATCGCTGCCAAAATTTCCACACCGGATTTTAAGATCTCCCGGATTCGAGGGGAAGCCACCTCGGCAATATACACCGCGCTGGCGACCCCCAAAGGCACACAGATCAAGCTCGCGCCGAAAGTCACGCATAACGATCCCAAAATAAGCGGCAGGATACCCAATTGCGGTGGATCCGAAATTGGGTACCACCTTCGCCCCAATAAAAAATCTTTAAGATTCACCGCCTCGAAAACCGAAAAACCCTCTTTGATAAGAAAAACAAAAATTAAGACGACAAGGATAACGGAAATAACCCCGGACAAATAAATGACCTTTTCGACCAGGAACTCTTTTAATACTTTAAAGGTTAGCAAAATTTCAGCCTCACATTCTCAATTCATCGTTGAGGGACCGGAACAAAATCGACTTGCCGGACAATCTCTTGTCCCTCCTTACTCAAGACAAAGTCAATAAAATCCTTAACTGTGCCTTGAGGCTGACCGTTGGTATACATCAAAAGAGGCCGGGAGATATAGTATTTTCCATCCATAATGTTCTCTAGGGTTGGCAAGTAATAAGGGCTATTTTTATCTTGGGCAACGGCCAGGGCCTTTTGGGTGGGATTGGAATAGCCAACGCCGTAGTATCCGATGGCGTTGGGGTTTTGCGCGATTTCATCCGCCACCGCCTGAGAGGAGGGCATGAGAAGAGCGCCTTCATCAAATTCCTCAGGGCGTTTTTCATCGCCTTGGCGTAAGACATGCTCCTTAAAATAAACATGCGTTCCGGAATTAACTTCGCGGGACAAAAGGACGATAGGAAGATCATGTCCTCCCACTTCCTTCCAATTCCGGATCTTGCCCGTGAAGATGTCCGCCAGTTCATTCACGGTCAAGCGATCCAGGGGATTTTTAGGATTCACCACAACGGCCAGACCGTCCATCGCCACAACAAATTCGACAGGTTTAACTCCTTTTTCAGCGGCTTGTTTAAGTTCCTTGGATTTCATGGTCCGGGAGGTTTCCGCAATGTCACAGGTTCCGCTGAGCAAAGCCGCGATTCCGGTTCCGGATCCTCCTCCGGTAACGGCTACAAAGGCCTGAGGGTGTTCTTGCATATAACCTTCCACCCAGGCCTGACCCAGATTGACCATCGTATCCGAACCTTTGATTTGAATGGAATGATGGAGTGATGCCGGTCCGGGAGTCTGGGTCCCGGCCTTTTCGCAGGAGGGAAAAAGACTCGCGGTAAGAGAAAGACATAAAAATATCAAGGTCTTTGTTTTCATAATCCAATAGGCAGGAAGACGGAAAATACCGATCCTTTGCCCACTTCACTTTCCACAGAAACCCGGCCCTTATGGGCTTGCACAATGTGCTTGACAATGGAGAGCCCCAAGCCGGTGCCTCCCAACTCTCGGGAGCGACCCTTGTCCACGCGATAAAACCGTTCGAAAATACGGGGAAGGTGTTTAGGTTCAATCCCTATCCCTGTATCCTGAAAATCCACCCTGATAAAGCCGTTTTCTCGGTGAGCCTTTATTGTGATGTGCCCTCCGGGGGGAGTGAATTTGATCGCATTATCCAGCAGATTCAAAAAAACCTGCTCCATCTTCCCCCGATCCATAGAGACTAATGGTAAATCTCGGGGGGTATCCAGAACAATTTTGTGTTGCAAGTTTTCTGATCGCTCTTTGTATAAGTTGAGAACCCCTTCTATAATCGAAAAAATCGAAAGCTTCTCTAATTCCAAGGAGACCTCCCTAGATTCGAGGGTGGAAAGAGTCAACAGATCATTGACCAGATACTCCAAACGTTGAGTATGTTTTTCAATAATATTGAGGAAGCCTCTGGCCTTGTGGGAATCACTTAAAGCGCCTTCTTTTAATGTCTCCACAAAACCTTTGATCGTGGTCAAAGGCGTTTTAAGCTCATGGGAAACATTGGCCACGAATTCCGATCGTATGCGCTCTAATCGTTTTAATTCGGTGATATCATGGAAGACCACAACCACTCCCATCAGAGTTCCGCTCTCCTCCAAAACGCAGGAAATCTGCAGGCTGAAATGGCTTTCCAAGGGAGTGATGATGGTGATTTCTTTGTTCACCGATTTTCTGTGGTTGATCGCTTCTCTTAATAATAAATTAACCTCCTCGTTACGGATCACCTCCCAGTAGGGTTTTCCAATAGGATTGCGCGAGCGCAACTCCAGCATCTCATAGACCGGTGAGCTTAAAAGGATAACCTGTTCATCTTTGCCAATCACCACAACACCCTCCACCATACTGGAGACAATGGCCTCGAGTTCGCTTTTGTCGTATAGGATCTCTGTCTTTTTTTTTCGTAATTCCAACGATATCTGATCGATATGGCGTGCCCAATCGCCTATCTCGTCTTTGCGGCTTAAAGGCAATCGGCCTCGGAAATCTCCCTGGCTTATTTGTTTGATAATTTTCTGGATCTCATGAAGGGGATTAAAAAAGATCCTTTTGTTAACCAAAATTAGAATCAAGGCAATTCCAGTCCCTGTCAAAAGGCAAATAGAATAACCTTGGGATGAAAGTCGCAGCATTCTTCCTAAGATCAGTAAACTTCCCAGGATGACACCGAGATGGATAAAACAGAATTTCTGGAAGACCTTACTCATGCCTCGTTGACTTCGTCCAATTCCTTAAAACGATATCCCACTCCCCGAACAGTCTCGATCCAATCAAACGCCTTCCCCATTTTTTTTCTGAGTGAGCGTATGTGCACATCCACTGTCCTGTCGACAATAAATTTCCCTTCTTTCCACACCCTGTCCATAATTTGATCTCGGGTAAACACCCGGCCGGGATAACGCGAGAGGAATTCTAAGATATCGAACTCCAAGGCGGTTAATTCAATAGCCTTTTGGCGATAAGTGATTTTGTGTTTTGTGGGATCGATGATCAAATCTCCAATTTTTCGCAGGTCGGTTGAGATAGGGGTTTCGAGGCGCCGTAAGAGAGCCTTGATTCTGGCTATCAAAACCTTAGGGCTAAAGGGTTTTGTGACATAATCGTCTGCCCCTAGTTGCAATCCAACGATGATATCGGCCTCCTCGCTTTTGGCGGTCAGGATAAGGATAGGGAGGTTCTTTGTCTTGGGATCTTGCTTAATCAGCCGGCAGGTCTCTAGACCATCGATCCCGGGCAACATGAGATCTAAAATAATAAGATCCGGTGATTCCTTTTCTACGATCGGAAGGGCTTCTTCGCCGCTTTGCGCATAAAAGACCTTATACCCTTCGCGTTCTAAATTATATCGGACAAGCTCAATTAAGTCCTTCTCATCCTCAACAATAAGGATTTTGGCTTTGGGCATTCGATAAAACTCTTGAAAAAAAGTGGATTGGCGAAGATGCTCTTGGGAGTTTATTATACCCTAAAAAAGCGAAATTCACATCTGACGCATTTTAAGGGTCTGATTAAAACTTAAAATTCAGATCCGTCTGTACCAGATTTTCACTTTTGTCTTTTCCACTCCCTCCAATAGGCTGACTGCGATAATAATCCATATCTAAGCTCACGTTCTTCCCTAATCCGTATGTTAAGGCGGCTTCATGGCCGCGGACATGGGTTTGACCGCTATAAAAATCCGAGTCGGGAAAAATATCCAAGACAGCATTGCGTTCCAGACGACGGAAATTATAAGAGAGCTGCCACTGCCTTGGCGCCGCAATCTTTTTGGCCCCGATTCTGACACCCAAAAGAAACCCTTCGTTATGTTCCCCCCCATAGGGATTATGAATGTATTCTCCTAAGAAGGCCAGTTGATCGATCCAATCGAAACTCAAAGGGTTATCGATCGTGAATTCGGCGTCTGTCCCATAGGAATCGTAGTTGTACCTATAGGCGCTGCTGGTCAGGGTGTTGGTGCTGCTGGAATGGGCCAGTTTGGCGGTGCCTTTGATCTTGTCAAAGTTGTAGTAAGTCCCGGCTAATTTCAAAGCTGTTTTGGGGGAGGTATTCAGTTTTAACCCCGGCTGTCCAAAATACATATAGGGATCATAATTCTCTGTGGCATTCTCATCCAGAAGAAAGAAGCCTGTATTAAAGAATCCTTCCAGCCGGTCATTGAGTTTCTTCGTCAGATTTAAAGTCGTTCCGTCAAAGGTGATGTCGCTGTCAAAAATCAGATCCTTGGGAACCCAGAAGGCATCCTGGAGTTTTCCTGCCTGTACCGAGGCCCACGTTACCGGAGAATATCGGGCATAGGCGTAATCCAGCCGGATATCGGATTTTTCAAAGGAGTTTTCCAGCGTTTCGTTGGTAGAGCGCGGATCTCCGCTCCCTGTGGCTATTCCTACCGCCACCTTGACTTGGTCATTGGCCTTGGTTTCCAGGCCTAATCGGGCACGGATTCGGCCGCGATTGCGGCTATTGACGGTTTTGCGGCGTTCTTGTTGATAGCGGACTCTTAAATCGCCTTTGAGCTTCATGTCCTGAACCCATTGTGGCAAAGTTTGTTTGAGGGTTTCCTGCTGAACAAGTTTTTCATCCTCGATAATTTCGCTTTTTAGCTCTATGGCCTCTTGCTGGGTAAGGATACCTTTGTCCACCAATTTGCGGATAAGGGCATCGACCTGTGTACTGGCGGCGAAAGCCCGATTTCCTCCCGCCAACACGGCAACTATGATAATCCCACAAATTGCTTTTTTCATCTTTTTCTTCTCCTTTTTTGATTTAGTTGAGCCATCGGGGAGTTTTTTTCATCGGGCTCACCCTGAGCGACCCCCACCGTTTTGCTTCGCTTTTGCGGAAGCAAAACGAAGCAGTGGGGGGAGTCGAAGGGTCTTTTGTCAAAAGATCCTTCGACTCCGCCCCTCGCTCTTGCGAGGGGCTCCGCTCAGGATGAGGCCCGAAAAAAAATACCCCGATGCCTCATTTAGTTGTCGAAGTAAAGCTTCTTAACCACCCAGCGAAGATCTCGTTCCACCTCCTTAAGATTTTCCTGAACATAACCGTTGATCGGATTGCCTGCTTCAACATAGTGAATGGTCTTCAAGAGCAAATTCATTCGGGAATGCAGCAAACTAACAATAAAATCTTCATGCAGATCGTTTGTTAAATTTATGCTCATGGTCCCCCTCCTTTTCTGGCCAAAAGTATAAAGCCCTCTTGTTAAAATCAAATAAACGCTCTATTAATTTTTGGTTAAGGAAAAAATTGATTATTCCCTTGACTCATCTTAAGAGCGGTGTAAAAATGCACCCAACTTGCCAGAAAGGAGACAAAAATGAAAAAAGGCATTCTGTTATTTTTCTCTTTTTTATTCTGTGGGATTTTTCTATGGGCTGGGATTCCTATTCCTTACGCTGAATCAACCACTGAAGATGAAGCCAGAGAACTACGCGAGTCGAAGGCCGCCGAGCGTGCGGAGGAAGCCTATCGCAAAAAACCAGAAACCGCTGCGGATATTCTAAGAATGCTGAAGGAACGCGCAGAAATCAAATTAAAACTTGAGTTTGGCACTTTTTCGGGCTTTTGGGCCGTATTTTCAGGTAGTTCTCGTCGAGAAAGCAATTTTGTGGTATCGAAAACCTGTTTTTGCGATCCGAGAGACTTTTCCGACGACA